>Ga0209415_10005267_pt1 | contig 23301 bp, 16 predicted proteins | sample PeaSoiSIISIP2007_FD_187696 | JGI IMG/M metagenome (GOLD analysis project Ga0209415, IMG submission 187696) | Peat soil microbial communities from Weissenstadt, Germany - SII-SIP-2007 (SPAdes) (version 2) | ecosystem: Environmental > Terrestrial > Soil > Wetlands > Peat | place: Germany... | reverse complement strand
ACACATGACCGCCCCGACTTGACTGCTCTTTCCGTCTCTTTTTCCCTTGCAACGCAGGAGCCGTCCACACATGACGGTCTGCAACTTGTTCAACTTAGTCCGACGAGGTTCCTTCGCCGCCGCTCGAACTTAATCCCGCGACCCGCAACACCGCGCGGATCACCTCTTCGGTGAAATGAGCAAAATCCTTCTTGGTCAATTGTCTCTTTCCCAGCACCAGCCGGATCTGCGCATCGAAATCGGCATAGTGTTGGGTCATCGCCCAGATCATGAAAAAGAAGCTTCTGGCGTCGAGAGGCGCCATCCGCCCTTGCGCAATCCAACCGTCGAGAACAGCGGCCTTCTCGTCGAGCAGGACCCTCAGGTCTTTCGAAAGGAACGCTTCGATCTGCGTCGCGCCGTGCAAAATCTCGTTGGCGAAAACCTTCGAGGCGAACGGGCGCAACCGCGCCGCGTCCATCTTCGCGCGCACGTAATCGGCGATCGCCCGCGCGGGATCGGCCTCGGGATAGATCGCCGCGATGGGAAGAAGCCACATCTCCAGGATGTTATCCAACACGGCCCGATAGAGGTCTTCCTTGGTGCCGAAATAGTAATGCAGATTGGCCTTCGGCAGATCGACCCTGTCGGCGATGTCGGTCATGGTGGCGCCGGTAAAGCCGGATTCGGCGAAGACCTGCTCCGCCGCCTTGAGAATCTGCGCGAGATTGGCCCGCCGCACGCGACCGGCTCCCAAGCCCTCCCTGCCGACAAGATCCGGTTTCCGCACGACGTCTCCCATCGCGTTCACCTCAAGCTTCGGATATCGCGTTGGCCTTGGCGACCACGGCCTGCAACAAGACATTGCAGCCGGCCTCCACCCACTCGGGCGTCGCCATCTCGATCTCGTTGTGGCTGATGCCGTCGATACAGGGAATGAACACCATCGAGGTGGGCGCCACCTGCGACAGATAACAGGCGTCATGGCCGGCGCCGGCCACCATGTCGCGATGCGAATAGCCGAGGTCTTCGACCCCCTTGCGCACGGCCGCCACGCAAGACGCGTCGAACTTGACCGGCGCGTAATACCAGATCTGCTGAAAATCGTTTTCCAAGCCGATCTCACTGGCGATCCGCGCCGCGGCCTCGCGCAGTTCGGCGTCCATGGCCGCCAGGATCGCGTCATCGGGATGGCGGAAATCGACGGTAAAGAAAACCCGTCCGGGAATGACATTGCGCGAATTGGGATGAATTTGCATCAAGCCGACCGTGGCGCAGGCGAACGGCTGATATGTCATCCCGATGCGATTGACTTCGGCCACCACGCGCGCGGCCCCTAAAAGCGCATCCCTGCGGCGCGGCATCGGCGTCGGCCCGGCATGCGCCTCCTGTCCGGTGAAGGTGATTTCATACCACCGCTGGCCTTGCGCATCCGTCACCACGCCAATCGTCTTGCCTTCGGCTTCAAGAATCGGTCCTTGCTCGATATGCGCCTCGAAATAGGCGCCGACCTTGCGCTGACCGACTTCGGCCGTTCCCGCATAACCGATACGAGCCAATTCGGCCCCCATGGTCTTGCCGTCGAGATCGGGGCGCGACAGACCGTAGTCGAGATCGAAGACACCGGCGAACACGCCGGACGCCACCATCGCCGGCGCAAAGCGCGACCCTTCTTCGTTGGTCCACACCGCCACCTCGACCGGCGCCTCGGTCTGATAGTTCATGTCGTTCAAACTGCGGATCACTTCGAGACCGGACAGGACGCCATAGACGCCGTCGAATTTGCCGCCGGTCGGCTGGCTGTCCAGATGACTGCCCATGATCACCGGCGCCAAATCGTTGTTTTTCCCGGGCCGGCGGGCAAAGATATTGCCGATCTTGTCGACGGTGATGCCCAGCCCGGCTTGGCGGCACCATACGACGAACAGGTCACGGCCGGCCTTGTCGACATCGGTCAAGGCCAGACGGCAAACGCCGCCTTTCGGGGTCTCGCCGTGCTTGGCCATCTGCATCAGGCTATCCCACAACCGCTGGCCATTGACCTTCATATTCGCCTGCACCGTCATCGAAGATACTCCTGGTTTTAAATATTGGGCCACAGATGAACACAGATAAACACAGATGAATAGAAAGTACGCCGCAGGCATTCTTTCATTCCCCAAAACGCGAACTATTAAACCGTGAGATGATTGCCTGCGGCGCATTATTATCTGTGTTTATCTGTGTTTATCTGTGTTCATCTGTGGCCCCCAAAACTACCCTTCACTACGCAGTGGATTGCGTGGATCTTGATCCCAATTCATATAAGGCAGTCCATTGCTTTCCGGCCTCATGGTGATGCACTGGGGAACCGGACAGACGTGGAAGCACAGATTGCAGCCGACGCAGTCCTCGGCAACCACCTCGAAAAGACGCTTTCCTTCGGCCTTGCCGATGCGGATGGCCTGGTGCGAGGTGTCTTCGCAGACGATGTGGCACCGGCCGCAGTCGATGCACAGATCCTGATTGATCACCGCCTTGGTCGAGAAATTCATATTGAGAGAATTCCAGTCGACCACATTGGCAAGCGCCGCCCCGGCGAAGTCGTCAATCCGGCTGTAGCCTTTGTCATCCATCCACTGGGACAGACCATCGATCATCGGACCAACGATGCGGAAGCCATGGACCATGGCCGCCGTGCAGACCTGCACAGTGTCGGCGCCCAGCGCCAAAAATTCGGCGGCATCGCGCCATGAGCCGATCCCGCCGATCCCCGAGATCGGCAAATCGGCGGTCACATGATTGCGCCCGATCTCGGCCACCATATTGAGAGCGATCGGCTTCACCGCCGGGCCGCAATAGCCGCCGTGCGTTCCTTTGCCGTCGACGGTCGGCGTCGGCGCCATCAGATCGAGATCGACGCTGGCGATGGAGTTGATGGTGTTGATCAGCGACACCGCATTGGCCCCGCCGCGTTTGGCCGCTTCGGCCGGCCACAGGATATTGGTGACATTCGGCGTCAGCTTGACGAGCACCGGCATCCGGGTAGCGGCCCGGACCCATCGCGTCACCTGCTCGACCATTTCGGGCACCTGACCGATCGCCGAGCCCATGCCGCGCTCGCACATGCCATGCGGACAGCCGAGATTGAGCTCGACGCCGTCCGCCCCGGTCGCCTCGATCTTGCCGACCAGGCCGACCCAGGCTTCTTCCGCCATGCGCGCCATCAAGGAAACGACCAGGGCGCGGTCCGGCCAGTCTCGTTTGACCTGGGCGATCTCTTGCAGATTGAGCTCCAGCGACCGGTCGGTAATCAGCTCGATATTGTTGAATCCCAGCAATTCCCGGTTGCCATTCAGCAACGCGCCATAGCGCGAACTGACATTGACCACCGGCGGATCCTCGCCCAAGGTCTTCCACACGACGCCGCCCCAACCGGCCTCGAAGGCCCGGACGACGTTATAGGCTTTGTCGGTTGGCGGCGCCGAGGCCAGCCAGAAGGGATTCGGCGAGGAAATTCCCGCGATGCTCGAACGCAAATCGGCCATGGCTTATTCCCTTATGAAACGATCGATGGCGAGAACCGCCCGCTTGCCGTCCTCGACGGCTTGCACCGTCAGATCCAGCCCGCTTTTCACGCAATCGCCGCCGGCAAACACGCCGGTGCGCTCCGTCCGATAATCGGCATCGATCCTGACACGACCGGCCTGCACGGCAAGCCCTGCCAAATCCTCGTCCCGCAGTTCTTGGCCGACCGCGGTCAGCACCAGATCTGCCGGCAGTTCGACGTCGACGCCCGTTCCTGTCAGGTGACCGTCGACCAGTTGCGTGCGTTCGAACAGCACGCTTGTCACCTTGCCCCCGGATCCGCGGAAGCGCTTCGGCGCCAACCAGGGTTTGATGGCGACGCCGCTGATCCGCGCCAACTGTTGTTCCCATGCGGTCGCCCCCATCTGGGCGATCCCGCGACGATAGGCCATGACCACCTCCCCTGCGCCCAGACAATGCGCCTGAATGGCGGCATCGACAGCGGTGTTGCCGCCGCCGATCACCACGACCCGGCCGCCAACCGTCGCCCGGTTGCCTTGACGCACTTTTTCGATGAAGCTCAAAGCCTCGATGACCCCCTCCAGATCATCGCCCTCAAGGCCCACCGCCCGCGGAAGAGACAGACCGACCGCCAGGAAAACCGCATCGTAGTCGCGTGACAATGCGTCGAGATGGATCGTCTCGCCGAGACGTTTGCCGTGGTGAAGGACGATCCCGCCCAACGCCAAAATAAAGGCGACCTCGCGTTGAGCGAAGTCGCCTGTCATCTTGTAGGCGGCCAGACCATATTCGTTGAGGCCGCCGGGCTTGGGCTTGGCTTCGAAGATGTCGACACGGTGCCCCAGCAAACTCAATCGGTGCGCACAGGACAATCCGGCCGGCCCGGCGCCGACCACGGCCACGCGCTTGCCGCTGTCGGCGGCACGGGCAAATGGATGGCTGCCGCCGTTCGCCAACATTCTGTCGGTGGCAAAGCGCTGCAAACGACCGATCGCCACCGGATGCTGTTCACCGCTGTTGCGGACGCAGGCTTGTTCACACAGAACTTCGGTGGGACAAACGCGACTGCATGTGCCGCCCATGATATTGGCCGACAAGATCGTCTTGGCCGCGCCAACGACATTGCCGTCCGCGATGCGGTGAATGAACCCGGGAATATCGATGCCGGTGGGACAGGCGCTTACGCAGGCCGGCTCGTAACAATAGAGGCAACGGCTGCTTTCGGCCATGGCCTGCAAGGCGTTCAACGGTGGCACCAGATCGTCGTCCAGCCCTTGCGGGCCGCTGTGGGCGGCGGCTGTCATCGGCAGAACCCTTCTCGTCAAAGATCCAATGAGGCTATTTCGTAACGCTTTTCATCCGCTTCCAAGGAATTTAGACGTCTTGTTTTTCAATCTATCAAGGGGCGTGCCAAGCGCGGAATCCCGGGGGAAAAAGTTGTCTCTTGAGTCAAAAACTGACTCCAGAGACAATTATCGGAGATTTTGGCGCCTTTTTCAGCGGACCCTTGCTCAATATATGAGCAAAGTCCGATCGTCAGACGCTCCCAATCGAAAGAACAGTCAGCGGAGCAAAAGCCCTGGCCCGCAGAGGCAGAAAAACCCGAAATCGTCATGCCCGGCCTTGTGCCGGGCATCCGCGTTTTACGGCCCCTCAGCCTCAGAAGAACAGAGAAAAATTCTGTAAATTCAGATGCGTCAACTCAATGGAACGGATTGCTACGCCCCTCAGCGCAGATGGCCGGGACAAGCCCGGCCATGACGAAAGTGGAAATGGCTGCACCTGCATGATCGCCCCCGGCCAGTCTTCCGAAAATATATATGCCTATATAATAGGCACTGCCGTCGCGCCGCGAGACGATGACTCAAAGCGACGCCCGTCAGCGCGCGGGAACAATGGCGCCCACACTCTGAAATGAGGGCTGAAAAAGACAGCCTGTCACGACACTTCGGTTTCGGCGACGGCGCTCAACGCCAGACCCGTTTGACCATCGACTTCGCGAAGACGCACCGCATATCCCCACAGACTGCGGACATACTGGAGAGTGGCGCGCAAGGACGCCTGATCGAGACGTTGGCCGTCATAGACGCGGTGTTCGAGCAACAGCTTGCGGTCTCCCCGCAAATTGACGTCGGTCACCTCGATCTCGGGATCGATCCGGGCACATTCATATTGGCGGGCCAGGGCCACCCGAATATCCCGATATCCCTGCTCGTCATGGATCGACGACACCTCGAAATAGGGGAGCCCCTCTTCGTCTTTGAGCGAGATCATTCGAAAATCGCGAATAACCTTGGGACTGAGAAATTGCAGCAGAAAGCTTTCGTCGCGATATTCCGCCCAGATGCCGCGCAACGTCCCCATCGGATCACCGTTGCCGGCCATCTCGGGAAACCACGCGCGATCCTCGTCGGTCGGATCGGAACAGATACGCTGAATGTCGCGCATGATGGCGAACCCCAAGGCATAAGGATTCAAACCATTGTAGCGACGATCGTCGAAGGCCGGTTGAAAGACCACCGATGTATGAGCTTGAATGAACTCCAGGAAGGCGCCATCGTCGATCTTCCCCCCCTCATGCAGGCGGGTCATGATCTCGTAATGAACGAAGGTGGCGCAGCCCTCGTTCATCATCTTGGTTTGCCGTTGCGGATAAAAATATTGGGCCAGGTTGCGGGCTATCCTAAGGATCTCGCGTTCCCAACCACGCAAGACGGGCGAGTTTTTCTCAAGGAAATAGAGGAGATTCTCCTCTGGAAATTCGATGGACGGATTTTCCGAGGACAGTAACTCCACCTCTCGAACCGTGTCTTGTTTGCCCCCGGGGATCGTTGTCCATAACGGATTCCATGTGGTTTCCACATAGTTTCGACGCTCCCTCTCCCGCGCCAGTTCATCCGCCAAACTCCGCCTAGGTCTCCGCGTATAGCGATTGACCCCCTGGAGTTGCAACGCATGAGCGGCATCGAGAATCCGCTCGACCGCCTCAATACCGTACCGCTCTTCGCAACCGGAGATAAAATCTCGCGCGAAGGTCAGATAATCCAGAATGGCCGTTGCATCGGTCCATTGACGAAACAGATGATTGTTCTTGAAGAAATGGTTATGGCCAAACGCCGCGTGGGCGAGAACCAGCGTCTGCATGGTCATGGAATTTTCTTCCATGATATAGCTGATGCAGGGATCGGAATTGATCACGATCTCATAGGCCAACCCCTGGAACCCTTTCCGGTAGAGCGATTCGTCGCGGACGAAGCTTTTCCCAAAGGACCAGTGCCGGTAAAGAATGGGCAGGCCGATCGAGGCATAAGCATCAAGCATCTGTTCGGATGTGATGACCTCCACCTGATTGGGATAAACGTCGAGGCCCAAATCGCCGAGCGCGATTTCGGAAACGGCGTCATAGACCCCCTTCAACTTGTCGAAATTCCATTCACGGCCTTCGAAGAGCAGGGACATAAAAGCCTCTCAGTGGACGCCGCTACGAGCAAATAATTCCTGAAAGACGCCGAAGATCTCATTGGCCGAATTGGCGCGGCGCATCGCCAAGGGCACCGTCGGTGCCAGCAGGGACTCGTAGGTTTTCCAGAGTTCGCTGGCGCCTTGACGGTCCTCCCAACTGTGGTCTGGCGGATCGCCCACCTCGAGATAGGCGAAATATTGGCAAGCGGGCAGCAGCTTGGCGCTCATCGCGGCGAGCACACGATCCCGATCCAGGGAAAGATTGTCTCCGTCCGAGGCCTGCGCGACATAGATGTTCCAACTGTCGACCGGATAACGCTCGGCAATAATCCCGTCCGCCGCCACCAGCGCACTCGACACCACGGTGCCGCCGGTTTCGCGCGAGGTAAAAAAGGTATCTTCGTCAACCTCCTTGGCCTCATGGGTATGGCGAATAAAAATGACATCCACCGCTTCGTAGCGACGCTGAAGAAACAAATAGAGCAGCATGAAAAAGCGCTTCGCCAAGTCTTTCATATGCTCGTTCATCGACCCCGATACATCCATCAGGCAAAACATGACCGCCTGGGCGATGGGAACGGGTCGCGCCTCGAAGCGCCGGTAGCGCACGTCGACGGGATCGACCCAGGGAATGATCCGTCGCCGTCGTTGCAGCAAGGCGATTTCCGCAGTGAGCCGGGTCACGTCATCGGCATTGCCCTTGGCCTCGGCTTCGGCCAGAAGAGCTTCCAGCGCCTCGATGCTGTCGTCGGTCGGCCGCCTGAGGGCCAACCGGCGCGCCACGCTGTTGCGCAAGGTGCGAACCACATCGAGAGACTGCGGACCGCCGGAGATGGCAAAGCCGGCCCGCGCCGGCACCGACGCGGTCGACTGCGTGAGCCGCCGCTTGACCATGTCGGGTAATTCGAGATCCTCGAAAAAGATGTCCAGAAACTCTTCCCGGCTTATGGAGAATGTAAAATCGTCTTCCCCTTCGCCGGAATCGCTGGCATCCCGCCCGACACCACCACCACCTTGCGGGCGCGGAACGCGATCGCCCTTGGTCAGTTTCTGATTGCCCGGCAACACGATGTCGCGGTTGCCGCTTGCGCCTTTGCGAAACGTCGGTTCGCGGATTCCCTCCACCGGCACCGAAACGGATTTGTCGGCATCGATTTCCGTCACGCGGCGGCCGGCGATCGATTGCGCCACGGCCTTCCGAACCTGCGCCTTCATCCGCCGCAACAATCGTTGGCGGTTGGGAAGGCTTTTGCCTTTCGGGTTGAGCCGACGGTCGATGATATTCATGTCGGCCCTCCCCAGTGAACGATCGACATGGGTCTCACCCCGCTTTATCGACCCGCATGTACCACTCGACCAAGCGGCGAACCTGCCGCTCGGTATAGCCGCGCGACACCATCCTCTCGACGAAATCGTGATGCTTCTTCTCGGTGTCGCCGTCCTGTTTGGTTCCAAAACTGATCACCGGCAACAAATCCTCCACCTGACTGAACATGCGCTTTTCAATCACATTCCGGATCTTTTCATAAGAGGTCCAAGAGGGCGTGCGACCGCCTTGGGCCGCCCGCGCGCGCAGCACGAATTTCACCACCTCGTTGCGGAAATCCCTGGGATTGGCGATGCCCGCCGGCTTCTCCGTCTTCGACAACTCCTGGTCCAACAGGACCCGGTTCAGCAATTGGCCCGTATCGGGGTCCTTGAAGTCCTGATCCTCGATCCAGGCATCGGCATAGGCGATATAGCGCTCGAACAAATTCTGGCCGTAATCGGAGTAGGATTCGAGATAAGCCTTCTGAATCTCGTTACCGATCAGTTCGGCATATTTCGGCGCCAGCAGTCCCTTGATGAAATCGAGCAACTTCTTCTCGGTTTCCTCGGGGTACTGTTCGCGATGAATGGCCTGTTCGAGAACATACATGAGATGCACCGGATCGGCGGAGATCTCCTGGCTGTCGTAGTTGAAGGTCGTCGACAGCACCTTGAACGAAAATCGCGTCGAGACTCCTTCCATGCCCTCGTCAAGACCGGCCGCATCGCGGTATTCCTGAACGGAACGCACCTTGGGATCGGTTTCCTTGAGATTTTCACCGTCATAGGCGCGCATCTTGCTCATCAGCGTCGAATTCTCATGCTCCTTGAGCCGCGACAGAACGGCGAATTGAGCGAGCATCTCCAATGTTCCCGGCGCGCAAGGCGCGTTGGCGAGATCGCTGAAGCGCAGCAGTTTGGCGTAGATCTTGGTTTCCTCGGACGCCCTGAGGCAATAGGGCACCTTGATCACGCAGATGCGGTCGATAAACGCTTCGTTATTGCGGTTGTTCCGGAAGGCATGCCATTCGGCCTCGTTGGAATGCGCGAGAATGATGCCTTGAAACGGCATGCCGCCGATATTCTCGGTACCGACATAGTTTCCCTCCTGCGTCGCCGTCAGCAGCGGATGCAGCATCTTGATCGGCGCCTTGAACATCTCGACAAATTCGAGAATGCCCTGATTGGCTCGGTTGAGCCCGCCCGAGAAACTATAGGCGTCGGCATCGTTCTGACTGAAGGTCTCCAGCTTGCGGATGTCGATCTTGCCGACCAGACTCGAGATGTCCTGATTGTTCTCGTCGCCCGGCTCGGTCTTGGAAATGGCGATCTGACGCAATCGCGACGGGGTCAGCCGGACCACACGGAATTTCCGCAGATCACCGCCGAACTCGTCCAGACGCTTGACCGCCCAAGGCGAAATGATGCCGGTCAGCCGGCGCTTGGGGATTCCGTAGCTTTCCTCCAACTGCGCGCCCATCACATCCGGATCGAACAGACCCAGCGGGCTCTCGAAGATCGGACTGATGTCGTTGCCGGCCTTCAACACATAGATGGGGTGACTTTCCATGAGGAACTTCAGCCGTTCGGCCAGCGACGACTTACCGCCCCCCACCGGCCCAAGCAGATAGAGAATCTGTTTGCGTTCTTCCAAGCCTTGCGCCGCCTGGCGGAAGAAACCGACGATACGTTCGATGGTCTCCTCCATCCCGTAGAATTCCGCGAAGGCGGGATAGATCTTGATGGTCCGGTTCAAAAAGATACGAGACAGTCGAGAGTCCTTTGCCGTATCGATGATCTCCGGCTCCCCGATCGCCGCCAGCATCCGCTCATGGGCGGAGGCGTAAACCATCGGGTCGGTACGGCAAAGGTCGAGATAGCCCTCAAGAGAGAGTTCCACCTCCCGGCGGGCCTCGTAACGTGTCGAAAACGTCTGAAACAGGTCGGTACTCATGAGATTCTCCCGGCAGGATGGGGGCGGGTCGCTTTCCCTTTTCCCCAAGCGGTGAACTCGGATGGACAGACAAGGGTATTCTACGCCCCCTTCCCGAGAAGAAAATGATGATCTTCTAAAATCGGCGCCTGCGGCCTGGAGGGGGAACCGACCTTTCCGGTTCGCAGGAACCCAGGAAAAAGAGATAGAGTACCGTTATTGAGACTTGGGCATGGCGAGACGAAGCTTCAATGGATCCGTCGGACGTTTGTGCTTTCTTTTTGTTTCACTCGTTTCAGCAAGACCAGTTTCGACGTTGATTGAGACGGCCGTTTATCAAACTTCCACTTCCGCGCCGGACGACACGCCTCCCATACACCATGCATATGTTGCGCCAAATGCTTACAGCTTAATCGGGGGCCAATCCCGCCGCCCGCAACACGGAGCGGATCACCTCTTCGGTGAAGTGCGCGAAGTCCTTCTTGGTCAACTGTTTTTTGCCAAGAACGAGGCGGATCTGCGCTTCGAAATCGGCGTAATGCTGGGTCATCGCCCAGATCATGAAGAAGAAGCTTTTGGTATCGACCGGAGCCATCCGCCCTTGCGAGATCCATTCGTCGAGAATGGCGGACTTCTCCTCGATCATCGGCTTCAGATCATTCGTGAGAAAACCTTCGATCTGCGTCGCGCCATGCAAAATTTCGTTGGCAAAAACCTTCGAGGCGCAGGGCCTTGTCCGCGTCACTTCCATTTTTGCGCGCACATAATCGGCGATGGCTTGCGCCGGGTCGGCGTCGGAGCGGATCGCCGAGATCGGCGGCTTCCACATCTCCAGGACATTGGCCAACACCGCGCGATAAAGCTCCTCCTTGGTGCCGAAATAGTAATGCAGATTGGCTTTGGGAAGATCGGCCCGATCGGCGATTTCGGCCATCGTCGCGCCGGTAAAACCGGCTTCGGCAAAGACCTGTTCGGCCGCCTTCAGAATCTGCGCAAGATTGGCCCGCCTGACCCGACCGGCGCCGCCACCGTCCTTGGGGACAAGATCCAGTCGATGCAAAACGTCTTCCATAGTCCCTCTCCAATCGCGCGCGCCTCGTGTTCTGACGCAAACAGAATCTTCTGTTTGCGTCAGAACACGAGGCTCATAAAAGGCCCCTCTGCCTTGGCGGGGCCCTCCGGCCCCTTGGCCGCCGCCTCAATGGCGGCTGGAAAGGAAAACCAGCGCCCATTGAGGGCGCGGCCAAGGGGCCGGAGAGCCCGCCCGGCGAGGGACAAAAAACGAGTGCACGGACACATCTGAATGTGTCCGTGCACTAAAAACTGTCCGAAAAGTCAGAAGCTGACTTAACGGACAATTCCTGACCGATTTGCCGATGTTTTCGGCGACACTCCGCTCATTCGTTAAGCAGACACCCTATCCGATCGTCATAAACCAGCAGGCTGTAAACTAACGCATTGTTTTTCCTCTGGTGCGAAGCTCCATGCCTGCTCATTTCCTAAGCATTCCTACTTCGTACCGAACAGCCTGTCCCCCGCATCGCCCAGTCCGGGAACGATATAGGCGTTCTCGTTCAAATGATCGTCGACAGCCGCCACATAGACCGGCACATCGGGATGGTGTTGAAAAAAGACGTCGATACCCTCGGGGGCGGCGACCAGAGCCAGAAAACGGATATTGTTGGTCGTCACACCGGCCCGCAGCAACACATCGACAGCATGGACCGCGCTGTAACCGGTGGCCAGCATCGGATCGGTGAGAATGAACAACCGACCCTCCGGTTCCGGCAATTTCACCAGATACTCGACCGGCCGGTGGGTCTCGTGATCGCGATAGACGCCGATATGGCCGACACGCGCCGACGGCAACAGTTCCAGCAGGCCTTCGGCCATGCCAACGCCAGCACGCAGGATCGGCACGATCGCAAGTTTTTTGCCGGCGATCACCGGCGCATCGAAGGTGGTCAAGGGGGTCTGCACCGGCTGATAGCTCAGCGGCAGATTGCGGGTGATTTCATAGCCCATAAGCAGCGAAATCTCGCGTAAGAGCTGGCGAAATGTCTTGGTCGAGGTGGACAAGTCGCGCATATGCGTGAGTTTATGCAGGATCAGCGGGTGGCCGAGGACATGCAGATTGGGGTAGCGTTCGGTGGCGTTCATAACGTTCCATCTTTCGAATGTGCGACCCCCATTATCATGTGACCTTTATGCTGGCGACAATGGTTCTTTACCAATATTTCTCAGCGTGAAAAACTTGACCGTTTGGACAAACTGACATAGCCCCTGGTGCGTTCGCGATGGAAAGAAACGAATGAAGCTTTGGATCAAGGATCCGCTGGCGATCCTGGCGGACGGCGCGGAACGGGGCCTGGTGATCGAAAACGGTCGAATCATCGCCCTTGTCGCCGCCGGAACCGAACCCCAGGACACAATCGACGACGTCTTCCCGGCTGGCCGACATGTGCTGCTGCCCGGCCTGATCAATGCGCATCATCACTTCTATCAGACGCTCACCCGCGCGTTCCCGACGGCCTTGGACAAAAGCCTGTTTTCCTGGTTGCAGGCCCTTTATCCGATCTGGGCCGGCCTCGACGAAGACGCCTTGCGCGCCAGTGTCCAAGTGGCGATGGCCGAACTGATGCTGTCGGGGTGCACAACCGCCGCCGATCATCATTACGTCTTTCCGGCAGGCCTCGATCGCGCCATCGAGATCGAGATCGAGGAAGCGCAACGCCTAGGCTTGCGGGGGGTGTTCACCCGTGGATCAATGAATCTGTCGGTCAAGGATGGCGGCTTGCCGCCCGACAGCGTGGTCCAGGACGAAGACGTCATCCTCGCCGACTGCGAACGGCTGATCGGGCGCTATCATCAGTCTGGTCCCGACGCGATGATCCAGATCGCCTTGGCGCCCTGCTCGCCCTTTTCGGTCACCACGCGCCTGATGACCGAAACGGCCCGTCTGGCCGAACAACGGGGGGTCCGCCTGCACACCCATCTGGCCGAGACCGAAGATGAGAACGCCTTCTGCCAAGCGCGCTTCGGCTGCCGGCCGCTCGATTATCTTGAAAGCTGCGGCTGGCTGTCCGATCGGGTTTGGCTGGCCCATGGTATCCATTTCACCGACGCCGAAATCGTCCGTCTCGGCAAGGCGGGGACCGGCATCTGCCACTGCCCGAGCAGCAATCAGGTCCTCGCCTCGGGGATTTGCCAGGCTCCCGCCCTGGAACGCGCCGGCGCACCGGTCGGCCTTGGCGTCGATGGGTCGGCGTCGAACGACGGCTCCAACCTGATCCAGGAGGTGCGCGCCGCCTTCTTGTTGCAACGCTTGGCCAACGGCGCCGATCACATCAGCCATAAAGACGCGATTCGCTATGCGACTCGAGGATCGGCAGCCTGTCTCGGGCGTCCCGATTTGGGTAGCCTTGCCGTCGGCAAAGCCGCCGACCTGGCCTTGTTCTCGCTCGACGAAATCCGGTTTTCGGGCCATGGCGATCCCTTGGCCGCCCTGGTGCTGTGCGGCGCCCATCGGGCCGATTATGTGATGACGGCCGGACGCTGGACCGTCGAGGGCGGACAAATTCCCGGCCTCGATCTGGAAGAGCTCAAAAGCCGCCACCGCCGCCATGCCACACGCCTGGCAGCGGCGCTTTGACGTCATATTCTTTTTTTGGCATGAAATTCGCAAGATTTTACCTCGGCTTTGAAGGCGGCAAGGCATCGAGGCGAGGAATTGTTGGGGAGCATCCATAGTGCATGACGAACGCCGGACACCACGCCTCGCGCTCCACGAGATCAGCAAGCGCTTCCAAACTGTGGTCGCCAACGACGGCATCAGTTTTTCGGTAGCGCCGGGACAGGTGCATGCCCTGCTGGGCGAAAACGGCGCCGGCAAAAGCACGCTGGTCAAAATCATTTATGGCGTCTTGCAGGCCGACGAAGGCCAGATCCTTTGGGACGGCCAACCGGTCGCCATCGACAGTCCACACCGGGCCCGGGCCCAGGGCATCGGAATGGTGTTTCAGCATTTCTCGCTCTTCGAAGCCATGACGGTGTTGGAGAACATCGCGCTTGGGTTGGACAATGCTCCCGATCTCAAGGCGTTGGCCGACCGCATCGTCACGGTGTCGCAGAAATACGGGCTCCCCCTCGACCCCGGCCGCGAGATTCACACGCTGTCGGTGGGCGAGCGGCAACGCGTCGAAATCGTCCGTTGCCTGCTGCAGAACCCGAAACTGCTGATCATGGACGAACCGACGTCGGTGCTGACCCCGCAGGAAGTCGAACGACTGTTCGTCACCCTGCGGCAACTGTCCGACGAAGGCTGTTCGATCCTCTATATCTCCCACAAACTCCAAGAGATCAAAGATCTTTGCCATCATGCCACGGTGCTGCGCGGAGGCCGGGTGGTCGGTGAATGCGATCCGGCCGTCGAAACAGCGCGCGGCATGGCGCAACTGATGATCGGCGCCGAGTTGAAACAACTGACCCGCCGGGCGGCGGTGACCAGCAGGGAGCCGCGACTGATCGTCGACACTCTCGAACTTCGCAGCAATCAGCCGTTTGGTATCGATCTCAAATGCATCTCCTTCGAAGTCGGCGTCGGTGAAATCTTCGGGATCGCCGGCGTCGCCGGCAACGGTCAAAACGAACTCGCGCAAGCCCTGGCCGGAGAGGTGACGCTGCGCCAACCTTCGGCGATCCGCCTGGACGGCAAACCCATCGGCCATCTGGGAGCGGAAAAGCGGCGCATGAAAGGACTGTGCTCCGTCCCGGAAGAACGGACCGGACATGCCGCCGTACCCGAGATGAGCCTGGCGACCAACACCTTGCTGACGGCGAGAAATCGCATGGGGCTTGCTGCCCAAGGCTTCATCCAAATCCGTGACGCGCGAAATTACGCGGCGCGCATCATTCGCGACTTCGCGGTCAAGGCGGGAGGTCCCAATTCCAACGCGGCAACCCTTTCGGGCGGCAATCTCCAGAAATTCATCGTCGGGCGCGAAGTGTTGCAAAGCCCCGAGGTTTTGGTGATCGCCCAGCCGACCTGGGGTGTCGACGCCGGAGCGGCGGCGGCCATTCATGAGGCATTGTTCCGCTTGGCGCAAAGCGGCACCGCCATTGTGGTGATTTCCCAGGATCTGGATGAATTGCTGGTGGTGACCGACCGCCTGGCCGTGATCAATATGGGGACCTTGTCGCCGGCGATCGACACCGCGGAAGCGTCGATCGAGCAGATCGGACTGTTGATGGGAGGGTTGCACGGCATGGAGACCGAGGCGCGGTTGGATCACGAGGACATGAGCAATGTGGTTTAAAGTCGAACCGCGTCAAGAAGCCTCGCAAGCGGTGATTTACGCGACACCGGTGCTCGCCGTCGCGCTGACGGTGGCAAGCGGATATTTTTTGTTCCTCTTTCTCGGCCTGGCTCCGGCCAAGACCCTCTATCATTTCCTCATTTCGCCGACCTTGACCTTTTACGGCTGGTCGGAGCTTTGCGTCAAAGCCGGCCCCTTGGTCCTCATCGCCAGCGGCTTGGCCATCGGCTTTCGCGCCAATGTGTGGAACATCGGCGCCGAGGGACAGTTGACCCTGGGCGCCGTCGGCGCCGGTGGCATCGCCTTGGCCTTCTGGAACGAGACCGGCCTGTGGATCCTGCCGCTGATGTGCCTGGCTGGCATCGTCGGCGGCATGCTTTATGCTGCCATTCCGGCCTTTCTGAAGACCCGCTATGAAGTCAGCGAGATCCTCACCAGCCTGATGTTGACCTATGTGGCCACCCTGATCTTGGGAATCCTGGTCTATGGCCCGTGGCGCGATCCGCTCGGCTTCAATTTTCCGCAGACGCGCATGTTCACCGATTCGGCCTTGGCGCCCCTGATCCTCGAAGGGACGCGCATGCATATCGGCATCGTCGTAACCTTGGCCGTCGCCGTCGGCGCTTGGGTCGTCATGGCCCGCACCGTCATCGGCTTTCAGATCAAGGTCGTGGGTCTGGCGCCTGCCGCCGCCCGCTTCGCCGGCTTCAGCCGCAACCGCACCGTCTGGTTCTCATTGCTCTTGAGCGGAGGGTTGGCCGGACTGGCCGGTACGTTCGAAGTGGCGGGCCCCATCGGTCAATTGGTCCCGCATCTGACACCCGGCTATGGCTTTACCGCCATCATCGTCGCCTTCCTCGGCCGACTTCATCCGTTGGGCATCATCGCGTCGGGCTTCCTGATGGCGATTTCCTACAACGGCGGCGAAATCGCCCAGGTCGAAGACCGTCTTCCACAAGCGGCAACCGGAGTATTCCAAGGCATGTTGCTGTTCTACCTCCTGGCTTGCGACTTCCTGTCACGCTACCGTATTCGGATGGCGCAACGGGAGGCGACATCCTCATGATCGCCCTGTCCATCGTCAATATCTCCGCCGCCGTGATCAGCGCGTCGACACCATTGCTCTTCGCCGCGACCGGCGAGTTGGTGGTCGAACGAGCCGGCGTGCTCAATCTCGGCGTCGAAGGCATGATGCTGATGGGCGCCGTGACCGGATTCGCCGTAACGGTATCGACCGGCAGCCCCATCCTCGGCATCCTTGCCGCCGCCACGGCCGGTGCGGCCTTGGCGCTGGCCTTCGCCCTGCTCACGCTGACCCTGATGGCCAATCAGGTGGCCACCGGCCTGGCCCTGACCATCTTCGGCATCGGATTGTCCGCCTTGCTGGGCTCGGGCTTCGTCGGTCAGCCGGTGCCCGCCCTGCCCAAGCTTCATCTGTCCGGCCTGTCCGATCTGCCGGTGCTGGGCCCGATCCTGTTCGGCCAGGACGCCTTGGTCTATCTCTCGGTGTGTCTCACCGCGGCCACCGCCTGGTTCCTCAAGCGGACCCACGCCGGCATGACCTTGCGGGCTATCGGCGAGTCCGCGGAATCGGCGCACTCCCTTGGTTTACCGGTTATTCGCACGCGCTATCTGGCGACGCTGTTCGGTGGCGCCGCCGCCGGCTTGGGGGGCGCTTTCCTGTCGCTCTCCTACACGCCGATGTGGATGGAGGGCATGACCTCGGGACGCGGCTGGATCGCGCTGGCCCTGGTCGTCTTCGGGTCCTGGCGGCCCTGGCGGGTTTTGGCCGGCGCCTATCTGTTCGGCGGGGTCACCATCCTGCAATTGCACGCCCAAGGCGCCTTTCACCTGCCGGCCCAGGTTTTTTCGATGCTGCCCTATCTGGCGACCATCGCCGTCTTGACCATCATCTCGGCGGGCCCCTGGCGGGGACGCTTCAACGCCCCGGCGGATCTCGGGAAACCGTTCCGACCGTCGGTCTGATCACCTTATCTTTCGACCCATTGCTGACCTGAAAAGAGGGGATTTCCATGACGTTTACCGTTACCCGACGCACTTTCCTGGCAAGCTCCGCCGCCGCCGCCGGAACCTTGGCTTTGGGCCGCCCCGGCCGGGCCTTGGCCGCCGACGCGCTCCCCATCGCCTTCGTCTACACCGGCCCGATCGGCGACATGGGCTATACCTACGCCCATGACGTCGGTCGCAAGGCGGTGGAAGCCCACTATGGCGACAAGGTGAAGGTCACCTTCGTCGAAAACGTCCCCGAAGGCCCGGACTGCGAGCGCGTCATCCGCCAGTTGGCCACCTCGGGCAACCAGTTGATCTTCGCCACCTCTTTCGGCTTCATGGAATCGACATTGAAAGTGGCCGGGCAATTTCCGAAGATCAAATTCGAACATGCCACCGGCTTCAAGCGGGCCCCGAACTTGGCGATCTACAACGCCCGTTTCTACGAAGGGCGCGCCGTCCTCGGCGACATCGCCGGCCAGATGAGCAAGGCCGGAGTCGCCGGCTATGTGGCCTCCTTCCCGATTCCGGAAGTGGTGATGGGGATCAATGCCTTCACGCTCGCCGCCCAGAAGCACAATCCGAACTTCAAGACCAAGGTCATCTGGGCCAACACCTGGTACGACCCGGGTAAGGAAAGCGATGCCGCCAAGGCTCTGATCGACAAGGGGTGCGACATCATCGCCCAGCACACCGACAGCGCCGCCCCGCTGCAAGTCGCCGAATCGCGCGGCGTTTACGCGTTCGGGCAGGCCACCGACATGACCTCCTATGCGCCGAAAGCCCATCTGACCGCCGTGGTCGACCTGTGGGCCAACTACTACATCGATCGCGTGAAGAAGGTCATGGAGGGCACCTGGACCAATTCCGACATCTGGTGGGGATTCAAGGAAGGCCTGGTCGGCCTCGCCCCCTTCAATCCCGCCATGCCGGCCCCTGTGAAAGCGTCCGCCGAGAAGTTGAAAGCCGACATCACCAGCGGCGCCGTCCATCCCTTCACCGGTCCGATCAAGAACCAGAAAGGCGAAGTGGTCTATGCGGCGGGCCAGAAGGCCTCCGACGAAGACATGCTGAAGATGAACTGGTACGTCGCCGGGGTCGAAAGCTGACCCTTGCGAATGGGGTGGCGCACAGCGCCACCCCTCAATTTCATTTTTCGTCATTCCCGCGGAAGCGGGAATCCATAACGCCGGTTGGATTCCCGCTTCCGCGGGAATGACAAATTAACCTAAAATGAACATTTTCACCACAGAGACACAGAGAACGCAGAGGAAAAACAAAGACTTTGCCGAACAGATATAGTTACCTTTCTGGTGAGTCTTCTGGTCTTTGTAATACTTTAAAAAATCTCTGATATCTCTGCGTATCTGTGGTGAATTCCTCAATTTACCCTTAATCAAACCCGATCATTACAGGTCCCGATGGCGAAACACGCACCAACCTCTTCCCTCACCGCCATTCGAGGGCGTCTTCTGACCTTTACCGGGACTCCCGCCGGGGCCGGCGATCATTCCAGTTATCGCTATCTCGACGATGCCTTGCTGCTTATCGAAGGCGGACGCATCAGCGCCGTCGGCCCAGCCGACCAACTGGCCTCTCGCCTCGCTCCGGGAACGCCCGTCGCCCATTATCCCGACGGGTTGATCCTGCCGGGCTTCATCGACACCCATATCCATTTTCCGCAGACCCAGGTGATCGCCTCCTATGGCGCACAGCTTCTCGAATGGCTGGAGAAATACACCTTCGTCGCCGAACAGAAATATGCCGATCCGACGCATGCCGAAACCAATGCCCGGTTCTTCATCGACGAATTGTTGCGCAATGGAACGACGACGGCCGTGGTTTACGGCTCGGTGCATCCTCAATCCATCGACGCCTTCTTCGCGGAATCGGTACGCCGCGGCGCGGCGATGATCGCCGGAAAAGTCATGATGGATCGAAACGCGCCGGCCGCGCTGACCGACACCGCCGAATCCAGTTATCGTGACAGCAAGAGACTGATCGAGCGCTGGCACGGCAAAGACCGGCAGCGCTACGCGGTCACCCCGCGCTTCGCCATCACCTCGACCGAGGCGCAGTTAGAAGCCGCAGGAACCCTGCTGAACGACTATCCCGACATCTATCTGCAGACCCATTTGTCAGAGACCTTGGCCGAAATCGCCGAGGTCCACCGGCTGTTTCCCTGGGCGAAACATTATACCGACGTCTATGACCACTTCGGACTCCTCGGCCCCCGCTCGCTCTTTGGCCATTGCCTGCATTTGAGCGAGGACGAACTCCACCGACTGTCGGAGACCGCCTCGATCGCCGCCTTTTGTCCGACCTCCAATCTGTTTATCGGCAGCGGTTTGTTCGACTGGGCGAAACTCAGCGATCTCCGGCGGCCGGTTCGCCTGTCGCTGGCCACCGACGTCGGTGGCGGCACCAGCTATTCGCTGCTCCGCACCATGGCCGAGGCCTACAAAATTCTGCAGTTGCAAGGCCAGACCTTGCCCGCCTTGACCGCCTTTTTTCAAGCCACGCGCGGCAATGCCGAAGCCTTGGGGCTAACCGAGGAGATCGGCTGCATGGAGGTCGGTCGCATAGCCGATCTCGTCGTCCTCGATGCCACGGCGACGCCGTCCATGCGCCACCGCATGGAGGTGGTCGACGGCGACCTGGAGGAAGAACTGTTCGTTCTGATGACATTAGGGGACGACCGCGCGGTGGCGGCCACCTATATACAAGGATACTGTCAGCATCAGCGAATGGACGCGTCGTGACGAAGAGCAGAACGGACATCAAGGCGGATCTCGGACGACGGATCGATCAGGCGCTCGGCCGCGCCCAGGCCGATCTGGTGATCAAGAACGTCCGCATGCTGAATGTCGTCACCGGGGAAATCGTCCGAACCGACATCGCCATCTGCGGCGAGCGGATCGTCGGCACCTACGACCTGGACTATCACGGACGCCTTGAGATCGACGGCAGCGATCTCTTCGCCGTTCCCGGCTTCATCGACACCCACGTGCATCCCGAATCGACCCTGGTGCAGCCGGGGGAATTCGATCGCTTGGTGTTGCCGCGCGGCACCACAACGGCGATCGCCGATCCCCACGAGATCACCAATGTGCTGGGCGCCGCCGGCCTCCGCTATTTCCTCGACGCCGCGCTCGGATTGGCCATGGATCTTCGGATCAATCTGTCGTCCTGCGTGCCGGCCAGCGCCTTGGAAACCAGCGGCGCGCGACTGGAGGCCGACGATCTGGTGGCGCTTCGGGATCACCCCAAGGTCATCGGCCTTGCCGAATTCATGAATTTTCCAGGCGTTCTGGCCAAAGACGAGGCCGTCCTGGACAAACTGGCCGCCTTCGACGGCTGGCTTATCGACGGCCATTCGCCGCTGCTCGGCGGCCGGGCTCTCAACGGCTATCTGTCTTGCGGCATCCGCAATTGCCATGAGGTCACCCATCTGGACGAAGCGCGGGAGAAGCTGCGCAAAGGCATGCAGGTGCTGATCAGGGACGGCAGCGTGACCCGCGACGTCGAGGCTTTGGCCGAATTGATCGATATGACCTGTTCGCCCTTCCTGGCCTTTTGCACGGACGACCGGACACCGCTGCATATCGCCGAAGACGGCCATATCGACCATCTGATCCGCACTGCCATCGCCAAAGGCGCGCCAAGGGAAGCGGTCTACCGCGCCGCCACCTGGTCGGCCGCCCGCGGCTTCGGCTTCACCGATCGCGGCTTGCTGGCGCCTGGCTATCTGGCCGATATCGTCTTGCTGCGCGACCTCGATCGCTGCGACGTGACCCAGGTGATCCGGCTTGGCCGGCCGGTCGACGCCGACATGTTCGCCGCCCGCCGCCTGGTGCCGCCCACGGGCTTCGGCTCGATCAAACGCGCGCCCGTCGCCGCCGATCTGTTCCGCACGCCATGCAAAGGCCCGAAAGGTCCGGTGATCGGTCTGATCCCCCACAAGATCATCACCGAGCATCTGGTGCTCGACCTGCCCTATCGCGACGGCGCGCGCCACGCCGATCCGTCCATCGACGTGCTGAAACTGGCCGTGCTCGAACGCCACGGCCACAACGGCAATGTCGGACGCGGCTTCGTCAAAGGCTTCGGCATCACCCATGGCGCCATCGCCTCGTCCATCGGCCATGACGCCCACAATATCATCACCGTCGGCGACAACGATGCCGACATGGCGCTGGCGGTCAACCGTCTGATCGAACTGCAAGGCGGCTTCGTCGCGGCGCAAGACGGCGCCGTGCTCGCCGATCTGGCCCTGCCGATCGCCGGACTGATGAGCGACCGCCCGGCGGAAGAGGTCGAACAGGCCTTGCGGATCTTGCGCGATCACCTTCGCGCCATGGGCTGCCTGCTGGACGAACCCTTTGTCCAACTGGCCTTCCTGCCGCTGTCGATGATTCCCCATCTGAAAATCACCGATCGTGGACTGGTCGATGCCGATCATTTCAAACTGATCTCGCTGGATGGAGACTATCTGGACGATCAGGCAACGCCCTTGCCCTAAAACGATAGTCCCGACATGAGAACTGTGGCGCGATAAGCTTGTCCAGCATATAACCTTTAGTATTATACAAGATAAGGGCGATGACGTCCGAATGCTCGACGGCCCATTGCCGACGCTGATTGCGCCTGTTGCGAGGAGTTCGCGATGCCAAAACGCCTGGGAATTTCGGCGAAGCTCATCTTATTGGTCTTCGGCGGAGTTATTGGATTCATCGTTCTCGCAGCATTCGCGCTGTCTTTCATGCGCTCGACAATGGTCGAAGATCGCGTCGACAAGGTGAAGAATTTGGCGGAAGTGGCCCGTGACGTGGCCAAAGGCTTCCACGATCGGGCGCAAGCTGGCGAGTTCGATCAGGCAATGGCGCAGACTTTGGCCAAAAACGCTCTTCGCGCTCTGAGATATAATGGCGTCGAATATTTCTTCATCTATGACAAGGCGGGAACGGTCCTTCTGAACCCGACGCGCCCTGACCGTGAAGGAAAGAATTTCATCGACGGAACCGACGCTGACGGCATGCCTTATGTGCGGCGGATGATCGAAGCGAGTGCCACAGGCGGTGGTAAGGTCGCCTATCGCTTCACGAAACCGAACTCGAAAGACGTCGCGCCAAAAGTTTCCTACGCCATCGGATTCGCTCCTTGGCAATGGACCATCGGCACCGGCGTCTATATCGACGATGTCGACGCCGAATTTGAAACCACCGCTTTCAAATTCGCCGCAATCATCGGGCCGATCACACTCATTCTGATTGCTGGCGGCTGGTATCTGGCTCGTAATATCGCCGTGCCGCTGCGCCGTCTGACCGCCGTCACCGAACGCTTGGCACGGCACGATTTTGCCGTCGATGTCGGCGAGACAGAGCGCGGTGACGAAATTGGCATCCTGGGCCGATCAATCGCAATCTTGCGCGACGAAGCCCGTGACGCGGCCCAACTGCGCGTTGCGCAAGAACAAGCAAGTCAACGGGCCGACGAAGAAAAGCGCCGCGCGTTGAACAAACTGGCGGACCATTTCGAGGCTAGCGTAAAAGGCGTGGTGCAGACCGTGGCCGCCGCGGCTACCGAAATGCAGGGCACGGCCCAATCCTTGTCGTCCGTCGCCGAACATGCCAGCCGGCAGGCGACGGTTGTTGCCAACGCTTCGGAAGAGGCGAGCAGCAATGTGCAGACGGTGGCCTCGGCCGCCGAGGAACTCTCCTCGTCAATCCGCGAAATCAGCCGTCAAGTCAATGCGGCGGCGGGGAT
>Ga0209415_10005266_pt1 | contig 23302 bp, 22 predicted proteins | sample PeaSoiSIISIP2007_FD_187696 | JGI IMG/M metagenome (GOLD analysis project Ga0209415, IMG submission 187696) | Peat soil microbial communities from Weissenstadt, Germany - SII-SIP-2007 (SPAdes) (version 2) | ecosystem: Environmental > Terrestrial > Soil > Wetlands > Peat | place: Germany... | reverse complement strand
TGCGGTTTTTGGATTTGAAGTTCCTATGACGAGCGTGCCGCACATCTGATAGGAACTTCAAATCCACCGCACTAGACGACCGAATCCATGAAAGCTGTCTGTAGATAGAGTGGCGAAATCGGGCATTTGTCCGATTTCGCCGCGAGACCATCGACGGATTTCGCAAAGAGCTCAACCCATCCTACACACCGAAATGATTCGAACTTTGGAAACGGTCAACTGCGCCGAGCCGGAATATCACGCCGGCGTCGAGGCCACGACGCGACGCATCAGCGAGCGTCCCGTCATCTCGACCGGCTTGGGCACGCCCATCAGCTCGAGCAGGGTCGGCGCGATGTCGGCGAGCCGCCCGCCGTTCAGCGCAACGTCGCCGCCGCCCATCAGCAGCACCGGCACCGGGTTGGTGGTGTGCGCCGTGTGCGGACCGCCGGTCTCGGGATCGCGCATGAGTTCGCAGTTGCCGTGGTCGGCCGTGACCAGCAACGCACCGCCGGCCTTGCGCATCGCCGCCACCAGCCGGCCGAGGCCGGAATCGACGGTCTCCACCGCCTCGATGGCGGCCGGCAGGCTGCCGGTATGGCCGACCATGTCGGGGTTGGCGTAGTTGAGTACGATCAGATCGTATTTGCCGGAGCCGATCGCCTCCACGGCGCGGTCGGTCAACTCGGGTGCCGACATCTCGGGCTGCAGATCGTAGGTCGCGACCTTCGGCGACGGCACCATCACCCGATCCTCGCCCTGATAGGGGGTCTCGTGGCCGCCGTTGAGGAAATAGGTGACGTGCGGATATTTTTCCGTCTCCGCCATCCGCACCTGGGTGCGGCCCGCCGCGGCCACCACCTCGCCGAGGACGTTGCGCAGCGCGTCGGGCGGAAAGACCGCCTGCACGTAGGCGTTCAGCTCGTCGCTGTAGGGCACCAGGCCGAGGGCCGCCGCAATGCGCACGGCGCGAGGCCGGGCAAAGGCGGAAAACGCCGGCTCGAGCACGGCCATCAGGATCTCGCGGACCCGGTCGGCACGGAAGTTGAAGCAGAGAATGCCGTCGCCGTCCCGCATGCCGCGATAGTCGCCGATCGCAGACGGCGGCACGAATTCGTCGGTGACGTTCTGCCCGTAGGCGTCGGCGATCGCGGTCGGCGCGTCGGGAAAACGCGCCGCGTCGGCGTCGACGATCGCCCGATAGGCCTTCGCCACACGCTCCCAGCGCTTGTCGCGATCCATCGCATAATAGCGACCGCACACGGTCGCGATCGTCACGGCCGGCGGCAACGCCGCGATCAGGCGCCGGATGTCCTCCGCGGCCGATTGCGGCGGCGTGTCGCGGCCATCGGTGAATGCATGGATCACGGTCGGCACGCCCGCGTCGGCCAGAATTCGTGCGATCGCCGCCGCGTGATCCTGATGCGAATGCACGCCACCCGGCGAGACCAGGCCGATCATGTGGCAGGTGCCGCCGCTGTGACGCAGCCGGTCGATGAACTGGCGCAGCGCCGGCGCCCGGTCGATCTCGTGATCCTCGACCGCCCTGGTGATCCGCATCAGCGTCTGCATGACGACACGGCCGGCGCCGATGTTGAGGTGGCCGACCTCGGAATTGCCCATCTGGCCGGGCGGGAGCCCGACGTCCTCGCCCGACGCCTGCAGCAGCGCGTGCGGGCAGGTGGACCACAGCGTGTCGAACACCGGGGTGCGGGCCTGCCGTACCGCGTTGTCGGCGGGGTCCTCCCGCCAGCCCCAGCCATCCAGGACGGCCAGCATTACGGGACGAGGAGACATCGTCGGGTCCTTCGCTGCTCGCACGGCCGCATCGGTGAGCTTGCGGCGCGCGACGGGTAGGCTATCGTCAGGATGCGGGGCGAGCCCGCAGTCTGCATATATGCCGGCCGGCGCGCCATGACAGTGGATGCGGTCCTTAGCACGGCGGAGGCGTCGCACACTACCCGGGCGGTCGGCGCGAGCCGGGTACCGTGAGCGAAGATCTCCAGATCGTGGTTCTCGATGCGGCCGGCGTCACGGCGGCGGTGGACGAGCTCGGTCGCGTGCTCGCCGACTGCGTCGCCGGCGGCGCCTCGGTGAGCTTCATGCACCCGTTCGGGCAGGCGGCTGCGGTCGACTATTTCCTCAGGGTCGCCGGCGAGGTCGGCCGTGGCGAGACCATCCTGCTGGCGGCCCGGCATCGGGCGGCCATCGTCGGCACGGTGCAGCTCGGGATTGCGCTGCCGCCCAATCAGCGGCATCGCGCCGACGTCAAGAAGCTTCTGGTCCACCGCGAGGCGCGCCGGCGCGGCGTCGCCGCGGCGCTGATGTCGGCGATCGAGCATGCGGCCGGCCGGCACGGCCGCACCCTGCTGGTGCTCGACACCGTCCAGGGGAGCGACGCCGAGCGACTCTACCGGCGCGGCGGCTGGGTGCGCGCCGGCGTCATTCCGGGCTATGCGCTGTTGCCGCACGGCCCGCCCTGCGACACCGTGATCTTCTGGAAGAAGCTGTAGTGCGGGACTCGCTGGGCAGCGCATGCTCACGGCAGCAAGGTCACGATGGTGCGTCCGGCGGCGATGCGGGTGTGGGCGATTGGTCTCGGCACCGCCGTTGCGCCGCTCGATACTGCCGTCAACATTGCGTTTCCGGCGATCAGCCGCAGCCTCGATCTGACGATCGGCGACATCCAGTGGGTGGTGATCAGCTACGTGCTGACCTACGCGGCGCTGATGCTGGCGCTCGGCCGCACTGGCGACCTGATCGGCCATGCTGCTGTGTTCCGTGCCGGGCTGGCATGGAGCATCGTGGCCCTGGCGCTGTGCGCGTCGGCGCGGAGCTTCGCGGTGCTGCTGCTCTGCCGGGTTCTCCAGGGCGTCGGTGCCGCGCTGGTGCTGAGCTGCGGCGCCGCGCTGATCACCGGCTTGCACGCCGAGGAGCAGCGCGGCCGCGCGCTCGGGCTCTACGTCATGATCATGGCGATCGGCACGGCGCTCGGGCCGCTGCTCGGCGGGGTGCTGGTCGGCCTCTCGGACTGGCCGGCGGTCTTCTGGTTCCGGGTGCCGATCGCGGCTGCCGCCCTCCTGTGGCCGCATGAAAAACCCGGGTGCGAGCCGGATCGGGAGGGCGGAGCCGAGCGGTCGGTCCTGCGCGAGCCGTTCGACCTGGTCGGCGCCGGACTGGTGGCGCTGGCGCTGCTGCTCACGCTGCTGGCGCTCAACCGCGCGCGCGAGATCGCGGGCGCTCCGCTCGGGCTGATGGCGATCGCGGCATTTGCCGCCCTGGTTCGCCACGAGGCGCGCCACAAGGCCCCGATCCTCGATCCGAGGCTGTTTCGCCTGCCGGGCTTCGTCCTGATCAACGGCGCCAATGTGCTGATCAATCTGGCGGCATTCGCCGTGTGGCTGCTGGTGCCGTTCTATCTGTCGCGGGCGACCGATCTGACCCAGGCCGCGAGCGGCGCGGTGCTCGGCGCCGCCTCGGCCGGCGCCATCGTGGCGACCCCCGTGGCCGGCCGGCTGATCGGCCGGATCCCTGCGAAAACGGTCGCGCTCGCCGGCGGCAGCATGATCGCGACCGGGCTCGTCCTGATCGGCACCTGGGGCGTCGGCACGCCGACGGCGTGGCTCGTCGGCGCGCTCACGGTGCAGGGTTTCGGTCTCGGCCTGTTCCAGCTCGCCTATACGGACATCGTGATCGCAGCGATTCCGCGGGAACATCGCGGCGTGGCCGGCAGTCTCGCCCTGGTGACCCGCACGGTCGGCACGGTGGCGGCCGCCGCGCTGGTCATGCTGCTGTTCCACAGCCTGGAGGGAAGGGCGGGATTCGTCGTCGCGTATCGCGACACCTTCCTGATCGCCGCCGCGGTGGCCCTGGCGATGGTCGTGCTGCTGGCGGGGCGTTACCATCCCGGGGCCGGCGAGCCGTAGCCCGTCCCCGACGTGGCGCTCGGCGAAAGCTACTCGAAGACCGTCCTGGTCAATCCGCGGCGCGCCTCGCTGAGCGCCATCGACAGCGCCGCCGCGAAGCTGGCCTTCTCGTTCGGTCCGAGAAAGCCGGCAATGGCAAGCCTTCGGCCGTGCGACACCAGGAACAAGCGCTCGATGCCGAACTCCTCGCTGGTCTTGCGCTCGAGGCGCACCCACACCGGATTGAGCGTCCATTCGGCGGTCTCGCCGCGATGGCCGACCTTGCGGACCTTGAGCCTGCTCGGTGTCACGGTGAACTCCTCGTAGGCGGTGGCGGCGCGGTAGCTCGCGCGAAACGCCGCATAGACCAGGAGCACGTCGAGGCCGAGAAAGCCGACCACCGGCCACGCGCCGATGACGACGAACGCCAGCCCGGCCACGAAGCTGCTGCCGCCGACCGCCAGCATCACCAGAAGGAAGCCGGTTCGGCCGAGCGAGCGATGCGGCGTCAGCGTCGCGGAAAACAGTGTGGGCTCCGCGATCGCGTCGTTGTCGCGCATGGTCATGGTGGCCCACTATAGGATCATCATGGTCCGCAAGACGATCCCTCGAAAGCGCATCACCAAGCCGTCGGCATCCCGGCCCGGCAAGCCGGGTCGCGCCAAGACTCCCGCCAAGCCGCCGCCCCGGCGGCGCGCCCCGGTTGCGGCCGCCGCGGCGGTCGCCTCCGGAGGCGCGGCCCGGCCGGGGTCCAACGCCGAGATCAGGGAGGTGTTCCGCCGCTTCCAGGCCGCCGACCCGGAACCACGGGGCGAGCTGAAATCGATCAATCCCTTCACCCTGCTGGTCGCCGTGGTGCTGTCCGCGCAGGCGACCGATGCGGGCGTCAACAAGGCGACGCCGGCGCTGTTCGCGGCCGCCGACACGCCGGCCAAGATGGCGGCGCTGGGCGAGGAGCGGGTCCAGGACTACATCAAGACGATCGGGCTGTTTCGCACCAAGGCGAGGAACGTCATCGCGCTGTCGCGCCGGTTGGTCGCCGAGCACGGCGGCGAGGTGCCGCGCGACCGCGCCGCCCTGGAGGCATTGCCCGGCGTCGGACGTAAGACCGCCAACGTGGTGCTCAACACGGCGTTCGGCCAGCCGACCATCGCGGTCGACACCCACATCTTCCGGGTCGGCAACCGCACCGGTCTTGCTCCCGGCAAGACCCCCCTGGAGGTGGAGTCGAGGCTCGAGCAGGCGGTGCCGGACGAGTTCAAGCTTCACGCCCATCACTGGTTGATCCTGCACGGCCGCTACATCTGCAAGGCCGTGAAGCCGGCCTGCGACCGCTGTCTGATCAACGATCTGTGCCGCTGGCCCGACAAGACGGCGTAGCCGTCCGTTTTCTGCGGGGCCGCGAGAGCGTCTGCGCCGGTCCCTGGGCGGACTCGGACATCAATGCCTGACCAACGCCAACTGCGGCTGCGCCGCGGTGAGCCGTTTGTAGACATGGACCATGAAGGCGGTGCCGAACAGCGGCGTCGCCAGGCTGACGATTGGAATGGAAACGAACGCCGCGATGAACAGCCCGGCGACGAACAGGCTCGTCTGATGAACCTTGCGCAGGCGCCTGGCCTCGGCGACCGGGTGGAACCGCATGGCGACCAGATCGAAATAGACGCGGCCGAGCAGGTACGCGGTGGCGATGAAGAAAACGACGATGCCGAGCCCGGCGGCCAGCAGGAACGGCACCGCGCACAGGTAGAGCAGGAGCGCCAGGAACGCCGTTCTCACGCCTTCCATGATGGCGAGACCGGGCGGCAGCGCGACCCCGGGCGGATCCTGCGGATAGTGGAGGCGCTCGACCTGCTCGGCGATCTGATCGACGAAAAAGCCGGCCACCAGCGAGGTCACTGCTGGCATCAGGAAGACCGCCCCGGCGATCACGCCGAGCCCGGCGACGATCGCCAGCATCCATTCGAGCACGTTGACCGGGCCATGGGCGTGCGGGCCGACATTGGCCTCCAGCCAGGCGCCGCCATTGTCGAGCAGCCAGACCAGCATGCGCTGCAGGGCGATGCCGATGACCACGAGCAATGCGACCGCCAGGCCGACCGCCTTGAGCAGCACCGATCGAAAGGGCGGCGTGGCCAGCTGCCCCAGCGCCCTGATCGCCGCATCGAGCATGTCTTCCTCCGCATCAGCCTCGAACAGGTAGAGACCGGGAGGTGGCGATACAAGGGCGCGGACGCGCCGAAACGTGGCTCAGCCGACCGCGACCCGTCGCCGTCGGCGCGGACGCGCCGGGCGCTGGGCCGGGATGATGGGCGCGGCGGCGTCCGGTACCAGCGTAGGCGCGGGCGCGTCGGGGATGCGCTCGGGCGGCAGCGGCAGGTCCGCCCAGTGCATCATCTTGTAGTCGAATCCGCACTCGATGGTCGGCTTGACCACCGTGAAGTAGGGTGAGATGTCGAAGTCGCGCGGGGCGTAGAGCGAGGAGTGGCGGATTTCCAGGATCTCGCGGCGCGCGGCCCGGCTTTCCATCAGGGTGACCTTCGGCAGGATCGGGTAGCGCACCATCTCGAAAGCCTGCGCGATCAGCGTCGAGCAGATCAGCCTGGTGGGATCGCCGGAACCGAGCGACATCATGCGGCGGCGCCAACGCTGCGGCAGCGGCAGCGGCATCAGATAGCGCAACAGATCGATGATGTTCTTGAGATCGTAGTCGAACCCGATCCGGTCGATGGCGTAGCCGCACACCCGCTCGCAATCCTCCGCCGACAGCCCGACCGGGCGGCAGACGCGGGTGTGAAACTGAAAATACTTGGACAACGGCGCCGAGATGACGCCCTCTCCCATGAATGCCTCGATCAGCACGTGCGCCTCGCCGTCAGCGGTGGCGGCACCCTCGATCGGGCCGACGTAGAGCGCCGCGTGCGACCAGGTCGACTGGGTCAAATATTTGATGACTCCGGCGATGTGATCGTTGCCCTCGACCAGCAGGATGTCGCCCGGCCTGAGCGCTGCGCGCAACGCCCGCGGATCGCTGGGCGTGAACGGCTCGTAGCCCTGCGCGGACTTTTGCAGGTAACGGGCGATCATGCGCCCCAATCCCTCGAGAACCCGGCCCATCTGTCGCATCCCTTTGTGCGGCGCGAGGTTCGGCCCCGTGTCGGCTTGTGGCGGCCAACTTAGGTCGAAACCAGTTGCATTTCCGTTCACGCCTGTTTGCGCGCGGCGCATGCTCCGGTAACCACGTCAGCGGACCATGCGTCTCGCGCTACGCATGTTCTCGCCGGCGAAAACCACTTCGCCGGAGCATGAGTCCCGCATGGCGCATGTTCTCGTCGGCGAACCGGTAACCACTTCGCCGGAACATGGGCCGATTGCAGCACGAGACCGGGTGGGGCAATGTGAGCCGGGTCACGTCAATCGTCTGGAAACCATGGAGCGCATGAGTCGTCGCGGCTTTCTTGCCGGCTCGGCCACGGCGGTCGCGGCCGCGCCGGCGCTCGGCGCGGTGCCGGCCTCCGGCACGGTCGATGTGGTGGTGGTCGGTGCCGGCGCCGCCGGCATTGCGGCGGCGCGACGGATCGCCCAGGCGGGCCGGCGCTTTGCGCTGGTCGAGGCCAACGGCCGCGTCGGTGGGCGGTGCGTCACCGACATCCAGACGTTCGGCGTCCCGTTCGACCGTGGCGCCCACTGGATCCACACCCCGGACGCCAATCCGCTGGCCAAGCTCGCCCCCAAGGCCGGCGTCGACATCTATCCGGCGCCGCCCGGGCAACGGTTGCGCATCGGACGCCGCAACGCCCGCGAAGGCGAGATGGAGGATTATCTTGCCGCCGTGGTGCGGACCAACCGGGCGATCGCCGAGGCGGCGCGCGGCAAAACCGACATGTCGTGCGCGCAGGCCCTGCCGCGGGACCTCGGCGAGTGGCGGTCCAGCGTCGAGTTCATCCTCGGGCCGTTCGGTTGCGGCAAGGGTCTCGATGAGGTCTCGGTGTACGACTTCGCCAAGTCGGCGGAGCGCGACGTCGATGCGTTCTGCCGACAGGGGTTCGGCGCCCTGGTCGCCAAGCTCGCCGAGGGGCTGCCGGTGCAGCTGTCGACCGTGGCCAAACAGGTGGAGGCGAGCCGGCGCTCGGTCGAGGTCGAGACCAGCAGGGGCCGTCTGACCGCCGGCGCCGTCATCATCACGGTTTCGGCCGGGGTGCTGGCGGCCGGAAAGATCAAGTTCGATCCCGATCTGCCCAAACGCCAGGTCGAGGCCATCGGCAAGCTCACGCTCGGCAGCTACGACCACGTGGCGATCGAGCTCGCGGGCAATCCACTCGATCTGCAGAGCGACGACCTCGTGTTCGAGAAGGCGGCGGGCCAGCGCACCGCCGCCTTGCTGGCGAATACCTCCGGGTCGACGCTGTGCGTGGTCGAGCTCGCCGGCCCGTTCGGCAAGACCCTGGCGGCGCAAGGGGAGGCCGCCATGGTGGCGTTCGCGACCGACTGGGTCGCCGATCTCTACGGCGCGGAGGTGAAGAAGGCGATCAGACGCACCCATGCGACGCAGTGGGCCAAGGATCCGTGGGCGCTCGGCGCGTTCTCGTCGGCGGCGCCGGGCTGGCAGCCGGCCCGCAAGGTGCTGATGGAGCCGATCCGCGATCGCATCTGGTTCGCCGGCGAAGCCGTGCACGAGACGTTGTGGGGCACGGTCGGCGGCGCCTGGGAATCCGGCGAACGCGCCGCGGAGGCGGCCCTGCGGCGGCTCGGGAGGTAGCTCCCAGCGGCGGCGGGCCGCGGTCGCGGGCAGGCCTACGCTCGCAACGTCCCGCCGGTCTTCCTGGTGACCTCGGCGACGATGCGGGACGCGACGGCGTCGATCTCCTGGTCGGTCAGGGTCTTGTCGCGCGGCTGCAGCGTCACCGCGATGGCGATCGATTTCTTGCCGGGTGGAATGCCGACGCCCTCGTAGACGTCGAACACCGTCACGCGAGTCACCAGCTTGCGCTCGGCCGCCGAGGCCGCGCGCACGATGTCGCCGGCCGGGACCGTGCGCTCGACCACGAAGGCGAAATCGCGCTCGATCGGCTGGAACGGGGGGAGCTCGAGAACCGGCTTTGCCCGCGTGGCCTTCGCCTTTGGCTCGGGGATGCGCTCGAGAATGACCTCGAAGGCGACGAGCGGCCCGGTGACATCCAACGCCTCGAGCGTCCTGGGATGCAGCTCGCCGAAATGCCCGAGAACGTTCTGCGGACCGATCTGGATCGTACCCGACCGGCCGGGGTGGAGCCAGGCGGGTCCGCCAGGGACGACCTGGAGCGCCTGCATGGGCGCCCCCGCCGCCGCCAGGACGGCCAGAGCGTCGCCCTTGGCATCGAAGGCGTCGACCTCGGCCGCCGGGTCGGACCAGTGGCGTCCGATGCCGCGCGCCTTGGCGAGGCCGCGACGCACCGCGCCGGCCGCCGTCACCTGGTCCTGCGGCCGGTCTCCCTTGAACACCTGGCCGACCTCGAAGAGCGCCACGTCCGGATACCCGCGATCGGCATCGCGCTGGGCAGCGGCGAGCAGACCGGGAACGAGGCTCGGCCGCATGTCGGACAGGTTGTCGGCGATCGGATTTGCCAGCGTGAGCTCCCGGGCCCCACCGCCGAACAGCTCGGCCTGCGGCCCGGAGACGAACGACCAGGTGACCGCTTCGAGCATGCCGCGCGCCGCCAGCGCGCGCCGGGCCTTGCGGGTGCGCACCTGGGCAAGGGTCAGCACCGGCTTGCGTGGGGACTCGCCGCGGTCGAACGGCGTTGCCGGCACCCGATCGACGCCGAGGATGCGCACCACCTCCTCGACCACGTCGGCTTTGCCCTCGACGTCGGGACGCCACGACGGCACCGCGATCTTCACCACGTCGCCGCTGCCGGCGACGAAGAAGCCGAGATGGCCGAGCACGCGCCGCATCTCGACGAGCGGCACCTCGATGCCGGCGAGACGCTTGAGCTCGTTGCGCGGAAAATCGATGACCCGGTCCTCGCCGTGACGCGCGCCGACGATGGTGATGTCGGACGGTGTCCCGCCCGCCAGCTCGAGCACCATCCGGGTGGCGAGCTCGAGGCCGGGCACCATGAAGGCGGGATCGACGCCGCGCTCGAAGCGATAGCGCGCGTCCGAGCCGATCCCCAGCCTGCGTCCGGTCTCGGCGATGTTCGCCGGCTCCCACAGCGCCGACTCCATCAGCACGTCGGTGGTCGCTTGCGAGCATCCGCTCGCTTCGCCGCCCATGATCCCGGCGAGCGATTCGACGCCGTTGCGGTCGGCGATGACGCACATGGTCTCGTCGAGCACGTAGATGCGGCCGTCGAGCGCCAGGATGGTCTCGCCGGCGCGCGCCCGGCGCACCACCAGGTCGCCGTCGACCTTCGCGGCGTCGAACACGTGAAGCGGCCGCGCCCGGTCGAACGTGATGTAGTTGGTGATGTCGACCAGCGCGTTGATCGGGCGCAGCCCGATTGCGGTGAGCCGGCGCTGCAGCCACTCGGGCGACGGACCATTGCGGACGCCGCGAACCAGACGCAGCGCGAAGCCGCGGCACAGCGAGGGTGTCTCACCAAAGTCGAGAGTCACGCCGACCGGACACGGAAAGTTGCCGGCGACCGGCTTGACGGCGGGGTCGAGAAACTTGCCGCTGTCGGCCGCCGCGAGATCGCGGGCGATGCCGTGCACGCCGGCGCAGTCCGGTCGGTTCGGCGTCAGGTTGATCTCGATGACCGGGTCATCGAGACCCAACAGTCGGGCGAACGGCGTGCCGACGGCCGCGTCGGCCGGAAGCTCGATGATGCCCTGATGGTCGTCGGAGATCTGCAGCTCGCGCGCCGAGCACAGCATGCCGCGGCTCTCGATGCCGCGAATGACGCCGACCTTGAGGTCGAGGCCGGTGCCGGGAATGTGCGTGCCCGGCGGCGCGAACACGCCCTTCATGCCGGCGCGCGCGTTGGGGGCGCCGCACACGACCTGGACCGGCGCGCCCGCCCCGGTGTCGACCATGCAGACCCGCAGCTTGTCGGCGTTGGGATGCTTGTCGGCCGAGACCACCGCGGCGACCGTGAAGGGCGCGAGCTGCCTCGCCTTGTCTTCCACGTGCTCGACCTCGAGGCCGATCATGGTCAGCCGGTAGACGATCTGGCCGAGCGGCGCATCGGTCTCGAGATGCTGCTTCAGCCAGGCGAGGGTGAACTTCATGCGCTCAGTCCTCCGGCGAGCGTCGGCAGGTCGAGCGGACGGAAGCCGTAGTGGGAGAGCCAGCGCACGTCGGCGTCGAAGAAGGCGCGCAGGTCGGGCATGCCGTACTTGAGCATGGCGACACGATCGATCCCCATGCCCCAGGCGAAGCCCTGGACCTCGTCGGGATCGAGCCCGCAGTTCCTCAGCACGTTGGCATGCACCATTCCGCAGCCGAGAATCTCCATCCACTCGTCGCCCTCGCCGAAGCGCACCTCGCCCTTGTCGCGCCGGCACTGGATGTCGACCTCCATCGACGGCTCGGTGAACGGGAAGTACGAGGGACGGAAGCGCATCTTCACGTGATCGACCTCGAAGAACGCCTTGCAGAACTCCTCCAGGATCCATTTGAGGTGACCGAGGTGGGCCTGGCGGTCGATCACCAGCCCCTCGACCTGATGGAACATCGGCGTGTGGGTCTGGTCGGAATCGATGCGGTAGGCGCGGCCCGGACAGATGATGCGGATCGGCGGCTTCTGCGCCAGCATGGTGCGAACCTGCACCGGCGACGTGTGGGTGCGCAGCAGCAGGCGCGATCCGTCGGGCTTGGGATGGAAGAAGAACGTGTCGTGCATGTCGCGAGCCGGATGGCTCGGCGGGAAATTGAGCATGGTGAAATTGTAGTCGTCGGTCTCGATGTCGGGACCTTCCGCTACCGCAAACCCCATGTCGGCGAAGATCGTGGTGAGTTCGTCGAACACCTGGTTGAGCGGATGGACTCGTCCGGCCTCCACCGGTCCCTCGCGCAGCGGCAAGGTGACGTCGAGGGACTCGGTGTTGAGCCGCGCGGTCAGCGCCGCGTCCTTCAGGGTGTCGCGGCGGGCCGCGACCGCCGCAGTGACGCGGTCGCGCAAGCCGTTGATCAGCGGCCCCTGCACCTTGCGCTGCTCCGGCGTCATCGGACCCAGCGTCTTGAGCAGCTCCGTGATCACGCCCTTGCGGCCGAGCGCCGAGACGCGCACCGCCTCGAGCGCAGCTTCATCGGCCGCCGCCGCGATCTCGGTCGAGATGTCGCGTTCGAATCGTTCCAGGTCGGACATGATGTCCCTCATTTCCGCGCGGCCTGTTCGAGCGCTGTGCCCGGCGAGGTCGACGTCGCATCCCGCCGGGAACCGCCGGAAAGGTCCGGCGGATCGCGTCAGCCCCGGAAGGGCGGGAAGGCGTGGCGGATCAGGCTGGCAACGCCGCCTTTGCCGTCCCGACGATCGCCTCGAATGCCGCCGGCTCGTGGATGGCGAGATCGGACAGCACCTTGCGATCGACCACGACCCCGGCCTTGCCGAGGCCGTCGATAAATCGACTGTAGGTCAGGCCGAACGGGCGCACCGCGGCGTTCAGGCGCTGAATCCACAGCGCCCGGAACGTGCGCTTCTTCCGCTTGCGGTCACGATAGGCATACTGGTTGGCGCGCTCGACCGCCTGCTTGGCGACGCGGATCGTGTTCTTGCGCCGTCCGTAGTAGCCCTTGGCGGCTTTCAGGACCTTCTTGTGCTTGGCGTGCGCAGTGACGCCTCGCTTGACGCGGGCCATGGCTCACTCCTTCGGTATCGGCATTCAGCCGTACGGCATCCAGGATTTCACGATCTTTGCGTCCGACGGATGCATGATCGTCGTGCCGCGCTGGTTGCGGATCTGCTTTTTGGTCCGCTTGATCATCCCATGGCGCTTGTTCGCCTGGGTGGCGATCACCTTGCCTGAGCCGGTGAGCCGGAAGCGTTTCTTGACGCCCGACTTGGTCTTCATCTTGGGCATTTGGCTCGTCTCCTTGGACCGGCGATGATGGCCGAGGGCGAGGCCCCGGCATCGCGCGGCGAAAAATGCTCGACTGAGCGGTTGTTCAACGGTGCTCGTGTTGAGCACGCGACCGTCGCCACGGCAGCCCTGATCGGCCGGGCGACGGAAGGGCGGCGTTATGGCAGAACAGGGCCGGAATGGCAACACTCCGTCGGCACGCCGCAACGCAGGCCCACCGGCCGCCGCGCCCGTCTTCGCCGGCTTCAAAAGCGCGTTCATGACCGTCTTCGCCAAGCCGGGGTGGGGGTGGGGCGCGGCCCGCGCACCCACCCTCGGGGCCAGGCCGCGTCGGTCACCGCGGCGACAGCACCATCACCATCTGCCGGCCTTCGAATTTCGGCTCCTGCTCGACCTTGGCGAGCGGCGAGAGCTCGTCGCGCACCCGATCGAGCAATTTTACGCCCAGATCCTGGTGAGCCATCTCGCGGCCGCGGAAGCGCAGCGTCACCTTGACCTTGTCGCCCTCCTCGAAGAAGCGCCGGATCGAGCGCATCTTCACGTCATAGTCGTGATCGTCGATCATCGGCCGGAACTTGATCTCCTTGATCTCGACGATTTTTTGCTTCTTGCGCGCCTCGGCCGCCTTCTTCTGCTCCTGGTACTTGAACTTGCCGAAGTCCATGATCTTGCAGACCGGCGGCGACGAGTTCGGCGCGATCTCGACAAGATCGAGCGACGCCGCCTGGGCGATGTCGAGGGCCTGACGGGTCGGCACTGCGCCGTGATTCTTTCCGTCCTGGTCGATCAGCTGCACCTCGGGCCCGCGGATCTCTTCGTTGATGCGCGGGCCGTCCTTCTGAACGGGCAGCGCGGCTTTCATCGGTCGACGAATGGCTCAATTCTCCTCGCGTTGTTGCAACAACCCGTCCCGCGACGGCCGGATCTCCGCGGGCCGATGCCCGGGGCCATCCGGTCGCTCGGCAAGGTGACTCAACCCACCCCGCGCGTCGCTATCCGGGACTGACCAAGATCGAGACTCGACGCCGATAAGTCAACGGCCATACGTAGTCCCGACCAGCGAAGACTCATCGGCCGACCCGGTCCGGGGCGACCGCCGCATCGAGCGCCAGCGCCTGCTCGGCAACCGTGGCGGGATCGAACTGGGCCGTCACCCAGGCGCGGCCGCAGCCGCCCATCGCCCGCAGCGCCTCGTCGGGCGCGGCGAACAGGTGGACCAGGGGGGCCGCCAGCGCGGCGTCGTCGCCGGTGCGAACGCGGTAGCCCGTCATGCGATCCACCGAAACCATCAGACGTTGCTGCGCAGCAGGGCCGCATAGACGGCGAGCGTCCTCGCCGCGATGTGGGCCGGCGAGAACGTGTCCCGGGCGAACCGATAGGCCGCCGCCGCAATGGCCCGGCGCGTTGCCGTATCGGTTTCGACCGCGTCGGCGATGGCGCGCGCGAGATCGATCGGATCACCGGGCGCGCACAGCCAGCCGATGCGCTCGCGCTCCGGGACCGCCGGCGGCGCCCGCACGATTTCCGGCAAGGCGCCGACCGCCGAAGCCACCACGGGGCGGCCCATCGCGAAGGCTTCCGCAGCGGCACGTCCGAACGTCGGCGCTTCGATCGCCGGAATGATGACGATGTCCGACGCGGCGTACGCGGCCGGCATGTCGCGGCACGTGCCGACCCGCCGGATCATCGTGCCGATGCCCTGCGCTGCGGCGTGGCTCGTGATCATCTGGGCGTATTCGGCGTCAGGCCGGTCATCTCCGGCGAACACGAAGACGACGTCCTTCAACCCGCCGGTGACCAGCATGCGGGCCGCGTCCACGACGGTCAGCTGACCCTTGCGCGGGTCGAGGCGGCCCGGCACCAGGAAGACGCGGGCGCCGCGGCCCATCTTCCAGGCGCGCCGGACGGTGGCGACGCGCGCCGGATTGATCTGCGCCGGGTCGAACACCTGCGTGTCGATCCGCCGGCGGATGACTGTGACGCGCTCGGGATCGACCTTGTGCCGCGCCATCAGATCATTGGCGACATAAGCCGAGTGCGCGATCACCCGCGCACTGCCCGCGAGCGCGCGGCCATAGCCCCGCTCGTACCACCGGTGCGCTCCGGCCGGGCCGCCATAGCTGCTGACCAGCCAGGTGCCGGTGGTCGTCGACACCGCCGCCCCGCTGAGGGTCGCGGCAACGCCCCGGGCGTGAACGATATCGACGCGTTCGGTGGCGACGAACTCCTCGAGCGTCCGCACATTGCGCCGCGCGCTGAGCGGGTTGTGGGTGGCGCCGGCCAGCCGGATCCACTCGCCGCCGATCCCCTGCAGCTCGCTGACCAGCGGCCCGTCGGCACCGGCGACGATGGCCCGCGCCCCCGAGCGCAGCAGGGCGAGCGCGACGTCGACGGTGGCGCGTGCCGGCTCGTCGTCGGCGAGCGAGCGGACGATCTGCAGAACGGTCGCGCCCGGCAGCGTGCGCGGCGCCACCCGGCGATCGGTGTCGGCAGCCGTCATCGGCTCGAAACTCGCGGCCACGGCGCAACGATCCACCAGCCTCTTGCGTGCGACGCCCACTTGCGGCCAAACACACCGGCCGATGCGGCCCCGACGTGCGCCATGCGATGCCCCGCGGTCACGATTCCGGTTCTGGCCCTGCCAGGCACGACGAGACCACCAGATGACCGATTGTTGCCCGAAATATTTGAAATTAGGAACCGATTCCGACAACCGCCGGATCGCGATCCGGGCGCTTGCGGGGGCCGGGCCGGGGCTGTTCTGGCTCGGCGGCTTCAAGTCCGACATGCGCGGCATCAAGGCGCAGGCGCTCGCCGCGTGGGCGGCGGAACAGCAGCGCGCGTGTGTCCGGTTCGATTATTCGGGCCACGGCGAGTCGGGCGGAGCATTTGCCGACGGCACGATCGGCCGCTGGCTGGAAGACGGCCTCGCGGTGTTCGCGGCGTGCTGCAGCGGCCGGCAGATCGTGATCGGCTCCTCGATGGGCGGTTGGATCGCGCTGCTGCTGGCGCGCGAGCTGCGGCGGCGAGTCGCGGCGGGTCAAGCCGTCGCGGCGTCGATCGCCGGCCTGGTGCTCATCGCCCCGGCGGTCGACTTCACCGAGGTGCTGATGTGGCAGAGGTTCCCGCCGCACGTGAAGCGCGAGATCGAGCAGACCGGCAGCTGGCAGCGGCCGTCGGCCTACGGAGACGCGCCCTATGTGATCACCCGAGGCCTGATCGAGGAGGGCAGGCGGCATTTGCTGCTCGGCGAGATGATCGAGACCGGCTGCCCGGTCCGCATCCTGCAAGGCGTGCAGGACCCCGACGTGCCGTGGAGCCACGCGGTCGAGCTGACGTCGCGGCTGGCCCAGGACGACGTGGTGCTCACGCTGGTCAAGGACGGTGACCACCGCCTGTCGCGACCGGAGGACATCGACCGGTTGATCCGCGCCGTGGCGGAGCTTTGAAAGCCGCTACCGGCCGCCGGCCGACATCTTCGCGTGGAGCGCCCGCAGGCCCTCCCGGTAGGTCGGGTAGCGCAGGTGCACGCCGAGCTCGGCCTTGAGCTTGCGGTTCAGCACCCGCTTGTTCTCGTCGTAGAAGCTCAGCGCCATCGGCGACATGCCGTGTGCCGCCTCGGCGAAGGGGATTTCGGGCGGCGGCGCGATCCCGAGCAGGCGTGCCGCGAATGCAATGACGTCCTGGGGTGGCGACGGCTCGTCGTCGGCGACGTTGAAGATGCCGTTTGCTTTGCGGGCGATGGCCGCCGCGATCGCCTGCCCGATGTCGGCGACGTGGATGCGGTTGAACGCTTGGCCGGGCTTGACGATACGCCGCGCGCGGCCCTGCTGGAGACTGACCAGCGCATTCTGTCCGGGGCCATAGATTCCGGCGAGCCGCAGCACCGCGACCGCCACGCGGGCCTGGCCGCCGAGCCGCTGCCACGCCAGCTCGGCGGCGAGCCGCGCCTTGCTGCGCGGGGAGGCCGGCCGCGGTGCGGTCGCCTCGTCGACGACGCCCCCGGCGTGGTCGCCATAGACCCCGACGGTCGACAGATAGACCACCAGCCCGAGCCGCCGCGCCGGCAGGGCGCCGCCGAACGCCGCGAGCACCGGGTCGCCGGCCGCGCCTGGCGGCGCCGAGACCAGCACCACGCTTGCCTCGTCGAGGTGCGTGCGGAGCTCCGGCGTCGGGGTCACGCCGTCGAACACCACGGTCTCGACGGCGGTCGCTCCGGGCGGCGAGACGACGGGCGCTGCGGCGCGCTGTGGCGAGCGCACCGTGCCGACGATCCGACCGAACGGGTGGCCGAACTCGGCGGCCCAATGCCGGGCCGAGTAGCCGAGACCGAAACAGACGACGGCGGCCATCAGGCGACCGGCTCGCCGAGCGCCACGTCCCATTCGCGGCGAACGGCCGCGTCGGTCTCGTCATGGCGTCGGGCGCGGGCGAACCCGGCCAGGCGCCGCGGCGCCAGGACGGCGACCGCCCAGATCGCGGCGCCGCGAACCACCGGCGCAGGGTCGTCGAGCAGCCGCTCGGCGTCGTCGGCAAGGCTCGGATCGCCGGAATTGCCGATCGCGATCAGCACGTTGCGCAGGAAGCGGTCGCGCCCGATGCGTTTGACCGGCGATTTGGCGAACAGCCGGCGAAACCCGGCGTCGTCGAGCCGGGCGAGGTCGCGCAATCGCGGCGCGCGCAGCTGGTCGCGCGCCGCGAGCTTCGCGTCGCGGCCGGCGCGGGCAAACTTGTTCCACGGACAGACCGCCAGACAGTCGTCGCAGCCGTAGATGCGATTGCCGATCAGCGGGCGCAGGTCGTGGCGGATCGGTCCCTTGTGCTCGATCGTCAGATACGAGATGCATCGCCGCGCATCGAGCCGGTAGGGCGCCGGAAACGCCGCGGTCGGGCAGACGTCGAGGCAGGCCCGGCAGCTGCCGCAATGATCGCGCTCGGGCGCGTCGGCTGGAAGCTCGAGGGTGGTGAAGATGGCGCCGAGGAACAGCCACGAGCCGAGCTCGCGCGACACCAGATTGGTGTGCTTGCCCTGCCAGCCGAGGCCGGCCTGGGCGGCGAGCGGCTTCTCCATCACCGGGGCGGTGTCGACGAACACCTTGGCGTCGCCGCCGCCCGCCGCGACCATCATGCGGGCGATCGCCTTGAGCCGCGGCTTGATCACCTCGTGATAGTCGTCGCCCTGGGCGTAGACCGAGATGGCGCCGCGATCGGGGCGGCCGAGGATGTCCAGCGGATCGCGGTCCGGCCCGTAGTTCAGGCCGAGCATCACGATCGTCCGCACCTCGTCCCACAGCGCGCGCGGATCGCTGCGGCGCGCGGCGGTCGCTTCCATCCAGGTCATGTCGCCGTGGGCGCCGGATGCGAGAAACGCCGCGAGGCCGCGGCCGGCATCCGGGATGGCGTCGGGCCGGACCACGGCCGCGACCTCGAACCCGTGGTCCCGGGCGGCCGCGATGATCGCCGCCTTGAGCGCAGCCGGCGCCGTCAAAAATCGAGATCCGCGTAGGTCGCCGACGGCTTGATGCCAGGAAGCACGTCGGCCAGCAGCGCGCGAAACGCCGGCCGCGACTTGATCCGGGCGTACCAGCTCTTCGCGCCTTCGTCCTCGTGCCACGGCACGTCGCCCACATAGTCGACGCACGACAGATGCGCCGCCGCCGCAATGTCGGCGTAGCTCATGCGTTCGCCTGCCAGCCAGTTCCGCGTCCGCATCAGCCAGCCGATATAGGCGAGATGATAGCGGACGTTGTGGCGCGCCGCACGGATCACCTGGGTATCGGGCGATCCCCCGCCGGCGGCGCGCCCCATGTAGCGCTTGTAGATCTTCTCGGTGACCAGCAGGTTCGTCACCTCCTCGAAGAACTTGGCATTGAACCAGCTCGTCAGCCGGCGCACCTCGACGCGGCCGCGGGAATCCTCCGGCAGCAGCCGCCGATCGCCCTGCAGGACGCCACGGGTCTCGTCGATGTACTCGGCGATGACGTCAACGCCGGGGACGGCGGGCCCCGCCTCCTCGACCAGCACAGGGGTGGTGCCGGCCGGATTGAGCGCCAAGAAGGCCTCCCGGCGCTCCCAGGCGTGCTCCTCGACCAGCCGCACCGTCGTGCCGTACTCGGCGAGCACGACGCGCACGAACCGCGAATGCGGGCAGAACGGATGATGGAACAGCGTCACCGGGCGGCTGTCGGGCCAGGCGAGGGCTTCCAATTCGGAGATGATCGAACGCTCGGTCACGGTTCATCCTATAGGAAAGCCGGCGGGTCCGGGCAACCGGCTTGCCAGGTGCCGACGAATCGCTGCACGCCTCGCCGCAGCTTGAGCCGCAACTGGCGCAAGTTCATGGCGCTTGCGCCCATCCTTCGCGGGCCATGGCGGCGAATCGATCGCGACCACAGAGGACCGAACCGACATGGCCGAAGTGTGCACCCAGGGCATCGACACCGGATTCGTGGCACTGGGCTATCTCAAGGTGGCGGCCTTGGGCGTGGTGCAGGGGATCACCGAGCTCCTGCCGATCTCTTCCACGGCGCACATGCGGGTGGTCCCGGCGCTGCTCGGCTGGCAAGACCCCGGCTCGGCGTTTTCGGCCGCCATGCAGCTCGCGGCGCTGGCCGCCGTCGTCAGCTATTTCTGGCGCGACGTGAAGGAATTGACCGTCGGTTCCATCGACGCCGTCCGCCACCGGGCATTCGACGACCGGCACCTCCGCCTGGCGCTGGCGATCGTCATCGGCACCATCCCGATCGCGGCGGCGGGACTGGCCCTGGCACGCCTCCTCAACACCTGCAACACACCACTGCGCGGCCTCGCGGTGGTCGGCGCGGCCTGCATCGTGATGGCCGTTCTGCTGGCGCTCGCGGAAATCTATGCGCGGCACAAGCGGACCATTGCGAACGTCACGCTGGTCGACGCGGTCCTGGTCGGCATCGCCCAGGTCGGCGCCCTGATTCCCGGCGTGTCGCGCTCCGGCTCGACCCTGACGGCCGCGCTCGGACTCGGGTTTCGCCGGGACGAAGCGGCGCGTTTCTCATTCCTGCTCGGCCTGCCGGCCATTGCGCTGGCTGGCTTCAAGGAATTGTGGGAGCTGCACAAGGCGCATCTCGACGCCCATGGCTGGTCGGTCCTCGCGCTCGGTCTCGTGATCGCGTCGATCTCGGCGTTCTTTGCGATCTGGGGACTGATGCGGGTGCTGGAACGATACACCGCCTGGCCGTTCGTCATCTATCGCGGCCTGCTCGGCGTCGTCCTCCTGGCAGGCGTGGCGACCGGCTGGCTGCGCTGACGGCGCCGGATTCCGGGATTCGCGATCGTAGCCCAGCTCAAGGGCGTTGGCGCCCGTCTTCGCGGGCTGTCGCAGCGAAGTGGAATGCGGGAGCGGCCGCGCGATGTGAGCTTCCGGATTTCATCGGGGCTACAAAAGCGGGATCACGACGTCCGCGGGCGGAACTGGCCGGTCTTGCGGAAGCGCCACAGATACGAGGGCACGACCGCCGCGATCGCCGTCGGGTCGATGCCGAGCCCCTGCAGCGTGCGGCCGTCGCGCTCGGCCGCGGCCGAGACCACGTTGTCATGCCGCAGCAACTGGACCTGGTCCGGCGTCAGCAGGGGCTTCGGCATGAGTTGCAGCACCGCGGCCTGGAGCTCGGCGACGGCGAACGGGATCGGCACCAGGAGCCGGCGGCGCTCGATGGTGGCGAGCACGAACTCCATCAGCTCCTTGAAGCTCTTGACCTCCGGACCGCCGAGCTCGTAGGTCGTCGACGGCGTCGTCTCGCCATCGGCCGCCTTGGCGATCGCGGTCGCGACGTCGCCGACGAAGACCGGCTGGAACCGCGTGAGGCCGCCGCCGACCAGCGGCAGCGCCGGCGAGACGCGGGCGAGCGCGGCAAAGCGGTTGAAGAAATCGTCCTCCGGTCCGAACACGATCGACGGTCGGAAGATCGGCGCCGTCGGCATCTCGGTGCGTACCGCCTCCTCGCCGCGCGCCTTCGACTGCGCGTAGAGCGAGGGCGACGCCGGGTCGGCGCCGATCGCCGAGACGTGGATCAGCCGGGCGCCGGCGCGCGCGGCCGCGCGGGCAACGACGCCGGCGCCGTCCGCCTGCACCGCGTCGAAGCGCTGCCGTCCGCGCTGGAACAGGATCCCCACCAGGTTGATGACGAGGTTGCTGCCCGTCGCCGCCTCCTCGACCGATTCGGGATAACGCACGTTGGCCTGCACGGCGTGGATCTGCCCGACCCGGCCGAGCGGCTGCAGATGGCCGGCAAGATCCGGCCGGCGGACGGCGACGCGGACGCGCCAACCGCGCTGGACCAGCGCGCGCACCACATGGCGACCGAGGAACCCGGAGCCGCCGAAGATCGTGACGAGGCTGTTCTGGTTGGTCATGGGTGCAACCGCGAAGGGGCGGTCCGCGAATACCCGATCCGCCGGGCGCTGTACAGGGTCGGAGGCCGGCAAACGGCGGCGCCGTCGCCGCTGGGCCTCCCCGGTTAAGGTAAAGAATCCGTTTCGATTGAATGTCCGGTTGTCGGCATTCAAGCTTGGCTGACGCCGGGTCAGGCCGGGCGCCGGTGTGCGCCGGCCACATCGTCAGCGAGGACGACATGAATTCGATGCGCAGCACTTATGCGATGGTGAGCGTCGCCATTGCGGGATACTTCGCGACGTCGCTCGGCCTCGACGCCGCGTGGATCTTCAGCTCGCCGCTCCATGGGCTCGAAGAGCTGCGTCGGTCGGAGCCGATCTTCGCCGTCGGCCGGCTGGCCGGCCTCCAGCCCGGTGGCCTGATCGGGATCGCCATGTGCCTCGGAGCCTTCGAGCTCGCCACCGCCGCGGTGCTCGTCGCCTACCTGCTCGAGCGCATGGCCGGCGACGACCGCATGCAGGCCTCCCGCCAGACGCTCGAAGCCGCTCTGATTCTCGTCGCCATCCAGTCGGTCATCGCCCTGGCGGCGAGCGTGGTGCACCTCGACGGCCGCTCGGTCCGGCTGTGCGTCATCCATCTCGCGCTCGCCGGCATCGCGATCCTGCTCGCCAGGCTGGAGCGCCGCGCGGCCGGCGACGACGTCGGCGCGGGCCTGTCGGTCGTTGCCGAGCCAGCGGAGAAGAAGGCTCCGAGCTGGGACGACCCGGCCTCGGTTGGCTGGTTCTCCATCTAGTGCGGCGGATTTGAAGTTCCTATCAGATGTGCGGCACGCTCGTCATGGGAACTTCAAATCCAAAAACCGCACTAGAACCATAAACTTGCTAGTGCACCTTTGGATTCCGAAGTTCGCACCAGGGGATGTCGCAAAGTGATGCGAACTTCGGAATCGGTGCACTAGGGGGGCGCGGTCGGGCCGGCGAACCGCCGCCCGCTCCGGGACCGGGGCGTGACGGAAACGGGAACCAATCCGGGCACAATCGTTGACAAGGCGAATCCCCGACCCCTATCAGTAGCGCCGTGCCCAGGTGGCGGAATTGGTAGACGCGCTGGTTTCAGGTACCAGTGGCGCAAGCCGTGGAGGTTCGAGTCCTCTCCTGGGCACCATCCGGTTGTTCGCAGACCTCGCGATCACCGACCCCCGGCAGAACCAGGTGATCTGGCGAGGCGGTCCGGTCGCGCTCCCTCGACTCCGTGCGTTGGTATCGGGCCAGGATGTTGGTACACTCTTGGTATTGCCGCGATACCAGAGAGGTCTCTGCCGACATGCCGCTGTCGGACGCCGCCGCGCAGAATGCCGGTCCGGCCGCCGAGTCCCGGAAGCGGTCGGACGGCGGTGGCTTGGGCGCTTGGGCTCATCGCATAACGGCACTGCTGGATTTTGAAGCCGGACTATAACCAACAACGGCGCGTTCTGCTATCAGTCGGTGCGTTTTCATGAATCATCAGGCTTTGGCTTTGAAGTCGGCGCCATGGTAATGCAACCGCATCACCACTCCCTCGCCCGCTCCTCGAACAAGGAGAGGGTAGTGAAACCGCGGAGCCAGCCGATGCGCGAGATAAAGTTCAATCTGACCCTGCCGATGACCAGCCTGCAAAAGGTCAGGGCATACGCTGCGCAGGCCGAATCCCTGGGCTTTTATTCGGTCTCGCTCGGAGACCATCTGTACGTGCGGGTCCCCCATCTTTCCTGGGGTCCGCAGGTTCCGCATCTGGAATGCTTCATGACCCTTAGTTCGATCGCGGCTTGCACCAGGCGTGTGCGGTTGGTGCCGCTGGTGGCCGTGATCCCGTTCCGGAGCCCCGCACTGCTGGCCAAGATGACTTCCACGATCGACCACATCAGCGGCGGCCGGCTCATCGCGGGCCTGGGGTCGGGCTGGTTTCGCGAGGAGTTCGAGGCCTACGGCTACGGGACCCCGTCCGACGGCGAGCGTATCGAGCGGATGGCCGAAGCGATCCGCGTCCTGAAGGCGATGTGGACCGAGGA
>Ga0209415_10005265_pt1 | contig 23303 bp, 20 predicted proteins | sample PeaSoiSIISIP2007_FD_187696 | JGI IMG/M metagenome (GOLD analysis project Ga0209415, IMG submission 187696) | Peat soil microbial communities from Weissenstadt, Germany - SII-SIP-2007 (SPAdes) (version 2) | ecosystem: Environmental > Terrestrial > Soil > Wetlands > Peat | place: Germany... | reverse complement strand
GATTTGGTGCTGGGCTGGTGGCTAACCTTTACCCAGACCGGACTTGCACCGGCTAGAATAGATAAGCTTGCTTGGCGCACAGACTACATCTTGGCTCGCTGACACTGCGACCCGTAGCCCTGCGCTCCATCTGAAAGGGCTTTGTCGGGGAATTTAGCGCTCTGGGTTACTCCTCATGCCGCCCTTGTGCTACGTGGTGGACTGCCGACCTCCTACCCGGCAAGTCTTACGATATGCGCGGCATGCGACAACTGAGCAATTTCGAGGATTCGAAGCAATTGATGATTAACGGCTAGAATTTTCGGAGGAGTGGCCTATTCGCGTTCACTGCAGTTCCTTGCTGGTTGTTCTATCCCGGTTCTATTGCCGAACACTATTTTGAAAAGTACTGTCGAACTCTAGCTGCGATTTGGCGATGAGTCATCTTGTCAACTGTTTCAATACCTACGATGTGCCCATTGAGCCTGTTTCGCTTGATTCGTTTTTTCAGCTCGCCCTTCGCTTCACCGGGACCAAATATCAAGATAGCTTCTGCGTCATGAATACATGAAATTACTGCGTCATAATAAATGTTAAGATGTCCCTTAAACACTCTCTCCAAACTGTCATCGGCCAGAACTTGCTGCTCAAAGGGATTCGTAGTGCGTACACCGCCAGAACGTCCGGGCTGTTTTTCAACCTTTGATATTATCAGTTTTATTTCTTCTCCTTTGTCTGTAACAACTACGATCACGGCTTTCTTGTGGTCAATCCACAAACCTGCTGTTGTTTTCATAATTTTCTCCTTTGACAAGTGATTATACTATCTTCGGCTAATGCTTGTTGTCCGGGACAGCAGTATCCTACATGAAGTATACACGTTTCAACAATGCGCATTTGCGTCATAGGTCTGATGCATAATACATGATAAAGGAAAAAGTCACGACCGTCATATTTACGTGAGGATAGTCGAACATACGATAAACGTTCTCAGACATCCTATCGACGCTGTCGACATTCGTTGATAGTCTGAACGGCCTTATGTTTCTTCCCCGGGTAGTTATTCACGCGTGGGTCCTTCAAAAACCGGTTCAGATACTGGACAGACCTGTTGCATCTATCCATTTGCTTGAAAGTCATGCCTGTCTGGAAAAGCATTTCAGGGTTATGAGGCCTCATGCGCTCTACGTACTGAAATTGCTGCAACGCTTCCTGAAATTTACCCTCTTCTTTGAGCAGAACGCCAAGCCTCATGTGGGGAAAAGGTCCGGGAGAGTGTTGAGCAGCTACCCTTAGTTGTTCTTCCGCAGCAGCCATATTGCCTTTTCTCTGATAGATGGAGGCAAGCATGAGTCGGGCCCTCTGGTTCTGAGGATTGATCTCAATTGCCCTTTGCAGGACTATCGATGATTTATCAAGGTCTGCCTGCGCAATCTGCATGCCGTTTTCATCGACCTGGACCAATTGAGATCCGATATTGATCCATACTTTATGAGTCTCATCGTTGGCCTCTTCTTTTGAGAGAACAGAATCGAGCTTCTGCCGGGTTTCCGTTGCCTTCACCTTGTTTTTCTCTGACGCGAGTTGCTTGACAAGGGCATCGCGTTCTTCCTTGAGATCCTCGTTCTCTTTGACTGTGGCATCGACCTGCTCCTTCAAGTCTTCGTTTTCTCGGATTTTGTTAATCTGGGTTATGAGAATATCCGTGTCTATTTTACATCGTGTCTTAACGTATATTTCCGGATGCTCTGTGGTTCCGCGCATCTGTTCCGATACAACATCGGTCTCGAGAACACCTGCGGTATATGACTTAATCTCATCCTTGGTGAGCTGATAGTTTTTAACCTGCGTTAAGCTTTCTACATAGGTACCAGCCAGCTCAAGAGCTTTTCGCTTGGCCTCCTGCGTGGCAATCCGGCGCGCGTCGACTTTGCTATCATTATCTCCCATGATGTATGTGCTTTCCGACTCAACAACTTTTACTTCTGCATAAGCCGCGATTGGTAAAAAGCCTGCGATCAAGAGTGTGGCTAGTAAGGATAATATTTTTTTCATTTAATGCCCCATTTACTAATAATTGGTGACCGATTCCATGCTTACAATAATATAAAAAAGCGCAGATAATAACATGATCCTGTCAGACGAATATATCATAAAATCATTATTCAGGCATCTTATTTTTCACGACAACATGATACACCTGAACCCTCCGTTACTGTATGAAAAGTATCCGCTGGAACTGATGGAGGGTATGCCGGACTGGATTGCCGATTTAGACTGAATAGTCTTAAATCGTCGTTCAAGATTAATATCACATTTATCTTGCTGTGATATTGTGATATAATCTTTGGAATAAGTTTTCAAAATTTAAGGAGGGAAAATGGTGAAAAAAGTTGTCATTGCTTTGATTGTTGGAATCCTGATTGGTAGTGCAGTAGGTAGTTGGGCTGCGATACATCAGCCGCACATGATGGCTGCCCTTGAAGCCTTGAATCATGCAAAGATGGAGTTAGAGGCCGGTGAACACGACAAGGGAGGACACAGGGTCAAGGCGCTTGAGTTCGTGCATAAAGCTATTGAGCAAACTAAAAAAGGGATAGAGGCCGGCGAAAGGGAAAGATAGTTATCGCGATTCTCAGAATTGTGCAGAGGGACGGCATTAACAGGCCGTCCCTTTTGCATGATAAGACCTCGATTGCCATCGGTTTTAATAACAGCGTTCCCATGGTGAAGGAACGCCCTTAAATTATCATTTCAGCTGAAAATCGGCACGGCTTTTTTTGACGCCGCCATTTTCCCTGCTCCTTGTTTCTCCCGCCAGGGCCCCTGCCTGGACGATGAAGATGCGTTCCGGCTCTATCTGCCCGGACTGCAACAGATAGCCCATGACCGCCCTCGCTCGCTCGACTGCCAGCGTCTTCAGGTCTTCATCGGTCACCTTCAGGTTGGTTAACATGAGCTTCTCCATCTCAGGCACAGGCAGGTCTTTAGCGAATCCGATAAAATTACGTGGCTTTGGAAATTTTTCTTCCTTATATGCCCGTTTCAGGAACAGGGGATACTCCTCGGGCGTTACGGTTATTGACTCGAGGGAGGATAGGTCACCACTTTTCCCCGCCAATTCCCTGATTTTCTGAACCTTGACTCTATCCAACAGGAGGTTTTGCCTTAGCCCATCACGGTCTCTTTCCGGATCTGCGTGGCCAACAATATCCATTTTAAGGGCGGGCCGGTCGTGAAGGGCTTTTGCAAGAAGGTCGAGCTTCTTTATTGTGTCGGCTGTCAGAACCGCGGAACCGGCCTCGAACTCGGCATACCCAAGCTGCTCATCACTGCCGAAGATGGCCCCGAGGAGCGCAAATGGAGAGGTGGCAGCTTTTTGAAGAAGGTTCACGATGACTTTGAGAATGACGCCGCCCACACTGAACTTGGGATCGCTTAGTTCTCCGGATACAGGTATGTCAAGATGTATCTCGCCGTTGCGGTCCTTCAGAAGAGCCACAGCCAGTCTCACGGGCAACGATGTCGCTTTAGGACTTTCAACAGGGTCTCCGAATGTGAATTGGTCGACGAAAATGCTGTTCTTTGCATCGAGCTTGTTTTTATTGATCAGGTATTGGAGCTGAAACGAGAGCATTCCTTTCTGGATCGTGTAGCCGGCGTAGCGTCCTGAATAAGGGCTGACCGAGGTGAGGTCCATGTCCTTGAAAACCACTTTAAGATCTGCATACAGATTCCTGCCCAGCGGGTTGACCTTGCCGGTGATCTCGAGTGGCGCTGATTGATTGTATTTCCCTATGAGGTCGACTTCACCGAGCATGTTCTCCTCCGACGAGAGTCCGGTAACATGACCGCCGATCTCACTGAGGCTCGAGCTGAACCGCGGTTTGACGCTGCGGTCCGAAAAATTAACCGTCCCTCCCTGAAGAACGATCTTATCTATGCGAACTTTATAAGGCTCTGCCTGCAGCTGACTGTCTGCTTCCGGAGCCGCTTTTTGTACAGTCTCCTGGTTTGGGCTAACATTCTCCGAGTCGGGCGTCCCGGACTTGAATGCCTCGAGCAGATTTATCGTCCGGTCCTCATTCACAATGACCTCAGAAGAAAAATTGGTAAGCGCAATTTCGCTGATATGTAGAGACAACGGAGCAGAGCGAACTTCTATTCCTCCCATAGAGAGTGTGTCCCACTTGAGCAGATCTTCGGCGTTTGCCTTGTCGAGCAACGAGAATCTATTGATGCGGAGTTTTCCGGTGGTGAAGGTAAGCAGCTTCTCCAAATTGTTTCGTCCTATTGTAATATTGCCGTTCGCGGTCAACAGTCCGTCAGCAAGTAAAACCTGGGTCCGCCCGGCCAAATAGGGTTGCAGAAACTTGAGACGGACATCCCCCAGGTTCACCGCGAGGCTGGCGGCAAAAGGCTCCAGCGTGAGATCGCCCTTGACCGATGCAGATCCCCTCTGATCGATGAGAAGAGAAAGCGTGACCGTTCCTTTTGCATTTTTTTCAGTGGAAATATTTTGCGCTTTAAACATGATCGCGGAGAGAGTGATTCCGAAAGGCTCGACGAGACTCTGATCCGCTATTGTAACGGTATAATCATCTACAACGAAGGACTGTAGCGCCACGGTCCAGGGGACTGCTGCGCTCTCTTTTTTAGCGTTTCTTTGAGGCGGTGCTGCTGCCGAAAAAGACTCGAGCACCGAATCGTAATTCATCCGCCCGTCCTTCAAACGGGAGACCGCCATCCGGCCCTTCTCCGTTGCAACAGTCCCGATGTCAACTTTTCTCTTTTCCAGGTCGAGTGAAATATCTTTGACGCTCAAAAGGGGAATATTGATGAACTGCTGCGCCGCATTCTCTAGGGTGCTTATCCCGAGGTCCCTGATCCTCATTTCGCCGCTCAGAACAAGCATCGGCGCACGTGTGGCATACTCGCGGAAGGTAAGCCTCATCATTATGTCGAGCTTTCCTGACAGCACCTTCACCTTGAACCGTACGGGCGCGTAGGCCAAATAATAAGGGATATCCATGTCCTTGAGCGCAATGTCCAGTGACGTCTCCCGGGAGTCGGAAAAAACCTTGGATTCGCCGTTGACGGTCAGTTGCCTGCCGTTTATCAGTGCGCTCAGCGAAGGCTGAACGAATGAATCAACATAGGCAGGGAGATTGGAAATGAAGGGGATTGAAAGGTTAATGTGCGTTATTTCGTGCTTCGTTGCCGCCAGCCGATCGTCAAATTCGATATCTCCATCAGTGATCTGGATATTGCTGAATGAAAAAACCAGGGGCTTGCCTGGTTTTTCCGGGACAGCGGCACCAGGCATTGACTGGAGCCTGTCCACGAGCGGAGAAAAACTGTACGTGTTATCCTTTATTCGTACCAGATGGACATGAGGCTTTTCAAGCCGCACCTCTCCGATTACCGGTCCACCCTTGAACAAGGATATAAGTCTTACGTCTACATACAGACTGTTGAAGGAAATAAAAGTCGTATGATCGTCAGCTTCCTTGATTTCAAAGTTTTTGATAACTAGCGCAAGGGTATAGGGATTAAAGCGAATCGAATCGATATTTACGGTGCGACCGAGCTGTGTGGTCAGTTTCTCCGTTGCAATCTTCCTGGCATAATAGGGCAATATAAAAAATCCTGAAATGGAGTAAATGACGAAAAAGGAGAGTAACAGGATAGCTATCAATCGAGTCTTGCGGGTGCTGATCGGGTTATAGCGGCTAAAAGAAAATTTTTTGCGCTGGGGGCTGTCCATATTGTGCCTCTCGGCCTTATTATATGAATTCTATCCAAGGTACGGATAAATGGCAAGGTCAAGCCAAGAAACGTACTACTAAAGGTCGCGCTGCATAAAGAGGGGATTTTGGAACAGCAGGGCGGTAAGCAGGGCGGTAAGCATGGCAAGGACCTTGCGATAGGGATGCTTTCTTGCTATTGTTATAATTAATAATGGAACCAAAATCCTTGACTTCATCCGGCATAATACAGCATCAGCGGCGTGCTCATCACTTTATGCAAACTATACAAAGCGCATCCGGGGTATAAGTTTATTCTTGATCCATGATTCTCTTTGTATCGTAATAATAAGGCCGTTTCTGGGTTTTTCTGGAACCCGAAAAGGATGGAAATAGATGCTCTCTCTTTTGAAGGGCAGGCAATGCGAATTTATGCTATCAACGAATTGTCAGGAGGGCGTAAGGCATGAGCACCTCACACCGATGGAAATTTTTTCGCGCAGGCGGGTTTGAACAAGTCTCAATCGACAACAGCGAAGACCTTCGCAATCTGCAGTCACTCGACCAAAAGCTCTGGGTTGCCCTGAGCTGTCCTGTGCAGGGTGTCGAATTCGACCGGAAAACCCTCGAGTACCTTGATACGGACCGGGATGGTCGCATTAGGGTCCCCGAAGTGCTTGCCGCAATTGGCTGGACCATTGCCCTGCTCAAGGATCCTGCGATCCTGGCAGAAAGAAAGGGGTTGCCTCTTGCCGCCATCAACGATGCATCTGAGGAAGGGAAGCTGCTGCTCAAGAACGCACGACGCATGCTAGAGACCCTTGAGAAAAAGGATAAAGACGTCATCACCGTGGAGGATACGGCCCTCATCGAAGAAGCCCTGTTCAAGAAGCGGTTCAATGGCGACGGGATCATCACCATTGATGCTTCGGATGATGAAAAGATCCGTGCCGCGATCAAGGACATCATCACCTGTGCCGGGTCCGAGAACGACCGAAGCGGAGCTCCGGGCATATCACGGAAACTTTTTGACGGCTTCTTCGCCGATGTCCAGGCATTCGACGATTGGATCCGCAAGCCGGAGCAGGACCCTACCCTCCTGCCCCTCGGCGCAGGGACTTCTGATGCCGCCGCGGCCTTGTCCGGTGTAAGGTCGAAGATAGACGATTATTTTTTACGATGCGAATTGACCGAATACGACAGCCGCTCCTTATTAACGGTGAACCCTACGTCAAAAGATTACCGGGCTTTCGTCCTGCAGAACCTGGCCTCGGGCGAGAGCCCCGTATCATCCCTGCCGCTTGCGGTCGCCGCTCCCGGCAAGGCTCTGCCGCTCCGGGAGGGGCTGCACCCCGCATGGAAGGCGGCGATGGAGAGCTTCTCGGCAACGGTCGTCACCCCCCTTCTGGGACAGCGCGATGCCATCACACGGAACGACTGGGACAAAGTCACTGCCGCATTCGCGCCTCATCGTGCCTGGCTGGCATCCAAGCCAAAGACTATGATCGAGTCTCTGGATGAGTCGAGGCTTCGCACCATCGCGGCCTCTGATGTTCAGAATGAGATCGCAAGGCTTCTTACGATGGATGAGGATGTAGCGGAAGAGGCAGATTCGATCGAAGACGTCGACCGGCTCACGCGCTATTGCCGGAACCTGCTGCTGTTCGTAAATAATTTTACCTCATTCCGAGACTTCTACACCCGCAAAGGAAAGGCCATGTTCCAGGCAGGCACGCTTTTTCTCGACAGCCGGAGCAGCGAACTCTGTGTCAAGGTCGCTGCATTGGATAGCCATGCAGCCCTGGCCCAGCTGAGCAGGCTCTTTCTTATCTACTGCATCTGCCGACGCAGGGGCGACGCGGAGACCATGACCATCGCCGCGGCATTCACCACAGGCGACTCCGACCAGCTTATCATCGGACGCAACGGCGTGTTTTATGACCGGGAAGGCCGGGACTGGGACGCGAGCATCGTGAAAATCATCGACCAGCCCATCAGTATCCGTCAGGCATTCTGGACCCCCTATAAGCGAATCAGCAGGATGATAAGCGGACAGGTCCAGAAACTAGCCGCCTCCCGATCCAAGGAGAACGAGGAACGGACCGCTGCGAAGATCGTTGACACGTCGAAGGGCGCGGACAGCAGCAAGACGCCCGCGCCCTCATCCTTCGATGTGGGCAAATTCGCCGGCATCTTCGCCGCGATCGGATTGGCGATAGGCGCCATAGGCACGGCCCTTGCGGCAATGGTTACGGGCCTTGTGCACCTGGCTTGGTGGCAGATCCCTCTGGTGTTCGCGGGGCTTGTGCTGGTTATTTCCGGACCGTCTATGATCATTGCCTGGTTCAAGTTACACCAACGAAACCTCGGCCCGCTGCTTGACGCCGGCGGTTGGGCCGTCAACGCCCGCGCCAAGATCAATATTCCCTTCGGCACCCAACTCACGTCCTTTGCCCGAATCCCTGAAGGGTCGGAACGCTCGATCTTCGATCCGTTCGGGGAAAAGAAGGGGCCAGCCATGTACATCATCGCAGGAGCTGTTCTTGCCATTATTCTCGCCGGTATTTATTTCTACCTTCGAGGGCGCTGACCGCTCCCCATGGTTAAAACCAGGGGCTTGCCAGAACCTTCTCTTCGCTTAAGGTGACACGTTTGGACTCTTTGAGAGTCCCTCAATTGTGATGGTCTTGAAAATATTGTTACTTCCGCAGGCACCAGGTCAAATTACCAACAGCATAGGGAAACAAAGGGAAAATAAAACCATTCAGACAAGCCCCTATTTGCTACCTAAGGGGGGGGACAGGTGAAAGGACATCGGAGATATTTAATACGGCTTCTTACGAGACAATCATTTCTGCCGAGCTGCGGCTATGAAATCTCTTGCCCTGCTGGATGGTTTGCTGTACTCTCATTACTCGGCAGGATGGATATATTTTCCAGAGAGGAAAACGTGGCGCTTAAATCGACCATATTCAAAGCGGAGCTGCGGATTGCAGACATGAGCCGCAACTACTACGGCGATCACAGCCTCACCATAGCCCGTCACCCGTCGGAGACCGACGAACGCATGATGGTGCGGATACTGGCGTTTGCCTTGCATGCTCATGAATCTTTGAGCTTCGGCGACAGCATCGGATCCGATGATGAGCCCTCTCTCTGGCAGAAGGACCTCACGGGTGCAATCGAACTCTGGATCGATGTGGGCCAACCCGATGAAAAGCGATTGCGCAGGGCTTGCGGCCGAGCCGGGCGGGTATTTGTTTACACCTATGGTGGTCACCGCGTTGATGTGTGGTTAAACCAGATCAGAGGCAGTCTCGACCACTCCAGGAACCTGACCGTGATAAACTTGCCAGCAACTGCTGTTCCGGCCCTGTCTACGCTGGCGCAGCGCAGCATGCAGCTTCAATTCACCATTCAGGACGGGCAGGTATGGGTGACTGATGAACATACTACAGTGCACTTGGACCTGTCTGCAGCCATAATTCTGTCGCCTTGAGAAACAAGGGACCCATGCGCAAGAATCTGAATAGACCCACCCACAGGGTGCGGCTGGCTGAGCGTCCCTCTCCCCGATGTCGGAAACGCTCCCTGCACGTGCCTCGAACGGATGTAATCGTGGATCTCGCGGCGCTTCTGTCGATAGACCATGTTTGCGGAGGCTGTGCAAAGGGAGAGAAGTGTTGCTGTGCATCCTACGAGGTCTGCATTACCGCCGCGGAAATGCGCCGGATCATCACTGTCTTGCCCGAGGCAGCCAAACGCTGCCCTCATCTCGAGACTGGCGAAGGGTTCGACAATGTATTCGAGGAAGTGGAGCACGGACTCTACGCAATAGACACGACGGAAGACGGTCTCTGCCTTTTCGCATTCCTGTCCAAACACAAGATCCGGTGTTCTTTGCATGCAGCTGCGTCCGCACTCGGACTTCCGATCAATCAGGTAAAGCCGAAAGCTTGCCTGCTTTGGCCGGTGAGTTATTCGGACGGGGATGAGGTGCTATCGCTTACCGATGATGCGCTTTCTTTCTCATGCAATTCCCCAAGGGGTCGTGCACCGCGCTCTCTTTCTTCCTCGCTTGTCGAAGCGATCACAATGGTCTACGGCAAGGGGTTTGGGAAGATGCTGAAAGAAGAAGCTTGCACAAAAGGCAACACGAGAACGAAGCGGACTCATCGATCATTGAGCTTCCCCCTCCCCTGAGGCGCCTTGTTTGGCACCTGCGTAAAAGAGGTGACCGACCACTCTCATGGTTGAAGACAGGGCCTTTCTGTGGATGGTTCGGTAATCGGATTTCAAGTCAGACGTGATACAAGTTCTGCCACTATGTAACCCATCCTTCGCACATGACAAAAACGCCGGTTATCAAACTGATAACCGGCGTCCAAACTATTGTCGTTTTTTTATGCCTGTCGAGGAATGGTTTCTCCCCACCCTAATTCATGCCTCCATAGGAATGGAGACCGGAAAGCACGAGGTTCACGCCGAGGTACGTGAAGATGACCGCAAGGAATCCCACGCTGGAGATGACTGCCATTTGGGTCCCTTTCCACCCGCGGACATAACGGGAATGGAGATAGATGGCATAGATGAACCACGTAATGAGCGACCATGTTTCCTTCGGGTCCCAACTCCAGTACGTACCCCATGCGCTGTTCGCCCAAACCGCGCCGGTTATGATGCCGGCGGTGAGGAGCGGCCACCCGATGGCGATCATGCGGTAGGTCACGTCATCGAGCAGATTTTGCGCCGGGATGTAGGGTTTTAGCAGGTTTTTGAGACCCAGTCCCTTGGACCATACAAGGGAAAAGAACGCCAGAACCACCAGCCAGCTGATAATGGATATCGCAGGGGAGGCACTCAAAAAAGTCCCTTCGAATATGTGTTTCTTGAACGATTCTCCCTCCGCCAGATGCTGGAACGAAACAAGATAAATAAAATCGATTCCCATGGCAACCAGAAGCGAGACGGCAAGCGTAACGCAGAATGACCAGAAGAGAAAAACCTGGTGTTTGTTCCGCGCCCCGGCGACGATAAGATAGATGAACCATGCCAGAATCAGCACGCCGATTCCCATCCAGAACGCAGTTTTCATCCGGCCACCCAGACTCGCCATAAAATAGCCTATCGACGCCAAGACAACGATAGCGGCCAAACCGGCGTACAGGTTCGTCGCGGAGCCCCGCTCTTCCATGTCTATCAGCAGGTAAACCATGCTGATCGCGAAAGCGACGCCGAAAGCGGCATATCCAAGAAAACTTATCAGAACATGATAGAAGAGCCAGTTGCTCTTAAGCGCGGGGACCAGCGGGGTGATGTCGCTGCTGATTCCGGCGACGTTGATGAATGCAAGGGCGAGGAAGGCCACGGGAATCACAAAGGCGCCGAAAGCTTTTGTCTTGTACTTGAATTCGACGATAAGATAGATCATAACTGTGCTCCACGTGAAGAAAACCAGGGATTCGTAGAGATTAGACAACGGCACCCTGCCAATGTCCATTTGGTACGATTCCCGCCACCGGAGCAGCAGCGCTGCGGTCTGCACCAGGAAGCCGAAGACCGTTACGATTGTTGCGGTTGTGCCGATACCCTTTTTCCGAAACGCGAGGTAGCTTATATACAGCACCATCGCGACCAAATACGACAATGTTGCAATACTGAAAAGCAAGGAACTGGTCATTGAATCCTCCTGAGTGATTCGATATTACACGGAAATTTCCGCTACAACCTTGTTGAATACTCGCTCAAAGCCGATCCGATTCCGATTGGCTGATCCGGCCACCAGAATGACGGTTTCGCTCCCGCGACTCTGGATCCGGACCCAAAGCTTCTTATGCGATCCGAAAAATGCGATAGGCGGACCGACGCACAGCATGATGAAGCCGATGTAAACAACCCAGACACCGGGATCTTTGGCGACCTGCAAGCCCGTGAAGCGTGTTCCCCAATAGCCGCCAAAGCTTATGATATAGTCCTCGGGCATATTCGGCCGCCCCGAATCAACTTTCAAAAGCGTCGTCTGGTAGAGCGCCTTCTTGCCGTTGTATATCTCCAACTCCACGGCCGGGTTGATGTACTCTTCGTTGTCCGTCTTGAAAACCTGCACCTCGCCGGTTGCGGGGTTACGCATTCCATAGGGTGCGAATTCGAGTACTTTCACGGTCCGGTCGATGGAAGGAACAAACACCGACCCTCCGAGTTCAACATACACTGTTTCGCCCGGGGACTGGGTATCGCTTTTCTTGCGGATATTCAGGATCACCTTGCCGCGAGCGTCCGGTACGGTGCCGTAGCTTGCCTGGTAAAAGGTCACGCCCTGATAGGTAAGCGGATCGTTCACCCGGATGCGCTTGTCGAGTATCTTTTGTCCGTCGAGATTAAAAATGCTGAGCGTGCTGTGATATTCCGATGGCATGCCGGTCGGCATGCCCGCGGGCGACATATAATAGTCGACATCAAAATTGTCGCACCGGACGTAATAGCCGAGCGGCATGGCGGGCACGCCCTCCTGGGGGTCGTGGATCACGGGACTTTTGGCAATACCGAGCGAGTCCATGATCTGGTCCCACATCGGTTCGTTCCGGAGATAGACGACTTTGGAGGCCACCCCTTCGGGAAGGTTCAGGAACGCTTTGAATCCGAAGAAGGAACCGATGAGCGCGCCGATAAAAATGAGAAGAATGCTGACGTGGGTGATATAGACCCCGAAACGATTGTATACTCCCTTCTGAGTCAGGAGCTGCACACCGGCCGCATCTTTCGATTCGATATAAGAATAGCCATGATTCTTCAGCGCGTTTGCCGACCGCTCCATCGCCTTATCCATGTCCCCCTGGAGGATAATCTCTTTTCTGAACGGCAACGCTTTCAGCGTATTGTCGTCAATGGGTTTGAGCGGTGCAGTGATGATCTTCCAGGTATGAGGAAACCTGTCGAGCGTGCAGACCGTCAGATTTGCCGTTAAAAGAAAAACGAGGAGCACGAACCACCAGGTATGGTACATATCGAAAAAGCCCAGAAATTCGAACAACTGGACTGTGGCTTGGCTGTATTCTCTCAGGTATTTATCCGGGGATTCATTCTGCTGGATGATGGTCCCTATGATGGAAACGATTGCAAGAATAATGAGCAATATGACTGCGAGCTTAACGGACGAAAAAAACTTCCAGAATTTTTCCGCAATAATTTCAACAAATCCTTTTTTATTTTCCAAAAGATCCTCCCATATCATTACAATTCCGGTAAATTAACATAACGATTATAGGGTGTCAAGGAGATTACCGGGTGCATACCCGGGCGTCCTGCCGCTGACATTGTTCCTGTTGCTTCGTCCGGGGCTACTCACAGATGGGCTGCCTGTCTTTGCTCAACATGCGCTCATGGCGCTGTTTCCACATCTCGAAGGACTCTTTTTCTTCCTGTTTATAGGTCCGTTGGCGGTTCATGAGCAGGTCCCAGTCCACGGCATGGCCATCGAACTCCGGTCCGTCGATACAGGCGAACCTGGTGGCGCCGCCGACTGAGACGCGGCAGCCGCCGCACATGCCGGTACCGTCGATCATGATGGGATTCAGGCTCACCATGGTCTTGATGCCGAGGGGCTGCGTTGTTTCGGCCACAAATTTCATCATAATTGCCGGACCGACCGCCATGACCAGGTCCGCACCTCCGGAATCCAGCTCCTGCGCAAGGGCCGTGGTCACAATGCCCTTGATTCCTTTGCTGCCGTCATCGGTCGTCACCAGCACCCTGTCGCTTATGCCCAGCATCTCCTGCTCGTAGATCAGCAGGTCGCAGCTTCTCGCGCCCATGATAACGGTGACCCTGTTGCCTGCCGCTTTGAAGGCCCGCGCTATGGGATAGAGCGGGGCCACGCCGAACCCGCCGCCGACAAGAACCACCCTGCCTATTTGTTCGACGTGCGTTGGCATCCCCAGGGGGCCGCAAAGGTCAAGGATCTCCTCGCCTGCTTCATAACCTGACAGCTCCGAAGTGGTTTTGCCCACAGACATGACGATAAGACTGATCGTACCTTCCGCGGGATTGATGTCGGCCAGGGACAGGGGGATTCGTTCGCCCTTCTCATGGAGCCTGATGATCACGAATTGTCCGGGGCTGGCCTTCCGAGAAACCAGTGGCGCGGCGATTTTGTAATAAAATACATCGGGCTGTCGAATCAGCCGTTTTTCAAGAATTTTAGCCATAGAAATTTATTTTACCATATAGAGCGGCTTTTTTTCCACAAAGAAATACAACCCTAGGAAGGTATATGACGGGCCGATGAGAAAAATTAGATCGTAAATCTTCTTATTTACAGACTTCTTCTTCCTTGCACATGCCGTTATCAGCTGATTGACTCGGCGACGTTAGAAGACCCGATTGATCGAAGAGGTTGATGGTCATGTTCCGGTTCGGATCCGGAGCCAGAGACGGGGCCTTGTCCCGCGCCTTCGCTTTTCTCGGAGTCGTTACCCCGACCGCCGTCGGATTCATACAGGCGAGTAGATAGCGCTCTATGGCTTCTTTTCCGGTAAAAAATATTTTTTGATAGGGATCATTCACCATTAGCGTGGGAATGTTCTCGATGCCCATGTTTTTCAGGAAGACTGCGTAATCACCCACCGGCAGATGGGCGACCTGTATTTTTTTCTCGTCCAGCTCCTTGATAACCTCTGCACAATGCTTGCAATCCTTGCTGTAGAACAGGATAAGCCGTTCATTCATGGGCAGATTCACGGGCACTCCCGCAGGCAACACAAGATACTGGATGACGAAAACCGCCGCAAGTGCGCCGAAGCCGGCAAGCACGTCTCTTTCACCCGAGAGAAGCCTGAAAATGCCGAGAGTGCTCATGAAAATAAATATCGTGATGCAGAACAGGCAGACCGTATGAATCCGAAACGCCAGATAACCCATGAAGAACCCTTCGCCTGCCAGGGCGACTACCAGAATGAGATTGATGAACCGCTCAATCCCGGGTTTCCTGATGCGCCGGTTCAGAAACGCAAGTCCAGCAAGCGAGAAAAACGTGCCGAACCCGACGAGGAATATGGAAATATCCCCGAACCGCGCTGCTTGGGCTGTCATTTTACACCCTTCGGTGCTGCATATGCTTTTGCCGAAGGACCTCATGACGATCTCGGTAAGGACAAAGACCGTTGCCAGTACGCTGATGATTAAAAAAATTGTATTGTATGCCTGTTTATGTTGTTGCATTTCCTTCCACCTGGTTAAGTGTTCACCGTCTCGAGTTTCGAACTTTAGACCCTGTACTCTGAACTATATACCATCCGGCCTCAAGGCCGGGGAGGATGTCAAAGCAGCGTTGCAGCGAGTTCGGCAAGATCGGAACGCTCGCCTTTAATGAGGGTAATATGCCCGGCGATGGGTTCCTCCTTGAACCGCTCAACTACGAAAGTAAGACCGTTGCTCGACGAATCGATATAGGGATTGTCGATCTGGTAAGGATCGCCGGTCAACACGATTTTGGTTCCCTCGCCCGCCCGCGTGATGATGGTCTTGAGTTCGTGAGGAGTGAGGTTCTGCGCCTCGTCAACGATGAGATACTGGTTCGGCATGCTTCGGCCTCGGATGTAGGTCAGCGGCTCCACCTCGATCATGCCGAGGTCGAAGAGGCTTTGGAGATCTTTTTTGCCCTTGACGCGGCCCGCAACGGCCGATGCGCCCATCAGAAAATCGAGATTATCGCGGATCGGCTGCATCCAGGGCCGGAGTTTCTCCTCGATATCCCCGGGAAGGAACCCGATGTCCTTGCCAAGGGGAAACACGGGCCGGGAAACAACCAGCCGCTGGAAGGTCCTTGCCTCAATGGTTTTCTCCAGGCCCGCGGCAAGGGCAAGGAGGGTCTTTCCCGTTCCTGCCTTCCCCACGAGCGTCACCAGACGGATATCGTCGTTCAGGAGAAGATCGAGAGCGAACTGCTGCTGCTTGTTCTTCGCATTGATGCCCCACACGCCGTGCTTGGTGTTTACGACCTGCACCAGGGACTGTCTCTGCTGATTGAACCGGGCGAGTGCCGTCTGGGAAGGATTGGCGCTATTCTTGAGCATGGCGAACTCATTAGGAAAGGGTTTGGGGTCTCCGGACGGTGCTAGTTCGCCCTTTGCATAGAATTCCTCGATTGCCCCGGGCTCGACCACGAGTTCGGTCTCGCCAGAGTAGAGTTCGTCGAGCGTGATGGTGTCCGACTCGTAATCCTCGGCTCGGAGCCCCAGGGCGTCGGCTTTGATGCGAAGGTTCGTATCCTTCGTTACGAGGACCACCGGGAGATCTTCATGTTTCAGGTTTAGCGCCGTGGCCAGTATCCGGTTGTCCGCCTTTTCCGCGACCAGCTCATGGGGCAGGTGCTCCGTGGACTGGTGGTTGAGTTCCACGCATAGACTTCCGCCGCCCTCGAGCTGCACGCCCTGCGATAGTTTGCCTTTCTGTCGGAGATCGTCGAGGATTCGGGATACTTGGCGCGCATTCCGGCCGATTTCGTCGATACCTTTCTTGAATTTGTCCAGCTCCTCGATCACGACGATCGGGATGATAACGTCATTGTCCTCGAACGAAAAAATCGCCTTCGGATCGTGAAGCAGCACATTGGTGTCGAGTACAAATTTTTTTTTCATCGGACTCCTTTATGCAGAAAGAATTTTACTTCAACCGGTGATATCCCGTAAAGGTACGGCCCCTTCACGGAGCACCCGGAAAACATCGGCGGAAACTTCGACAACCGTCGATGGCTTTCCTCCCGTGGTTTCTCCTCCATCGAGAATCAGGTCAACCCGGTCGCCTATCGCAGCTTCAGCTTCCTCAGCCGTGCGAATGCTCAGCTGGCCGGACCGATTGGCGCTCGTGCCCGTCAGGGCGCGGCCGAGGCTCTGGAGGAGGCATCGAGTAAGCTTATTGCCCGGGACCCGCAACCCGATCGTGCCCGTGCCCGCGGTAAGCTCGGGAAGCACATCAGCTTTGGCCCTGAATATGAGTGTAAGCGGCCCCGGCCAGTGTCGCTTCATCATGTCTGCTGCCCGGGACGGGATAACCTCCACCCAATCCTTCACTTCTGCCGGCTCGGCGATAAGCAGCAGTATGGGCTGGTCAGCAGGCCTGTTTTTTATCTCGAAAAGCTTTCTCACAGCACGGGGATCCCGCGGATCAGCGCCGAGTCCGTAATAGGTATCTGTGGGATAGACTATCACGCCGCCCGAAGCGACGACTTCTTTGCACCGAGAAAAGGCTGGCTCGGGATGGGTCGGATCAATTTTGACGATCTCCGCCTTTTTCTTCACCGGGTCATCGGCTCTCATATTTACGTCATGCGTCGTTCCCGCCTGTCAGTACGATGTCGCCATCGGACTTCTGCAGAAACGATGCAACGACCGGGCACTTGACTTTGAACAGAAAAAAGATCCGCTTGTCCTTTTCCTGAACCAGTGTTTCGTAATTCGCCTGGCCCTTGCTGATGACCAGATCCGCGCTGTGGTAGAGGCCAAGAAACTCTTCCGAACAGGTCTCCAGCAGCGTGCCAATGCCGTCGCTGCCGTTATCGATCACCCTTGCGCTGTTCTGAAGCCCAGCGGCACGGGCATCCTCGCGCGTGGCGTCATTGATGACCGCCGATCCCTTGACCACAGCGGTCACGTCCTTGCCCATGTCACGAAGGGTTTCCAGCAGCACTCGGTCGAATACGATCTCGCCGGCATTGTCGCAGAGATAGAGAATGCTGCGTGCTGCGGAAATCCTCCCGGCAAAGGCGCTGTAGGACTCGGAAGCGAGCGGACGCTGGAACGACTCTTCGATTGAGCGGTCCAGGTCTATCGATTCATAGATGCCGAAGTCGATAACATTCCCCGCAATTGCGATCCGGACGCTTCCTTCGAGGCGGTCGCCGCATGCGGCCGCCTTTCGCCGCAAAACCGGCAGTCTTTCGAGCGCAATGCGGTTATAGGCTTCCTTGACGGAGCGGTAGGGATCGACACCCGTTTCCTTGCGCAGCATCCGATGAATAACGGTCGTGGTTCGGGCAGGCACGTCGTCTAGCGAGGATGCCGCGATGATCGCTTCCGCCCTCCACCTAATGCTCCGACCACGCTCTCCGTTCACGCCCGCGTATACGAGCGTGCGCGAGACCTGACCGAAGAAGCAGGGCAGACACGCGAGCTCCGTCTTCACGCTACGGGGCCCTGCGCGGGTGGAGTGCTACCTGTTTTTTTCTTCCACCGCCTGCGTCGCGATTTTTTCTTGGCCGGCACCGCCGCCTCAACCGTAATCGGCTCCGAAACAGCCGGAACAGCGCTCATCACCGCAAGACGCTTTGCCTTTTCCTCAACCTCCCGTTCCATCTCGACCCGCTGGACTTTAAGTCGGTTCGCAATTTTCACGTCTGAGGATGCGATGATCTGAGCAGCAAAGATTCCGGCGTTCTTCGCGCCTACCTTGCCAAGCGCCATGGTGGCCACCGGTACTCCACCCGGCATCTGCACCGTGGCTAGGAGCGCATCGAGCCCCTTGAGAGGAGACGAATCGATCGGCACGCCGATTACCGGCAGCGTAGTTTGCGATGCGACCACGCCCGCCAAATGAGCCGCCCATCCCGCACCCGCAATGATCACCTTGATACCACGCTTGTCCGCGGTCTGGCCGTATTCGAGCACCTTTTTCGGTGTCCGATGCGCCGATGCGATGGTCATCTCGTATTCAATCCCGAATTCCTGGAGCATCGCTGCGGCTTCCTGCATCACCGGCAGATCGGAATCGCTTCCCATCAGGATTCCAACAACTGGTTTGCTCATGAGAACTCCCTTCTCGAAAAGTTAATAAGAACAGGTTATCGCTACAAATCCTTTGTATCTTCAATAAAAACCGTTTTAACACCGAATGCTTCGTTTATCAGAGACGCCAGGGCTTTTACCCCGACGGTCTCCGTGGCATAGTGTCCGGCAGCGATAACATTCATCCGCTGGTCCTTTGCTGCGTTGAACAAAGCCAAATCAGACTCGCCGACCAGAAAGCAATCGAGCTTTTCCCGCACTGCGTCAGGCAATATGCTGCCGCCTCCACCGGAGACAATGCCGATTGACCTTATCCTCTCTTTACCGAAAGGGAAAACGAGGCATGTCGATCGCAACTGTTTCCTGACCTGCGTCGCAACATCGGTGAGTTTCACCGCTGATTCAAACGTTCCAGCATAGCCGATTTTTATGCCGTGGTATCTGCCGAACTTTTTCAGCCGACCGAGGCCGAGAAGCCGGGCCAGCTGCATATTGTTGCCGTATTCCTCATGTAAATCGAGAGGAAGATGGGCAGCGTAGAGGGCCATGTTGTTCTTTTTCAAACAGGCTTCTCTCAGTGTTGCCAGCCCCCGGTCCTTCTGCGGAATCCACTTGATCCCGTGGTGAACAACGAGGAGCTCGACGCCGAACTTCCGTGCCTTCTCAAAGGTGGCAATGCAGGCATCCACAGCGAAGCCGACGGTGCCGATTTCGCCGCTCCTACGAGACCGGACTTGCAGCCCGTTCTTCGAGGCGTCTTTTATTTTCCCGACCCTCAGCGTTTTGTTCAGAAAACCGGCAATGTTTTTTATCGTTGCTTTCGGCATGGCTGATCCAATGATCCTGTCAGCATCGTTTTACGGGTATGATTCATCGAACCGTGAATGCCCGAGGATAACTCAAAATACCACGGGTTTGAAACTCAGCATTAAAGATTTCCTTTGCGCCTTCGCGTTGATTCTTCTGCAGGTTGTATTAACATATTTTAAATTTAAACGTCAAGGTCATCTTTGCATTCTTTGCCGCAGGGTTGCTTATTCGTTTCATTACCTTGTCAGTTCCCCGTCTCGAGCGCCCGCGCGCCGATGTCCCTGCGGTAGTGCATGCCTTCAAAGGAAATTTCCCGGACGCCTGCGTAGGCGTTATCGATAGCTGCCGCAATGACGGGGCCGAGGCCCGTTACACCGAGAACCCGGCCGCCGTCTGACACGACAACCCCGTTTTTAAACGCAGTGCCGGCGTGAAAGACCACGACGCCTCTTTGCTTTGCGGCATTATCGAGGCCGGATATGACTCTTCCCTTCTCATAGTTCCCAGGATAGCCACCCGAGGCCATCACCACACAGACCGCGGAGTCGGGCTTCCATTTGATGTCGATCTTCACCAAGGAGCCGTCGAGGATTGCTTCAATGATCTCGATGAGGTCTGTGTCCAGGCGAGCCATGATCGGCTGCGTCTCAGGATCGCCGAACCGCGCGTTGAACTCAAGCACCTTAGCCTCGCCGTCGTTGATCATGAGCCCTGCGTAGAGCACCCCCTTGAACAGTCGCCCTTCTTTTTCCATGGCCCGCACTGTGGGAATCATGATCGTATCCATGACCTTTCGCTCCAGCCTTTTCGTAACAACCGGCGCAGGCGAATAAGCACCCATGCCTCCCGTGTTCGGCCCCTTGTCCGCATCGAACACGCGCTTATGGTCCTGCGAAGACGCCATCGGCACCACGGTCCTGCCGTCGGAGAAGGCCATGAACGAAGCTTCTTCCCCCTTGAGACATTCTTCAATCACCACGCGGTCACCGGCGGCGCCGAAGGCCTTGTTAGCCATAATCAGGTCCAGGGCCTTAAGCGCCTCATCAATCGTTTCGGCGACAACCACTCCTTTGCCGGCAGCCAAGCCGTCCGCCTTCACCACGATCGGCGCTCCCTTTTCACAGACATAGGCTTCCGCAGCGGCCTTGTTGGTAAAGACGCCGTATGCAGCCGTGGGGATGTTGTATTTCTTCATCAGGTCCTTGGAAAAGCGTTTGCTCGCTTCTATTTCAGCCGCTTTCCCGCTTGGGCCGAAGGCGCGCAGGCCTGCCTTCTCGAATTCATCCACGATGCCCATAGAGAGCGGCCCTTCGGGTCCAACGATGGTCAAATCGACTGCTTTTGACTTTGCAAAGACCAGCAGTCCAGGGATGTCATCGGCTTTGATCGCCGCGCATTCTGCAAGCTGCGCTATGCCCGCATTGCCTGGGGCGGCATAAATAGCCGTGACCTTCGGACTCTGCGATATTTTCCAGACGAGCGCGTGCTCCCTGCCGCCGCTGCCGACTACCAGTACCTTCATTTGTCCCCCTTGGAGAAACAGCAGACAGCCCAGAGTATTGAGGGGAACCCCGTTTTTCAATGCTATCCCCGTTTACTTGTTGGGAGCAGATAATCTATTCTCTGAGACCATCTACTCCCAACTGTTTACTGCCGACTCTCTACTTCCTTATTAATTCCTTCATTCATACTTCCTGTCCGGTATCCCTCGAGATCCAGACAGACATAGGTATATCCCAATCTTTTGAGAGCCGCGGTAACCTGTGCGGCCATCTCATCCTTCAGGAGCCGACCGAAATCGGCGCGGGAGAGCTCAATTCTGGCTGTTTCTCCATGATGCCGTACGCGCACCTGCCGAAATCCGAGGACGCGCAGCTGATCCTCGGCGGACTGGATTGTCTCGAGTATCTCGGGGGTTATCCTCGTTCCATAGGGAATACGGGAAGAGAGACAGGCGAGCGACGGTTTGTCCCACACCGCCAATTTCAGGGTGCGGGCCAGTTCACGGACTTCCGCTTTCGAGATTCCCGCCTCCACAAGGGGGCTGCGAACGGAGAATTCCTGCGCGGCTTTCCTGCCGGGTCGATAATCCCTGAGATCGTCCGTGTTCGATCCCTCGATAACAGTGGAAATGCCTTCTGACTCGGCCATATGCTTGAGCTTTTCGAAGAGTTCTTTTTTGCAGTGGTAACACCGGTCCGGGTTATTGCGGACAAAGGATTCGGAGTCCAGTTCCTCGGTGTGGAGGACTCGATGCATCACGCCCTGCGAACGGGAGAACTCCTCTGCGGCAGTCAGTTCACCGGCAGGATAGGTTTCGGAAACGGCGGTAACCGCGATCAGATGGCTGCCCATGACTTCGCTTGCGGCCCTGAGCAGGAGCGAGCTGTCCACACCGCCGGAATAGGCAAGCACCGCTGACTGCATGTCATGGAGCAGAGCCTTGAGATGAGCCCATTTTCGTTCAATCACCATCTTGGCGATAATAACACAGCGGAAACTTCGGTGTCAATAAACTACTGCATCCTCAACCCCTTATCCCGCTTCCGGGAGAAGGGAAAGGAACCTCATTTTTTCGTCGGCTGCGAGATGAAGCCGAGATGCGTCGAGAGCTCCCGTCCGGACTCGCGAATCAGGTTGTAGATACCGCCTTTATCCATCCGTTCATCGGTCAGCCTGCTTGCCGGAGCCACAATGCCTATGGCGGCGACGGTTTTTTTCGAAAAGTCCCTGACTGCAACGGCTATCCCCCGCACATCGGCCTCGGCCTCCTCGTTTTCGACGGCATATCCTTTTTCAGCGATCTTTTTTAACTCCGCTGCGAGGCCGCCGAGGGTCTTGATACTCTTATCCGTAAGCGTTGGGAGGGTTTGCTCGGGATACAACCGCTCGATATCGGTCGGTGATAATTGCGCGAGCTGAGCCTTTCCTACGGCCGTGCAATGGGCCGGGAAAATAGCGCCGATGCGAGATACCGCGCGGACAGTGCGGTCCGTTTCCACGCTGTCCATGTAAATGACCTTGTTCCCACGAAGTACGGCGACAACCGTCGTCTCGCCTGATGCGGACGCGAGGCTTTCGAGAATGGGACGGGCCTGGCGACGGCACTCGCGCTGCTCAATGAAAATCGATCCGAGCTGGAGCGTCTTGGGGCCGAGACTGTAGTTCTCCGTTGCCTTATTCTGTTCGATGTAGCCCCGGTGTTCAAGCGTGGCCAGGAGGCGGAACACATTGTTCTTATGAAGACTCAGGCGCTTTGACAGCTCTGTTACACCCAGTTCGTCCTCTGTCCGGGTAAAAGACTCCAGAACGTCGAAGGCATGCGAAACGGACTGAATCGTATAATTTGTTTTTTCTCTTTTCATTGCTCTGTTCCCCTGCCAAGCGCGTGATTATGGCTTGAATTTGCCCGGGCTATCGCCCTTTTGCACCGCGTTCCCCTGCAATAACCAGTCAGGCATGCCCGCTCGATAAATCAAGAGGTGATAAAAATAAGAATGATATTGAAGCCTTGCGCATACAGGAGAACTCCTTTTATTTTAAAACAGCTGTTTAATATTAAAACGGGGGTGCGGATTTGTCAAGAACAAACAGAACTTATGTTTTATCCTTCTGTGCCGTAAAACCCCGTCTCTTCAGGGCGGGGATCTCTTGTCAGCGATGCAGAGGCTCGCGGCGTCTTCACGATCATCGTGGGCACCCTTGATGGCATGAGAGAATGCAAAGACTGGGGAAACAGTGGGAATCAGCAGCTCCACAAGTGGCCTTTCGACAAAATCATCAAAATGCTGACGTACAAGGCAAGACTCAAAGGTATCCGTGTTGTAGACTTAAACGAAAGCTACACGAGCCAAACCTGTTCTCAATGCAACACCATAAACAAGTCCAGCCGTGTGCATCGAGGTCTGTATGTCTGCAAACACTGTGGCGCCGAAATGCATGCCGACGTAAACGGCGCAGTCAACATCCTCAAAAGGTATCTCCCGGAGCA
>Ga0209415_10005264_pt1 | contig 23311 bp, 22 predicted proteins | sample PeaSoiSIISIP2007_FD_187696 | JGI IMG/M metagenome (GOLD analysis project Ga0209415, IMG submission 187696) | Peat soil microbial communities from Weissenstadt, Germany - SII-SIP-2007 (SPAdes) (version 2) | ecosystem: Environmental > Terrestrial > Soil > Wetlands > Peat | place: Germany... | reverse complement strand
TTGTTTTTCCTTCGTGACCTTCGTGTCTTCGTGGTGAAATTAGCAAATTTAGGATGAACCATCATGGATCCCCGCCTTCGCGGGGATGACGACAATAAGAGCCCGTACTCCACAGACAACTAACGACAGGTTGTCAGTGAAACAATCCGCGGCCGGCGGTGATGGCATATTCGAACACCGGGCTGGGAAGCAGGCCCAGCGCCAGAACCATCACGCTCAAGACACCGGCCCCGACCAGGCTGAAGGCGCTGGTGTCGGGAACCGCCGCGTCGGCGGAGACGGTTTCCTCGGTGTAGGCGTGGCGGACCAGGGACAGATAATAATAGATGGCGAAGGCGCTGTTGATCGCCAGCGTCACCACCAGCCAGTTGTAACCGTGGTTCCAGGCGGCGGTGATCAGGAACAGCTTGCCGATGAAGCCCACCGTCGGCGGCAGGCCGACCAGGGCGAAGGCGCCGACGCCGAGGGCAAAGGCCAGCAGGGGGGCACGTTTGTAAAGGCCGTTCAGATCGTTCAAATGAAGATTGCGACCGTCGGAGGCGACGCGGCTGACCACCCAGAAGGCCAGCAGATTCATCGCCACATAGGCCAGAGCGTAGAATGTCGCCGCCGCCAAGCCTTCGGCGGTGCCCGAGACCAGACCGACCATGACGTAACCGGCGTGCGCCACCGAGGAAAAGCCGAGGATGCGCTTCACATCCGTCTGGGCCAGGGCGCAGAGATTGCCCAGCGTCATCGAGATGGCGCCCAGCCAGGCCAGGATGGTGGTGATTTCGAGACCCGGCGTCAGGAAGGTGGCCAGACGCACCAGGATGACCACGGCGCCCAGCTTGGGCAGGGTGGCGACGAAGGTCGCGGTTTCGTTGCTGGTGCCTTGATAGACGTCCGGACACCAGAAATGGAAGGGAAACAGGGCCAGCTTGAAGAACATGCCGGCGAGGAACAGCGACAGCCCGACCACGGCCAGCGGCGCATCGGCCCAGGCCCAGGACTTGGTGGCGAGATCGACGATATAGGTCGAATGCTGGGTGGCCAGAACATAGGACAGGCCATAGAGGGCCACGGCGGTGGCGACGGCGCCGAAAACGATATATTTGATCCCCGCCTCGGCGGCGCCCTTTTCCTTGGCGCGCAGAGAAATGACCGTGTAGAGGCTGTAGGACGACAGTTCCAGGGCCAAATAGATGCTGAACAATTCGACGGTCGAGGACAGCAGCATCAGCGCCCAGGCGGAAATCGCCAGGAACAGGTAATAGTCGGCGCGGCGGTCCTCGGCCAGGGTTGGCTGGTGCGAGGCGTTGAGCGTGGTCACGAAGAAACAGACCGCGATGACCAGTTTGAAGAATTGGGACAGGCCGTCGATCCGATAGACGTCATGGAACATCATGCCGCTGGCCGAGAAAGAGGCGAGCGTGGCGACAATGCCCAGGGCGGCGACGGTCGGCACCCATTTTTCGACGCGCGGCCCGCGGGCGCCGTCGTTCAAACTCTGGAGGAACAGCGCCAGGATCAGCAGAAACTGGAAGAGTTCCGGGACAATCAAAGCCGGGTTGAAATTCACGACACTCTCTCCCTAGTTCCGTTTCGCATCCCAGGCGCCGGTCGCGGCGTCCTGGGTCGCGGTATGTATCGTCTGTTCCACGGCCACTTTGCGCGAATCATAGTCGGCCAGCAGTTTGTCCACCGACGGCGTGATCATTTGGAAAAACAGGCTGGGGGCCAGACCGATGTAGAAGACCATGACCGCCGGCACCAGCAGGAAGGCCCATTCGCGCGGGCAGAGATCGGGCCACTTGGTGGCCGAAGAGGGTGACCCCCACGCCATTTTCAGGCCGACCCGGAACATATAGGCGGCCGACAACAGGGCGCCGGGAACGATCAGCAGACCGACCAGCAGGCTGTGGTTGAAGGCGCCGATGAACACCAGGATTTCGCCGACGAAGCCGTTGGTGCCGGGGAAGCCGAAGGAGGCCAGCGAGAACAGGCCCCAGAAGAACATATAGGCCGGCATATATTTGCCGAGGCCCAGGTTCTTCGCGATGTCGCGGCTGTGGCTGCGCTCGTAGACGGTGCCGATCATCATGAAGAGACCGCCGGTGACGACGCCGTGATTGAGCATCTGGAACAGCGCGCCTTCGACGCCGCGCGGATTGAACAGGAAGATGCCCAGCGTGACGAAGCCCATATGGCCGACCGAGGAATAGGCCACCAGCTTCTTGATGTCCGACTGGCCGAGAGCCACCGCGCCGCCATAGATGATGGAGGCGATGGAGACGGCGATCATCAAGGGCGCGAAATATTCGCTGGCCGCCGGCGTCAGCGGCAGGCAGAAACGCAGGAAGCCGTAGGTTCCCATCTTCAACAAAATGGCCGCCAGGATGACCGAACCGGCTGCCGGCGCCTGCACATGGGCGGCCGGAAGCCAGGTGTGGAACGGGAACATCGGCACCTTGATGGCGAAGGCGAGCGCCATCGCCAGGAAGCACCAGCATTGGAAGCGGAAGCCGAAGCTCTGATGCATCAGCTCGGGGATGGAGAAGGTGCCACCGGCGATGCGGAAGGCGACGATGGCGACCAGAAGCAGCGTCGATCCGGCCAGCGTGTAGAGGAAGAATTTGATCGATGCATATTTGCGTTCATCGCCGCCCCATACCGCGATGAGCAGATACATCGGAATCAGCATGGCTTCCCAGAAGACGTAGAACAGCACCAGATCCATCGAGGTGAAGACGCCGATGCAGGCCGAAGTCATGAACAGCAGGCAGAAGTGGAATTCCTTGATGCGCTTGATGATCCCGGTCCAGGAGCACAGCACGCACAGCGGCAGGGTGAACACCGTCAGCCAGATCATCAGGATACTGATGCCGTCCACCGCCAGATGATATTCGAGGCCCCATTGCGGTACCCAGGACATCCGTTCGACGAATTGGAAGTCTCCGTTGAACTGGAAATTGGCGAGCGGCAGCGCCAGGACAATCTCGATCAGCGAGGCGATCAGAGCGAATTTCCGCACCGTGGCCTCGTTGCGGAGGGCGCACAGGCCCGCCGCGGCCAGAAGCGGGAAAACGATCAGACTGGTGAGAACCGGAAAAGCGAAATTCACCGTAATTACTCCGTAACGTTTCCCGGTCTAACCCAGGTACCAGACCAATCCGAACGCCAGCAGGGCGAGCAAAACAGCCAGGGCCAGATAATCCTGGATATTGCCGTTTTGCACTTTGGCGCCGAGGCGTCCGATGCCGAGAACGGCACAAGCGGACCCATCGACCACCCCATCGATCGCTTTCTTGTCGAACCAGGAGCTCCCGGTGGCGACGGCCATCAGGCCGTTCAATCCGCCGACCCGATAAGCTTCGGTCCACCGGTCGTCGATCCAGGCCAGCGGACGGCAAACCAGTCCCAGTACGGCGCGGCCGATCAGCCGGTAGAAATAGTCGAGATCCAGATTGACCCCGGCATGGGGCTTCACGATGCCCTTGAGCAGGAAGACGGCCAGTCCGGAGAAGCCGAGCAGCAGCAGAGCCTGCAGCACATGCCACGCCGTCCAGGGCACGAAGGGCTCTTCGACATGATAGGGCAGGAAGCGATAGAGCATGTCGGGATAGACGCCCTGGGCGATGCAGAGGACGGCGGCCAGGGTCATGCCGGCATACATGTTCCAGGGAATGGCCTTCAGCGTCGCGTCATAGCGGACATCGGCCGGCTTCTTGCGCCAGAAGAGGAAATAGGGCAAGCGGATGCCGACCGCGATGAAGGTGCCCACCGTGGCGATTTCCAAAGCCAGGGCCAGAAGTGTGTGATGCGCCTCGGCGGTGCCGGCGATGGTCATGGTTTTGGTGACGAAACCGTTGAACAGCGGCATGCCGGAGATCGATAGGGATCCGACGGTGAACAGAACCGCGACCCAGGGCAGACGTTCGGCCAGGCCACCCAGTTTTTCCAGGCGATCGGTGCCCACCGTGTAGATCACGCAGCCGATGCTCATGAACAGCAGGCTCTTGTAGAGAATATGGGCATAGGCGTGCGCTGCGGCGCCGTCCAGGGTGAGCGCCGTGCCGACGCCGACGCCGACGGCCATATAGCCGACTTGCGAAATGATGTCATAGGCCAGCACGCGCCGGGCGCTGTTGGCGATGATGGCGTGGCCCACGGCGTAGACCGCCATCACCGCGCCGGCGACGGCCAGCGCCTCCCAGCCGGCGAAGCCGCGGGCGAGGACATAGACGGCCGTCTTGGTGGTGAAGGCGCACATGAACACGGCGCCGACGATGGTCGCCCGCGGATAGGCGTCGGGCAGCCAGGCATGCAACGGAACCACGGCGGCGTTGACGCAGAAGCCGATGAGGATCAGCCAGTCGTAGACGGCGGCCTCGCTCGACGGAATATGGTCGAAGGCGAAGCTTCCCGTCGCCTTGTGGCGCAGCAGCAGGCCGCCCAGCAGGAACAAGCCGCCGATGGTGTGGTAGAGGAAATACCGGAAGCCGGCCAGGGTCGATTCCCGGGTCTGGTTCAGGAAGATCAGGAAGGTCGAGCCGATGCTCATCAGTTCCCAGAAGACGAACAGGCTCACATAATCGCCGGCGAAAACCGACCCGAAGCTGCCGGCGACATAGAGCGACGCGGCGATATGCTGGCCTTTGTCATCGAGATGCAGGGCATAGATCATGCCGATCAGCGACATCACCGCGAACACTTGCGCGAAGATCAGCGACAATTGGTCGACACGGCCCAGGATCACCTGTTCGCCCAGGTAGGGAACCACCGCATAGACGCCAGGCGCCATGGAGAAAACGCTCCACAGCGCGACGATCGGCGGGACCAGCGACAGCCACTTTCCCAACCGGCCGGGCAGGAAGGGCAGAATCACGGCCAGGATGAGGAACCCCAGGGAGGGATGCAGAAAACTAGAGGTCGCCATAGAAGTCTTCTTTGCGGGCGATGAGAGGACGGACGATCTTTTCCATGATCAGCACGAGAACCGCGCCGGCGATCAAACCGAAGAGGGCGAAAAATCCCGGAAAGCGATCCAAGCCGAAATGCGCCTCGTCGGGGAGGATCACCAGATTGAGCGCGAGGAGCAGGAGAAGGACGACGAAAAACAGATTTCGCCAGACCTTATGCTGGTCCCTGAGCCGTTCGAACAATGCGCCAAGACTGCTCATAGCCGTTTCCTAATAATTCCCGAAGACGCGGATGAAGTCCTGGAAGACTTGCGGGTAAAACCCGAGAAGCAAGGACACCAGCGCCGTGAAGCAAAGCGGCACGACCATGGTCAGGGGGGCCTCTTTGTAATGGTCGATGTCGATTACCGGCGCCTTGAAGAAGGCGCGGTAGAAGATCGGCACGAAATAGCCGGCGTTGAGCGCGGTCGAGGCCAGCAGCGCCACCAGAAGGACGGTCTGTCCCGCCTGCAGCGTGCCATTGACCAGATACCATTTGGAGACGAAGCCGGCCACCGGCGGCATGCCGATCATCGAGAGCGAGGCGAGACCGAAGGCGCCGAAGGTCCAGGGCATCTTGCGGCCCAGACCGTTCATCAGGCTGATCTTCTTTTGATGCGTCACCACATAGATGGCGCCGGCGCCGAAGAACAGCGTGATCTTGGCGAAGGCGTGGTTGGCGATATGCATCAAGCCGCCCTGCACGGCCATCGGGGTCAGAAGTGCGACGCCGATGATGACATAGGAGAGCTGGCTGACCGTCGAATAGGCCAGCCGCGCCTTGATGTCGTCCTTGGTGAGCGCGATCATCGAGGCGACGACGATGGTGAAGGCCGCCAGATAGGCCGTCGGCAGACCGAGGCCCAGATGATCCATCGTTTCCACCCCGAACCCCGACAGGATGATGCGGCTCATCGAGAAAACGCCCGCCTTGACCACGGCCACCGCATGCAGCAGGGCCGAGACCGGGGTGGGCGCGACCATCGCCGAGGGCAGCCAGTTGTGGAAGGGCATCAAGGCCGCTTTGGCCAGGCCGCAGACATAGAGCACATAGGTCAGGCGCACCAGATTCGGATGGGCCGCCACCACGGCCGCCGGGAACATGCCGTCGACTACCGAGCCCAGGTTCATTTCCAGCGTGCCGCACAGCACATAGGTCAGCACCATGGCCGGCAGCAGGAACAGCTTGGAGGTGCCCATCAGATAGACCAGATATTTCCGCGCCCCGGCGAAGCCTTCCGCGTCCTGATGATGGGCGACCAGGGGATAGGTGAACACGGTGATCACTTCATAGAAGAAGTAGAGCGTGAAGACATTGGCCGACATGGCGACGCCCACCGCGCCGAAGATGGCGATGGCGAAACAGAAATAGTAGCGGGTCTGGGCGTGTTCCTTGAGGCCGCGCATATAGCCGATGTTGTAGCTGGTGGCGAACCCCCACAGGAACGGCGCGATCAGCCCGAAGATGATGCCCAAGCCGTCGAGAGCGACGGTGATGGTGATGCCGGGCATGATGGTGAACAAGGTGTAGCGATAGATATGCCCTTCGAGGATGCCCGGCACGAAGGAGAGCATCGCGAGAAAGGTCGCGGCCGCGGCGATGAAGGACACGGCTTCGCGGCGATTTTCATTATGCCGGGCCAGCCAGATGGCGAACGGCGCCACCAGGGTCACGGCAAGCGGAAGAAGCAATCTGACGCTTTCGATGGTCGCGGTCATGGCGCTGTTCTTTACTCTTTCAAGGTGGAAAGGGCGCGGACTTCGGCAGTGCCGAAGCGGCGCGAGACCACGACGATGATGGCGAGAACCAAGGTGGCTTCGGCCGCCGCCAGGCCCATCACCAGAAGCGCGCCCAATTGTCCGAGCGTGGCGTTGGCCTCGGTGAGTTGCGCGGCGGCGACGATGGACAGTCCGGCGCCGTTCAGCATCAGTTCGACGGCGATCAGCATGCCGACCAGGGTGCGGCGTTGGATAATTCCGTAAAGCCCGATGCCCAAAAGCAGGAGGGCTACCAGTTGATAGAGGGTGAGCGCGCTCATTTCTTCGTCTTTCGCTCCCAGGTCAGAAGGACGGCTCCCGACATGGCGACCAGAAGCACCATGGAGATGAGCTCGAAGCTCAGCGAATATTGATCCAACAGACCAACGCCCAGGGCCGGCAGGGGAACCTCTTCCGGCAGGGCTTTGGAAACATTGGGGTGGTTGACAATGATGAGAGCCAGGCCGATGGCCGGCGCCAGTCCGGCCAAGAGCGCGTAAAGACGTCGTTTGACCGGGATGGTGGCGGCCTCTTCACCGGTTCTGGACAGCATGATGGCGAAAAAGACCAGGACGCAAATGGCGCCCACATAGATCAGGATCTGCATGAAGGCGAGGAACGGGGTGTTCAGCAGCAGATAAAGCCCGGCCACCCCGAAAAAGGTGACGATGAGACCGACCAGCGCGCGGACCAGATTGGCGCTGGTCACGGCGACGAGCCCGCCGCCCAGAATGATCAGGGCGTAAAGGGTGAACGCGATTTTCGCCAGAATTTCCATTTTAGATCTCTTTGGCCGCGGCGGCGGCCGGTGTCTCTGGCCTCAGGGCGTTGGGGAAAGGCGCCAGCAGGTCGTGGTTGAAATCGGCGCGGCTGGTCCGCACGGTGTAGAGGTCGTGCGAGAACTCGATGCATTTGGTCGGGCAGGACTCGATGCACAGCGCGCACAGGCTGCAGAGCGAGAAGTCGTTGATCCACAGGATCGGTTCCCTGGGGGCTGACGGCCGTTCGACTTCCTCGCCGCGGGCTTCGGCGTCCTGGAAGGCCTGTTCCTCCTCGGGCGTGATCACCGGCGCCGGCGCCTTGATGATGGTGATGCAAGACGACGGACAGGCCGAGACGCAGATCATGCAGGCCGTGCATTTGGGCTTGCCGGGGGCGCGCGGGTTTTCCACCAGTTTGATGGGGCCGCGAAAGCTCGCATTGACCTCGGGGTCGATGACCTGACGCGGATAATGGACCGTCACCTGGGTCCGGCGGAAATTCCGGCCGGTGATCTGCAGGCCGACGACGAGGCTCCACAGATCGGTGATGGGCCGCAGGATTTTGTTGATCGCGCTCATGACGTTTCGCCAGCCTTTCCTAGAAGATCTTCATGAAGAAGATCGTGCCCAGAAGATTGAGGGTCGCCAAAGGCAAGAGCCACTTCCAATTGATATTCAACAGCTGATCGAACCGAACGCGCGGATAAGTCCAGCGCACCCAGATGAACAGACCCAGAAGCGCGTAGACCTTGATCATGAACCACCAGACGCCGTCGATGCCGGGGCCTTTCCAGCCGCCCAGGAAGAGCGCGGTGCAAACGCCGGAAACGACGACCATATTGGCGTATTCGGCCATGAAGAACATGCCGAAGCCCATGCCTGAATATTCGGTGTGGAAGCCCGCCGTCAGTTCCGACTCGGCTTCCGGCAGATCGAAGGGCGCGCGATTGGTCTCGGCGAAGGCGCAGGCCAGGAAAATGAGGAAGGCCAGCGGCTGACAGACGATGTTCCACTGCCAGGGCCAGGAGCCTTGCGCTTCGACGATGGTCGACAGATTGAGGCTGCCATATTGAAAGGCGATGCAGAGCACCGTCAGCAGCAGCGGAATCTCATAGGCGACCGATTGCGAGACGGCGCGCGCGGCGCCCAACAGGCCGAACTTGTTGTTCGAGGCCCAGCCCGCCAGCAAGGTCGAGAGCACGCTGATGCCGGAGAAGGCCAGGATGAGCAGGAGACCGAGATTGACTTCCTGGACGGTGACCACCGGCCCGAAGGGCATCGGCACGAACAGCAGCAACACCGGGAACACGGCGAGCACGGGGGCCATCCAATAAAGGATCGGATCGGCGTGATCGGGGCGCAGGAGCTGCTTGCCGATGAGTTTTCCGGCGTCGGCCAACGGCTGGAGAATGCCGTGAGGGCCAACCTCAAAGGGGCCGGGTCGGCGCTGGATATGTCCGGCGCCCTTGCGTTCCGCATAGACCAGAACCAGGACATGAATGCCGACGAAGGCCATGATGGCCACCAAACCGATGACGATATGGATGAGTTCCGTGGGGATCGAATTGATGATCGAGTACATGCGGTCTACCTGTCGATCTCGGGAATGACCAGGTCCAGGCTGCCCAGGATGGCCAAGGCGTCAGCCAGAAGCAGCCCGCGCGCCGCTTCGGCGAAGGCGCTGAGATTGCAATAGCACGGGGAGCGCAACTTGATCTTGTAAGGGAACTTGCCGCCGTCGCTGACCAGATGGACGCCGACCTTGCCGCGCGCGCCTTCGGTGGCGAAATAGGATTCGCCCTTGGGCAGCGCCCAAGTGACCTTCGGCGCCTTGGGCATCATGATCTTGCCGGCGGGCAGCGACGCCAGGGCCTGCTCGATGATGTTGAGGCTCTGCTCCATTTCGTCCATGCGCACCAAATAGCGGGCCATGGAGTCGCCCGCCGGATACACCGGAACCTTCCAGTCGAAGCGGTCATAGACCGAATAAGGCTCGGCCCTGCGGACGTCGTAATCGATGCCGGACCCGCGCACCACCGGACCGGAGGCGCCGTAGCGGCGACAGAGGTCGGCGTCGAAAATGCCGACGCCTTCCAGGCGCTTGCGCAAAATGACATTGTCGGTGACCAGACCCCGATACATCGGCAGCCGGTCGCGCATGTGGGGAACGAAGGCCTTGCAGGTTTCGATGAACCTGTCGCTGAGATCGGTGCAGACGCCGCCGAAACGGAAGGAACTGTGGGTCAACCGCGATCCCGTCGCCATCTGCAGGATGTCGAGCATCTGCTCGCGATCGTCGAAGGCGTACATGATCGGCGTGATGGCGCCAAGATCCAGGGTGAAGGCGCCCCACCACAGAAGATGCGAGGTGATGCGGTTGAGCTCCGTCGTGATGACGCGGATATACTCGGCTCTTTCCGGCACCTCGAAGCCGGCCAGCCGTTCGACGGCGCCGACCAAAGCGCCATTCCATCCCAGGGCGTGACCATAGTCCACCCGGCCCATGTTGGGCAGATATTGGGTGATGGTCCGGCCCTCGGCCATCTTCTCATGCATGCGATGCAGATAGCCGATCACCGGCTCGGCCCGGATCACATACTCCCCATCCAGTTCGACGATGACTCGCAGAACGCCATGGGTCGCCGGATGCTGGGGGCCAAGGTTGAGGATCATCGTATCCTCGCGCATGCCCTTCTGAAAATTCCGAGAGTAGAAGTCGCCCTCGGTCAGCCCGAATTCTTCATAAGCCATGATGGTTGCCGTAGGTCCTTTAACCCGCTCAGGCTGGGGTCGCCGCGCCGCTCTCGGCTTTGGGTGTCAAGAGATCGAATCCCGGTACCGTTCGCACAATTTCGCCTGTGGGAAGAAGATCCGCCAGGCTCGCGCGTGCGCCGTCATCCTTCTGCAAGGGATGCCCCTTCATTTCGGGCATCAGCAACAGAGGCACGGGATTGGGGTTGCCCTTGAAGGTGATGCCGTAAAAGTCGGTGGTTTCCCGTTCGTGCCACTCCGCGCCTTGGAAAACGTCCGCGATGGACGGCAGTTCCGGCGCTTCTTGGGAGATCAGCACCCGGAGAGCGACCCGGCCCGGATGGCCCATATGGTCGAAGTGGTAAACCAGGAGATAGCCTTCCTTGGCATCGATGGCGGTTAGGTCCTCGATGAAATACTCTGCCTGGTAGAGGCGTTTGACCGCGCTCAGGAGTTCGTCGGGCGAGAGGAAAACGGACCAGAGCAGCCCGGTTTTGGCCGGATCGCATTTGGCCAGGGACTGAACCGCGAGGCCGTCGAACAAAGTCTCGGTCATTCCAGCGCCCCTTCGGCCTTCGGCCACCAGCGGCGGCCGGTCATCTTTTCCTGAATCTGGAACAGGCCCTCCAGGAGAGCCTCGGGACGCGGCGGACATCCGGGGACATAGACGTCCACGGGGATCAACTGGTCGACGCCCTCGACGATTCCATATTGGTTCTCGAACTTGAAGGGGCCGCCGGAAATGGCACAATTCCCTAAAGCCAGAACAAATCGCGGCGCGGGCATCTGTTCGTAAAGGCGAACCACCGCCGGCGCGATCTTCTTGGTGACCGTGCCGGCGACGATCAGGAGATCGGACTGGCGCGGCGACGGACGGAAGACTTCGGCGCCGAAGCGGGAGATGTCGAAGCGGGCCATACTGGCCGCCATCATCTCGATGGCGCAGCAGGCCAGACCGAAGGTCATCGGCCACAGCGACATGGCGCGGCAAATATCGAGAACGTCCTGAACGGCCTTTATGGCGATGACCGGCGGGGCGATATGGACGCCGGCGTCCATGGGCATGTCCGGCAGGACTATAACTGGATCTTGCGTGGCCACGAGAACACTCCTTTCGCCCAGAAATAGACGATGGCCAAGCCGAGGAAGGCCAGGAAGATCAGCACTTCGAAAAACGCGGTCCAACCCACGGTCAGCCGATATTGAACGGCGACAGGGAAGAGATAGAGAACGTCAACGTCGAAGGCGAGGAAGATCAGGGCGTAGATATAATAGCTGATGCCGAACTTGGATCGGGCATCGCCCTGGGGGGGAATGCCGCACTCATAGGTCATGCCGATGTCGCCGCCCCGCGCCCTGGGGGCCAACAGTGTCGCCAGGATCAACGGACCTCCGGCGAAGAGAGCGCCAAGCACCAGAAACAGGATGATGGCGAGATGCAGCCAACTAAAGACCATTAAGGAGTGTTCCTCTCAAGCCGGGGCGATCCAAAGACGGAGCCTAAATCAACACCCGCCGATCCGCACTCGTTTTCGTCACGGCTCACCATGACACGGAACGATCAACAAAAGCCCCTGATCATTGCGATCGGCGGATCAGGGTTCGAAAGGGAGGTGGCGGATGACCGGTAGAACTAATATTTGTGGGGCTATTACCATAAGTTATTTTCATATTCCAAGAGGATTCTAAAGCGCAGGAAGCCAATTTTTCGCGGTCTGCCTGGGCTTCGCCTTAATCCCTCCAACGTGCTGGGGCTTTCCCGTGCGGCCATGACCGACCGAACCCAGCCACGCTTATGGTGGCGGGTCCGGCCTTTCAGGCGGCTTTCAGGGCAGGCGGTTTCGCGGCTTGCGCCGGACTTTAAGCCAAACAGTTGAGCAGATCGCTCATCGCGGCCTTGGGAATAATGGCGCCGCGATGGCAGATGACCGTCGCCGCCAGGCGACCGCCGAGATCGGCCGCGTCCACCGGCGCGATGCCGGCCAGGCGTCCGCTCAAATAGCCGGCGTTGAAGCTGTCGCCGGCACCGGTGGTGTCGACGGGCGTCACCTGTTGGCGAACCGGAACATGGATGCGCAAGCCGTCTTGCGAGATGAAGCAGCCCTCGGCGCCATGTTTGACCAGCACCTCGTTGACTCCCAAGCCATGCATGCGATCGGCGATCGCTTCGCAGCTTTTGTCGCCGAACAGCAGGTCCTCATCGTCGGCCGAAGGCAAGGCCACATCGACGAAGGATAGAAACCGGGTGAAGACGCGCCGCGCGACGTCGGGCGACGGCCACAAGGCCGGGCGGTAGTTGCCGTCGAAAACGATGCGGGTGCCGCCCCGACGCAATTTTTCCAGGGCTTCCGCCAAGCGGTCGCGGGCCGGATAGGAGAGGATCGCCAGCGTGATGCCGGAAAAATGCACCATGTCGGCATCGGCCAGATGATCCAGGAGATCGACGGTCTGCGGCAGATCGAACAAGGAGCGGGCCGGGGCGGCCGAGCGATAATAATAAAAGCTGCGTTCCCCGGCGGCGTCGGTGCGGATCAGGTACAGTCCCGGCAATTGTCCCGGCAAGCGGGCGACCCAGTCGGTGCTGATCCCTTCCTGCTTCCAGAAGGCCACCATGGCGTCGCTGTAAGGATCGTCGCCCAGCGCCGTGACATAGTCGACCGCCAGGGCGGAGCCGTTGATCCGCGCCAGATAAACCGCGGTGTTCAAGGTGTCGCCGGCGTAAGCCATGCTCATCGTGCCATCGCCGCGATCAGCCATCTCGATCATGCATTCGCCGATCGAAACGATGCGGCGCGGTCGTTTTGTCTCGGTGGCAGAAGGATCTTCCGCCGTTTGTCCAAGGTTCGTTCCGCTGGTCATTCGTTGCCTTCCTCGGCCAATGCCTCAATTGCGATATGACGCATGATACTCCGCTTATCGGAGGGCGGAGCCGTGATGGTTGACAGATCCGCAATGCTGTGACACCAATTAGTCATACGACTTGACCATTTAACGTTTTCCGCCGGATGTCAAGATGTCGCTTAGCCGAACGCCAAGGATGGCGGCGTGTCCGCGTTCCTTTTTCCATTGTCGCCAACGATCAATTTTCGTGCGGAATCCCGCCCGTTTTCGGGACGGGCGGCGAGATGGTGCGGGCTTGTGTCGATGATGATGTGGGTCTAAGGGATAGTGACCCGAATGAAGACGCTGCCAGCTTGGCGATGGCGCATGCCGGCCTTTCCAGCGTCCGGAAACAGATGTCAGTGTACTGATGTATTGAGGAGTGAGAAAAATGGCAATTGACCGCATGGCGGTATTGACCGCGATGATGGACCAGGGTGTGATCCCGGTGTTCTACCATCCTGATGCCGAAGTCTGCAAAAAGGTCATCCAGGCCTGTGCCAACGGTGGCGCCAAATGCGTCGAGTTCACCAACCGCGGTGACTTTGCCTCGCATGTGTTCTTCGAGGTGACCCGTCACTTCGCCAAGGCCGACCCCAGCGTCGTCATGGGTGTGGGCTCGATCGTCGACGCGCCGACGGCCGGCATCTATATCGCCAATGGCGCCAAGTTCGTCGTTGGCCCGCTGTTGAACGCCGATGTCGCCAAGGTTTGCAATCGGCGCAAGATCGCCTACAGCCCGGGGTGCGGTTCGGCCTCCGAGATCAATTATGCCGAAGAACTCGGTTGCGAAATCGTCAAGGTGTTCCCCGGCAGTTCGGTCGGCGGCCCGGATTTCGTCAAGTCGGTGCTGGGGCCGTGTCCGTGGACGCGGATCATGCCGACCGGCGGTGTGGATTGCACCGAAGAGAGTTTGACCAAATGGTTCAAGGCCGGCGTCGTCTGTGTCGGCATGGGCAGCAATCTGGTCACCAAGCAATTGCTCGACGCCGAGGACTATGCCGGTATCGAGAAGAAGGTGCGCGAGACCATCGCGTTGATTCGGACCATTCGGGGGAAATGAATCATGGCTGACGAAATTTTGAAGATCCGTCCGGCCTCGGAGACCAAATGGGACTGCGCGTCCTTTGGCGAGGTGATGTTGCGTTTCGATCCCGGCTTCGGCCGCGTGCGCAACGCGCGCAACTTCCAGGTCTGGGAAGGCGGCGGCGAATACAATGTGGCGCGCGCCATGCGCAAATGCTGGGGCAAGCGCTCGACGGTGGTCACGGCGCTGCCGCAGAACGACCTGGGCTGGCTGGTTCAGGACTTCATCTGGCAAGGCGGCGTCGATACCTCGCATCTGATCTGGCGGGATTTCGACGGTCTGGGGCGCAACACCCGCGTCGGTCTCAATTTCACCGAAAAGGGTTTCGGTGTGCGGGCCGCTCTCGGTTGCTCGGATCGCGGCAATTCGGCCGCTTCGCAGATTCGTCCCGGCGAAGTGAACTGGGAAAAGCTGTTCGGCGAGGAAGGTGTGCGTTGGTTCCACACCGGCGGTATCTTCGCGGCGCTGGCGACCAACACCTCCGAGGCGGTGATCGAAGCCGTCGAAGTGGCGCACAAATATGGCACCGTGGTGTCCTACGACCTGAACTACCGTGCTTCTCTGTGGAAGAGCCAGGGCGGCAAGGAAGGGGCGCAGAAAATCAACCGGACCATCGCGCCGCATGTCGACGTGATGATCGGCAACGAGGAAGACTTCACCGCCTGCCTGGGCTTCGAAGTGGAAGGCTTGGACGAGCATATTTCCAAGATCGATCCGGCCAACTTCAAGAAGATGATCGCCCAGGCGGTCAAGGAGTTCCCCAACTTCAAGGTGGCGGCGACCACGCTTCGCAATGCGAAGACGGCCTCCTTCAACGATTGGGGCGCGGTGATCTATGCCGGCGGCCAATTCTACGAAGCGCCGTTGCGCGAAAATCTCGAAATCTATGACCGGGTCGGCGGCGGCGACGGCTTCGCCTCCGGTTTGGCCTATGGCTTCATGGAGGGCAAGGGTCCGCAGGCGGCGGTCGAATATGGCGCGGCGCACGGCGCTCTCGCCATGACCACGCCCGGCGACACCTCGATGGTCAATGCCAAGGAAGTCGAAGCGATCATGAAGGGCAAAGGCGCCCGCGTGATCCGCTAAAAGCGGAAGGACGTCCGCAGATAAACGCAGATGACGCAGATTTTACGGTTTTCCAGTTTGGCGGAGAGCCGTGATCTGCGTTCATCTGCGTCATCGGCGGATGATATTGGTCTGACCACTTGACCAAACCGGCCCTCCGGCCCATGTTAGCGTTTCAGCGCAGTACTGCGGATTCTTGATCAGTTAGAGGCGAATTACGATGGCGTCACTTTTCATCCGGCTTCATTCCCGCGACGGCGTCGTCGTCGCGATCGAGGAATTGCCCGCGGGAACAGTCCTTCCTGAGATCAATGTCGTTTGCAAGGATACCATTCCGCTTGGCCATAAGGTCGCCACCAAAGCGATCGCCGCCGGCGAGCCGGTGCGTAAATTCGACCAGATCATCGGCTTCGCCACCAAAGCGATCGCTCCGGGCGAGCATGTGCATGTGCATAACATGGGCATGGGCGAGACCTTCGATCGCGCCTTCGATTTGGGCGCGGATGCCACATCGGGGCAACTGCTGCCGGAAGCCGAACGCGCGACGTTCCAGGGAATCGTGCGCGCCGACGGTCGGGTGGCGACCCGCAATTACATCGGCGTGCTGACCACGGTCAACTGTTCGGCCACGGCGGCCCGGTTGGTCGCGGATCAGTTCCGCGGCTCGGCTTTGGACGCCTTCCCCAATATCGACGGCGTGGTCGCGCTGGCTCACAGCCTGGGCTGCGGCGGCGTGCAGGAAGGGGACGGCATGGACATTCTGCGCCGGACCATCGGCGGTTATGCCAAGCATCCGAATTTCGGCGCCGTCGTCATCATCGGTCTGGGATGTGAGAACAATCAACTCAGCCGGCTCCTCGAAGTGGAAGAACTCGCCGCCAGTGATGTCCTGGTGCCGTTGATCATTCAAGACGTCGGCGGAACCTCGGCGACTGTCAAGGAAGCGGTGGCGCGCATCAAAGAGATTTTGCCCAAGGTCAACAATGTCCATCGGCAAACGGTTCCCGCCAGCCATATCACCGTCGGTCTGCAATGTGGGGCCTCGGACGGCTATTCCGGCATTACCGCCAATCCGGCCCTGGGGGCCGCGGTCGATCTGCTGGTGAAGCATGGCGGCACGGCGGTGTTGAGCGAGACGCCTGAAATTTACGGGGCGGAACATCTGTTGGCGCATCGCGCCGTGACGCCCGAGATCGCCGGGAAACTGATCGAGCGGATCAAATGGTGGGAAGCCTATACGGCGCGCACCGGCGACGAAATGAACAACAATCCTTCGCCGGGCAACAAGAAGGGCGGCTTGACCACGATCTTGGAAAAATCCTTGGGCGCGGTGGCCAAGGCCGGCACCACCAATCTGGTGGATGTCGTCAAATATGGCGAACCCATCCCCGCCCACGGTCTGGTGTTCATGGACTCGCCCGGTTACGACCCGGTGTCGGCGACGGGTCAGGTGGCCAGCGGCGCCAATATCATTTGCTTCACCACCGGCCGTGGTTCGGTCTATGGATGCAAGCCGGCGCCCAGTCTCAAATTGGCCACCAACACGCAGTTGTTCAATCGGATGCGCGACGACATGGACATCAATTGCGGTCCGATCGCCACGGGCGAAGCCACGATTGAAGAGATCGGACGCGTGATCTTCGAGGCGATTTTGGCGACCGCCTCCGGCCAGCCGACCAAGAGCGAGGCGTTGGGGGTGGGATCGGACGAATTTGCGCCTTGGCAAATTGGCGCCGTGATGTAATCTCGAGATAATATAGACGGTCGGCCTTGCCCGCGTGCGAAAATACAAATCCAGTACCGGACAAGAGCGTGAGGCCCGATTTCGAAAGCCGCAGTCGTCGTTTTTCATGGCGGCGCTTTAAGAAGTTGATCCCAAGGACTTGGCGAACGACACCGTCGCCAAGTCCTTGAATTCCGCCCTCCACGGGCGGCCGTCGGTTGTCTGCCGGCAAAACGCTGTCGGCTGAGGTATAGCGTCGCTCGTTCCATAAGCTCTCATATCGTCATTACGATCGCGGAATAAGGAGATATCGGGGCCGATCATCTTTTTTCCGAATCATCACATAACAGAATTGGACACGGGCGTACTCGCATGCCCGGTCGGAGGAGGGGGCGTGCGGTTCGCATTTCTTCAACCCATCCAGGTTCGCCTGTGGTTGGCGTTCGCGGCGGTCGCGATCGTCAGCGTCGTCGGCGCCGTGACGTCGGTGGTGTCCGACAGTCTGTTGTCGGCCACGATCCACCGATTTGGGGCGGCGACGTTGCCGCAAATGGTTGCGGCGCAAAGCATGCTCGACGCGAAAGGCGCGTTGATCGAAGCAACCCGCGCCTTGGCGAAGACCGAGGACGCGGCGGACCTCGACAAGCGCAAAGCGGCGGCTCGAGGCGAATTGACCAAGCTGCGGACCTTGTCCACCGAACGCTTGCAAGACGTGGGCGCGGCCGAAGTGGCGACGGAATTGCGTCCCCTGGTCGATCGTTTCGAAACCGGTCTTAACGCGGTTGAAACCGCGACGGCCCATCGGATCGAAGCCCGGGCGCGCCGTGAATCGTTGGTGGAAAATATCGATAGCGCCGGGCGCGCCGCGCGGTCGTTGGCCGAACCCCTGGGGCGCGCGCTTCGAGAACAGTTGGCGGGACGGATCACCAGCTTGGCGGCGGACGGCGATTTGAAGCGTCTGCAGGAAATCGACAAGAATGAAGTGGCTTGGCTGATCAGTGTGCAACGGCTGCGCACCGACGCCGACAATCTGCGGAATTTGCTGATGTCGGCCGCGATTGCCGCGGACGACGCTTCTCTGCGTGGTGTCGAGGCGCAGATCGCCATGACGGCGCCCCGGTTGAAAGATGTCGCCAATTTGCCGGATACGCCGTTTACCTCGGGCTTTAGCGCCTCGACAGAGGCTTTGATGGAGTTTTCCCAACCCCCGGACAGCATCGTCGCCGCCCGCGGGGCGGAACTGACCGCCATGTCGGATATCGAGCAGGCGGTGACCGCCAGCAGTCTGGCCGGTGAGGAATTGAGCAAGGCGCTGGGGCAGTTCTCGGAAATGCGCTCGGCGGCGACCGGAGCGGCGGTGGCCGCCACCGAGACCGATATCCGCGCCGCGATGGGCGTGCAAGCGATTCTGGCCGTTTTGGCCTTGGCGACGGCGGGACTGATCGGTTGGCTTTATGTGCGCCGGAATCTCGTGCGGCGGATGCTGCATCTGCGCGACGCCATGCGGGCGATTGCCGGCGGCGACCTCGATTATCGCGTGGCGGTGAGCGGTCACGACGAGCTGGCGGCGATGGCCGAGGCTCTGGCGATATTCCGTGATAACGCGCGTCAGATCGCGCGATTGCAGAAACAGCAGGAAGACGAACGCGAAACCGCCGAACGCGAGCGCCGCAAAGCGCTTCTGGCGATGGCCGATGCCCTGGAGACGGGTGCCGGCCGGCTGTTGGGGCAGGTGGCGGATGCGGCCAACCAATTGCTGAGCGCCGCCGGCGACATGTCCGCCAATGCCGAGGCCGCCACCCGTGAAGCCGACAGCGTCGCCGGTGCGACCAATCAAGCGGCGATCAAAGTGGACTCCGCGGCCGGAGCGGCACAGCAAATGGCCGCATGCATCCAGGAGATCGCCCGTCATGTGGCGGGATCGACAACGGCCTCGGGGGATGCCCGCGACGAAGCGGGTTCGGCGCAACAGAAAGTCGGGCGGCTCAAAGACGCGGCGGTAAAGATCGGCGATATCGTGCAACTGATCCGCAGCATCGCCGCCAAGACCCATCTGCTGGCCTTGAACGCGACCATCGAGGCGGCGCGGGCCGGCGAGGCCGGCAAGGGGTTCGTCGTTGTTGCCGGCGAGGTGAACAGCTTGGCCAATCAGACAGCTTCGGCGACCGGAGAGATCGAGCGTCAGGTGGGGGCCATTCAGGCGGCGACCGGTGATTCGGTGCAGTCGATCGAGGCCATCCTAAAAGCCGTTGAGAATGTCAACGAACTCAATATGTCGGCGTCGGGCGCATTGGAGCAACAATCGGCGGCCACTCAGGAAATCGCGCGCAGCATGACCGAGATGGCCGAACTCATTTCCTCGGTGCATTCCGGGATGGAGACCGTCAATCACAGCACGCATGCCAACAATTCGACGGCGGTCACCTTGCGTGCCGCGGCGGCCCGTCTGTCGACGGATACGGAGACGCTGGGCAAAGAGGTCAACCGCTTCCTCGGTCAGGTTCGCGGCGGGTGACGGCGAAGCACGATGATGGCGACGCCGGCGATAGTGGCGGCGCTGCCCAGCAATGTTCGCACGCTCAGTGTTTCGCCGAGCATCAAAATCCCTGAGATCACACCGAAAACCGGCACCAACAGGGTGAAGGGCATCACCTGGTTGACCGGATAACGGCGGATGAGCGGATACCACAGGCAATAGGTGCCGATGGAAACGATCAGCACGCTGTAGCTGAGCGAACTCCAGCCGTGCCAGGTGGCGTTCCGGATGGCGTCCCACTGGCCGTCCTCGGTCAGAATCGAGGCCAGCAGCATTTGCGGCGCGACGAACAGGGCGATCCAGCCGGACAGGGCGAAACTGTTGATGGGTCCCAGCGCCTTGATCTGGATATTGCCGAAGGCGGCTGCCAGCGCCGACGCCAGGATGCAGGCCACCCAGGGGAGTCCCCCGCCGATTCGCGGTTCGCCAATCATCAGGACGATGCCGAGAAAGGACAGGATCAAGCCAAGCAGACGCCGCCAGCCGAAGGGGTCTTTGTGGAAATAGGCGGCGAGAATGGCGGAGAAGGGGACTTGTGCCTGTCCGATGACGGCGGCGGTGCCGGCATCGAGATGGGCGACGCCGACGTACATCAAGCCGAAATTCAAGGTGCCGAACGTCAAGGAGAGTCCGAAGAGGGGGAGCATTTTGCCGCGGGGCACATGGAAGAACGGACACAGCAGGGCGGCGACGATGGCGAAGCGCATGCCCATCAGCATGACCGGAGAAAATTCCTTGAGGCCGAATTTCAAGACAGCCCAATGGAATCCCCACAAAAGCTGGACGAGCAGAAGGCCCAGAACATCGAAGAAACGCATTTTTGGTCCTGGGCTTAAGCCGGGTGATAATCCTGCAGAATCGTCTCGATGACCCAAGCGGTGCGCGCCGCCGACAGCCCGGTGCTGGGACAGCGGCCGATTCCGTTCAATTCGTCGACGATGCTTTGGATCAGAGGCTGCTGGACATGGGTCGGATTGGCAATGGGAAACGCGCGCACCGATCCACCGTGAGTCAAGTGAATCGGTGCAAAGGAGAAGGGATGAAAGGTCAGGCTTCCCGCCGTGCCGATGATTTCGATGATCTCGTCGTCGCGCTCGGCGGCGAAGCACCAGAGGCCGCTGCCGATCACGCCGGAGGCAAAAGCGTAGCTGGCGGTGACGGTGTCTTCGGGTGGATAGGCGCCGGCGACATTTCTGGCGAACCCTTTGACATGGGTGATCGGCCCGAAGAAGAAATCGAGGATGTCCAAGCCGTGGCAAGCGGTTTCAAAAAAGATCCCGCCGCTGCCGAAGGTCGGATCGAATCGCCAAGGCAAATGTCCTCCCGTCCGTTCGGCGTCTGGCGGCAATCGGCTGAAATGCCGGGTTTGAACGGCGCAAACGCGGCCGATGGCGCCGTCCTCCAGCAGATCCTTGACCGTCAGCAGATAGGGCATGGCTCGCCGGTAATAGGCGACGAACAGGGGGACGCCCCCTGTTTCACAGGCGTCGGTCATCGAGAGACATTGAGCGTAGTTCATCGCCATCGGCTTTTCGACATAGACGGCTTTGCCGGCGGCGGCGCAGCGTAAGCAATAGTCGTGATGGCTGTCGGGGCGGGTGGCGATATAGACCGCGTCGATATCAGGCGCCGCGATGATCGCCTGGGCGTCGTTATGCCAGCGCGGAACGCCATGGCGCCGGGCATAGTCTTCGGCTTTTGCCGCGTCGCGGCGCATCACGGCGATCAAGGCGGAATTGTCGGCCTTGGCGAAAGCCGGTCCACTTTTGACTTCCGTCACGTCACCGCAGCCGATGAGTCCCCAACGAATGACCGTCATGGCCGTCGTCTCCCTGTATGGTTCCTGAGCCCGACCACGATTTTTCCGTGGTTGGCCGTGTTATGGAAACACAGATGAACACCGATGCGCACAGATGGACACAGATCAGAATTCTTATTCATCTGTGCTCACCTGTGTCCCTCTGTGGTCTTTAAAACAGTCCTATTAAACGCTTACGCGAGGCTCACCAGACGATGTTCCTCCGACGAGCGCAGCAGCGCGTCGATCAGGCGGTGCACCGCCAGGGCGGACCGGCCGCTGCTGTCGGGGTCGCGGCCGTCGCGGATGGCTGCGGCGAAGTCGGCGATCAGGGCCTTGTGCGGTCCGTGGTCGAAGGCCATCGGGTCGGCGCCGCCGCCGGTCGGGCCATCGCCCTCCAGGGTTTCCGCCCGGCCATCGTGGAGGAGCAGGCAAAGGCTGTTGCCCTCCAAGGTGGCGGTGCCCAGGGTGCCGGACAGTTCAATCCGTTCGGGGAAGCCGGGATAGGCGGCGGTGGTGGCGCCGAGGGTGCCGACGGCGCCGTTGGCGAATCGCAGCATGCCGGCGGCGAGATCCTCGGTGTCGATCTGCCGCATCGGGCTGGTCGTGGCGAAGCAGCCAACCTCGACCGGCGTGCCGACCAGAGTGCAGAACACATCGAGACTGTGGATCGCCTGGGTGATCAGGACGCCGCCGCCGTCGCGAGCCTTCATGCCGCGCCCGGGTTGCGCGTAATAGGCCGGTGTCCGCCACCAGCGAATATCCACCGAGGCGCCGACCAGATCGCCGATCGCCCGATCGGCCAGGGCCGAACGCAACCGTCGCACGACGGGGCGGAAACGGTGCTGGAAGACGACGCCAAGCCGGAGTTTGGCCTGCTCCATGCGCTCGACCAGAGCGACCGATTGCGCCAGCGTGCTCTCGATGGGCTTTTCCATCAGAACATGCTTACCCGCCGCGGCGCATTGGTCGACCAGCTCAAGGTGGGTGGTCGGCGGCGTCAGCAAGAGGATTGCTTCGACGCGGGAGTCTTCGAGCAAATCCTGCAACGCGGAGACCACGGGGAATCCGGTCTTTTGCGCAAAGGCGGCGCGCCGTTCGGCTGACGGGCTAAACCCGCCGACCACCTCGATGCTGTCCGTCAGTTCGGCAAGCGCCAAGGCATGTGGTTGCGCTGCCATGCCGAGTCCGACGATGCCAAGCCGAAGGCGTTCTTTTCCCATGGGAGTCTTCCTTAAATTTAGCCCGAGCGGCGCTTGAGCCTGCCGAAGCCAGAGGCATCGTATAGACCCTAGCCGTCCAGGTCATTTTAGATGACGTGGACGGCTAGGGCGTCAGTGTGATGTCGGCGATATCCTGGCCCAGCATTTCGGCCAGGACGTCGACCAGGAAGCGGTGGTCCTCGCGTTGCGGCAGGCCCGAGACCGTGACCGCGCCGACACAGCCGGTCCCCTTGATGGCGATGGGAAAACCACCTCCGGCGTCGGCGTAATCGCCGGCCGGCACATTGTAGGCGGTCGCCAATGTGGTCTGGCGCTGCTGCATCTGCAGGCCGATGGCGAAGGAACTGCGGTAGAAGCGGAAGACGGTATTGCGTTTGCGCCTGATCCAATCGGCATTATTGGGCGTGGTGCCCGGCATGGCGAAGTGAAAAAGCTGCTGAGAGGGTGACGAGATATCGATGGCGACGAATATCTGGCGGTTTTCCGCTGTCGCTTTCAGCCTCTGGCCGAGGTCCCAGGCCTGAGCGGGGCCGAATTGGTCGAATTGCAGGCGCTGTTCCTGGAGGGTGACGCGGTGGAGATCATCTTCAAGAGACATGATCGACAGCTCCGTGATGGGGCTTTCCTATTGGTCAACCTATTCTTGCTAGAGCGTCGTGCGACCTGACTGAATCACCTTCAGGACTCGTCACCACCGGGCTTGACCCGGTGGTCCATGGATTGCCGGGTCAAGATGCTATGGGGTGGCGGCCGCGAAATTGGATAACCTGCTGGTCCGCCAAGACTGTC
>Ga0209415_10005263_pt1 | contig 23314 bp, 20 predicted proteins | sample PeaSoiSIISIP2007_FD_187696 | JGI IMG/M metagenome (GOLD analysis project Ga0209415, IMG submission 187696) | Peat soil microbial communities from Weissenstadt, Germany - SII-SIP-2007 (SPAdes) (version 2) | ecosystem: Environmental > Terrestrial > Soil > Wetlands > Peat | place: Germany... | reverse complement strand
CTAGCAACTAGCAACTGGTAGTACACTGCGCCCAATGGCCCGCGATCCCATCGAACTCGAAATCTTCAAGAGTCTTTACCACTCCATTGCCGAGGAGATGGGCGCTACGCTGCGGCGAACAGCGTTTTCTCCCAACATCAAGGAGCGGCGCGATTATTCGTGCGCGGTTTTTGATGGCGATGGCGAGGTCATTGCCATGGGCGACCACATGCCGGTGCATCTGGGGTCGATGCCCATGTCGGTGCGGGCGGCGATTGCGGCGTGCCATGAACAAGGAATGCAGCCGGGCGATGTGGTGATGCTGAACGATCCGTTTCGCGGGGGCACGCATCTGCCGGATATCACGCTGGTGGCGCCGGTTTATGTGGAGGCCGGGGGCGGCGGTAGGCGGCCGCGTGCCCCTAGCTTTTGCGGGCGAGGCGTCCGGGGCTCCATGAACCCTGATTTTTATGTGGCATCGCGGGCGCATCATGCGGATGTTGGCGGGGCTTATGCCGGGTCGATGGGGCTTTGCCGCGAAATTTATCAGGAGGGGGTGCGCATTCCTCCGGTGAAGCTGGTGCGTGCCGGCGTGACCGATCGCGATGTGCTTGCGCTGCTGCTGAACAACGTGCGCACGCCGGAGGAACGCGAGGGCGATCTGGGCGCGCAGCTTGCGGCTTGCCACACCGGCGCCGAGCGGCTGCGCGAGGTCTGTGCGCGGTATGGAGTGGAGAAGGCGCGGCGCGCGGCGCGGGAATTGCTGGAGTATTCCGAGGAATTGATGCGGGCTTTCTTGCGCGACGTGCCGGCGGGGACTTATCGGGCAGAGGATTTTCTGGATGGGGATGGGATCAAGGAAGGACCGGTGAAGATTGCGGTTGAGGTGAAGATCCAGCGACATTCGGGGCCGAGGAAAGAGCGACGGCAGGATGCCGTCTCGACAGCCCGCGGGGACGCCGGCGCTACGACGCGCGGGGCAACGAGGCTTGAGCGAAGGAGTGGTGTCCGCGCGCCGGTGGTCACGGTGGATTTCACGGGCAGCGATCCGCAGGTCGAGGGCAGCATCAACGCCGTTGCGGCCATTACGTTTTCGGCCTGCTTCTATGTATTTCGTTGCCTGCTCGCGGAGGATGTTCCGGCTACGGCGGGGCTGATGCGGCCGATTCAGGTGATTGCGCCGGAGGGAACCATCGTCAATGCGCGGCCGCCGGCGGCGGTGGCGGGCGGGAATGTGGAAACTTCGCAGCGCATTGTCGACGTGCTGCTGCGCGCCCTGGCGCAGGCAATTCCTGGGCGCATTCCAGCCGCTGCCTCCGGCACCATGAACAATCTCACCATTGGCGGCATGGATCTGCGTGAAGGCGATCCTCGTACAGGCAGGCTGCATAAGGGCCAGCGCACCGGCCAGCCCTTCGCCTACTATGAGACGATCGCCGGAGGCATGGGCGCGCGGCCCGGCAAGGCGGGGGTCTCCGGCGTGCACACGCACATGACCAATTCGCTGAACACGCCGGCCGAGGCGCTGGAATATGCCTATCCGCTGCGGGTGCGGCGGTATGCCTTGCGGCCGGAGAGTGGGGGAAACGGAAAGTACCGCGGTGGCGACGGCATCGTGCGGGAAATTGAGGTGCTGACGGATTGCGAGGTCACACTGCTCGCCGACCGCCGCTCGCGCGGCCCGTGGGGACTCGCCGCCGGCGGCGAGGGCGCGCCCGGAACTGCAAGCGTGATTCGCCGCGACGGCTCAGTAGAACCGATGCCGGGAAAGTTCAGCACACGGCTGCGGGCGGGCGAACGCATCAGGATTGAAACGCCCGGCGGCGGCGGTTGGGGCGAAGCCGGAGGTTCATGATTGCTGAAATCGTAACCTTAAGAGTTCTGAGGTAAGTCATGGCATTTGAAACGAGCAAACACTATATCGACGAAGTGCGCCGCCAGTTTCGCGGGTACAAGCGCATGGGCGAAGGCGCAATGGCGCAACTTCGGGACGAGGATTTCTTCGTCACGCTGGACCCGGAAGCGAATTCCGTCGCGATCCTGGTCAAGCATCTGGCGGGAAACATGCGCTCGCGCTTCACCGATTTCCTGACCAGCGACGGCGAGAAGCCAAACCGCTTCCGCGATCAGGAGTTTGAACTCACTCCAGAGACCACGCGCGCGGACGTGATGAAGTCGTGGGAAGAAGGCTGGGCGCGGGTGTTTGCGGCCATCGACGCGCTCAAACCCGAGGACGTGATGCGCACGGTCACGGTCCGGGCCGAACCGCACACCGTTCTGCAGGCCATCAACCGCCAGATTGCGCACTACGCCTTGCACATTGGGCAGATCGTGTTTCTGGCCAAGCATCTGCGCTCGAAGGAATGGAAGACATTGAGCATTCCGCGGGGGAAGTCGGAGGAGTTCAAGAAGGTGCCGCCGAAACCACACAAGCCTTGAGTAGGGTAATGGTGCAGTTTGGATTAAGACGGGTAACGTCCTCGTTGGCGTCATCCCGAGCGGAGCCGTTCTTCAGGCGAAGCGAGGGATCTCACGCGGATTGCAATTACTGTTAGAGCCCAAACTGCACCACTACCTTGAGCCGGTGCCGGCTGTCTCTAGGCGTGCGCGGTGCTAGAATCATATGTTTTGCGTTTGATTTGGAATTCATAAGGTAGCCGTCATGCCATCCAAGATGCTCGCGGTGGTCAAGCCGGAAGCCGCTCCGGGCGCCGAGATTCGCGAAGTGAAAGTTCCCGCCTTTGGGCGGAACGATGTGCTGGTCAAGGTGAAAGTCGCGTCCATCTGCGGGACTGACCTGCACATTTACAACTGGGACCGCTGGGCCCAAAACCGTATTCATCCGCCGCTGATTCCCGGACACGAGTTCTGCGGCGAGGTAGCCGCGTTCGGAGACGAAGTGACCAGCGTCAAAGAGGGTGACTTCGTTTCCGCAGAGATGCACGTGGCCTGTGGTAAGTGCCTGCAATGCCGCACGGGCGAAGCGCACATCTGCCAGAACGTGAAGATCATCGGCGTGGACGCCGACGGAGCCTTCGCCGAATACGTGGTGATCCCCGAGTCGAACATCTGGAAGCTCGATCCGGCGATTCCTCACGACTACGCATCGATTCTCGATCCGCTGGGCAATGCTGTCCATACTGTACTGGCCGGGGAAATCGCCGCGAAAACCGTGGCCATCACGGGATGCGGACCGATCGGATTGTTTGCCATCGCGGTCGCCAAGGCAGTAGGCGCGACCACGGTGTTCGCGATTGAAGTCAATGAGCACCGCGCGAAAATCGCGAGACAGATGAAAGCCGACTACGTGCTCAATCCCGCGAAAGAAGACGTGCGGAAAATTGTGGCCGAACGAACAGGCGGCCTCGGAGTCGACGTGGTGCTCGAAATGGCGGGCCATCCCGACTCGATTCGAACTGCCTTCGACATCGTGCGCCGTGGCGGTAGAATTTCCCTTCTCGGCCTGACTTCAAAGCCCATCTCGCTAAATTTTTCCGAAGACATTATTTTCAAAGGCATCACCGTGCAAGGCATCAACGGCCGCCGCATGTACCAGACCTGGTACCAGATGACCGCGCTGCTCAAGAGCGGCAAGCTCGACCTGCATCCCGTGATCACCGACCGCATCCCGATGAAAGATTTCTCGAAAGCCATGGAGCGGCTGAAGACCGGCGAAGCCAGCAAAATTCTGGTGTATCCGAATGGCGTGCGGTGAGTTCTTGGCCACGGATTTGCACGGATGAACACGGATTTTCCTGGTTGTCATCCTGAGCGAAGCGAAGGGAAAGACCCATGCACTTCGCCGGAGTTATAGATGCTGCCAGCGAGTTGCATAGGTCCTTCGCGCAAAAGACGCGCTCAGGATGACAACGCCAGGCATTAGCGTTGATCCGCGTGAATCCGTGGCAAAGAAGTTGTGAGGCTATACATTCCGAGGCACGACATGACCACCGCAACCCGCACTAATCCGCTCTCTTATCTCACTGACCAGCTCAACGATCTCAAGGCTAAAGGCACGCACTTCAAGCTGCGGGTGCTCGAAGACGAGCAGGCGCCGGTCTGCACCTTCGACGGCAAGAAAGTCATCAACCTGGCGTCGAATAATTACCTGGGACTCACCACACATCCCAAGCTACGGGAGGCCGCGCTCGAAGCGACGCGCAAATTCGGCGTGGGCTCGGGGGCGGTGCGCACGATCGCCGGCACGATGAAGGTTCACATGGAGCTGGAAGAAAAAATCGCGCGCTTCAAGAATGTGGAAGCGTGCGTAGTCTTCCAGTCGGGATTCGCGGCCAACGCGGGCACGGTTTCGGCTGTCCTGGGCAAAGACGACTTCATCATTTCCGACGCGCTCAACCACGCCTCGATCATCGATGGCGCCCGGCTCTCGAAAGCGAAGATTCTTGTTTTCCGCCACAAAGACATCGCCCACGCCGAAGAGCAACTCGCCAGCGTGAAAAACGAGCCGGGCAAGAAACTGCTGATCACCGACGGCGTCTTCTCCATGGACGGCGATATCGGCCCGCTGCCGGCGCTCTGCGACCTGGCAGAAAAATACGGCGCTATCATGATGGTCGACGATGCCCACGCTTCAGGCGTGCTCGGCCGCAACGGCCGCGGCACGATTGATCATTTCAAAGTGCACGGCCGCGTGGATATTCAAGTCGGAACGTTGTCGAAGGCCATCGGCGCGCTCGGCGGATACGTGTGCGGCACGCGCGATCTGATCGATTATCTTTATCACCGGGCGCGGCCGTTTTTGTTTTCCACATCGCATCCGCCGTCGGTCGCGGCCACCTGCATCGCAGCCTTCGATGTTCTGGAAAACGAACCAGAGCGCATGGAAAAACTCTGGGAGAACACGCGCTTCTGGAAAAAAGAGCTCGGTCTGCTGGGCTTCGACATCGGCGGGCGCACCACGCCAGCCAGCGAAACTCCGATCACGCCGATTATTATTGGCGACGGCAAACTCACCATGGAGTTTTCCCGCGAGCTTTTCAAAGAAGGCGTGCTCGGCACCGGCATCGCTTTCCCGACGGTGCCTGAAGGCAAAGCCCGCATCCGCACGATCATGACAGCAACCCACACGAAAGAAGAGTTGGAGCAGGCGCTGGAAGTGCTGGAGAGTGTGGGAACGAAGATGGGGATTTTGGGCTCGTGACGAAGCAGCCGAGCTTCGCTCGGCGAACCCTTCGACCTCGCTCAGCGCAGCCTCGCAAGGCAACCCGCTCAGCCTGCGTGAAAGACGATCTTCCCTCCCACGATCGTGGCCACCACTTTCCCGGTAAACTGCCAGCCGTCGAACGGCGTGTTACGCGAGAGCGAGAGTGATTTCGAGGCTTCAAAAGTCCAGCGTTTCCTGGGATCGAAAATAGTTACATCGGCGAAATTGCCGCGGGCCAGCGATCCGCGACCGCGCAGGTCGAATACTCGTGCTGGTCCGGCAGTAAACAGTTCGACGATGCGTGTCAGCGGAATTTTGTGTTCGCGGTGAAGCTTGGTAATGGCCAGCGCCAGCGCGGTTTCGAGCCCCGTGATGCCGAAGGCGGCGCGCTCGAATTCCACTTGCTTCTCATGGATCGCATGCGGAGCGTGATCGGTGGCGATGGCGTCGACCGTGCCATCGGCGAGGGCCACGAGAATCGCTTCACGGTCGCTGGCCGAGCGCAGCGGCGGATTCATTTTGAAATTGGTGTCGTACTCGCCGACATTTTCGTCGAGCAGCGTGAAATGATGAGGCGTTACTTCGCAGGTGACGCGAGCTTTCGCCCGCTTGCCGCGGCGCACCGACTTCAGCGCGTCGGAAGTGGAAAGATGCGCCACATGCAGGCGTGATTCGCGAATCTGTTGCGCGAGATTCACATCGCGATCGACGATCGCCGCTTCCGCGGCGCCCGGCATGGCTCGCAGCCCCAAACGAAAGCTGGTGGCGCCCTCGTGCATGGAACAATTTTCCGTGAGACGTGTATTCTCCGCATGCTGCACCACCGGAAAATTCAACTCCGCACCCAGGCGCAACGCCATGCGCATGACGTCGTCGTCGAGGATGGGCTTGCCATCGTCAGTGACGGCGACCGCTCCGGCACGCTGCAGCGCGGCGAAATCGCTGAGCGTTTGCCCGCGGCTGCTGCGCGTGGCCGCGCCGATCGGAAAGACATTGACCACCGCCCCCCGCTCCGGACTGCGCAGCCACGTCACCCACTCGGCCGTGTCGACCACAGGCGCGGTGTTGGGCATGGTGCAAACGGACGTGAAGCCTCCCGCCGCAGCGGCGGCCGTGCCGCTGGCGACGGTCTCTTTGTAGTTCTGCCCGGGCTCGCGTAGGTGCACGTGCAGGTCGATGAAGCCAGGAGCAACGATCAGCCCGCGGGCGTCAAACTTCTCGTCAGCCGAGCCGCGAACTTTGTTGGGCAGCGCAACTTCGGCGACGCGGCCATCGCGCAGAAGAATATCCATGGGCGCGTTGATCTTCGCTGCGGGATCGATCAGCTGACCACCTTTGATCAGCAGGCTTTGACTCTCGGGGCGCCTCATCGGACTGCTCCCATGAAATTCCCGTTGTCATCCTGAGCTGCGGTTTTCGCGGCGAAGAGCCTGCCCTGAGCCTGCCAAAGGGACCTATGGAACTTGTAGTCGGCGCATATACTGCAGGCAAATTGCACAGGTCCTTCGCTTCGCTCAGGATGACAGAGCATATAACTCATCTTGCTTTTCCCAGCGCCCGCGCCAGAATCGCCATGCGCGTGGGCACGCCGTTGTGCACTTCGTCCACGATCATCGACTGCGGCCCGTCGGCCACTTCAGCCGTCAATTCCAGCCCGCGGATGATTGGCCCGGGATGCATCACCAGGGCATCGCGCTTGGCCAGCTTCAACCGGGCCGCCGTCATCTGGTAGCGCGCGCTGTAGTCCTGCACGCGAATCTTCTGCCCGGCCAGGCGCTCTTTCTGCACCCGCAGCAGCATCACCACGTCGGTTCCACGCAGCGCTTCTTCGATCTGGCGCGTGATGCGCAGCCCGGGCGCGAGCGAAGACGCAATGTCCGGCACAAACTCGGGCGGGCCGCAGAGGATAATCTTCACTCCGAACTTGGTAAGCAAATGGCACGCCGACCGCGCCACGCGGCTATGCAGGATGTCGCCGATGATCGCGACCTGCAGTCCCTTGAACGATTTCTTGTGCTTGAGAATCGTGAAGGCATCGAGCAGGGCCTGCGAAGGATGCTCGTGCATGCCGTCGCCGGCATTGATGATGGGAATGTCGAGATGCTGCGCCATCAGGAGCGGCGCGCCCGCCGAAGGATGACGGATGACAATGGCGTCGGCGCCGACGGCGCGCAAGGTGTAACCGGTGTCGAGCAGGGACTCGCCTTTTTCGATGCTCGACCCCGAGGACTGCACCAGCGTGGTCATCGCGCCCAGCGACTTCGCCGCGAATTCAAACGAGGAGCGGGTGCGGGTCGAGGCTTCGTAAAACAGAAGAACGATTCGCTTCCCGCGCAGCAGCGGACGGGCCTTCAGCGGGTTCATGCGGCGGGCCAGTTTGAGCAGACCCAGGATTTCCTTCGCGTCCAGGTGTTCGATCCCGAGCAGCGAACCGCGTGCAGGCTTATTCATCGCGTGACAGATCAACGGAAAATAATAAACGCTGCATCATACGCGGCGAGCGTGGCCGGGGCAAGCGTTGGTGCTTAGATGGGCGCTTGGAATCGCTAGGTACCGGGCACCCCGCCACGATCAGGCTGATTGTCGCAGGGGACGGGTTTAATGGATGCGATGTGCCACCCTGGGTTGGCTCCCTGGGATAGTTAAGGGCGACTGCGGCGGCTGACAAAGATCCCTCCCAGCGCTCCCCCGATTCCCGCCAGAATGATGGATAGCAGGAACAAGGCCACCGCGGCAAAGATCATCATCATCGCCAGACCTTCCGGAGTCTTCAGGGTATCCAGTGCGGCTTGCACTTGCGGGTCACCCGCGTGGGATGCGGCCCACCGCTGCGCGCCCTCAAGCATCTGCTCTCGAAACTTGGCCCGAACGTCCGTCGCCGTGGAAGCCACGGCAACGAAGATGCCCAGAATCACAAAGCAGACCGCGCCGCTGCACGCGCCCAGCAACGCACCAGTTCCAGCTTTGATCATCGTTCCCAGGCTGTTTCGCCGATAGAAAACAACTGCAAGGAAACCCGCCCCCAGGACTGCTGCAGGAAATACCAGTCCGAGGGAAATCGCTCCCGCCCCAAGCAACCCTGCAAACACGCACGGCCGCAGAGCCTGAGGCCAGCGCACCGGCAGGGCCAGTGCCGGCGTGTCCTCCCTTTCAAGCACCCCGGCGCGCTGCAGAGGTGCGTTCTCGCTCGCGGAAGAGGCGACCGCAGGAACTACCTCGGGAATCGCCACGCGAATCTGCGGTGCCCCGCAGTGCGCACAGAACGGCACCCCGTCTTCGACCGACTGCCCGCATTTGTAACAGGGATGATCCATCCGCGATGAGAAAGGCTGGTTTGAAAGTATCGCACGGCTCCTGAGGAGGCAAGGACCAGAACGGCTCTAGTAGAATCAGACGGCGGGTTGGCGGTGGGTTTTTTCCTCTGCTGCAACGTAAGAACCGAACCGAGTCCGAGCAGCCAGGTCTGAGCAATCAGGTCCGGATAAAGATGAACGACGTACGACGCGGTCTCATCATCGTGAACACCGGGCCGGGCAAGGGGAAAACCACCGCGGCCATGGGCACGGCCTTGCGCGCCGTGGGCCAGGGCATGCGCGTGCTGATGCTGCAGTTTCTAAAAGGCTCGTGGCACTACGGCGAACTGGACGCGGTGAAAGCCTTTGGCGACAAATTTGTGATGAAACAGATGGGACGCGGCTTCGTGAAGGTGGGTGCGGAGAAGCCCGACCCCGAAGATGTGCGCATGGTGGAAGAAGCCTGGGCCGAGGCGGAAAAGGCGATGCAGTCGGGCGAATGGGACCTGGTCGTGCTCGACGAGATCAATTACGCCATCAGCTACGGCATGCTTGATCCGGCAAAAGTGGTTGAAGCATTGAAAAAGAAGCCGGAAATGGTGCACGTTATCTTGACGGGCAGAAGCGCACACCCCACAATCATTGAAGTCGCCGACACGGTGACCGAAATGCGTCAGGTAAAGCACGCCTATGAGAAAGGCGTAATGGCGCAGAGAGGAATTGAATACTGAACTTAGTTCTCAGTAAGACTGTTGTGCGCAAAGGGTTTTAACTGAGAACTGAGAACTGACATCCGAGAACTGCTCTTATGGCTTGGTTTAAGCGCGAATCCGGCGAACTCGACAACTCCGGCGAGAAGAAGGTCAAGACCGAGGGACTGTGGGTGAAGTGTGAGGGTTGCCGCCAGATCATCTGGAAAAAAGATCTGGAAGAAAATTTGAACGTGTGTCCGAAGTGCGAAAAGCATTTCCGGATCGACGCGCGCACCCGCCTGGCGCAACTGCTGGACGATGGCCAGTACGAAACCTTCGACGGAAATCTGGTGTCGACCGATCCGCTGAAGTTCGTCGATCTGAAGGCTTACTCGACCCGGCTGCATCAAGCGCAGGAAGATACCGGCCTGAAAGATGCGGTCATCAACGCGCAGGGCAAACTGGCCGGCCGAGCGGTGATCCTGAGCGTCATGGAGTATGCCTTCATCGGCGGCAGCATGGGCGCGGTGGTAGGGGAGACGATCACTCGCGCAGTGGAGCGCGCGGCCGAGACCAGGACGCCGCTGATTATCGTTTCGGCGTCGGGCGGCGCGCGCATGATGGAAGGCGTGGTCAGCCTGATGCAGCTGGCGAAAATTTCCGCGGCCCTGGCGCGGCTGGATGAAGAAAAAGTTCCTTACATTTCTCTGCTGACCGATCCGACCACGGGCGGGGTGACCGCGTCATTCGCCATGCTGGGAGATCTGAATATCGCCGAACCGGGCGCCCTGATTGGCTTTGCCGGGCCGCGGGTAATCGAGCAGACGATCCGCCAAAAACTGCCGCCCGGTTTTCAGCGCAGCGAATTTCTCCTCGAGCACGGCATGCTCGACGCGGTGGTGCCCCGCAAGCAGCTCAAACCGTATATTGCCCGAGCGCTGGAATTCATGGATGGAACCGCCGGGGCAGCCGTCAGCTAGAGCCACTTCTTCGGTACTCATGTGCGGACAGCCGCTCTCGGCTGTCCGGTCGAGCGAAGCTCGACATCTTCGTCGCGGCCGCCAAACCGAGCAACTGCAAATTCCATTGATGCCTATTACCCAAATCCCCAGCCCTTTTTTCGTCACCGCCGAGGCTGGTAACCTGAGAGTTCAAGCTGAGGGCTGATGGCTGACGGCTGTTCCTACAACACCGCGCTTTCCCGCATGTTCGCGCTGGGCCACGAGCTGGCGCAAACGCCTTCGCACAAATTCGATCTCGCGCACATGCGGGTGCTATTGGCGGCGCTGAATCATCCCGAGCGGCGCTTTCCCAGCGTGTTGATTGCGGGGACCAACGGCAAAGGGTCCACGGCGGCCACGCTGGCTTCGATCCTGCGCACTTCCGGGCTGAAGACCGGGCTCTACACGTCGCCACACCTCATTCGCATCAACGAGCGCATCCGGGTAAATGGCCAGGAGATCGGTGACCAAGATTTTGCCCGGCTGCATGGTGTGGTGGACGCCGCAGCCGAGAAGCTGGTGGAGCGCGGAGATTTGCCCTGGCATCCCAGCTTTTTCGAGATGATGACCGCGATTGCCTTCGAACACTTTGCCCGCGAGCAAGTGGAAATCGCGGTCCTCGAAGTGGGCATGGGCGGGCGCCTGGACGCCACCAACGTGGTCGAGCCAAAGGTTAGCGTGATTACCGACATCTCGCTCGATCACCAGAAGTTTCTCGGCAACTCGGTGGCCGAGATCGCGCGCGAGAAAGCTGGGATCATCCGCCCGAATGCCATCGTGGTGACCCTACCGCAGCAGCCCCAGGCAAACGACGTGATCGGCAACACAATTCTGGATCTAGGCGCGCGGGGCGTAAGCGCGGTGCAGTATGTGCCGCCGGTTTCGCCGGGAAGCGATAACTACCTCGTCGCGAGTTCTGGGCACGAGCAAAAGCTCAACGCGGAGTTCGCGGAGACTGCCGCGGAGGGCGCTGCGAAAGGCGTTGCGCAGCCTGCCTATCGCTATCCGCTCACCGTGATGGGGCTGCAGATTCTGGTGGAGACTCCGCTGGTCGGGCGCCATCAGCTGCGCAATGTTGCCCTGGCCATCGCCACGGCTGAGGAGTTGAGCAAGCAGGGATTTGCGGGGATCACGGCCTCTACCATGGAACGTGGCATCCGCGAGACGCAATGGCCTGGGCGGTTTCAAGTGTTGGCCGCGCGGCCCGGATGGCCCGAGATCGTTCTGGATGTGGCGCACAATCTAGCAGGAGCGTGGGCGCTGCGTTCTGCCCTTTCGGAGCGCTATGGAGACCGTCCGCTGCTTTTTGTTTTCGGAGCCATGCGCGACAAGGCAATCTCGGAGATGACCGAAATTTTATTTCCCATGGCGGTGCGAGTGATTGCCACGCGCGCGGAGAATCCGCGGTCAGCGGCGCCGGAAGAGATTCGCGACGCCGGAGCGCGAACCGGAACGGAAGTCGATCTCGCCCCCGACGTCTCCGCGGCCCTGGAACAGGCGCGGGCTTGGTCAAGTCCTTCGGCCAACTCCGAAACTGTCGTCGTAGTCACGGGTTCGATTTATCTTGTGGGCGAGGCGATGCGGACTCTGGACACGTGATTTGAAGGCGTCAATGGTGCAATCTGATTTCCGTCGGCGTCATCCCGAGGGGAGCCGTTCTTCAGGCGAAGCGAGAGCCTGCCCTGAGCGAAGCCGAAGGGGATCTCGTGCGCACACCGCCTCCGCCGCCGGAGCAGTCGGTTTTCCCCTAGAATGAGAGTGTGCCGGAAGTGAATTCATCGGTCGATCAAGTAGAACGGCAGCAGGTAGAACGGCAGCCCCTGGAACGGGCCGACCCCCGGGCCGAGGCCGACCCTGCAACGGTCCCGTCCGCCGTCCCCGCGCCGCCGCGTCCCAGCCCGCACGCGATTCCCGGCATGAGTCACGGCTGGTTGAGCCGGCTGCGGTCGTATTTCGTCCTGAATACTCTCATCTGGTTTTACACGCTGGCCATGGGAATACTTGCCGTACCCTGCGGAATGTTCGACCGCAGCGGTCGTCGCCTGCACTGGTTTTCGCGGACATGGTCGTGGCTGATCATGAAGACGATCTTGTCGCCCGTGAAAGTCACCGGCCTCGATAAGATCGATACCACCAAGCCTCACGTCTATGCCGCCAACCACGCCTCGGCGCTCGACATTCCCGTGCTCTACGTGAACCTGCCATTCCAGTTCCGCATCGTGTTCAAGAAAGAGCTGCTGGTGTATCCGATTGTGGGCTGGCAGTTGAAGCGGTCCGGCCAGGTGTGCATCGATCAGCAGAAGCCGACCAACTCGATTGCGGCAATCCGCTCGGCGGTAAAAAGTCTGAAGGCGGGAATGCCGCTGGTAATTTTTCCCGAGGGCGGCCGCACCCCCGACGGCGAAATCAAACCGTTTTTGCCCGGCGCGTTTTTTCTGGCCATCAAAGCGCAGGTGGATATCGTCCCCGTAGCGCTCGTCGGAACCTACGAACTCTTGCCCATGGACACCTACCACATCAAATGCCGCCCGCTGGAAATGCGTGTAGGCGAACCGATCTCAACCGCCGGAATGACCATGCGTGACCTGGAGGCGGTTTCGGCGAAGGTAAAGCAGGAATTGGAAAGGCTGTATCACTTCCAGTAGCACCTGAGATCCCACGATATGCCGAAGCCCGCTCTCTCCTCGAACCGGCTTTACCCCGTGACCCTCTGTGCCCCCTGTGGTTGACGACCTTCCCCGGACCGCCGCGCAACCTTTGTCGACGCCCCGTAACCTTTTCCCTTCCCAGCCGTTACCCTTAATGTCAGACTACTCGGCGCGGAGAACTCGTTGAAGGCTCTGAGGCAAGAAGCGGACGAGCGGCTTCTGATTGAAGCGGCGCAGCATGATCCTGCGCGCTTTGCCGAGCTTTACGAGTGTCATTTCGAGCGCGTCTACGCCTACATTGTGAGGCGGGTAGGCAACCGCGCCGAGACGGAAGACCTGACCGCGGAAGTGTTCCATCAGGCGCTGGCGAATTTAAAGAAATTCGAGTGGCGAGGCATTCCGTTCGCAGCCTGGCTGTTTCGCATTGCCGCGAATCTGATTTCAGATCGCTGGCAGCGCTCGGGACGCGAAATTTCGGACGATGCCGAACTGGCCGCAGCCCAGGCGAGCCCGGCCAGGATCGAAGAAGTCGAGCGCCGCGCAACTTTGTTTCGCCTGGTCGACACTTTGCCAGCGGAACAGCGGCGCGTCGTCGTGCTGCGCTTCGTGGACCAGAAAAGCATCAAGGAAGTGGCGCGGGAGATTCGCAAGACCGAAGGCGCGGTGAAGCAGTTGCAGTTCCGCGCGCTCACCACTCTGCGCACGCGCCTGGAGGGTGCCGATGCCTAAGCGCTCTCTGAACCCGGGAAATGGCGACGCCAAGCGGGTCGATCTGCGCAAAGTCGAGCAGCTGAACCGCGCGATCGACGGCATGCTGGCGCGAACCGACGGCAAGCCTCCGAAAGTTGAGGCGGGCGTCGAGCTGCTGGTGCGCATCGCCGCCGAACTGCGCGCGCTGCCGCGCGAAGACTTCAAAGCACGGCTTAAGTCCGAATTAATAAAAGGGAGAAAAACTATGAGTGCCATCGCAGAACCCATCAGCGCCGTTCATACTAGCGCCAGCCCAAGGTTGACTTTCAAAGATGCCGCCAAGGCGATCGAGTTCTACCAGCAAGCCTTCGGAGCGAAAGAAACCATGCGATTTGAGATGGGAGGACACATCCCGCACGCCGAGATCATGATCGGCGACTCGGTCATCTTCCTGACGGAAGAGTGGCCGGAAGGCGGCCGCTTCAGTCCGGAAACGCTGGGGAATTCGCCGGTCATGATGTCGCTGAATGTTCCTGACGTGGACAAATTCTTCGCCCACGCGATTGCCGCCGGGGCCAAGACCGTGATTCCCATCGCCAATCAGTTTTACGGACATCGCGAAGGAACCCTTCGGGATCCCTTTGGCTACCTGTGGGGCGTCTCGACCCTCACGGAAGAAATGTCGGTGGAAGAAATGCACCGGCGCATGAAGGGGATGAGAACCGGCCCCGAAGGCGGCGAGATGCCCGCACAAGACGAATCGCGCAAAGGGGTCGACCCGATTCCGCGCGGCTTCCGCATGGTAACGCCGTATCTGGTTGCCGCCGATGGGCTGGCGTTGCTGGAGTTCATCAAGCAGGCATTCGGAGCGGAAGAAATTTTGCGCGCGATGATGCCGACCGGCGTGCACGCCGAAGTGCGCCTGGGCGATTCGCACCTGATGATGGGCGGCGGGATTCCGGGCAAGAAATTTCCTGGAACGCTGCAGCCTAACGCGCTGCACATTTATGTCGAAGACTGCGACGCGGTGTGCGCAAAAGCCCTCGCGGCGGGAGCCACGCTGATCGACGAACTTCGCGATCAGGAATACGGGGAGCGCTCGGCCAGCGTGAAAGATCCCGCAGGCAACATCTGGTACATCGCCACGGCAAAGGGCGAGACCTACATTCCCAAAGGGCTGCACAATGTGAACCCGTACTTGCATCCGCGCCGGGCGGAGCCGCTGATCAGCTTCCTGAAGCGCGCGTTCGGGGCGCAAGAAGTGGCCAAGTATGCATCGCCTGACGGGGTGGTACATCACGCGCAGATTCGTGTAGGCGATTCAGTGGTCGAGATGGGCGAGGCCCACGACAAATACACGCCCGTGGAAGCCATGTTCTACATCTACGTGCCGAACATGGAAGCGGTGTACCGGCAGGCGCTGGCGGCGGGCGCCACCTCGTTCCAGGAACCCACCGACCAGCCTTACGGCGACCGCAATGCCGGAGTGAAAGATGCGTTCGGAAACAAGTGGTACATCGCAACCCACGTGAAAGACGTGCAGCACTAGGAACCACTACGAGCAATCGCGCCGCCTGACACCGTCACCTACCGCCTCGCACTAACCGTTTTGTCATCCTGAGGCCCGCGTCTTTTGCGGGCCGAAGGACCTATGCAACCGGCTGCGGTTGAGGCGCTGCCAGCAAATTGCACAGGTCCTTCGGTCCGCAAGAAACGCCGACCTCAGGATGACAAGCCCCAAGTGCGTCACAGCTTTGGAATGAACCGCGACCGCTTACCAGCTATCTCCGCCCCCGCGCGGCGGCCAAGCCCCCAACCCGCGCCGGATCATCGCAACCTGCCCGACGTGATAACTGTTGTGCGCCACCATCTGCCATAGCACAGCTTCAAGCGTTCCCGCGATTTTCGTATCGCCCTCATGCACGCTTTCAATCTTGCGATCAAGTTCCTGCCGCGACGATTTCCCAAGTGCCACGAACTCATCCAGAAAGCCGGCAAAGCGCCCGCGCAGCCGCTCCCAGTCCGCCGCATCCACAGGCGAAGGCGCTGCCGGAAAACTCTCCCCCGAATGTTCCGGATACTCCGGCTTCTCCCCGCGAATCCGCCGCAGCTCGTATTCCATCCAGTAATTCATGTGGAACACCAGCTGTCCCACCGAGTGCGGAAACCCCGCAACCTGCCGCGCCGCCAGCTCGGCCGAAAGATCCTCCACGCACGCCACCGGATCAGCATGCGCGCCCTTCCCGTGCAGCAATTCCGTAAGTAAGCGTTCCGGCATAGGTCAAGGATAGGCGGGATTATTGCAGGCCCCTGCGTGACGAGTCGAAACATCGTGCCGAACCACGCACCGAAGTCGGCGATGAGTGTACTGAGGCCGCAGTCTTAACGCTGCCAGCACAGACGTCCCCTTCCGGTGTCACATCAAGCCATAGTTTCAGCTGCTTCGTACGCTCTTCCGTCAGCTCTTGCAGGTGCGTGCAGCGGCACACTGGGTACACGGTGCCGTACTCCGGCTGCTTGTCAGCCTTCGGGAAGTGCGCCTCCAGGTCGGCGTCACGAAACGCCAACCACGCTCGCTGCGCCGCTTTCAGCTTGGCGAGGAATGGTTCGTCCGTCGCGTATTCCTTCAGAATGCGGGAGTAAGCCTGATTCATTGACGCGTCGGCTTGGTGAAACTGTCCGCACGCCTCTTTGTCAAGATCTGCTTGCGTCTGCGCGCGCAGCCCCCGAAAACAGAGGAGGATCATAATCGACAGCAACCACAGGGCAGTCCAACGTGGTCTCATCGTCGCCTCCAAACTGCGCTACCCTCCCCAATACTTCTCCTCCAGAATCCTCCGGTGATGAAGTTCATGCCCGGCAATGGTATAAGCCAGCGCCCGCACCGTGACCTCATTCTTGTTCGCAATCCCGCGCCGCGACCACGCCGGTTCTTCCAGGCTCCGCAGCAGCGAGATCGTTGCCCGCCGCACCGCAATGTAATCCTCAATCACTTCCGCAATCGGATGCCGCGCAAACGGACCATTCTTCACATAGTCGTCCTGCTCGAAGCCTTCCATCGGCGTGGCGTCGCCGCGCGCGATGCGCAGCGCACGATACGCAAACACGCGCTCGGTGTCGCACACATGCCCCAGCACTTCCTTCACGTTCCATTTCTCCGCCGCATAGCGGAAATCGCCATCCGCCTCACTCAACCCGCACAGCATCTGCACCATCTGCCCCCGCTGCCGGTCGAGCGTGCTCAGAATGTCGTCGTCCTGAATCAAAGAAATGTAGCGTTCGTAGTAAGGCGCGTATTCCCCGGCCTGGGGCCGGGCAATCACCAGCGCAGGCGTCGCGATTTCTTCCAGCATAGGATTTCTCCATCATCGGGTTTCATCATCTGGCCATTCCACTACCAGATCATTGGATTGGACGCGCCAACCCGACTTTCGATTAATCTTCGTCCTAGAGCATACTCCCGATCAGGGCGGAAAGTTATTCCAGCCAGCAATTTTTTCCGGCAATCCTTACACGCTGCCCCCTGACTAGGCCTCGCCAAGCCTCCGCAAGGTCCCGTTCGTACATGTCCAAAAACAGTATCTGACTAGGAACTCCCGTTGAAAATAAAGGACTTTTCCACAGCGCTCATTTTGAGACAGGGAGTACAATCGGGTTTGGTCACCAAAGTGCGGCGTGTGACCCCTAATCCCCAAAGAGGAAAGGACTTTTACCCCATGTGGAAGCCGACGAATCAGCCTCAGACCCCGGGCCGGCCAGCCGAGCCAGAGCGTCCGACGATGCCAACCCCCAACGCGCCAATGGCGACCAGTGAACCCGCCGCTGCCCCGCGTCCCATGACCGCAACCACCACCGCCGACCAGGCCACCATCGGCAAGTCTCTGGTGATTAAAGGCGAGGTCACCGGCTCCGAGTCCCTTTACATTGACGGCCGGGTCGAGGGCTCCATCAATCTCGCGGGCAACCGCGTCACCATCGGCCGCAATGGCATAGTCGCAGCCAACATCAATGCCCGCGAAATCGTCGTCCTGGGCAAGGTGCGCGGCAACCTCACCGCCAGCGATCGCGTCGATATCCGCAGCGACGGTTCGCTCACCGGCGACGTAGTCGCAGCCCGCATCTCCATTGAAGATGGCGCCTTCTTCAAGGGCGGCATCGACATCCGCAAAGGCGGCCAGAATGCTCAGCCCGGCCAGCAAAAGGCCAACGGCGAAGACAAGAGCATCGCCACGCCCGAGCCCGCAGCCGTCGGCGCCAGAGCGTAAACTCTCGTGTAGGGGCGGACGCATTCGTCCGCCCCGCCGAGCAGGGCGAGGTGTGTCCGCAGCCTCAGTCCCCTCTCGATTCCGCGTCTGCGCTTGCCGGTTCCGGCATTCCTGCCGCAGCGAACCCGTTTTCCCCTATCCTTTGGCAACGCCGTCGTCCTCCCACTCGTAGCCGCAGGAATCGCACTTCCATTCGTACTTCTGGACGATCCTCTGATGTGTAGCCGGATCTTCGTCCTGCATGTGTTCGAAGACGACCTCCTCAGAGTTACACTTGGGGCAGCGAATGAAAACGTCGGGAAGTTCATCATTCCTTTCCGATTCCGGCACATCTTTCGGAAAGTAGTCCTGCAGCAGACCGCGAGCCAATGGCACGCCCACGTTCATGATCGCAACTCCTACTCCCTCGGCAAAATTCGAAGTCACTCCGTCGACGCTGGTGGCCCTGTCCTCCCCCATGTAGAACGGAATCCCCGCGCGCTCCAGCAGAGTCTGTATCTGCAAGGCATCGCGCATGCTCCACACCGTGCACAGCGTTACCAGCGACCGCTCCTCCGCGTAAGGTGAATCCGCTGGCTCGGGAACCAGCGCCGGAGGTGCTTCCTCCGCCTCAACAGGTTCGATCTTCAATCTGCGCACCGCGACCTCATCGCTTAGACACTGCTGCGCGACGGCGGTCAATTCCGCCCGCTTGTGGGCGAGGTCGACGATTTCACCGTCAGTCAACTGCCGGTAGTGTTCCGCGAGCCGCCACCACTCCGCGGCCGGATCCACAGTGTCCATAGCCGTCGGAATGATATACCCGCATTAGAAGTTACGACGAGCCCGCGGTTTGGAGTCCCATATCCAATTCGCCATCCCGTAAATTGCAAGAAAAGGCGGCCAGGATTTTATTCCCGGTCGCCTTTCTGTGTTCTTCTTTCTGTGTTCTTCCCCGAACCCTACTGCACGATCAACGTAACGTTCAGGCTGTGTGTTGGCGCTCCCGTACCCGTTCCGGTCGAAGTCACCGTCACGGTATAGCTGCCCGCAGGCGTGTTCGTGGCCGGCGGGATCACTTTGGCCTTGTCGTCGTTGTCGCACCCTGCCAGCGTGCCCAGGGTCAACAACAGCACAGCTCCGAGCACTATGCTCGCCCGGCGCCGTCGCCCCTTGGTTCCACTCCCCGCCAGCAGCAGCCCAAACAGCCCTATGCCGCTCAAGCTGGCCAGCCAGATTGTGGAGTCAGGTTTTGCGCCCGGCCTCGCCGGCCGCAACAGACCCGCCGCCGCTGCCGTTGTGTCAATGGTGAGAGTGGTGCTGAGTGGCGTGTTGCCCAGCGCAATCACCGACGCCGGGTTGAACGTGCACGTCGCCCCTCTCGGCAGTTCCCCGCAACTGAACGTAATGGTCCCGGTGTAGCCGTTCAGTCCCGCCAGATCGAGCGGATAGCTGGCCGGAGAACCGGCAGTCACGGTGACGCTGGGCGTCGCTGTCCCGAACGTGTAGTTCGGAGCTGTTCCGCTGCCCGCGCCGTTCAACAGCACGCTGACTCCCCCGGATTCGTCGTTCCCCACCAGCACATCCACCGCGCCGTCGTTATTCACGTCGGCCAGCGCCATGCCCCACGCGTACTCGGTCACCGGAAACTCCACCGGAGCACTCACCGTCCCGTCGCCGTTTCCCAGCATCACCGCTACCGTGCCGGCTTCGCTGTTGATGTACACCAGATCCAGGTTGCCGTCCCCGTTCAGGTCGAGCATCTGAATATTGGCGGGCTCGCTGTTCGACATCCCCCCGTCCAGTGCGGAACTGGGATAGTCCACGCCCGTCTTAAACGTGCCGTCCCCATTCCCCAGCGCAATCTCGATGGTCCCGGGATAAGTGAGTCCCGCATTCAGCGTGACCGCCATATCCACTTTTCCGTCTTTGTTCAAATCTCCAAACGTGACATAGTTCGGCTCCCCATCCACGTTGTAATACGTCACCGCCTTAAACGTGCCGCTGTTGTCGCTGTTCGCCAGCAGAATGCCGATGGCCGGCGGGCCCTCGGTGTAAGCGGTCACCGCCAGATCCAGGAAGCCGTCCCCGTTCACATCTGCGGTCGCAATCGTCAGCGGAAAATAATTGGTGATGGGATAGCTCGCCGCCGCGGCGAAAGTCCCGTCGCCATGGCCCAGCAGCACGCCCACCGAACCGGTGTTCGGGTTGGCGATGGCCAGGTCCATCTTCCCGTCATGATTGAAGTCCCCGACCACCACATTCTGCGGCGAGGGTGACTCCCCCGGATCCGTCGCATACGCCGATCCAGTATTGAACGTCCCGTCCCCGTTGCCCAGAAAGATCTGGACGATACCCGCCTGCACATCGGTGGCTGCAATGTCCAGCTTGCCGTCGCCGTTGAAATCGGCAACCGCAACAAAGCGCATCTGGCTGCTGGTACCGTAGCTCACTCCCGGATAGAACGTCCCGTCACCCTTGGCCAGGTAGACGACCACGCCCGTGGAACCATTGTTCCCGGACTGCCCCACCACCACGTCCGGAATGCCGTCGCCATTGAAGTCTCCTGTGGCCACGCTGAAGCTGTAGGCATACTCGGAAAAGCTATTGGGCAAATCGTAGCTCGCAGCCGCGCGGAAGCTGCCGTCACCATAACCTTGCAAATAAACGAGGTTATATTCGTCATCGGACTCCACTACGTCCATCAGGCCATCGCCGTTGAAGTCGGCGACTAGCGGCTGGTTCCAGGCAAATCCGCCGATGTCAAAGCACACCGGTTCGACCTTCACCGCTCCAGTTCCATCTCCCAGAAAAATGCTCACGTCGCCGGAGCCGGTGTTCACCACCACAATGTCGTTGTTCCCGTCTCCATTCATGTCGGCGATGGTCGCGGTGCCGGCATACTGGTACTGATCGCCGTTATTGTTGTAGTAAACCCCGGTCTGGAACGTCCCGTCGCCGTTATTCACGTACACCGTCAGCGTGTTGCGGTTGCAATTCAGGCTGACAATCTCCGGCTTGCCGTCCCCGGTGAGATCTCCCGCCACCGAGTTGCAGTAGTTGTATACCGCGTCCGGGGTGATCAGCAGAACCGGAGCTCCAAACGTGCCGGCCCCCGTTCCCAGCGTCACCTGCACCTGTCCGTTGACGTCCCCGGCGAAATCCAGTTTCCCATCGCCGTTAAAGTCGGCAAAGAACATGTTGCCGGGCGCGGCCGCGCTCAGCGGAGCCAGCGTGGCCGCCGCCTGAAACGTGCCGCTGCCAGTTCCCAACAGCTCGATCACATTCCCCGGGGTCGCGTTGTCAAATACCAGTGCGTCCAGCTTGCCGTCGCCGTTGACGTCAGTCAGCAGTCCCCCCACCAGGCTGTTGCCGCTGACCGCGTAGTTGACGGCCGTGGCAAAGGTTCCGTCGCCGTTGCTGATCAGAACGTCAATCGAAGATCCCGCAACGCAAGGTGTTGCCCGTGCAGCACTGGCCGGTTTTTGGACGGTGCCGCAGGTATTCCCCTGCGGATGAACCACGATAATGTCGTCTTTCCCGTCCCCGTTCACATCCCCAACCACGATGGGATCGTCGCCGCCGCCGGGCGTAGCCGTAAGCTTAGCCGCCTGAAAGGTGCCATCGCCGTTCCCCAGCAGCACCGAAATGTTGTAAACCGAACTGACGGTCACAATCTTGGCCACGTCTGGCTTGCCGTCGCCGTTGAAATCCCCCATCACCTGCACCGTCGAGTCGTCATCCAGCCCTGCCAGCGGAAACCGCGCCGCCGCCACAAAACTTACCGCAGCCACGGTAGCCGATGTTTGCGCGCGCTTCGCGAACTTTCCCCGCGCCGCCGCACTCGTACCGGCATTTTTTCCCCGCGCCGCCCCCTCGCCGTGCGGATGCACTGCGCTCCGCTGCTCCGCCTTGACCAGTGGCCTCGACCCCGTCCCGTGAAACTGGCTGGACGCCTTCGGTTGCCCGTGCGACCCAAAACTGGGTAGCGAGGTGAGCACCACCGCCATCAAAACCAAATACTTTTTCATGCTATCTTCCTTTCCAGAAGTTGTGATTTGCGCCGCCCTCACTCGTGTCGCGGCCGGCGACGTGCCCATCATCGAGCGAGCCGATAGGCGAATGTCATAACTTTGGGACATAAAGTTTTCGAGGAGAGTTCACTTCCGGGAAGGTTCAGTTTTGGAAGGAAATCAAGAAGTCAAAAACGAATAAACGAAGAAAAGCAATCCACCGCAGACGCAATATTTCTAGCCACTTGTCACGAACCACTAGTCACTGATTTCAACCCGAGGCCCGAAGCCGGTTTTCCTAAGGCTCCCGCCCCGCCCCCAATATCTCCTTACTCTGCCCCTCCGCCACGCCCGGATAAGCCGTCACTTTCCGCCGCCGCAAATCTCCCGGCAACTCCGAGCGCAGCACCCACAATCCGGCCGCCACCGCCCCAGCCCACGTCACCGTTATCAACCCCAGCCGCAGCAGATCCGCCACCCGGCTTCCCGACCCTGCCGTCGACAACGGCACCACCTTCGCCACTTCCAGACTCACCACTCCCGCCACCACCGCCGTCACCGCCGCCTTGCCCAATTCTCCCCAGCGCATTTCCCCCAGCGGAATCAGCTTGCGGTAGTGCAGCAGCCAGGCCAGCGCCACCAGGTTCATCCCAATCCCAATATCGGACGCCCACGCCAGCCCCACCACCCCGAAGGTATGAAACAGAAAGGAATAGATCGGCAACGACACCGCCGTAATCACGCTCACCGCCGTCATCGGCGTCAAAGTATCGCCCGCCGCGTAAAACGCCCGCGCATAAAGCCCCTGCGCCGACCACAGCACCAGCGAAAGCGAAAACCAGAAAAAATAAACCGCGGTCGTCTGCGTATCCGAAAAAAGAAACCGCCCGCGCCGGTAGACCAGATCGATCAGCGGCAGCGCCGCCGCCATCATCCATCCCGTCGCCAGAAACGACGCCGCGGAAATCCGGTACACCGAATCGCTCACCGTCGCCGAAAATTCCCGCAGCTTCTTTTCATTGAACAGCCGCGCGAAAAATGGCAGAGACGCCTGCCCGATCGCCTGCCCCAGCACCGCTGTCGGCACCGCAAACAGCCGCTTGGCATAATTCAGCCGCGCAATGTCACCCACGCCGCTGGCCGCAAAATGCCGCAGAATCCAGTCGTCCGCCGTCACCAGTGACACTCCCAGCATCAGCGGCACCGAAAGCTTCACCCACTCCCGAAACGCTGGATTGCCAATCGCGAACGACGGCCGGCATCCCGTTCCGATCTTCACCGCTCCAATCACGCTGGCCAGAAACGGTCCCAGAAAACTTCCCACTACCGCCCCCACCGCCAGCGACGCAATTCCGAAATGCCGCCCGCCCACTACCCCGCCAAAAATAATAAACAGGTTGTAGATCAGCGGCCCCGCAGCCGGAAACAGAAACAGCCGGTGCGACAGCAGCACCGCCGAAACCACTCCCCCCACATAAAAGAAAATCTGTGCCGGCAGCAGAATCCGAGTCAGATGAACGCACAGCGCAATCTGCTCCTCGGAAAATCCCTTCACAAACCAGCGCACAAATTGCGGCGCGAAAATTTCCG
>Ga0209415_10005262_pt1 | contig 23318 bp, 18 predicted proteins | sample PeaSoiSIISIP2007_FD_187696 | JGI IMG/M metagenome (GOLD analysis project Ga0209415, IMG submission 187696) | Peat soil microbial communities from Weissenstadt, Germany - SII-SIP-2007 (SPAdes) (version 2) | ecosystem: Environmental > Terrestrial > Soil > Wetlands > Peat | place: Germany... | reverse complement strand
CCGGAATCGCCCGCCACGCCGGACTTCCGCGATGTTCGCGGCCAGACGATGACCAAGCGCGCCCTGGAAGTTGCCGCGGCTGGGGCTCACAACGTCCTGATGATTGGCCCCCCGGGTTCCGGCAAGACGATGCTCGCTAAGCGGTTTGCTGGAATCCTTCCGCCCCTCACTTTCGAGGAGGCCATCGAGACCACCAAGATTCACAGCATCGCAGGTTTGTTGCGCGGTGGCGACGGCCTGATGCGCGAGCGCCCGTTTCGCGCTCCCCACCACACAATTTCCGATGCCGGCCTGATCGGCGGAGGAAACGGTATGCCGCGTCCCGGCGAAGTCTCGCTCGCCCACAATGGAGTCTTGTTCCTCGATGAGTTCCCCGAGTTTCCCAGGGATGTACTGGAGTTGCTCCGCCAACCGCTCGAAGATGGCTCCGTCACCATCGCCCGCTCCAACATGACGCTGCGGTTCCCATCGACGTTGATCCTCCTGGCCGCGCTCAACCCCTGCCGATGCGGCTTTCTGGGAGACGCGACCAGGGAATGCCGCTGCACGCCCGGACAAATCCAGCAATATCTCGGCAAGATCAGCGGTCCGCTCCTGGACCGGATCGACATCCACGTCGAAGTCCCCGCCGTGCCTTACCAGGAACTGCGTGGCGAGTCTGCCAGCGAATCCTCGGCCGAGATCCGTGTCCGCGTGGAAGGCGCCCGCGTGGTACAGCAAGCGCGCGGCTACTATAATTCCCGCATTCCCGCCCGCATGATCCGCAAACACTGCGCGCTCGACGATGCCGGCGAGCGCACCCTGGAAATGGCTGTCCGCCGCTTGGGCCTTTCCGCTCGCGCACACGACCGCATCCTGAAGGTGGCCCGCACCGTCGCCGATCTGGGCCGGTCGGAACGAGTTTTGGCCAAGCACCTTGCGGAAGCCGTGCAGTATCGCAGCATGGACCGCAATTACTGGAGCTGAAGGCAGCCGGCGCGCCCTCAAATGCTAAAAGTAAAACTTCATCGAGAACTGCAGAATGCGCGGATCGAAGGCGGCGGCGACTCTTCCAAAGCTGGAGGAAGTCATGCCTGTCGAGAGGGTCGAGTACCCAGTCACCGTACCCGCGGGCGAAATCGCTCCCACGAAGTTCGGGTGATTCATGATGTTGAATGCGTCCGCCCGCACTTGCAGCGAATACCGCTCCTTGAACTTGAACTGGCGGCTGAGCGCAACATCGAAATTGGTAGTGCCGGGTCCGCGCCCGGCGTTGCGGCCGAGGTCGCCGAAAGTGCCCAGAGGATTCGCCACGAACGCCGCGGGGTTGAGCCATTGGACACATGGCGTGCTGCCGTTGCTGCAGATGGGGTTGGTGGCGCGAGTGTCGGAGAGCGCCTGATTCGGCCGGTCGTTGCCGAGTCCCGTGAGCGAGTTATCCTTGCCGACGGTAATGTTCAAAGGCTGGCCGCTGGAAGCGTGAATGAGCGGGGCCAGTTGCCAATCGCTGAGCAGCCGCTTCATCCACGCGCTGCCGCCCTTCCACGAGCTGTTGGCCACCAGGGACACATTGAAATTGCTTCGCGTGTCGAACACGCACGGGCCCCAATCGGCATGGCGGTTGAACGGTTGTGAATTGGAGGCGCCTGCCAGCGCGGCTCCGAAATCGGCGTCGGAAACACAGTAGGAATCGGTGTAGTTGGCCAGGAAGGTAAAATTGTTCGCGAAGCGATGCTGAACGGACATCAGCAATCCCTGGTAGTGGGCCACGGCGTCATCATCCATCGTATTGACGCTGCCGTAGGTCAAGCCCGTCGCGGGGTTCGACAAGTAGAAGATACGGCGATATTGGGTGTTAGAGGTCGTCGAACACGCACCCGATGCCGTGAGGTTGTATTGACCGGCGGTACAGTTCCCCGGAATATAGGCCGAGGGATCCATTTCCCCGCCGCCGCTCCAGAGATGGGTTGTTTTCCCAGGTAACTGACCGACGCCATCCAACTGCCGCCGATCTGGCGCTGATAGGTGACGTTCCAATTCGCCACGTAGGTTGGCTTGGGATTCAGGGGGAAGTTGACGTAGGTGCCCCCAACCAGCGGGAAGTAGGCCTTTCCGTTCGTCGGAAATGGATTCCCACCCGGATAATTCAACCATGGATTGGAGAACCCGCCCGCCGGGTTGGGTGTATCCAACGCCGTGCCGGTCGGCGCATTGGTCGTTTCGCGCTCATTAAACCATGTCTCCGAAACGTCGTACAGGATCGATCCGCCAACCCGCACGGTATCCCGGCCGTCGCCGTGGGGATTCCACACCAAACCGACACGCGGCGCGAAGTTCGGTATGTGTCCGTTCCAGTTGGCGGCCGGGATGCCCAGGTCGCCAGGGAAGGACAATCCGGCAGGCGCATTCGGATGCACGGTGCTGATCTTGTCCGCATAAAAGCCCGCCAGGCTGAAGGAACTGCCGCGCCCGTATTTATCCGGATCGGAGAACGCGGGCTCCCAACGGAGGCCGAAGTTGATCGTGAAGCGTGAACTCACCCGGAAGGTGTCCTGCGCGTAAAAGCTCATGATCCATTGCCGCAGGTCGTCGGGAGTTGCGTTGGTCTGCGTGAAGTCGCTGGGCAGTCCGGTCATGAAATCCGCCAGCCCGAAGCCCGTGCGCGTCGCGTTAAAGGTAATCGATCCATTTTCATCGAAGCCGGATATGGTGTTGTTCTGAACGCGGATCAGGTTGAACCCGAAGGCCATCTGGTGCCGGCCGCGGATGACGTCGACATCGTCGGCCACCTGGAAGCTGTTGACGTTGAAATGTCCCGGGGCGCAGGTGCCGCAGAACGTGCTGAACCCGCCGGTCACGCTCAGCAGCAGGAAGTTCGGCACCGCGCTGTACATATTGACTCCCACCAGCGTCGGGTTGATCGAATATCCGTCGGACCGCGGTTGTCACGGCGCCGGTTGAAGGTTACGTGAAAGGTATTCAGAGTGCCGGGACCGAACGTGTAGTTGTCGCCGATGGTGGCGGACTGTGCCCGCTCCAGGTTGCCCGCCTGCGTGGTCGTCAGGAGGTTGGAACCGTTGTATGTCGGCGGGTTCTGGAAGTCGACGATGAAGTAGCGTCCGTAGATGGCATTCTTCGGACTCTGTGCGTAGTCGATTTTCCCGATCCACTGATCCTCATCGCCGGTGATCGGAATGAAGACGCCGACTTTACCGCATTGATCGGCCGAAGCTAACGGCAAATAGTTGCTGGCGATCTTCGCAGCGACCGGGTTCATCATGGATACCGGAATCTGGTTGTTCGGGAACGGAGTATTGCTCGCAAGCGGGTTCACCAGCGTCAAACCTTTCCCGCTCGATTGGCAAGCGGCGCCGGGCGGCGACACTGAAGTCTCCATTGAGCATCGCGCTATTCGGAATGAACGTGGTCGACGCAGTGGGGAGCTGGCGGTTGCGCGTGCTCTGCCAGCCCGCCGAAGAAGAACAGCTTGTCCTTGATAATTCTGCCCCCGGCGGTCGCGCCGAACTGGTTCCGCTTCAGGGTGTCATGGCTGGCGGAAAAGAAATTGCGGGCGTTCACATCGCCGTTGCGGAGGTATTCAAATAGATCGCCGTGGAAGCCGTTCGAGCCGGACTTGGTTACCACGTTGACGGTCGCCCCGGGATGTATGCCGAATTTGGGTGACACGGCGCTGGTCTCGACACTGAACTCCTGTAGCGCGTCGGGGAACGGAAATGGCAGGTTGACGTTCGACATCGCGTCTGTGTTGTCGCCGCCATCCAGAAGGTACGCGGTTCCGTTACCTTGTCCACCCGCGACCGAAATCCTGGTGGAACTGTAGAAGGTCTTGCTGCCCGTGTCCCCGGCGTCGCCATATGAAGCCGCGCCCAACGTGATGATCAATTGGGTCGGCTGGCGCCCGTTGAGCGGCAGTTCATTGATGCGCTCCTGATCCACCAGGCTGGAGATCGAGTTCTCCTTTGTCTCGACGATGCTTGCAGTGGCGCTTACCTCGATGCGCTCCGTTGCCGCGCCGACTTGCATCGCCACGTTGATCTGAATATTGTTGTTAACCACCAGTTCGATGCCCGACTGGATGTAATCTTTGAATCCGGGCGTCTTTACTTCCAGGCGGTATGGTCCCACCGGAAGATTGGGCAGAGTGTAACTGCCGGTTGAGTCCGACAGGGTTGAGTGGACCGAGTCCTTGTCGACTTCCGTCATCGAGACCTGTGCATTGACGATGGCGGCACCGCTGGCGTCGGTAACCGTTCCGCTGACTTGCGCCACGGCCGTTGACTGGGCGTTTGCGGTGGTGTGTGAACCGAGAAAGAGAGAGACGATGCGAGCAAACCGAAGGTTGCGAACGTCGACCGGGACGCGTGTAACATGTTTTACCCCCCTAAATAGCAAACTCGGCTAGAGGTCCAATTAAGAGACTGTTGAAAATATTAAACGGCACCGTGAAATCTGTCAAATCAATCTGCGAGATGGGTTCCGCCGGCCCCTGGCGAGCGGGAAGCGGCCAGGGCAAGGAATTCCGTGCCCCTTCGCGGCTCACATAGTGGAACACTCCGTCCCACTGCACCCGGCCGCCCAACGTGCAGAGCGGCCCACCGCCTCGGCCGACGTCACGCCCATACGCGAACTGGGCGGCACGTCCTGATGGAAACAATGCATCCCGTTGCCGCCAGCACTTGCGGTTCATCTACTCACGTGCAGGTGTTAACTGCACGGGTGCCCGTGCAGATATCAACTGAACACGAGTTGAACCGTGAGTGCCGGGGACGGGGTTCCGGTAGAGCGCACCCCTGAAAAGGCTGGCGTCGGCGGTTCGATTCCGTCCCTGGCCACCACTTCTAAACAACTTAGCAGCGACCAGAAACATAAGGGTTTCAGTCAAGGGAACAATAAGGGAACATCACGCGATGCACCTGTGATGCGATGCCCTGTTCCTGTTCCTGTTCCCGCTTCTCCACTGCCATCAGCACCCACATACTTCGAGCGGTGCTGCCGGTCCTCGCGATGTGGCTTTTGCCCACTTCAGGTCAAGTGGACGGGCTCTGGTGAACACCACGGCGGACGGGAGGATCGATTCTGGAGGCCCGCCGACTTGCGGATGCACCGTGATTCAGGAGCAATCCGCCGTCTGATCGGATACACTTGGATGAATCACGCATATGCCACTTTCCGCAGCCGACAAGCTCGGCCCTTACGAAATCCTTGCCCCGCTGGGCGCCGGCGGCATGGGCGAAGTCTACCGCGCACGCGACACGCGGCTGAACCGCGATGTGGCGGTGAAGGTGATCCCCCCCGCCATCGCAGCCGACCCGGACCGTTTGCGGCGCTTTCTGCAGGAGGCGCAATCCGCCGGTGCGCTGAGCCACCCCAACATTCTCGCCATCTACGACATCGGCGAGCACCAGGGCGCCCCGTACATGGTCTCGGAGCTGCTCGAGGGCGAGAGCCTGCGGGAGCGGCTCCGCATCGGAAAGCTGAGCACCACCAAGGCCGTCGACTACGCTCGCCAGGTCGCCGCCGGTCTTGCGGCGGCCCACGCCAAGGGCATCGTCCACCGCGACATCAAGCCCGAGAATCTGTTCATCACCCGCGATGGCCGAGTCAAGATTCTAGATTTCGGGCTGGCCAAGGTCTCCGCGCGCGCCCAGGCCGCCGCGGGCGAGACGCAGACCCTCATGACCGATCCGGGAACGGTCCTGGGCACTATGGCCTACATGCCGCCGGAGCAGGTGCGCGGCCAGGATGTGGACTCCCGCAGCGATATCTTCAGCTTCGGCTGCGTGCTGTTTGAAATGCTTGCCGGCGAGCCTGCCTTCCGCGGCGCCACGCCCGCCGACCTGATCACCGCGATCCTGACCAAAGAGCCGCTGGATCGTGAGACCGTGGCTCTGCCATCGCCGGCGCTGGAACGCATCACGCGCCACTGCCTGGAGAAGTCCCCGGATGAGCGGTTCCAGTCCGCGCGCGACCTGGCGTTCGATCTGGAATCGCTCTCTGGCATCTCCTTCCAGACCGTTACGGGACAGATACCCGCGGTCAGTCCGCCCCCGCGTCGGCGTTGGCGCACGGTGGCCGCCTCGGCGGTTGTTCTGCTCGCTATCGCCAGCGCCTGGTGGGTTGGGCGCCGCTCCACACAAGGCGAACTGCCGGGTTTCCAGCGCCTAACCTTCCGTCGTGGCGTCATTCAGGGAGCACGCTTCGCTCCCGACGGGCGGTCCATCATCTACGGCGCCGCATGGGAAGGCCGCCCGGTCGAGCTCTTCTCGACTCAGCCGGGCAGCCCCGAATCGCGTTCCTTGGGCCTGGAATCAACCGGGCTGCTGGCAATCGCGCCCACCGGCGACGTGGCCGTCTCCACCGGATGTCGCCTGGGGGGCTTCGCCTCCACGGGAACGCTGGCGCAGATGCCGCTGGCCGGCGGCGCGCCGCGGGAAATGCTGGAGAACGTCCAGTATGCCGATTGGACACGCGACGGGAAGCAACTGGCAGTCGCATTGCGCACAGGCCGCCGTTCCAGGCTCGAGTTTCCTCTGGAGAAGGTGCTCTTCGAAGCGAGCGGGAGCGGCTGGGTGGGGGAGGTGAAGGTCTCGCCACATGGAGATCTGGTCGCCTTTGTCGACCACTATTACTTCGGCGATGACGGATATGTAGCCGTCGTGGATCCGGCGGGACGGGTGCGCCGGATCTCTCCAAGGTTCAGCAGCCTGCAGGGCCTGGCCTGGTCGCGCGATGGCGAAATCTGGTTTACCGGAGCGACCAATGGCAGCATCCGCCAGCTCTATGCCGTCACGCTCTCCGGCCGCCTGCGCATGGTGGCGCGCATGCCCGGCAATCTCAAGCTGCACGACATTGCCGCCGATGGCAGCCTGCTGGTGAGCCGCGAAGATGACCGCTTCAGCATTTATTTCATGGGAGGGAGCGACCCCAAACCGCGCGATTTGACGTGGCTCGACTGGGCGACCGGCCCGATCCTCTCGGCAGACGGGAAGACGATGGTCTCCTCGGAATCCGGGGAAGGCGCCTCCGGCAATTCGGTGGTGTATATCCGCGGGACCGATGGCGCGCCGGCCGTGCGCCTGGGCGACGGAGCCGCTCAATCCATTTCTCCCGATGGGAAATGGGTGGCCGCCGATGATTCGTATTCGCCCAAATCGCCAATCGTTTTGTTGCCTACCAGGGCCGGCAATCCGCTTCCGCTAAAGACTGGGGCGCTGTCTCTCGGCCGTGGCTCCGGCTGGCTCCCCGACAGCAGGCATATCGTGTTTTCAGCGCTCATGGAAGGGCACAAGCCCCGCGTCTTCGTGAAGGATATCCAGGGAGGCGAACCGAAGCCCGTCACGCCGGAAGGGATTTCCGGGTCCTTGATGACTCCGGACGGAAGCGCCGTGCTGGTATCCGACGGCCAGAAGAGCTTCTGGTTGTGGCCCCTGGCTGGCGGATCCCCAAAGCTCCTGCCCATGGCGCCCACGGAATATGCGGTCCTTGGCTTTGCGGCGACTCCCCATACCGCGTACGTGCGAAAGCTTTCCGAGAACACCCGCATCTACCGCATCGACCTGGAAACCGGCCAGACACAACTATGGCGCGAGATCCCGGTCACCGATCCGGCCGGCCTGGTTGCAGTAGGCTCATTGAAGATCACCCCGGACGGCCAGTCGGTCGCGTTTCAGATCAGGCGCGATCTGTCGGAGTTGTACCGGGTCGAGGGACTCCGGTAGATCACTCATAGGCGTTAGAACAAGGCCGTTTCCAAAAGGACCTCGGCTGCGCGCGACCCGAGTCACGCGCTCCCAATTGGTTGTTAACCTCCCAAAAGGCTGTGGCCGTTTGGGCGGATACCGGGAGAGCATGGCAGCCGAGACGTGCCCGGCGATATTCATGATCCGCCTCCGGCAACAAGCCAGTCCTGAATGCGCCTCGGAACCCACGTTATCGGGATGTGGGGTCCGGCAACGGCCGCGATGCGTCGGGCTGCATCCTGGTCGGGATTGACGACAATGACTTCGGAAGCGCCCGTGGCAGGGTGTCTGCCTCCGTTCCTGCGAACCCTACCTTCGTGCTTGTGAAATCCGCATCTGAAAATGAAATGCGCGTGCAGGTCAGCCCCTTCCGGGCGCGTTATAATTCCCGCATTCCCGCCCGCATGATCCGCAAACACTGCGCCTCTCGACGATGCCGGCGAGCGTACCCTGGAAATCGCTGTCCGCCGCTTGGGCCTTTCCGCTCGCGCGCACGGCCGCATCCTGAAGGTGGCCCGCACCGTCGCCGATCCGGGCCCGTCGGAACGCGTTTTGGCCAAGCACCTTGCGGAAGCCGTGCAGTATCGCGGCATGGGCCGCCATTATTGGAGCTGGATGGGCGGCGCGTTGAGGTTGATTTGCAGGCCAAGGGGCTCCGTGGAGATCGAGTTCGCCGAGGTCCTTGCGCCGGTTCACAAAAAAGCATCTTCTCATCTCGCGGCAGCGGCTCACTTCGTGACCAGCCCTACGGCTTCCGCGCGTGGATCACGACCCGGTAATGGTTCTCGGCATTCAGATTGATCAACGACACAAAAACGCGGCCCTGGTACGTGCCGATGGTCCCGGACTGCGTGACCCCGGCAACCTCCCAGCCGGCCGGCAGCAGCACGGTATTGCGCAGCCCGTGCAACGTCCGGTCGAACACCAGGTCGCCGTTCCGCAGCGTGTAGGCAGCGTCCTTCAGCGTGCCGGTGATCTTGATGTGGGCGCTCTGCCGCTCATCCACAATCGGGACATCCAGCTTGACCACCGTGGCGTTGCCTTCCTTCGCCGGAGTGAAAGCCTTCGCGGTATCCACGTCAATCGCCTTCATGTCCAGCAACGGGAGGTAGGCCAGGGAATCGAGCCGGGCCTTGTCGCCTTTGCGATAGTCGCTGTAGATCTGCTCCACCCGGATGGCGTGCGTTTCCGGCGAATCCAGATCGTAAAGCGTCTTGATGTCGTCGAAAAACATATCCGTGTACGGAAGCGGCGTGAAGTTCGCGGCCGTCTTGCGCGCATGAATCGTCACTGGATTGCTCTGGCCGCTCGGATTGGCGAACGCCAGCTTCAGGCGGCCGTCCGGCAACGTGGTGAGCTGCGCGGCGACGTTCGAGGAAATGAACGAGAAGCCTTTCGGCAGCACCACGCCCAGCCGATAGCCGCTCAGGCTGCGGACCCACACAATGTCGTCGCCGTGCATCATGTACGTCCGGGCATCTTTGTAAGTCTTGTAGATCAAAACGCGGCCGATGCCGCCTTCCGGTACCGGCATCGGAAGCGTCGCATGAATCGCATGATTCTCGGGATCGTCTCCCTGCTGCTGGTAAGTGAACTCCAGGGGCTTGCCCGTTCGCGGATCATAGACTTCGATGTCCGATCCTTCGCTGCCGCCCCGCGTGGCATTCACCAGCTCAGTCGCGCCGGCCCTATTCTCCTCGGGCAGGAAGCGAATGCGGAACTGTTCGCTCCCAGGCTCGAGGATCGCGTACTCGGTGTAGGCGTCCTGCGAAAAAAGGCGGTCGACCGGGGGCGTAGGCCTCAGCGATCCATCGGGGTTGGTTCCACCGGGGAATGGACTGTTGACTCCGCCGCGCTGCCCCTTTTGCTGGCCGGCGAGCGTGAGGATCAATGCGAGCGCGAGGGTCATTCTTCCGGAATGGTTCATGGCTGTTAGTCTAATGCAATGATCGCTGTAGTTACTGGAGCCAGCCGCGGGGTCGGCCGCGGCGCCGCCATCGGCCTGGCGGCAGCCGGGTTCCACGTCTTCGCCACCGGCCGAAGCATCGATGCCGCCGATCTTCCCGCTGCGGTCGTGCGGATTCGCTGCGACCATTTGCGCGATGAGGAAACCGCCGCCGCGTTTGAGCGCATCGCCAGCGAAACCGGCGCTCCGGATGTGCTCGTCAATTGCGCCTGGGGCGGCTACGAGCGCATGGTCGAGCACGGCGTCTTCACTTGGCCCTTGCCATTCTGGGAGCAGCCGGCCCACCGCTGGACCGGCATGTTGGATGCCGGTGTGCGAGCGGCCTTCGTGGCCGGGTCGCACGCCGCCAGGCTGATGGCGCCGCGGGGCCGCGGGCTGATCGTCAACATTGGCTACTGGGCGGCGCAGAAACATCTGGGCAACGTCATCTACGGCGTTGCCAAAGCCGCCACCGACAAGATGACCGCCGAGATGGCCCATGAGCTCCGGCCCCACGGTGTTGCGGTTGTTTCGCTGTATCCCGGGCTGGTGCGAACCGAGGCGGTGATGCTCGCGGCGGCAGGCGGCTGGCTCGACCTGTCGAACAGCGAGAGCCCGAGTTCATCGGCCGGGTGGTCGCGGCGCTGGCGAATCGTCCGTCGATCATGGAATCGAGCGGCAAGGTATTGGTGGCGGCGGCGGCCGCGGCGGAGCTCGGAGTCCGCGACATCGATGGGAAACAACCGCGGCCATTGACGATCGAGACAGTCTGAACCACTCAGAAGGCCAGCACGTGCCAGAGGCTCGCAAAGTCGTCCGTCCAGAGAATCGGCCGGGCGCTCACTCCCCACGCCGAAGTGTCTCGCGAAACCTCGGGCCGCCGCAGAAACTGGCTGTTCCCCGTGATGAGCACCCACTGCGCCCGCCGCTCACCCGTCCGCTCATCGGGTGAAGAGATGTACTGCACGGCCTCCCAGCCGAGATGCTGAGCCAGTCCCCGAGTTACCGGCTCCAGGTTCAGCGTGCGGTTCGAGATGTGGAGCAGCAGCAGCCCTCCCGGCGCCAGGCGCCGCCGGTAGATGTCGCCGCATTCGGCCGTGAGCAGATGGATCGGAATGGCGTCGCTCGAAAAGGCATCCACCGCGATGGCATGGAAGTCTTGCGATTGGCCCTGCGCCAGCTCGCGCTCGAGTTGCACTCGCGCGTCGCCTAGCACCACTTCCGTGCGCGCCTTCGAGTCCTTGAGATAGGAAAACCACGCGCGTGCGATACCTTCCACATTCGGATTGATTTCGTAAAAGCGGAACACGTCCCCGGGCCGGCCCAACGCGGCCATCGTGCCGGCGCCGAGTCCCACCACGGCCACCCGGCGGTTGCCGTGCTCGATCGCGTTGAGTGCAATGGCCACGCCGCTGTGCGGTCCGTAGTACGTAGTGGGCCAGGCCCGCTGCGGCTCTTCGACATACTGGAAGCCGTGCAGGATGCGGCCGTGCTCCAAGTCCCGCCGCGGGCCGTTGCGGTCGATGTTGCGGTTTACGCGCAGCATGCCATAGAAGTTGCGCATGCTCGCCAAGGCATCCGTATGGGCGCCGGTGACCAAGGCCACAACCGCCGTCATCCCTCCCGTCAGCAGCGCCATCAGCGGCAGCCGCACGGCGAAATTGCCGCTGGTCCATCGCGCCAGCTCTCCGCGGCGCGCCCATCCTAAGAACCCCAGCAGGCATGCCGCACCTAGGCCGATGGGATATTCGCTGAGTTGCTTGAACACGTGCGGAGCGATCAGCGCGACGAACACGCCGCCCATGGCGCCGCCGGCGGCAATCGTGAGATAGAACGCGGTGAGGAATTGCGCCTGCGGGCGCGCGCGTGCCAGTTCTCCATGGCACACCATACACGTGAAGAAGAGGGCCAGCAGGTAGAGCCCCAATTGCACGCCGAGCGGCGCGGCGATGGCGGCGCTCTGGACCGCGCATCCGATGGGCGCGAACACACCCGCGAGACCGGCGAATATGGCTGGCCGGTAGATACTCTCTCTTTCAAATGCAAACATGAACGTCAGCAGGTAGATGGAGAGCGGCGCCACCCACAGGAACGGATTCACCGCAATCTCCTGGGAGATCTGGTTGGTGGTGGCCAGCAGCAGCGTGGAACCACACGCCGAGAGCCCCAGCCAGAACAACACCGTCCCGAGTGCCAGCCTCGTGGCGGACTCGGCCTCCGGCTTGACCGCCGGCGCGGCGAAACGAAGCCGCCATGCCGTCCATCCGCAAAGAGCCGCGAAAGCGATATACAGCACCGACCAGATCCACACCTGTACGCGCAACCGCAGGTAAGGCTCGATCGCGAACGGATAGCTGAGCAGCGCCAGAAACGATCCCAGGTTCGACAGCGCGTACAGCCGCCATGGCGATTTCCCCGGTTCGCTGAGAGTGAACCAACGTTGCAGAAGCGGCCCCGTGGCCGACAACAGCAGGTACGGCCCGCCCGCCGTCGCCGCCAGCAGTAGCAGGATGTGCCCCGAAGGGTCGCCGCTCGATGCCGGTTTCCAGTAGCCGGCACGCGGTCCGATCGGCAGAAACAGTAACGACGCCGCCAGCAGCGCAGTGTGTATCGAGCCCTGCACACGCATGCTCGACCGCGACCCCAGCCAGTGCGCATACGCATATCCGGCCAGAAGCAGCGCCTGGAAAAACAGCAGGCAGTTCGTCCAGACGGCCGGTCCGCCACCGAACCAGGGCAATACGTATCGGCCCATCATCGGCTGCACCTGGAACAGCAAAAAGGCGCTGAGAAAGATGATTACGGGGAAGCGCAGCCCACGCGGGCGCGCGATAGCCGGGGACACGCATTCGAGTCTAGCATGCGACGCGGAAGCTACTTGTACTAATGTGAGAACAAACTCAAGAAATCTTGTCGATGCTCACGATGCGATTTCCAAGGTCCCGAAACAGGTCGCGCTTGGCATGCTGAAGAGCAGTGTAGTGAGCATCAATCGGTGCGGTTCTGGTCGGACGGCGGCCTCGCTTGAGGCTGTCTTGCCCCGCGAGGGCAGCCGGTTAGAAGCCACACCTCCTTCGCGTGTCTGTCTCACCGTGCTCGGCGCCGGCAGCCGGTCCAACGCTTCATCCGCAACGAAGCAGGCATCCATGCACTGCAACGCATTCAAGAACCGCTCCAGAACCTCTTTCATCCAGGCCGCCTTTTGGGGAAATTTCTCCAGCTTGCGCCGGCCGAGACGCGCCCCACCACTAGAAACTACTAGACACAGCGCAGTACTGCGTCTCCACAAGCAGCATCGCCATCTTTTTGCAGACTAATTCGTGTTTTCTCGTGCCCTGGTTGATCGCGAATTCTGGCCACACCTATTGACACGCCCCGGCCACTACCGGCCCCGTTCCGCCGGATTTGCAATGATAATTCCTATGGGTCTACCCTGATGGCGCTCCTCGAAAGCTGCACTTCCCTATCGAAAAGCTTCGGCGCGCGCGTTCTCTTCGAGAACATCTCGCTCGGCATTTCCGAAGGCGAGCGGCTGGGCCTGATCGGTGCCAACGGGTCGGGTAAATCCACGCTGCTGCAGATTCTCTCCGGCCGCATGGAGCCGGATTCCGGCTCGGTCTCCATGCGCCGCAACATGCGCATCGGATATGTGCCGCAGTTGGCCGATTTTCCGTCCGGCCGGACTGCTGCGGAGATCGTCGCCGGGGCCATCGCCGGGGAGCGCCTCGACGACCTGGAACGCGCCGCGCGCATCAATCAGACGCTCGGACGCGCCGGTTTCAACGACGGCTCGGCGCGCACCGAATCGCTCTCCGGCGGGTGGAAGCGGCGGCTGGCGATCGCCCGCGAGCTGGCGATTCAGCCCGACCTGCTGTTTCTCGACGAGCCCACCAACCACCTCGACCTGGAAGGCATTCTCTGGCTCGAAAAGCTGCTCGCCGCCTCGCCATTTGCCAGCGTGGTGGTGAGCCACGACCGCTACTTTCTCGACAATGTGGTCAACGACATGGCCGAGATCGGCCGGATCTATCCCGAGGGCCTCTTCCGCGTCGAGGGCGGCTACGGCCATTTCCTCGAGAAGAAGGAGGAGTTCCTCCTGGCCCAATCCAGCCGCCAGGAGTCGCTGGCCAACAAGGTGAGGCGCGAGGTGGAGTGGCTGCGCCGCGGCCCGAAGGCCCGCACCGGCAAATCGCGCGCCCGCATCGACGAGGCCGGCCGCCTGATCCGCGAGTTGTCCGACCTGGAATCGCGCGGGATCAAGGGCGTGGCGCAGATCGATTTCACCGCTACCGACCGCCGCACCAAGCGGCTCGTCTCGGTGGAAGGCATTTCCAAGGAGCTGGGCGGCCGCACGCTGTTCCGCGATCTCACGTTCACGCTTGCGCCCGGTACGCGCCTCGGTCTGCTCGGACGGAACGGAACCGGCAAGACCACCCTGCTCCGCATCCTGGCCGGCGAGTTGCAGCCGGATGCCGGCCGTGTGGAGTTTGCGCCCAACCTGCGGACCGTGTACTTCGACCAGGCGCGCGAACAACTCGACCAGACCCACACACTGCGCCAGGGGCTCGGGGCGCACGGCGATACCGTGATCTTCCGCGATCGCCCCATCCATGTAGCCGGCTGGGCTAAGCGCTTCCTGTTCGATGCCGGGCAACTCGACCGTCCCATATCCAGCCTCTCGGGAGGCGAGCAGGCGCGGGTGCTGATCGCGCGCCTCATGCTGCAGCCGGCGGACGTACTGCTTCTGGACGAGCCGACCAACGACCTCGACATCCCCACGCTCGAAGTGCTCGAAGAAAGCCTCACTGAGTTTCCCGGCTCGATCCTGCTGGTGACCCACGACCGCTACCTGATGGATCGCGTCTCGGCCGCCGTCCTGGGTCTGGACGGCCGCGGCGGCGCGCAACTCTACGCCGACTACTGGCAGTGGGAAGCGGGACCGGCTTCCCAGCATGCCGCTGAAGATATCCAGACCGAGACGGAAACTCCCGCACCGCGCACCGCCCCTGCGAAGAAGAAACTCTCCTACCTCGAAGCGCGTGAGTGGGAACAGATGGAGGCCCGCATCCTCGAAGCGGAGCGGGAGCTGGAAGCCATCCACGCCGAGATGCAATCGCCGGAGGTGGTCTCCGACGGCGCGCGCTTGCATGCCTCCTACCGGAAACTACAGGCCGCTGAAGGCCGCGTGGAAGCTCTCTACGCGCGCTGGGCGGAATTGGAAGCGAAGCAGCAGTAAGACGAACGCCGCTCCCTCAAATGCCGTGAAAAAATCGCCGAGGTCGCGGGGTTGACAGACGAAAGCGTTTGGCCCCCCACTTGCAGCCCGGACGCTATCCCCCATTGATATGATGGTCCCGATGAACCTCGTTGTCGCAACCGACCATGGCGGCTTTCCGCTCAAGGCGAGAGTAATCGAGGAACTGCGCAAGATTGGCCACCAGGTGACCGACCTGGGCACCAACTCCGCCGATCCCGTGGATTATCCCGACTACGCGCGCGCCGTCGCCCAAGCCATTCTCCAGGGCCGTGCCGAACGCGCCGTGCTCATCTGCGGCTCTGGCGCCGGCGCCTGCGTGGCCGCCAACAAGTTCCGCGGCATTCGCGCCGCCACGTGCCACGACAGCTTCTCGGCCCGCCAGTGTGTGGAAGACGACGACGTCAACGTGCTCTGCCTGGGCGCCCGCGTGATCGGCCCCGAGTTGGCCGTCGATCTGGTCCGCGACTACGTTCGCGCCAGCTTTTCCGGCGCCGAGCGCCACCGCCGCCGCCTGGGAAAGATCGCGGCCTTCGAAGCCGATTTCGGCAAGCAGCCATAGGGGTCTTTCAGCATGGCGGCGTTTCAGAAGGAGATCTCCTTTTCCACCGAGGGCCGTTGCGATGTGGTCGACATTACCGAGGCCGTCGCCGGTATCGTCGCGGCCAGCGGAATTGGCACCGGAATCGTCAACGTCTCCGGCGTCGGCTCCACGCTGGGCATTACCACCATCGAGTTCGAACCCGGCTGCGTGGCGGACCTGAAGCGCGCCCTCGAAAAGATCGCGCCCTCGAACACCGACTATGCACACAACGCCCGCTGGGGCGACGAAAACGGCTACTCGCACCTGCGCAGCGCCCTGGTCGGCACGGCCAAAAGCTTTCCCGTGGCCGGCGGAAAAATCACGATCGGCCAATGGCAACAGATTGTCCTATGCGATTTCGACGACCACCCCCGTCATCGGCACGTGGTGGTGACAGTGGTGGGCTAGGTCGATGCGGGCGGCTGTCCGCCCATCCACAGGCGTTTCTCGATGTCGATCACGCGCTTCTCCAGGTTGTTGAGCCGCAACTCGGAGCTGGCGTTGACATTGGAAACGTCGGCGGACATCTTGCGGAACTTCACTTCTGCGTGTTCCTGATAGGTGAAGAAAGCGCTCAGGAGCTTGGTCTCCATCTCCGCTAGCTGCTCGCTGACGTACGATTTCAGATGCGTCTCCAAATCGGAAATCCGCTCGTCGACATACGATTTCAGACGGGACTCCAAATCGGAAATCCGCTCCTCGACATACGATTTCAGCTTGGATTCCAGCCGCGTCTCCATTTCGGTAAGACGCAACCCGAGGCGGGATTCCATCCCACCCAGCAACTCCACCAATTCACTGCGAGTCTGATCGTCCATTCCGACCCATTATATCAGTGCCAGGCCTGGCCGCCCAAGACGCCATCATCAACTATCGGTGGTAGTTTGACACCGACAGCCGCTATGTTGCTTGTGGAGGTCATCGAACTGCCGCTGGATTGCCGGCCACACCCGGTGCCGCTATTCTGATGGAAACGATGCTGTTTGAAGTCAAAGGGTTTTCCAAGCGCTTCGGTCCGATCAGAGCGCTGTCGGACGTCAGCTTCCACGTACGAGCGGGCGAAGTGCTCGGCCTCATAGGCCCTAACGGCGCGGGTAAGTCCACGCTCTTCGAATGCCTCGCTGGAGTGTTGCCGTCCGACAGTGGCAACATGCGCGCAAACGGCCAGCCGGTTGGAGCGCGCGAGCGTTCTTCACTCCTGTTCTATGTTCCCGACGCCATCGCCCCGTGGCCGGCACAGTCCGTGCGCTGGGCGCTCGACTTCACGATCGGTTTCCTCCGAGGCCGGGCGCCCCTTCGCGAGGAAATAATCGACCAGCTCGATCTCCGCCCTTTGCTCTACCAGTCCATCGGCACGCTCTCGAAAGGCCAGCGGAAGCGCGTCCTTCTCGCCATCGGCCTGCTCACACGCCAGCCGGCGTTGCTCATCGACGAGCCCTTCGAGGGCCTCGACCTGCGTCAGGCGCGCGACATCGCGGCGGCTTTGCGGGCGCACGCGGCGCGCGGCCGGACGCTCTTCCTTTCGATTCATCAAATCGGCGCTGCCGCGCGCTTCTGCGACCGGTTCGTGCTGCTCAGCAGCGGGCGCGTGTGTGGCGAAGGCACGGTTCAGGAGCTTGCGGCGCTGGCCGCGGCGCACAATGGGGCAAGACCGTGCGAGGACCTCGAGGAGGTGTTCCTTGCGCTTACCTAGCTATTCAGGTCACCCCCGGGGATCCGCGTTTCTGTGGCTCCTGGACAAGGAATGGCGCGAGCTCATTGCGTCCAGGGCGTGGTGGGTGTTGCTCTTCGGCATGGGGCCGCTAGTGGGAGTCTCGTTCATCAGCGCCGTGCGGACCTATGCGGAAGTGAGCGGCCTGAACGGAACCTCCGCCGGTGTCGGCGAGGCTTTGTCGCCGCTCATCGGAGTATGGGCTCCCACCTTCAGCGCCTGCGAGCTGGCGGCCGTCTTCCTGCTGCCCTTCGTCGCGATCCGTCTGGTGGCGGGTGACCGGCAGAGCGGTGCCCTCAAGCTCGAAATCCAGCAGGGAATGTCCCCCTTCGCCCGGATCGCGGTGAAGGCGATGGTCCTGCTGGCGGGTTGGTTTGTGGCCATGCTGCCGCCCCTGAGCGCCATCCTGCTTTGGACGAGCTACGGCGGCAGCGTCTACCCGCCGGAGCTGGTCACGCTGGCAGTTGGCCACCTGCTCAACGGGGGGCTCACGATTGGACTTGCCGCCGCAATGTCCTCGCTCACCGAACATCCTTCGACCGCGGCGATCCTGACGCTCAGCGTCACCGTCGGCACATGGATCGTTAATTTCTTTGGCGCGATCCAGGGTGGCTGGTGGGAGCGCGCCGCCGGATACACGCCCGCCGCCATGGTGGCGGAATTCCAGCATGGTCTGGTGCGCCTTGACACAATGCTCACCGCGCTGGTCCTGATACTGGCTGGCCTCGGCCTCGCGGCCATCTGGATGCGGCTGGGAATCGATGTGCGCCGCCGGGCCTGTGAATCGGCCGGCATCGGCGTGCTCGCGGCTGGCAGTATCTTCGCGTGCACGTTCCTCACCCCCAGTTGGGATACATCGGAAGCCCGAAGCAACTCGTTCCCGGAAGCCGACGAGGAAGCGCTCCGGCTGATCCGCGCACCACTGCGCATCGAGGCGCACCTTGCGCCCGAGGATCCCAGGCGGCTCGATCTCGAGCATCGCGCGCTTTCCAGGCTGCGGCGTGTCATGCCAAAGCTCCAAGTGCAGTACGTATCGGGCACCTCGATCGGGCTTTTCGAACAGACCCGCGCCGGTTACGGCGAGATTTGGTATGACCTGGCCGGGCGCCGCACGATGAGCCGCATGACCACCGCGGAGGGCGTGCTCGAGTCGATTTACTCACTCGCCGGCGTGGCACCGCCGCCGGAGAATGAGGAGGCCGTTTTTCGCGGCCATCCGCTCGCCGTGCCGCCAAACGGCGCCGGCGCCATATTCTATGCCCTCTGGCCGGGCCTGGTTGTAGTCAGTGGAATACTTGCACGCAAGAGGTTCAAATGAAAATCACCGTTCATCAAATGAAGGCAGTCTCACTTCTCTCCGCCGTTCTCCTGGCCGCGACAGCCGGTGCGGCCGATATCAAGGTCAATCTCAATGGCGAGCAGGCGGGCAAGCCGCCGGTCGCGTTCGAGCCGATGGTCGGAACCTGGGTCGTCGCACAGGACGGCGGCGAAAAAGTGATCATGATCGATGGCCGGCCGTGGGTCGCCAGCAAGGATAATCCCACCAGGCTGCTGCTCCAGACAGCGCGTAAGCTGTATGGCACGTCCAACGAGGAGCTGATGGACAACGCCAAGCAGTTCGCCTACTATCCGGTCGCGATCCTCAAGAGCGTCGAGAACTTCTCGAACGGCTCCATCGCCATGAAGTTCAAGACCGTCGCCGGCGACTCGGACCGCTGCTCCGGCATTCTCTTCAACGTGAAGCCCAACGGCGACTGGTTGGCCGTCCGCTACAACGATACGGAAAACAACGTCGCGCTGTGGGAGTTCCACAACGGCATCAGGCGGAACATGAAGTTCAGCGATCGGGCCAAGCCGTTCATGCTCGACCGGGCAGCATGGCACGAGTTGAAGATGACGGTTGACGGAGCCGGCTTCAAGGCATGGCTCGACGGCACGCTGGCGCTCGAGTACACGCTCGGCAGCGAGCCGGTGGCCGGGAGGAGAGGCCCGCCGAATGCGGACTTGTTACCGGCCAACAATCCGGTGCTCCGCCCGCCAGTCGCCGGCAAGATCGGCCTCTGGTCGAAGACCGACAGTACCAGCTACTTCAAAGATTACGTCGTGAGTCCGCAGCCGTGAAATCGCGCTATTGCAGGAAGATCACGAACTGATCGATGTGCACGCTGGTCCGAAAATCGCCGTACAGCCGCAGCCGTTTCGGATCGCCGGCACAAGCCAGACAGGCGACGGCACACGGACGCGCATCGATTGGTTGCGGATATCGCGCGGAGACGTTCTCTACCCCTGTGTGGATGAATCCGGTTGCGGGCTTCCTCTCGCGCAACAGCGCCTGGAGAGGGTACTCCAGTTGCAGATCCTTAATATCGATCCCGACTGCGTCGCAGCTCGAATGGGCAAGGAGGTCTACTGCCTTCCAGTAAGATGCCTGGTTGTTCCATTGACTCATGTCCGCGAAGTACTGAGCATTCCTCGGCGTGTGAAGGACGCTTTTGGGTCCTCTAAGCGGCCGAACCCAGTTCTCGAACAGGGTAGGCCTGGCGTTGTTCAGCAGAAACAGACACAGCGGAAGCTGGACCAACCATCGTCGCGTTGACCCCAGTGCGTATCCGCCGATTTCATCGATGACCGCGGCCAGCGGCGCACCAAGAACGAACAGCGGCAGTAAGAGCCGGGCCAGGAATGGCTGCCATTTGAGATAGGCGCAGAAGGCCACGAACGCGCAGAGGAGCGCGAGCATGTAAAGCGGCCGCTCACGCTCGCGGTACCGCAGCGCTCGCAGGATGAGCGCACACGCGATCGCGAGAAGGATGGCGACGTGCCAGCGATTCGGCGCGTTGGCTTCGTGGTTAGCGTTCGTGGGAGGCGCGAAGGAACTCCCTCTCCAGGTCGTTCCAGGATCGTTAAGATCGATGCCCAGGCGCTGGTGCACTTCTACCACGAAGTCGTAAACGCCCTCGTTCCACTTGGCGCTGCGGCCGCCCAGTTGCTCAGAGAGATTCCGCAGTATGTTCGATACGGTCGCCTTCCAGCCAAATGTTTCGTTCCGCCAACGGTAAACCCCATCGCCCTGAGCCGAATCGAAACCCATGATCGAGTGACTCAATCCATAGTTCCGGACATATTGCGGCGCATTGAGAGCAAGGGCACCGGCCACCGCAATCAGAGCGCCGGCCGCAAGTTGCCCTCTGGATTTCGCTCGCCGAGCCAGGAAAATGGCAGCGAGAGGCCAGGGAGCGAAAAGATAGGCTGTCGCCTTGGTGAGTAAGGCCAGGCCCAAAGCGGCGCCCAGGAGCAGGGCATCGGTGAGCCGATAGGTCTTGGTGAAGCAAAGTGCGAAGTAGATTGATGCCACCAGCCACATCGCCAGCCAGTAGTCGTTCTTGGCTCCGGAGCTCGCGAGAATCCCGGCTGGGAGGGTCGCGCAGAACAGGGCGGCGATCGCCTGTGCCCGTTTTTCGGCGCCGAACATCCGGGCTGCCGCCGAAACGCCAATGATGCTTCCGAGCGCTGCGAACCACTGCCCGAAGTTGATCCAGCGATCCCCGCTCGAAAGCACGTAGGTGTGGAGCATCAGGTATTCGGCCAACGGCTGCAGCATGATCTGGTTTAAGTACTGCGTCGGGAAGAATCGCACGCTCGATTCTTCCGCCCAGTAGACGACGCGGGGCATGTGATAAGCCATGGCGTCGGCGCTGTTCGGCGGACTGAAAGCAGCAGTTACAGCAGTGAGCGTGAGTATCAGAACGATGCCGGCTGAACAGATCGGGACGACAGGATCGGCGACCAGAGAGACAGAGGCGAAGCGCCAGCGGAACCGGGATCGCTGTCTGGCCGCGAAGACGAGCGCGACCGACAGAACCGCGCTCCAGCACAGGATCACCGGACCACGTCGAATCAGGTCAAAAGCGCCGAGCGACTCGGTGATCGCAACCAGCGCCACGCCAAACAGGACCAGCGCACGCAGGAATCTATCCCGCATGCCTTCGCCATGGACCGCCAGGATCAACCCGCCGAAGACCGCCAGCAACAGGCAAGGAGTCATTGCTTTGTTTTAGCCCGAAAAACGCCGACCTTATCGGATATACAAACGGCAGCAATCTGCGACACAAACAAATAATACGATCATTGCAGTCCAAATCAGCAGGGGTTCCCGCCTCGGGAAGCTCCGGCCCCGTGCGGCCGCCCCAACCCCGGCGTCTGTCGTATAATAGAATCGATATACAGAGAGGTGTTGTGTCCCTGCGCGCTTTTTTCCGCCTTTTCACCCACATGCAGATGATGCCGATTCTGGAGAGCGGCGAGGAGACCCTCGTCGGCGGGCAGGCCGTCCTGGAGGGGGTGATGATGCGGGCTCCCCATAGCTACTGCGTGGCCGTTCGCAAGCCCAACGGCGAAATCGTTACCGAAGAGATGCCGCTGGCCCGCATGTCCGAGCAGTACCCGATTTTCAAGTACCCCGTCTTTCGCGGAGTCGGAACGCTGTATCAGGCCTTGAAGCTGGGTGGCCGGGCGCTCAAGTTCTCGGCCGCGGCGGCCATCGAAGACCCCACCCAAAAGCCGGCTCAGGAACCACCCAAAGAGATTCCCTCCTGGGTAGTCGCCGGCCCCATCGTTTTTTCGCTGGCGTTCTTCATCTTCATGTACAAGTTCGTGCCGCTCTTCCTGGTCACCAGGCTGGAAAAACTGTATCCCGTGCTGCACGGCAGGATCGCGTTCAACCTGGCGGATGGCCTCATCCGCATGGCGATTCTGCTCACCCTTCTCTATGTGCTCTCGCGCTTAAAGGACATCCGCCGGGTCTTCGAGTACCACGGCGCCGAACACAAGGTGGTCTTCAATTTCGAATCCGGCCAGCCGTTGACCGTGGAAAATGCGCAGCGCTTCACCACCTTCCACCCGCGTTGCGGCACCAGCTTCCTGTTCGTCGTGTTCTTCCTGGCGATGCCGGTCTACACCCTGATCCCCTTCGACGGTTTCGTTCTCAAGCTGGTGTTCCGCATCCTGCTGATTCCGGTGATTGCGGGCGTGGCTTACGAGCTGATTCGCTTTGCGGCCAAACGGCGCGGTTCTTTCCTCGCAACCCTCACCGCGCCGGGCCTGTGGATGCAGCGCATTACCACCAAGCCCCCGGCCGACGACCAGGCGGCGGTGGCCATCCGCGCGCTCGAAGGCGCCATGGCGCTCGAAAAATCGCAGGGCGGACAACTCGTCATCGCGTAACTCCCCATGCAATTCGTTCCCAAGCTCGACCAGCTCGAAAAGCGCTTTGACGAGCTCAACCAACAAATGGCCGACCCGTCCGTGATCTCCGATCCCGACCAGTACCGCAAAATCACCAAGGCCCACAGCGAGCTTTCCGAAATCGTCGGCCAGTATCGCCAATGGAAAAAATTCCAGGACAGCCTCTCGCAGGCTCGCCCCATGCTCCAGGAGCAGGATCCCGAGCTCAAAGCTATGGCCGAGGAAGAGGTCGCGCAATTGGAGCCGGAGCTGATCCGGATCGAAGAGCAGCTCAAGGTGCTGTTGCTGCCCAAGGACCCTCTCGACGAAAAGAACGTGGTGCTCGAAATCCGCGCCGGCACGGGGGGCGACGAAGCCACCCTGTTCGCCGCCGAGATCTTCCGCATGTACGCGCGCTACGCAGAAACCCAAGGCTGGAAAATCGAAGTGACCTCCAGCAGCGAATCGGCCGTGGGCGGCCTGAAGGAAGTCATTGCCCTGGTGAGCGGCGACCAGGTCTACAGCAAGCTGAAATACGAGAGCGGCGTGCACCGCGTACAGCGCGTTCCCGTCACCGAGCAGCAGGGACGCGTGCACACCTCCGCGATCACCGTGGCCGTGCTGCCGGAAGCCGATGAGGTCGAGATCAAAATCGATCCCAAGGACATCCGGATCGACACGTTCTGCTCCTCGGGCCCGGGCGGGCAATCCGTCAATACCACGTATTCGGCGGTGCGCATCACGCACCTGCCGACCGGGTTGGTAGTCTCCTGCCAGGACGAGAAGTCGCAGATCAAGAACCGCGCCAAGGCCGAGCGCGTGCTCCGCTCGCGGCTCTACGAAATCGAGCTGGAAAAGCAGCA
>Ga0209415_10005261_pt1 | contig 23318 bp, 20 predicted proteins | sample PeaSoiSIISIP2007_FD_187696 | JGI IMG/M metagenome (GOLD analysis project Ga0209415, IMG submission 187696) | Peat soil microbial communities from Weissenstadt, Germany - SII-SIP-2007 (SPAdes) (version 2) | ecosystem: Environmental > Terrestrial > Soil > Wetlands > Peat | place: Germany... | reverse complement strand
GAGCGCGAGAGCCAATGCGGCTATCACGCCACCGGCCGGTCGGCGGCGAGCTTCACCGAGAACTACGGCACGGCCACCATCCGCAAGCTGGCCGGGGCGAGCCGGGCCTTCTTCGAAAGCCCGCCGGACGGCTTCTGCGAGCATCCCTTGGTGCGCCCGCGCGGCATGATCACCATCGCCAGAGCCGACCAGGCAAAGGCTCTCGACCTTGAACTCGACCGGGCACGCAAGTTCGTCGCCAGCATCGTCAGGATCGGGCCCGAGGAAGCCATCGGCCTGGTGCCGGCGCTCCGCCGGTCATATCTCGCCGATGCCATCTTCGAGCCCGATTCCCGGGACATCGACGTCCATGGCCTGCATCAGGGGTTCCTCAAGGGCATGCGCCGGCGCGGCGGCAGGATCGAGGCGGATAGCGAAGTCGGCCGCATTCGGCGCGAGGGTTCCGGCTGGTCCATCGAAACGAGGGACGAGCGTTACGCGGCTCCCATCATTGTGAATGCTGCCGGTGCCTGGGCGGACGAGATTGCCGTAGCTGCAGGCCTGCGGCCTCTGGGCCTGGTCGCCAAGCGGCGCTCGGCCTTCGTCGTCGATCCGCCCGAGGGACTCGCCATCGATGCTTGGCCCTTGGTCAACGACGTCGGCCAGAGCTTCTACTTCAAGCCCGATGCCGGGCGCCTCCTGGTCTCTCCCGCCGACGCCGAGCTGAGCCCGCCGACCGACGCCCAGCCCGACGAGGAGGAGGTCGCCTTGGGCGTCGACCGGCTCCAGCGGGCGACCTCGATCCCGGTCCGGCGGATCCTGCGCAAATGGGCCGGCCTGCGCACCTTCGCCGCCGATGGTGGCCCGGTGGTGGGCGAGGATCCGGAAGCCCGCGGCTTCTTCTGGCTCGCTGGCCAGGGCGGCTACGGCATCAAGACCGCGCCCGTCCTCTCGAAGACCATCGCCGCGCTCGCCCGCGGCAAAGGCCTGCCGCCCGAGGCACTTGCCCGCGGCCTCACCGAGGCCGAGCTTTCGCCTGCACGCTTCGCGCCAGCCAATGCCCAGCCAAGGCATCACTCCAACGCATGACTTGAGAAGGATCCCGCAACATGACCATCCAGCGCTTCGATGTCGGACCCCGGCTCTCCCGCATGGTGATCCACGGACCCACGGTCTACCTCGCCGGCCTCACGGCCGACGACACCAAGGCCGATGTCGGCGGCCAGACGCGCCAGATCCTGGCCAAGATCGACGGCTACCTGGAACGGGCCGGCAGCAGCAAGTCGAAGCTCCTGACGGCGCAAATCTGGCTCTCGGACATCAAGACCTTCGACCAGATGAATGCGGTCTGGGACAAATGGGTCGATCCCAAGAACACGCCGGCCCGGGCCACTGTCGAATCCCGGCTGGCCGGCGAGCAATACAAGGTCGAGATCATGGTGACCGCAGCGCTCTGAACCCGCGCAACCTTAGCAGGAGCTTTCCATGAACCGGCGCCTTGCCCTTGCCGTCGGCCAGCTTGGCCCCGTCGCCCGCAGCGAGAGCCGGACGAGCGTCGTCCGACGCCTCATCGCACTCTTGCGCCAAGCCAAGGACCGGGGCTGTCGGCTGGTCGTCTTCCCGGAAATGGCGCTCACCACCTTCTTCCCCCGCTGGCATATCGAGGATGAGGCGGAACTCGACAGCTTCTTCGAGCGCGACATGCCGGGGCCCGAGACCAAACCCCTGTTCGAGGAGGCGGCGCGGCTGGGTGTCGGCTTCTACCTCGGCTACTGCGAGCTGGTCATGGCGGGCAACCGCAAGCGCCGGTTCAACACCTCCATCCTCATGGGCGCCGACGGCAGGCTCGTGGGCAAATACCGCAAGATCCATGTCCCGGGCAGCGACGAGAACAATCCTGCCCTGCCCTTCCAGCATCTGGAGCAGCTCTATTTCGAATCGGGCGATCTCGGCTTTCCCGTCTGGGATAGTTTCGATGCCAAGATCGGCATGTGCATCTGCAACGACAGGCGCTGGCCCGAGACCTATCGGGTCATGGCGCTTCAGGGCGCGGAGGTGGTGGTGCTGGGTTACAATTCCCCCGCTCAGCTACCCGACTGGCCGGAGCAGAACGAGCTGCGCGCCTTCCACCATCTGGTCTGCATGCAGGCGGCCGCCTATCAGAACGGCATCTGGATCGCCGCGTCCGGCAAGGCAGGCCGCGAGGAAGGCGTGGAGATGCTGGCCCATAGCTGCATCATCGCGCCCTCGGGCCAAGTCGTGGCGCTGACCCAGGGCCGTGCCGACGAGCTGATCCAGACCGACTGCGATCTCGAGGCGAGCCAGGAATACAAGCGCTTCTACGATTTCGCCCGCAACCGCAAGCCCGGCAGCTACGGACCGATCGTCATGAGCGAGGCCGAACTGGAGAAGCTCCGCGCGCGCCAACCGGCCTGAGCGGTCTGGGACAAGCGATGTCCCGGATACGATAGTCGGCCCTCCTCGATCCGCGTAGGCTTCGATGCAATCGTAAGAGGGGAAACGGGGTTGGCGGAAGACCTGCAGCGCGACTTCATCGGATATGGCCCGCGGCCGCCCGACCCCAAATGGCCGGGAAAGGCGCTGATCGCCCTCAATTTCATCGTCAACTACGAAGAAGGGGCGGAGTACAGCCTGCAGAATGGCGACGACCGTCCCGAGACCATCCTGTCGGAAGTCGGCGTGGCTCCGCCCGTGCTGGGCAAGCGCGACCTCAATATGGAATCGATGTACGACTATGGTGCCCGGGCGGGCGTCTGGCGGGTGTTGCGCGCCTTCAAGGAATGCCAGGTGACCCCGACCGTCTACGCTGTCGGGCTTGCCCTCGAGCGCAATCCGGCGGTGGCGGAGGCGGCCATGGCGGCGGGCTCGGATCTGGTGGCCCATGGCTGGCGTTGGATCGACTATTCCCTCGTGGCCGAGCAGGAAGAACGCGAGCATATCGGGCGCTGCGTCGAACTCATCGCCCGGCTGACGGGCAAGCGCCCGCTCGGCTGGTACACCGGCCGGCCGAGCCTCAACACCCGGCGCCTGGTGGTCGAGGAAGGCGGCTTTCTCTATGACGGCGACGCCTATGCCGATGACCTGCCCTTCTGGACCATGGTCGGGGGCCGGCCCCATCTGGTGATCTCCCATACTTTCGACAACAACGACAGCCGGATGGCCCGCAACCAGGACCTGTCGGTCGGCGACGATTTCTTCCGTTACCTGAAGGACGCCTTTGACGTGCTCTACCGGGAGGGCGAGGAAGCGCCCAAGCTGATGACCGTCAGCACCCATTGCCGCCTCATGGGCCGGCCGGGCCGGATCGCGGGCCTGCAACGTTTCCTCGACTATGCGCGGAGCCATGACCGCGTCTGGCACTGCCGGCGCGAGGAGATCGCCCGCCACTGGATCGCCCACCACCCCCCGACGAAGCGGGGCGCTGTCAGGTGAGAAGGCGCCGGAAGGAATGGATCGCATGAGCCTGCTGGACGGCAAGGTCGCGATCGTCACCGGCGCCAGCTCCGGCATCGGACGCAAGATCGCCCAGCGCTTTGCCGAGGAGGGTGCGGCCGTCGGTCTGGCGGATATCCGCGACACGCCCATCGAGGGCGGCGAGACGACCCTGGCTCTGATCGCCAAGGCGGCCGGCCGGGCCTTCCATCAGAAGACCGATGTGACCAGCTGGGCGGATATCGACCGGCTCGTCGGCGAAACCGTGCGCCGGTTCGGGCGCCTCGACATCATGGTCAATGACGCCATGGTCTGGTGCGGCACGCCCCTCACGCAAACCAGCGAGGAGGATTGGAACCGGGTCATGGCGGTGAACCTCGACGGCATGTTCCTCGGCTGCAAGCGGGCGGTGCAGCAGATGCTGACCCAGGAGCCGGTGAAGGAAGTCCGCGGGCGCATCGTCAACATCACGTCCCAGCATGGCATGGTGGCCTCGCCGGGCGACGTGTCCTATGGCGTCAGCAAGGCCGGCGGCGTCTACATCACCCGCCAGATCGCCGTGGACTACGCCAAGGATCTCATCGTCTGCAACGCCGTGGCGCCCGGCAAGATCGTTACCGGCAAGGCCTATGATGCGGACCCCGCCATGCTCGACAACACGCGCCGGCGCGCACCTTGGCCGCGTCTCGGCCGGCCGGAGGACGTGGCCAACGCGGCGCTGTTCCTCGCCAGCGATCTCGCAACCTATATCACCGGTGTCAACCTGATGGTCGACGGCGGCTGGATGGCAGGCTGACATGGCAACTTCGAAGACAGTCGTGGTGAGCGGCGGCGGCGGATTCGTCATGGCGAATTTCGTCAGCCATTGGCTATCCTCCGACAAGGACGCGCGCGCCGTGGTGATCGATGCGTCTCCGCTGGACGACATCGCCCGGCGCTATTTCGCGCCTTTCGGCGAGCGCATGCAGTTTCTAGAGGGCGATGTGGTATTGCCCGCGACCTGGGCGCGCCTGCCGAAGGACACGGCCTATGTCGTGCATGGCGCGGCGGTCACCTCCCACAGCTTCGTCGACAAGGACGGCAAGCACCGGAATCCGGAGAAGGAAAATCCCTCCCGCGGACTCGAGGTGAACGTGCTCGGCACGGTACAGGCGCTCATCTATGCCCGCGATCTTCCCGCTCTCCAGCGCTTCGTCTATGTCAGCACCGGCTCGGTCTATGCCGACGAGGTCCCGGCCCAGGAGAACAACCCCTTCCCCCTGCCCGAGGACGGCTATATCGGCCCGCATCTCTTCTATGACATCGGCAAATACGCCAGCGAGCTAATCACCAAGCGCTTCGTCAAGCTGTTCGCCATGCCGGCCCGCATCGTCAGGCTGGCGAGCGTGTTTGGGCCCATGGACCGGACGACTGCCGTGCGCAACGTGCGCAATGCCGCCAATCGCATCGCCCATGCCGCGTCGGCAGGCCGCGCCATCAGTGCCGTCGCGCCCGACGCCGTCGGCGACTATATCTACGCGCCCGACATCGCGATCGCGATTCGCCGCCTGCTGCTGGCGCCCGAAGCATCCCTGAACCATGACGTGTACAACATCGCCTATGGCAAGCCGGCCACGGTGAGGGATCTGGCGGCCCTGGCGGCCAAGTCGTCGCCGGGGTTCAAGCTCGAAACCGCCCCGCTCGAGAGCGCCGACATCAGGGACACGGACAAGCGGCGCACCGGACGCTGGGGCGCCTACGACATCTCGCGGGCCGAGAAGGACTTCGGCTGGAAGCCGCGGCCGCTGGGCGAGGCCATGGCAGACTACATCGCCTGGCTGAATGTCAACGAACCTTGAGGCGGATGAAGGTGGCCGCATGACGCGGCTGCTGCACTGAACAACGACCAGACAGGGAAGGAACGACAGCGATGACCAAGGACAGAGAGCTAGGCGGCATCCGCCGCGGCTTGAACGAGGTGGAGAACGACCTGATCGACGAGCTTGCCGCCGGGCGGATCGGCCGGCGCGAGTTCCTGCGTCACGGCACGGTGCTGGGCCTTTCCATGCCCCTGCTTTCGACGATCGCCGGCGCGTTCGGTTTGGCAGCCGCGCCGACGCCGGCGCGCGCGGCCGGCATGGCGGGCGGCAAGGTCCGCGTCGCGGTTTCGGTACCGGCCGGCGCCATCGATCCGGTCACGGTGGACGACAATGGCGGCCTGCAGATGCTGCTGCAGACGGGCGAGTTCCTGTGCGTTTCCGGCCCCGACCTGCGGCTCAGGCCCATGCTCGCCGAGAGCTGGAAGCCCAATGCCGACGGGACGGTGTGGACCTTCAAGCTGCGCCAGGGAATCAAGTTCCAGAACGGCAAGGATTTCAACGCCGATTCCGTCGTCGCCAGCATCAGCCGGCTGGCCGATCCGGCCAACACGTCCAACGCGCTCTCGGCCTTCAAGGGCAATCTGTCCAAGGACGGGACCAAGAAGGTCGACGACTACACGGTCGAGTTCCACGCCGACCAAGCTAACGGCAACTTCCCCTACCTGGTCTCCTCGGACAATTACAACGCCATCATGTTGCCGCCGGACTATGCCGGCGACTTCGAGAAGAACTTCATCGGCACCGGGCCCTTCATGCTGGACAAGTACACTGCCAAGGTCGGCGCCTCTTTCGTGCGCAACCCCCACTACTGGGGCAAACCCGCGAACCCGGACCGCGTGGAATGGAGCTTTTACTCGGACATGCAGGCAGGCGTGCTGGCGCTCCAGGGCGACGAGGTGGACATCATCTCCCAGGTCTCGGTCCAGGGCGCGCAGGCGCTGCTGAACGACCCGAAGATCCAGATCGTCAGCGAGAAGACCAGCGCGCACCAGCAGGTCCACATGCGCTGCGACATGGACCCCTTCACCGACAAGCGGGTGCGCCAGGCCGTGGGCCTCTGCATCGACCGGGCGAAGCTGGTGAAGGGTTTGTTCCGCGGGCGGTCCGACATCGGCAACGACAGCCCGTTCGCCCCGGTCTTCCCCTCGACCGACAAGACCGTCGCCCAACGCCACCGCGACATCGCCAAGGCCAAGGCGCTGATGGCGGCGGCCGGCCACGCCGACGGCTTCACGGTGAAGCTGACCACCGAGAAGTATCTGGAGATCCCGGACTACGCGGTCATCATCCAGAACGCGGTCAAGCCCATCGGCATCGATATCCAGCTCAACGTCGAGAGCCAGGATGCCTATTACGGCAAGGCGGTGTTCGGCCAGTCCGACTGGCTCGATTCCGCCATGGGCATCACCGACTACGGCCATCGGGGCGTGCCCAACGTGTTCCTGTCGGCGCCCCTCAAGAGCGACGGCACCTGGAATTCGGCTCATTTCAAGAACCCGGAGTATGACGGACTCGTCGCCGACTACATCAAGGCCCTCGACCTCGGAAGCCAGCGGGCCGTCGCCGGCAAGATCCAGCGCCTGCTGCTGGACGAAACGCCGATTCTGTTCACCTATTTCTACGACTACCTGACTCCGGCCAAGAAGAACCTGACGGGCATCTCCCGGGTGCCGAACCGCCTGTTCATGTCCCAGGTGGCGTTCACCTAGCCCACCGTTCGCGATCCCGCCGGCGAATGTATCGCCGGCGGGGCGCTTCCGCCGATATTCCCGATGGGGCAGAATGGACTCCAGTAGCGGAGGAAGCCAAAGAGAATTGCCATGCGCGCAGTCGTGATTCCCCAAGCCGGCGAGCCCGATGGCGTGCAGATCCTGGAGCGGCCGACGCCGGTTCCCGCGGCCGGCGAAGTCATGATCGACGTCGCCTATTGCGGCTGCAATTGGGCCGATACCATGATGTGCCGCAACACCTATCCCCATCCCGTTACCTACCCCGCCACGCCCGGCTTCGAGGTCTCGGGTCATGTGCGGGCGCTCGGCAAAGGCGTCGGCGGACTACGCGTCGGCGACCGGGTGGCGGCCTATCTCCCCCACGGCGCCGGCTACGCTGAAACCTGCGTCACGCCGGCCGAATGCGTCGTGCCGCTGCCCTCCGACATCGCGCTTGACGTCGGCGCCGCCTTTATCGTGCAGGCGCTGACCTCCTATCATCTTCTCCATACCGTCGGCCGGCTCGAGCGAGGCTGGATCGTGCTCATCCACGCCATCGGCGGTGGGGTCGGGCTCTCAGCCACCCAGCTCGCCGTCAAGGCGGGCGCGGTCGTGATCGGCACCGTGGGCACGCCCGGCAAGGAGAAGAAGCCGCTCGAATTCGGCGCGACCCGGGTCATCGACCGGGGACGCGAGGATTTCCTGGCGGCCTGCCAGGAAATCACGGGCGGCAGGGGTGTCGACCTGGTTTTGGATTCCGTCGGCGCCTCCACTCTCGACCGCAGCTTTTCCGCGCTCAAGAATCTCGGCCATGTCGTCAGCTACGGCGAAGCCGAAGGCAGGCCTTTCACCAATCTCTGGGAACGTCTGGTGCCCAAGTCCCTCACGCTCAGCCGCTTCCATCTCGGACACATAGATTTGCGCTCGCAGTCTTGGCGGACCGGACTGGACCACGTCATGGCCGGCCTCGCGGCAGGGTGGCTCAAGATGACGATCGTGGATCGCTATCCGCTCGACCAGGCGGCCAGGATGCTGAAGCGTCTGGAATCGCGGCAAGTGGCTGGCAAGCTGCTTCTGGCGGTCAAAGAATGACAGGGGCGCGGCCCGACATTGCCGGACTATACGGCCGTGTTATGGTTTCTCTCGCGCGGGTGTGGGAGGTGCTGCGGCCGTAATCCCGCTGCCGCTCTCCCCTGTCCTCTGTCGAAGGATGAAACGTGGAAAAGCACATCCTCGTCATCAATCCCAACAGCAACGCTTCCATGACGGCCGCCATGGACCGTTCGCTCGACAAGATGCGCTATGCGGGCGGACCCAAGATCACCTGCGTGACCTTGGCCGAAGGACCTTTCGGGATCGAAACCCAGAGGCAGGCGGACGAGGTGACCGTGCCCCTCTGTGCCCTGATCGACCGCAACAAGGACAAATACGATGCCTTCGTGATCGGCTGCTTCGGCGATCCGGGCGTTGCGGCAGCCCGGGAGATCACGTCGAAGCCGGTCATCGGCCTGTGCGAGGCGGGTGTTTCGGCTGCGCTCAACTTTTGCGAAACTTATGGCATCGTGACCAACCTTGCGAGCGACGCCATTGGGGAGATTCGCTTGCTGCGCGCCCAGGGTCTCGACGCCCGCTTGGCCGGTATCGAGGCGATCGAGGTTCCTGTCACGGCGCTTGCCGACACGCCCGAGATTCGCGCCTCGGCCGTCGCGGCGGCTCGGCGGCTGGGCGAACGCGGCGCCCAAGGCGTCATCCTGGGCTGTGCCGGCATGACCGCGTATTCGCGCCAAATCCGGGAAGAAACCGGCCTCTGGGTCATCGATCCCGTCGTCGCCGCTGCGGGATTGGCACTCGCGGCGGTCGCCTCCGTAGAGTGAAACGGCGCAAGAGCAGGACCGGGGCAGCTTAGGCAGACTGCCCCAGCGCATCGCCCTGTGCCGTCATGGGCCTGAGACCCGAAGTCTCGCAGTCATCGCGTTGGCGCGATCCTGCCTGCGATGACCCCCTTGCAAGTCCATGCCCCGGCTATCCGGAGGATTGCCGGCGACCGTAGATTGTATGAATTCCTGTCGGGCGCTTATACTCCAAGGCCAACATGAACAGGCCGATGAAAAGAATGCGTCGGAATGGCCAGGCGCCACAGAAACTGCGCCGCCAGCAGTTGATTGACGCCACTCTCCAATGCCTCGCCGAATTCGGGCATAGCGGGACCACGGTACGATTGGTCTGCGCGCGGGCGGGTTTATCCCCCGGGATGGTCATCCATTACTTCGAAGGCATGGATGATCTTATTGCGGCCTCTTACGCCTATCTCGGCGGCTACGTTGCCGAGGTTTTCGGGGAGGCGATGGAACAGGCGGGCGAAGATCCGCTTAGCCGGTTGCGGGCGGTCGTCGATGCCAATTTTCGGCCGCCGGTGCTGGACAAGGACATGCTGTCCGTGTGGTTGGCCTTTTGGAGCCTGGTCCGGACCAATGCGCAGATCCGCAAGACTCACGCCACGATCTATGGAAAATATCGCCGACGCCTCGGTGCATTGATCGAGCGGATAGCGGTCTCGCGCGGCCTCGACTTGGACGTGCGGCAGACGGTCTATGGCTTCACGGCCATGACGGAGGGGCTGTGGATGCAGCTCTGCCTCGAGCCCTCGCGCTTTTCCACCAAGGAAGCGTCCTGGTTCGCGCATTCCTGGATCGATGCCATGGTCGACGGCCGGTTTGTTCGCCGCGGCTGACTGAGCCTAGAGCCTAATCGTCTCATCGCGATACGGCGACCAGCTGCCGCACGGGTGCACCGGCGCTACCGCCTGAGCCGTGGCGACAGCGCTTCCTGCAGGCCGTCCCCCAGTAGATTGAAGGCCATGACCGCGAGGAAGATGGCGAGGCCGGGAAACGTGACCATCCACCACTGGTCGAGGAAATAATCCCGCCCGATGGAGACCATCGATCCCCATTCCGGCGTCGGGGCCTGGGCGCCCAGGCCGATGAAGGAAAGGCTCGCGAGAGTGAGAATGGCATAGCCGATATCGAGGCTCATCTGGACGATGATCGGGGTAAGGCAGTTCCTGAGGATGTGGTGGAAAGCGATCCTGAGGGCCGAGGCGCCCGAGACCCGCGCCGCTTCCACGAAGGCTTCATGCTTCAAGTGCAGGGCCTGGCCGCGCACCAGCCGCGCATACCAAGGCCACCACACCACGGCCGTGGCGAGCATGGCATTGAACAGGCTGGGCCCGAGGGTCGCCGCCATCCCCATGGCGAGCACCAGGGCCGGGAAGGCAAGGAACATATCGGTGATGCGCATCAGTACCTCGTCGACCCAGCCGCCGAAATAGCCGGCCGCAAGCCCGATGGCGGTGCCGGTGACCGAGGCCACGGCGAGGATGCCGAGCGCCGTCAGCAAGGAGGAGCGGGTGCCGAAGATGATGCGGGAGAGGATATCGCGCCCGCCATCGTCGGTGCCCATCCAATGGGCGAGGTTGGGCGGCTGAAGGCGAAGGTCCGGCATCATGGCAATGGGATCGGCCGGCGCGATCAGGGGTGCCGCGAGAGCGACCGCGACCGCAAACAGGACCAGGGCCAGGCCCACGGCGCTGAGCGGATTGGCGACAAGGCGCCGGAGCGTGCCGCGCCGGCGCACCGGCGCAACCCAGGCGGTGGCCGGTTCGAGCATGGGCGCGCTGGTGGCGGACTCGCTCATGTCCGCCGCTTTCCGGCGCCATAGCTGATGCGCGGGTCGAGCGCGACATAGGCGATGTCGACCAGGAGATTGACCAGCACATAGATGACCGAGATCACCAGGGTCACCCCCATGATGGAGGGATAGTCGAGATTGCGGATCGCATTGACCGCGTATAGGCCGATGCCGGGCCAGTTGAACACGACCTCGGCCAGCACGTTGCCGGCCAAAAGCGCCCCAACCTGCAGGCCCAGCACCGTCGTGGTCGGAATCAAGGCGTTCCTGAAGACATGACGCGTCAAGACGATGGCGGGCAGCAGCCCCTTGGCCCGCGCCGTGCGGACGTGATCGGCATCGAGCACCTCGATGACCGAGGCGCGCATCATCCGGGTCACGACCGCGAGACTCCCGGCGGCAAGCGCGGAGGCCGGCAGGATCAGATGGACCAGAGCCGATCCGAAAGTCGGCAGATCGCCGGCCAGCAGGGTGTCGATCAGGTAGAAGCCCGTTACCCGCGGCGGCTCCATATCCAGGATCCCAAGGCGCCCGCCGATGGGCAGAATCTGGAGCTGCTTATAGAAGACGATCTGGAGGATGATGCCGAACCAAAAAATCGGCATCGAGACTCCGCCCACCGTCAGGAACCGCAGCAGGTGGTCGATGGGCCGACCGCGGCTGACTCCGGCCCAAAGACCGACCGGCAATCCGATGAGGACGACCAGCAAGACGGCGGCCAGGGTCAGCTCCATGCTGGCCGGCAGAAATTGCCCCAGATCCTCCGAGACCGGACGGCGATCCGTCAGCGACAGGCCGAGATCGCCGTGGAGCAGGTTGCGAACGTAAATCCAGAACTGGGTCGGAAGCGGCCGATCGAGGCCATACATGCTGGCGACGGTGCGCACCTCCTCCGCCGAGGCATGCTGGCCCGCCAGTAACCTGGCCGGATCGCCCGGAACGACATGGGTGAGGGTGAAGGTGATGACGCACATTCCGGCGAGGACCAGGACCAGGAACATGAGCCGGCGCAGGATGAAAGTCCCCATTCTTGCCCGTCACATCAGATCGTCGCTGGCCAGACAGTATGCGCCCCGGCGCGGGCGCTTTCGAGCCCGGCCGGGGCATTGGTGCCGACTATGGGTCGCCTTTGCGTCAGCCCTTGTGAACCGCGTAGAAGTCTATGGTCTCGATATAGATGCCGTTGAAGACGAAGCCCTGCAGCTTGTCGTTCATGGGCAACCGGTAGTTCTTCTCATAGACGTAAAGTGCCGGCGATTCCTCGACCAGCAGCTTCTGCGCCTCGCCATACAACTCGCTGCGCTTGGCATCGTCCGGCTCGGCCGAGGCCGTATCCAACAGCTTGTCCAGCTTTGGATTCGAATAGTAGCCCCAGTTGTAGCCGTTGCTGGCCTGCGCGCCGGTGTCGAAAATCGACCACATGTAGTCGTAGGGCGTGGCCAAGGTCGGCCACCAGACGAGGCCGAAGGCCTGGCCCGCGGTGTCGGGATTGGACAAGGTCGCCGCCCAGGCCGAGGGCGACATTTCCTGAATCTCGACCGTGATGCCGAGATCCTTCATGTTCGACTGGAACAGCTCGCCCAACGGCCGCTTCCACCAATAGCCCGACTCGTAAATGTATTTGAACGAGAAGCCGCCGCCCGGGTAGCCGGCCTCGGCCAGCAGCTGCTTGGCCTTCGCCGGATCGTAGCTGTATTGGGGGATGTCGGGGTTGAAGCTGAGGAAGTTGCTGGGCAGAGGTCCCCGCGCCTGTTTGGCCTTGCCGCGCAGCATGTCCTTGATGAAGGCCTGGTAGTTGAGGCCATAGGCGATTGCCTGACGCACCTTGACGTTGGCCGTCGGCCCCTTCTTCGTCGGCAGCACGATGTAATAGAGATTGAAGGACGGGACATTGGTCACCGTGATCCCGGGCGAGCCGTCGAGGGATTCGACCACGTCGTCGGGCAGGAACAGCGCCACGTCGATCTCGCCCTGCTGGAGCAGAAGGCGCTCGGTGCTGGGCTCATGGATGTACTTGACGATCACGCGCTTGAAGTGGTCGCCGTCCCAGCCGCGCCAATAGGTCGGGTTCTGGGTGAATACCGCCTGCTGCGACTGGGTGTAGCTCTGCAACATGTAAGGCCCGGTGCCGACCATATGGTCGCGAAGCCAGCCCTGGGCCCAATCATTGTTCGTCTGGTGATCCTTGATCGCCTTCGGCGAGATCATCTCGACGGTATAGAGGCCAGCGAAGGCCGAGAGGAACCCGTCCGAGGGCGCGCTCAGGTGGATCACCACGGTCGAATCGTCCGGCGTCTCGATCTTGGCGATCGGGCCGAGGGCGTAGGCAATGCCTTGCTTGACGGCGACCTGGCGATCGATATTGAACTTCACCGCCGCGGCATCCAGCGTCTCGCCGTCGGAGAACTTGACCCCTTTGCGGATCTTGAAGGTGTAGGTCAGCTTGTCCGGCGAGATGCTGTAGCTTTCCGCCAGATTGGGGATGATTTCAGTGGTGCCGCCCTTGTATTGGAGCAACCCCTCGTAGACGCCGCGCCACAGCAGCACGGATTGCCCGTCGAAGGAGACGCCAGGATCGAGGGTGACCGCGTCGGCACCCGACGCGATGACCAGGGTATCCTTGTCGGCCGCCCGGGCGGAAAGCGCGCCGAAGCCGACAACAAGACAGAGGGCCGTCGCCAACAGGAAGCGCATAGCCGTGGAGAAACCGGCAACACCCGATGCCGGGTTTCTGGTCATAGGATCGTCGAACTTGTTCATGGTATGGATCCTCTCCGGCGTGCGAAAGGAGTCCGCCCGCTCTCCGGTTCGTGAATGGCGCTCCCAATCGTCGCTTCTTGCGCCTTCTTGTCGTGTAACAGTACTATACAATCGTATAGTTGGGAATAGCGGCCGGTCGCGACCGCCTTTGCCGGCGGCGCAATTCGGGCCCACAAAATCCAGGGAGCAGGAGCATGGCACGTCATGACCTCATCATCCGCGGCGGCACGGTCGCCACGGCTGGCGACATCATCCGCTGCGACGTCGCGGTCAAGGACGGGCGCGTGGCGCTTCTCGGCCATGACCTGAAGGACGCCGAGGAGGTCGTGGATGCGACCGGCAAGCTCGTTCTTCCGGGCGGGATCGATTCCCACCTGCATGTCGACGAACCGCCCTTCTACGGCGTGCTCAATGCCGACGACTTCGAGTCCGCGTCCGTCTCGGCCGGCTGCGGCGGGACCACGACGCTGGTTCCCTTCGTACAACAGGAAGCCGGCAAATCCTTGCGCCAGTCGGTCCAGGACTATCACAAAAAGGCCGAGGGCAAGGCCGTGGTCGACTATGCCTTCCACCTGATGGTGACCGACACCAGCGACCAGATGCTGGGCCAGGAGCTGCCGGCCCTGATCGAGGACGGCTACAGTTCCCTCAAGATCTACATGACCTACGAAGGCTTCGTCCTCAACGACCTCCAGATCCTCCAGGTGCTCGACATGGCCCGGCGCACCGGCGCCATGGTCATGATCCACGCTGAGAACGACCACTGCATCCATTGGCTGACCCAGAAGCTGTCGGCCAGCGGCGACACCTCGCTGGCCCAATTCCCGAAGATGGCGCCCATGGCGGTGGAGCGCGAGGCGACCCATCGGGCCATCTCGCTGGGCGAGATCATCGACGTGCCCGTGCTCATCGTCCATGTCTCGGCCCGCGAGGCGCTGGAGCAGATCAAATGGGCCCGCGACCGGGGCCTCAAGGTCTACGGCGAGACCTGTCCCCAATACCTGTTCCTGAACGAAGAGCTGATCGCCCAGCCCGGCTGGGAGGGTGCCAAATACCTTTGCGCGCCGCCACCTCGGGACAAGACCAACCCGGACCACCTCTGGCGCGGCATTGCCGGCGGCTATTTTCAGGTGGTTTCCTCCGACCACTGTTCCTTCCTGTTCGAGGGCAACCAGGGCAAACGGGTGCACGGGCCCCATCCCCATTTCCGCCACGTCGCCCCCGGCGTTCCCGGAGTCGAGGCGCGCATGGCGCTGCTCTACTCCGAGGGCGTGGGCAAGGGCCGCATCGACCTCAACACCTTCGTCGCCGTCACGGCGACCAACGCGGCCAAGATCTACGGCCTCTATCCGCGCAAGGGCACCATCGCGGTCGGCTCCGATGCCGACCTCGTCATCTGGGACCCGGAGCGCGAAGTAACCATCGGCCGTTCCATGCTGCATGATCGCATGGACTTCACGCCCTACGAGGGCTTCAAGGTGAAGGGCTATCCGATCATGACCTTCTCGCGCGGCGAGGCGGTCTGGCGCGACGGGAAGCCGGCGGGCAAGGCCGGTCGCGGCCGCTTCCTGCCTTGCGACAAACCGGAGGCAGCAAAGCCGCTCGGCCGCGTCGCCCGCTAAGCCGGCCGCTTCGAGAACGAGCGCAGGATGGACGCGGCGGCGGCCGCAGCCACGCGGCAGCCCAGCACGATGTCTTCGGCCCCAGTATCCTCGGCGAAGTCGTGACTGACGCCGCCGATGCTGGGCACGAAGAGCATGCCGCAGGGAAGCCGGGCGGCGATCACCTGGGCATCATGGCCCGCACCGCTCGGCATGCGAATCCATCGGCCCGGCGCCTCGGCCTCGGCGGCGGCAGCGATATGGGTTTGAATATCCGCATTCATGACCGTCGGCTCGACCGGCGCGTCGGCGGGCTCCATCGAGACGCGCACCGGGCCGGCTTTGTCGGCGTCCTGAACAAGTTCGGCGAGCTTCGCCTCCATGCGCGCCAGAAGTCCCGCGTCCGCGTCGCGGAACTGGAGCAGCATCTCGGCGCGCCCCGGAACGATGCTGAGGAAACCCGGATCCAGATCGATGCGCCCGATCGTCCAGACCGTCTCGGGCCCCGCCAAGGCACGAAAGGCAGCATCGAGCCGATGGGCGAAGGCGATGAGAGCGGCACCTGCGTCTCTGCGGATCGTCATCGGCGTCGTCCCGGCATGATTGCGCTGGCCGAGGAATGTGACCCGCATCTCCCGGATGCCGACGATCGTCGTCACCACGCCGATCTTCTTGCCCTCGGCCTCCAGACGCCCGCCCTGTTCGATATGGGGCTCCAGATAGGCAACATGCCGGCCGGGCTCCAGCCGAGCGCGCGGCCGTCCGGCGATCCCGCCCGCCCGAAGCGCGTCCATGAGTGTCTGACCTTCGCGGTTGCGGGCCTCAGCAATCGCCTCATCCACCGGCTCGCCGATGAAGGAGCGGCTGCCCAGATAACCGGCGAAGGTACCCTCCTCGTCGATCCAGGATCCGACGTCGATGGCCAGTTCGCTTGTATCGCCCGATTCGGCGAAGGCGCGAGCGATCTCCAGCCCGCAGATCACGCCCATGGCGCCGTCGAGCCAGCCGCCCGTAGGCTGGGTGTCGGTGTGGGAGCCGATGACGAGAGCCGGGCCCAGCTTGCGCGAGCGGCCGAAGACGCTGCCGACGCCGTCGATGCCGGCATCCAGCCCCGCCTCGCTCATCCGACCCACGAGCCAGTGCCGGGCATCCATGTCGACGGGCGAAAGCGCCAGGCGCACGACGCCGTTGCCATGAGCGCCGAACCGGCGCAGCGCCAGGAGATCGGCCAGCAGTCGATCGGGATTGATGGTCAACAAAGGCATGAACCTCGATGGCGGCTGAGAACGGGCCGGCATCTTTCGCCAGCGGCGACCGCAAGGCAAGTCGGTTCGCCGAAAGGGCTATTGGGCCGTGTAGCCGCCGTCGATCAGCAGGTCGGCGCCGGTCATGAAGGAGGACTCTTCACTCGCCAGGAACAGAGCAGCACGAGCGATCTCCTCCGGCCGGCCGAGACGCCTGATGGGATGCATCGCACGTCCCCAGTCCCGCTCCGCAGTCTCCAGGTCGCCGAATTCGATCTTCATCTGACGGGTGGCGATACCGCCGGGGGAAAGCGTGTTGACGCGAATGCCATCCTTGGCGTGATCGAGGGCCATGGCCTTGGCCAGCCCCAGCAGCGCCGCCTTGGACGCGCAGTATGCGGCGTCGCCGGCCGAGCCGACCCGCGCCATCTGGGACGCCATGTGAATGATGCTGCCGCCACCGGCCGCCTTGATATGCGGGATGGCCTGGCGGCTCATGTGGAATGCGCCGCCGATGTTGACCGAAAGCGCGCGCGTCCATTCGGCCTCGGCAAGCTCGACGACTGTGGCCTTCCGCGGGAAGACGGCCGCGTTGTTGACCAGGATATGCAGCGCGCCGAAGCGCGCCACGGCCGCGGCGACGGCGTGCTGGGCGGAATTGCCGTCGCCCACGTCGACCGCCTGGGCGAATCCGAAGCCGCCGGCGGCAACGATTGCTTCGGCAGTCGCCATCGCGGCCGCTTCATCGAGGTCGGCGCAACAGACACCGGCACCGGCCGCGGCAAGCACCTCGGCTATGGCCGCGCCGATGCCATTGCCGGCCCCGGTCACGATCGCGAACTTGCCCTCGAGCCTCAGCGCCCCCATGGTTCGTCCCTAGAGCAAGATCGGGTCAGCTTCTATCAAGCTGACCCGTGAATCAGGCTCTAGCATAGCCATCGCGGGCTCGCCATGCTGCTGTCGGTTCAGGATCTGGCCGTTCGATTTCGCACCGAGGACGGGACGGTGCATGCGGTCAACCGCGTGAGCTTCGACCTCGAGGCTGCCGAGACACTCGCCATCGTCGGGGAGTCGGGTTGCGGCAAGAGCGCCACAAGCCTCGCCATCATGGGCCTTCTGCCCCGTTCCCATGCAAGCATCGCCGCGGGCCGCATCCGGTTCGCCGGCACCGAACTCGTCGGCCTGCCGGAAAGCCGGATGCGCGAGATCCGCGGCCGGGATATCTCCATGGTGTTCCAGGACCCCATGACCTCCCTCAATCCCGTCCTCACCATCGGCCGGCAGCTGACCGAGGCGCTGACGGCCCACAAGCGCCTGGCCAGGGCAGAGCTGAAGGCGCGTGCCGTGGAGCTGCTGCGCATGGTCGGGATCGCGGAACCCGAGCGCCAGGTGGAGCGCTATCCCCATCAGCTCAGCGGCGGCATGCGCCAGCGGGTCATGCTGGCGATGGCGCTCTGCCTGGCACCGAAGCTCTTGATCGCCGACGAGCCGACCACCGCGCTCGACGTCACCATCCAGGCCCAGGTGCTGGAGCTGGTGGCGGAGCTGACCCGCCGGAGCGGGACGGCGGTGTTGCTGATCACCCATAATCTCGGCGTGGTCGCGGCCATGACCCAGCGCGTCCTGGTGATGTATGCGGGCTATATCGTCGAAAGGGCGCCGACGGCCGAGATCTTCGATCGCCCGCTCCATCCCTATACCGTCGGGCTCCTCCATTCCCTGCCCCGCTTCGATGATGCCGCGGGGGACAGTCTCGTGCCCATCGAGGGCGCGCCGCCCGATCCCTATATGCCGATCCGGGGTTGTCCCTTCGCGCCCCGTTGCGCATGGCGCATCGACGCCTGCTGGCGGGAGAACCCAGTGCTTCTGCCGGCCGATTCCGCCCACGGGGTCGCCTGCCACAACCCCGTCAGCGCCGGCGAAGCGCTTGCCGGCCGGCCGATGCGCCCGGGCTTCGCGCCGGCTGCCCCGCCGGAAGGATGGGAGGGCCCGTGATTCCCGCTGAAGGCAAAGAAGCTGCCGGCGCCGGACCGCGGCCGCCCCTTCTCGCCGTCAAGGATCTCGCGGTGCATTTCCCCATCACCCGGGGCCTGTTGTGGCAGCGCCATGCGGGTGCCGTGCGCGCCGTCGATGGCGTCAGCTTCGATCTTCACTACGGGCAGACTCTCGGCCTGGTCGGAGAGTCCGGGTCCGGCAAGAGCACCACCGGCCGGGCCCTGGTGCGGCTGAACGAGCCCACGGCCGGCTCCATCCGCCTCGAGGGACGGGACATCCTGGGGCCGTCGAGCGAGGTCGGCGCCGAGCTGCGCCGGCGCGTCCAGATGATTTTCCAGGATCCCTACTCCAGCCTCAATCCCCGCATGACCGTGGGCGCCATCATCGGCGAGCCGCTGGCGATCCATGGTCGGGGCGACGCGGCCGAACGCCGGGCGCGGGTGCTGGAGCTTCTCGATATTGTCGGCCTGCCGCGCCGTTCCATGACGCGCTTTCCCCATCAGTTCAGCGGCGGACAACGCCAGCGCATCGGCATCGCCCGGGCTCTGGCGCTCGATCCCGATCTCGTCATCGCCGACGAACCCATCAGCGCTCTCGACGTCTCGATCCAGGCCCAGATCCTGAACCTGATGAAGCGCCTGCAGAAGGACCTCGGCCTCGCCTATCTGTTCATCTCCCACGACCTCGCGGCCGTCCGCTACATCAGCAATCGGATCATGGTCATGTATCTGGGGCGGATCGTGGAAGTGGCCGACGCGAGCGAACTCTACCGCCGGCCTTTGCATCCCTACACCATCGCGCTGCTCTCGGCCGCACCGGTGCCCAATCCGCGCATCGAGGCCAGCCGCAAGCGGATCATCCTTGCCGGCGACATGCCGAGCTCCTCGGAGGTGCCCGCTGGCTGCCGCTTTCGCAGCCGCTGCTGGCTATGCAAGCGGCTGGGCGATCCCGAGGAATGTCGGACCAGGGAACCGGAACTGACGGCCGTGCAGCGAGGCGGATCGGTTGCCTGCCATTTCAGCGAGCGGGTCGAAGGCTCCCTGGAGCAGAACGCTGCCGCGGGCGTAAGTCCTGCCCTTCAGACGACCTAGATGAGTAAGATCGGGCCAGCTTGAATCGGGCTGACCCCGTGAATCCTGCCCGGCATGCTAGGATTGAAGCCTGCTCCACGCCGGCCCACGGCTCCGGAAACATCGGGATCGAAGAGCGGATCCAGTGAGCGCATCGACTCAGTTTCAGGCCATCGGCCCGAAGGTCCCGGCCAAGGAGCTCAGCTGGCATCGCCGCATGGCGGCGCTCGGCAGCAACGCGCTCGCCGCCTGGCCCCGCGAAGCCTATGAGGCCGAGGTTCTGCACCAGCGCTTCCTCGGCCGGAAGCTCCTGCTGCTGAACGCCCCCGAGGCGATCCGCCATGTGCTGGTGGAGAATGCCGGCAACTATCGGCGCTCGCGGGCAACCATCCGAATCCTGCGGCCGCTCGTGGGCGAGGGCCTGTTCCTCAGCGACGGCGAGGCCTGGCGGTTCCAGCGCCAAATCATCGCCCCGGCCCTGGCGCCGCGGGTGGTGCCGCTTCTCCTCAGCCACGTCGCCAGCGCGACCGAGGAGTCGCTCGCCCGGCTCGCTGCCGCGTCCGCACCCGTCGATCTCCTGGCCACCATGCAAATCCTGGCGCTCGAGATCGCCGGACGCTCCATGTTCTCCCTCGAGATGCAGCAGCATGGCCCGGCCATGCGCGGCTTGATCCGGCGCTTCGGCGAAAGGCTCGGCCGGCCTCATCTCTTTGACATCGTGCTGCCGGTGGCGATCCCGAACCTGCGCGATCTCGCGCGCCGGCGCTTTCGCGCCGAGTGGCTGCGGCTCATGGACGCGATCATCGCCACCCGCCCCGATGCGCCCGATCCGGATGCCCCGCGCGATCTCTTCGATCTGCTGCGGACGGCGCGCCACCCCGAAACGGGCCAGGGATTCTCGGCCGGAGAGCTGCGCGACCAGGTCGCGACCATGATCGTCGCCGGCCATGAGACCACGGCGCTCGCCCTGTTCTGGTCGCTCTATCTTCTGGCCTCGGCGCCGGATGTCCAAGACCGGCTGGCCGAAGAGGTCCGCGGCCTGGCGCTCACGCCTACGGCCGGTTCGGCGGCTCTGCCAAGGCTCGTCTATGCCCGTGCCGTGGTCAGCGAGGCCCTCAGGCTCTATCCCCCCGCCTTCGTCATGGTGCGCCAATGCGTCGTTGCCGACCGCTGGCAGGAGACGGCAATCCCGCCCGGCACCCTGGTCATGATCGCGCCCTGGATTCTCCATCGCCATCGCAAGTTCTGGCGCGATCCGGAGAGCTTCGATCCCTCGCGCTTCCTCGGCGATGGGCCGCCGGTCCCGAGGCTCGCTTATCTGCCCTTCGGCGCCGGACCAAGGGTCTGCGTCGGCGCCCATTTCGCCATGGCCGAGGCGACTCTGGTTCTGGCCATGATCGTCCAGCGTTTCCAGGTGGCGCGCGCCGATGTCGGGCCGGTCATGCCGGTGGCCGTGGTCACCACCCAACCCGACCGCCCGGCGCCGTTCCGCCTTAGTCCCCGGCAATGATGTCGGCGATAGCGATCGGCTTCACCGGCGGGCGTGGCGCCCAATAGGCCGCCTCGTCCAGCGCGACACCTTGGCGATCGGCCGCCAGCCTCGCGAGCATCGGTCCGCAATAGCGGCCCTGGCAGCGGCCCATGCCGGCCCGGGTCGCCCGCTTGACGGCGCCGATCCCTGCCGATCCGGCCGCGAAGCCGGGCTCGATATCGGAGAGGGCCAGCTCCTCGCAGCGGCAGACCAGGGTTTCGCCACCGGCAAGCTCGGCCATCGGCCGCGGCGCCTGGAAGACCCGCCACAGCCCTTGTTGAAAGCGCCGATGCCGACGGAGCGCCCGGCGGGCCGTCTCGGCTTCGCGAATTGCCTCGGCGGAAGGCGACAGATTCAAAGAGCGCGCGGCGGCGAGGCCCGCGATCACGCCCTCGGCTTCCGCCGCCCGGGCGCCGCCGAGGCCGGCGCAATCGCCGACGGCATAGACCGCCTCCAGGCTGGTCCTGCATTCCGCGTCCCTTTGGCAGACCAGATGACCGCAAGCGGGATCGAAGGCATGGAGGCATCCGAGAGCGCGGAGGATCTCGTTGGACGGCATGAATCCATAGCCCATCAGGACCGCGCCGACGTCGAACTCGACAGAAGCCGCATCCTGCGCACCCGGCCAGCGGCGAAGCCTGGCCTTGAGCCCAGTCCCGGTCTTCTCGACGCTTGCCAGGGCATGACCGTGAAGCAGCGGAATGCCGCGGCGCGCAAGCTCGGCGACATAGCGCCGGCCCTGGAACAGGAGATCCGGCGTGCTGGTCGCCATTTGCAGCAGAGCCGTGAACGACCCCGGTCCGGGTGCCGGCGCCAGCTCGGCGACCGCGGCGACCGCGGCGCCGGCTCGCGCGAGCTCGAGAGCGACCTGGAGATTGAGCGGCCCGTTGCCGGCGACGAGGAGACGTTTCCCGGCGAGCACGCCGTAGCTGCGCAGCAGAGTCTGGGCCGCACCCGTCGTCATGACGCCCGGCAGCGTCCAGCCCGGGACGGGGAGCCCGCGTTCATAGGCGCCGGTGGCGACGATCAGGCGTTTGGGCCGGCAGAGGCGACTCTGCTTGCCGTCGAACAGCATGAGGTCGAGGGGCTCGAAGGCGCCCCAGACCTGGACGCCCTGCATCATGGTCACACCGGCCTGCCTGGCGCGCGCGATCAGCGCCCGGCCACCGGCGAACTGGGCGTCATCGGGAAGATTGCCGGCGATGCCCGAAGCCTCCAGGCGCTGCTTGTAAAACTGGCCGCCGGCCATGGGCCGCTCGTCCACCAGCAGCACCTTCGCGCCGATTTTGGCCGCCAAGGTCGCGGCGTTGAGCCCGCCGGCGCCGCCGCCCAGCACCATCAGGTCGGGCTCTAGAGCCGCGGCATGCGCGTTATGCTTCGCGCTCCTGTCGATGGTCCGGGCGGCGGGAAGGACATCCTGCCGGCGCACCTGCATCGGCCGGTCGAGCTTGGTCATGCAGGCGCGCTGGCCGGGCACGCCATCGACCTCCACCAGGCATTCCTGGCACACGCCCATGCCGCAGAAGAGGCCCCGCGAAGGGCCGGTACGCGTCCGGCGCAATTCGCGCTCGCCCGCGGCGGTCAGCGCGGCGGCGAGAGATTCGCCGCGCCGGCCGCGGATAGGCCGGCCCTCGAATTCGAATGTCACGCCTTCAGGCCCGGGCTCCGTTCCGGCCACGCGGAAGGAATCGGTCGCGACGGTAGGCGTGGCGCACATTGGCATCCCCGGGCGAAAGACGGCGCTCATTCCATCGACCGCCGGGAGCCCTGTCAACAAAGCCCCTTCGTTGACAGGCATCTTCGCGGGCCATTGAATCGCCGTCGCATCCGGAGCAACGGGGGACGCCATCATGAGCGATAGCCACAGGCTGGCCGACCGGCAGGAAATCGCCGATCTCCTGGCCGAATATTGCCGGGCCCTCGACCTCATGGACCTTCCGGCCATCGCCCGGGTCTTCACCGAGGACTGCCGGGTCGAATACGGCCCCGAAGAGCGCATGCAAAGCCGGGGCGCCGCCGGGGTGGCGAAATCCCTGGAGCGGATGTGGCGCTGGTCGCGCACTTCTCATCATCTCTCCAACATCCAGGTTGCTTTCGAGGGCCCGGACAACGCCAGGTCGCTGAGCTATGTCCTCGCCTGGCATGAGCGGCCGGACGGCTCGACTGCCACGGTGATGGGCCAGTATCACGACCGGCTGAAGCGGACGCGGGAGGGCTGGCGGATCGCCGAGCGGCGAATGGAGATGAACGGTTGCGACGCCGGCTTCACGGTCAATCTCTATCGGACCCGGCGCCGGCCACCGCCCGATGGCTGGGTCGCGCCCGACATCGATCAACCCTTGAAGCCGCGGGCCTAGACCGGTGGCCGATCTGCTGGGCGGCAAGCGAGCCTTCGTCACCGGCGGTGCCGCAGGCCTCGGTCTCGCCATC
>Ga0209415_10005260_pt1 | contig 23319 bp, 24 predicted proteins | sample PeaSoiSIISIP2007_FD_187696 | JGI IMG/M metagenome (GOLD analysis project Ga0209415, IMG submission 187696) | Peat soil microbial communities from Weissenstadt, Germany - SII-SIP-2007 (SPAdes) (version 2) | ecosystem: Environmental > Terrestrial > Soil > Wetlands > Peat | place: Germany... | reverse complement strand
GCCAATGCCGGTGCCCCTGCGGCGTCGCCCTGCGGCACGATGGCCGTATCGTCCACCAACTACCAGCACATCATCTGGATATGGATGGAGAACCACAGCTATTCGACCATCATCGGCAACCACAAGGCGCGCTATGAGAACTCGTTGGCCTCCGAGTGCGGACTCGCCACCAACTACCACAACATCAGCCACCCGAGCCTTCCCAATTACCTCGGGGCCACATCAGGGATGTCTGTGACGGCCGTGCAGGCCTATGCATCCGACTGTGATCCCTCGCCGACCTGCGACTCGTCGTCAGCGAGCATCTTTAGCCAGGTGGAGAGTTGGAAAGCCTACGAGGAGAGCATGCCGTCCAATTGCGACGCCACGGACTCAGGTCTCTATGCCGTTCGCCACAATCCTCCGCCGTACTACACGACATTGAGCGGATGCTCGAGCTTCGACGTCCCGTATACGCAGCTCAGCACCGATCTCGCCGATGATGCCCTCCCGGCCTTCTCCTTCATCACGCCGAATGTCAATGACGACATGCACAACGGCACGATCAAGATGGGAGACCGGTGGTTGAAGAGACATCTGCCGGCGATCTTCGAGAGCACGGCGTACACGAGTGGCACCGTCGCCGTGTTCATCACCTGGGACGAGGGGGAGGGGGGCTCGAGCAACGACTGCCCGACGAACACGACCGACGTCGGGTGTCACGTGGCCACCATTGTGGTGAGTCCGAGCACATTTCCGGGCACCCAATCGGCCACGCTGTTCAACCACTACTCGCTGCTTCTCACCACCGAGCAACTCCTCGGCGTCCCACCCCTCGGCCAAGCCGCCACCGCCAACAGCATGGAGGCGGCCTTCAACCTCTGACTGGTGGCGAAACGCCGGTCAGTCCTCTGGCTCGGTATCGACGATCAGCACCGAGCAGGGCGCACCGTGGGCCACGGAGTTCGGGACGCTTCCGAGGACGCGTCGGACTCCTTTCATCCCCTTGTTCCCCACGACGACGAGATCGGCATTGACCTGCTCGGCCGTCTGCACGATGGCGTTGACCGGATCTCCCGATGCGGCATGAACGACCGGTTTGAGGCCCCGTTGCTCGACGATTCGGGATAACCCGTCGAGGAGCGCATCGGCCGGGTGGGCGGTACTCGAGGGCTGGAATTCGGCGGGAAGGTCCGTGGCGCGAACCGATTTGGGCTCGTATGCGGTCACGATGTGGAGCACTCCACCCGTCAGTCGGGCGATGTCGGCGGCCGCCATGACGGCCTGGAGGGCTGTCTGCGAATCATCGGCCCCGACGACCACGGTGTTGAACACGGGACTCCTCCTTCTCGACCTCGAATGGCACCGACCTGGGCTACTGCCAAGAGGATCGTTTTCCCAGGTCAACCCACGCTATACGTTGCGCGCTCCAGCACCGCAGACGGTGGGGCCGGACCCGGCCGGTTGCGCCGTCTGGACCTGGGGTATCGGTTGGGTTGGTGGCCAACGGTGGGCTCCTCCTGTCCGCGAATGTGCTGGTGGGCCCCGGGGTCTCAGTGAACACACAGGTGATCGAAAGCACGCTCACAGCCCGAGATTGTCTGATGGTCTCGAGGCGAGGACCCGGAGATGGAGGATCCGCCTCGGGTCAGGCGACAAGGGTGGGAGGACGGTATGAAGGCCGATTGGAGAGCTCAAGGGAAGTGCCGGGACATGGATCCCGCCATCTTCTTCCCGAGTGACGGCATCGGCGTCCAGGTGGCGCAGCGCATCTGTGTCGACTGCCCCGTGAGGGTTGCCTGCCTGGAGTACGCGCTGGCCGACCGGATAGACCATGGTGTGTGGGGAGGTACTTCTGAGCGTGAGCGGCGTCGCATACTGCGTCAGCGGCGCTCGGTGAGGTTGCAGACAGTCCACAGCTGATACGTCCCGGTCCGCCGAGACGGCCACACCGCCTGAAACGGATTCCCGACGGGCAACGTTCGACGGCCAGACACCATCCGCCCGAGACGACCCCCAGTCGGCGCCTCTGGCGGATGTGTCTGTTTGGGAGGACGGGTCCGTTTTCGGAGGACGTCTGTGTCGGGCCGGTCGAGCCGGACGACACAGGGGGCGGGTGCTCGGGCGGCCAACCGCAATCCTCGGGACCCGGGCTCATCTTTGCCGTCGCCGGCTAGTGACCGTCTCCACCCACACATTGGGGGGAACCCGGATCAAGGAGAGCCGAGCGCACGACCGTGAGGTGGTGTTCAGCGTGGGCGCGCATGTCGGGGCCGTGGGTGACACCTCCCCAGCACCAGGTCGAGACGGTGGCACTGACGAATGTCCGACAGAGAGCCAAGACGTCGGGGGCGAAGATACCCGGGTAACGGTCGGCGACGGCCTGTGGGAGATGGGCCAGGTCCCATTCGATCGGCCCACGGCGAACGGTCTCGAAGTCGATGAACCGCGGTGCGCCCGAGACGACGAGGATGTTCCCCCGGTGGGGCGATCCGTGGACCGTCCGACCGGTGTCGGTTCTGTTCGCCAAGACGGTCAGGCCTTCGCTCAGGGCCGCGCGCAACAGATCGCGGTCCTGACTCCCGAGTTCGGGCGAGAAGTCCGGTCGGTCGAGGGCGGCGAGGGGTTCGCTCAGGTGGTCCTCGAACGTACGCGTGACCGCATGCCCGTGGAGAGTTCGCAGTGCATCGTGGAGGTCGCTCAGCGCCCGGGCCACGGCCTGAGCGCTCGGCTCGGTGATCCGGTCCTGGGACACGTACGGCCAGAAGGTGACATCTCGGTCGTCGACCCGGTGGAGCCGGTGACCGAGACCCTCGAGAGGAGCGACGATCGGGGCCCCTCGGTCGGAGAGCGCGCGGGCAATCGCCCATTCCTCGGCCGCCCCGCCGTCGACGGCCGAGACCTTGGCCACCACGGAACTCGGGCGCAGCCAGATCACGAGATTGTTCGTCGACCGCAGGGGAACCGGGTCCCGGACCTCCAGCCCGAGGCCCCGAGCCAGCTCGACGACGGGCGTCACCATATCGGCCCATCGATCCCACCGCCGGCCGCGGCCGATCGTCACGGGCGCCTTCGGTCGTCCTCGGGTATCGACGGGTGACGATGGAGCCAGCACAGACCCGAGCGATGCGTCGTCACATTGCCACATCGGCGACGGCCGCTACGCCTCTCGGTGAAGGGCACGTAGACGAAGGCGTGACACTGCTCGCTCATCCCGCACCACCCGGGTCACCGCTCCACCATGGCGCCGGGGGCGAGGGAGAGCACGAAGTCATGGCCTCGTCATGGTACCGCCGGGGGCGTCACAAACTCCGGGGGGAGGGGCCGAACACGTGGTCGGCTCACCCATGTCCCGAGGCCGTCGCGGTCGTGGCGTTGGTAGCCTCGGACACACCTGTACCCTCGCCGAGACAGGAACCCCGATGAGCACCGCGACCCGCAGCAAGGCGGTCATGGCGTCGGCGCTCTGGCTTGCGGCCGTCGGGGGGGCTGCGTACCTGGCGTACCGCCGGTACCGCGATCTCGAGGGTGTCATACCCGCCGGTCCCCGCGGTGCGGGCGGGGACTTCTGGTTCTTTCTCCACGGGGCCCGCCAGATCGCGGCCGGCCACAGTCTCTACGGGTCTGCCGGAGTGCCGACGGGTTTCTACGGTTACGTCTACACGCCTCTGATCGCCGTCGTCCTCCTCCCGTTCGCCCATGCCGCCACCGCCCACGTCTGGCATGTGTGGACGGCCCTCTCGATCGCGGCACTCGTCATGAGCGGCGGTCTCGTCACCCTGATCGAGGCCCCCCGTCTCTCCTCCTGGCGTCGGCCCCTTCTCTTCGGCTTCACGGCGCTCACCATCCTCGAGTTCGTCACCACGAAGGTGGAGCTGGCACAGGGTCAGGCCGACGCCTTTGTTCTGGCGTCATTGGCCGGCGCCGTTCTGGCGTCGGAGCGCGGCCGCAATCTGACGTCGGGTGGACTCGTCGGTCTCGGTGGGTTGATGAAGACGTGGCCGGCGGCCGTTGCCCTGGTGGTGCTGCGGCCCGGTGACCGAGACCGTCTTCGGACCGTCGCCGGGCTGGTCGCCACCGTCATCCTCGGACCTGTTCTGGCCGTCGCCGTCGGTGGCGCATCCGGACTGGCGGGGTTGGTGAAGACGACATTCGACACCCGCTCGCAGCACCTCATCAGCCACTCGGTCTGGGGCACACCCCTCCTTCTCTTCTCCCACAGCGGGTTGGCCCGCCCGGTGCTCGCTTCGACCCCGCTCCGCGACCTCGCCACGGTGATCCTCGTCGCGTGGGGGATCGGTCTCCTCGTGGCCACCCTGCGGTGGAGCGACAGCGCGGTGCTGTGCTTCTGGAACGTCGTCGGCTGCGTGGTGCTCCTCCTGCCCGTGTCGCACAGCTACTACACGCTGTACTTCCTCCCCATTCTCTGGATCTGGGCCGCCCGCTGGCTCGCGACACCTCGGTTCGGGGACCCGGTATGGGTGGTGGCCGCACTGTTGGGCGTGTGGTGGCTCGTCGTGTTCCACACGAACTGGTCTCCCGTCGCCAACGGATCGGCCACGGAGTCGTCGCTGCGGGTCTCGGTCGTCTTCTTCGCCAATCTCGCCGCCGTCACGGTCTCCGTCCTCGGAGGCCGTTGTGTGAGCGTTCGTGTCCTTCGGGACCGCCGGTCGCCGGCCGTCGCCGCGGGGTTAGGGTTGCGACCGTGACCGACCGCCGGCCGACGGACCTCGACGTGCCCCTTTCGGAGCTTCCTCCCGAGGAGAAGGCCAAGCGTTCGGGGAGCTTCGGCGAGGTGGCCTCGCACTACGGTCGGTACCGTCCCGGACCGTCCCTCGCGGCGGTGGACTGGCTCCTTCCGGAGAAGGTGCGGCGGGTGGTGGACCTCGGTGCCGGCACCGGCGCCTTGACCCGGCTCCTGACCGACAGGGCCGACGAGGTCGTGGCCGTCGAGCCCGACGACCGGATGCGTTCGGTGCTCACCGAGGAGGTCCCCGGCATCCGGGCCGTGTCCGGCCGGGGTGAGTCGATCCCGATCCCCGACGGCAGCGCCGACGCCGTCGTGGCCTCCTCGTCGTGGCATTGGATGGATCCGGTAGCCACGCTCCACGAAGTGGCGCGCGTCCTCGAACCCGGCGGCGTCCTCGGGGTGGTGTGGTCGGGGCCCGACCCGATGGGGCCGTTCCTCGTCCAGGCCCGTGCCCTTCTGGCCGAACGGCGACACGACGGTCGGGAGGCGGCCGGCACAGCCGACAAGGCGGGTCATCCCGGCAACGAGCTCGCCGATCTCATGGGCGACGGGCTCCGCCCGTCGCCCAGCCTGGAGATTCCTCCCGACCTCCCCTTCGGACCACCCGAACACGAGGTGTTCGTCTGGGACGTCGCCCTCAACGCCGACGAGTTGATCGGTCTGCTGGGCACCTTCAGCTGGATCATCACCCTGCCCGACCAGGCGCGCCGGCGGGTGACGGCGGAGGCCCGTCGACTCATGCGGGAGCTCCTCGGAATCGAGGGCGAGGCCACGGTCGACGTGGCCTTCCGCTCCGACGCGTGGATGGCCCGGCGCCAGGCCGAAGGCCCGGGGCCGATGTCGACGAACTAACGGCGGGCCTCCGCCCACTGGAATCCGCAGTCGCGACACCGGTGGCTGGGGACGTCGTCGGGACCGGGACCGACACCGTGCTCGAGGTCCGGTCCCGCATCGGCTCGTGCCCGAGGACCCCGGGCACCGGTCGGCACGAGGGCGACGGCGTGATGACCGCCACAGGACCGGCATGTCAGGTGATCGGCCAGAGCGCCCTGCTTCGGACGGAAGCCATTCGGAGCCACGTCGAACATCAGCGCCATGCGACTGATCATCACCGCTCACCACCATTCCTCGTCCCTGCCCGGAGGCCAGGTCAGAAATGGTGCTCCTCCCAGGTCAAGGAGCGCTCCAGAACCTGTCAAAGCTTCGGCAACAGGCGAGGGGCGACGGGCGGGAGGCGGCCCCCGGTCGGCAGGACCGCACACGCCCCCAGACGGATCTACGAGACCGTGAGCGAAAGCGTCCTCGACGCGACCTGCCTGTGGTGACGGGTCGAGTCCCGGACGTTCACGGTGACCGAGTACGTACCCGCCACCGCTTTCTTCAGGCTCGGGTTCCCGGCCAACAGACCTGTCCTCGTCAACGTGATCCCTGCCGGCAGAGCCCCGGTGCGCGTCCAACGGTAGGGGCTTGTGCCGCCCGTCGTCTGGAGCTGGTCGTGGTAGGTGACCCCGGGAGAAGCGTCGGGCAGCGTGGTGGTGAGGACGTAGAAACCGGCCAGGGTGAAGATCGACGACGACGTGGTCGTCCCTCCCGGCGTAGACACCGTGATCGGTCCGTTGTCGATCCCGAGCGGCACGGACGTCGTGATCTGCGTCGCACTATCGGTGATGATGGGGGCCGCCACGGTGAAATTGAAGTTCACCTGAGTGGCTCCCGAGAGATCGGAGCCGTCGATGGTGACCACGCTGCCGACCGTGGCCTCCGTCGGGGTGAACGAGGTGATGGTGGGGGCGGCGGGTGACGCCGTCTTCGGCGCGGCGACGACCACCGTGACGACAGTGGTCGTGACCACCGCGCCCACGATGGCGACGGTGCGCATCGAACGAAACATGGTCCGGTCCTCCGCCTGCTTGCCCCTCCAACCGGTCTACGAACCAGGATAGTCGATGTGGTCAATACCGCTCTCCGAGCCCACCTCGGTCATCTCCGCGGTCGGCACCACTTCACGTGGCCTGAGCCTGACCAAGAGCGGGTCTGGCGGCGTCGCCCTCACATGTGAGGGGGAGAGGGCTGGAATTGAGAAGAAGTAGGGACCGCCATGGGGTCCTATTGAGGTCATGAGCTCACTCTGAGTAGGGATCTTGCAGGAGCCTCCGCGTCCTCGGGGGCTCAGGGAAGCGAGAGCGTCCGATCCACGGACCCGACCAGGAACGAGACATGACGAACTCCGACGCACTGTCCACTGACGTCCACCCGGCCCGCGGCCGTCGCCGGCGTGTCCGGCCCTTGCTGAAGGCCATGCTGGCCACCGTCGTAGGCGTCCTCGGGGTGGGGTTCTTCGCTTCTCCCGCTTTCGCCCATGCCAACACCGTGACCGGCGCCGCGTCGTGTGGGTCGGGCACCTTTTCGATCAAGTGGACGATTGCCAACGACTACCCCGAGCACGAGGTGGCCTCGGTCCAGTCGGTCACGGGCGGCCTCGGGACGCTGTCGAAGGCGTCGGTGGGCATCCACAAGACCCCGACCGGGACGCCCCCGTCCGGCTACTCGACGGGCACTCTGACGCAGACGCTGCCGGCGACCGACGGGGGAGACACGATCACCATCGACGTTCTCGGGAGTTGGTCGAGCGGGTACAAGACGCCGCCGGGCACCCCGGCGGTCGGCAGCGTCACGTTGCCGGAGGATTCGTGCTCGATCTCGGTGACCAAGACCGCCAACCAGACGACGGTGGTGGCCGGATCGCCGACCCCGGTCCTCTACACACTGACCGTCACGAACAATTCGAGCCTGCCCACCGGCGGTACCGGCTCGATCACCGTCACCGACCCTGTTCCGGCCGGGACGACCTATGTCGCCGGTTCGGCGACCTGCGCGACGGGCACCAACGGGAGTAACGAGCCCCACTGCTCAGCCTCCGAGTCGAGCGGGACGGTCACGTTCACGCTGGGTACCGGTCTGGCCGCTGACGAGTCCGCCCAACTCACCTTCCAGGTGACCGTCGACGCCGGCGATCCGTCGGGGACCATTCCCAACACGGCCACCTTCACAGGTCCCGGCTGCAAGACCAAGGCTCCGGGCTGCTCGACCAACACGGTGATCATCACGGTGACCAACGACGTGTCCGTCTCGGTGGTGAAGTCGGCCGACACCGGTGAAGTCACCGCCGGCCAGGCCACCCCGGTGACCTACACCCTGCTCGTGAGCAACCCGCAGTCCTCGACGTCGGACACCGCCTCGGGCGTGACCGTCGCCGACGTGGTCCCGAGCGGTCTCACCTATGTCTCGGCCTCGTGCGGTGCACTGACCGCCAACGGCTCGCCCGGCTCGCCGAGCTGCACCTTCCTCTACGACTCGTCCAGCCAGACGATCACCTTCTCCCTGGGCACCGGGATCGCCCCCGGTGCGTCGTACCCCCTCACGTTCGAGGCGACGGTGAACGCCGGCGACACGACCACCATCGTCAACAGCGCCACGTACACCGGTCCCGGGTGCACGCCCGTCGAGGGGGCGACGACATGTCCCACCAACAAGGTGCCCATCACGGTGGCCAGCTTCGACGTCACCAAGGCCGACAGCGCCGGATCGAGTGCGGTCGACCCCGGTCAGGTCGTGACGTACACCCTGTCGGCGGCCAACACCGGCGACGGGCCCGGATCGATCACGGTCCTCGACTCGGCACCGACGGGGACGACCCTCACGACGCCCGCTCCCGCCTGCCCGCCCAACACGGCGTCGACGTGCACCGTCTCGGTCAACGGCTCGTCCATCTCGTGGGTGATCACCAACCTTCCCGCCGGCACCACCTATGCGCTCACGTTCGCCGTCGTCGTCAACAGCGACGCCACCGGACCGATCACCAACACCGGCCTCTACACCGAGCCCGGGTGCACCACCGCCGGCGGTTGCCCCACCAACACCACTGACAACCCCGTGCCCACTCCGGTGCCGCCGGTCACCAAGCCGACCGTCTCGCCGCCCCCGTCGACGGTGACGAGCTCCCCGAAGGCGCCGGTCACGTCTCCGGCGGCGGGCTCCGCCATCACCGGCGCCACCTCGGTCCACACCGGTGAGCCGTGGGCGGGATCGACCCCGTACGTCGTGACCCTCCTCGCCCTGGGCCTGTCGCTCCTCGGTCTCGGTCAGGTCCGCCGGCGCAAGGCGACCCGGGCACCGACGGCGTAGCCCGAGCGGCGAGGACCCGTCGGCGATGACCTCACGGTCATGACGGACAGAGAGCCTCGAGTGATTCGACGTCATCGACGGCGATGCCTTCAAACGGGGCATCGCCGTCGAACGCGTCGGTGATCTGGGAAGCGGCCGTCTCGAAGTTCGCACACGTCATCCCGTAGAAGGTGGTCTCCGCCGGGCGGACATCCCCCGTCTCCTGTCCGGCCAGGAGCTCGGTGTGTGAACCGGCGCCCAGGACAGCGTCCATGTTCCCGGAGAACAGCGCGATCGATCCGTTCGGCCCCGCTGTCGCATTGCGGTAGGCCATCACGTTCAGGACGGTCTCGTCGAGCGGTGACAGGATCCCGAGGGCCAGCTCGAGCGGATATCCGGTGGAGCCGTCCCACGTGACCCGGGGGACGCCCCCCGTGTCCCCGTCGAACCAGTAGGGCACGGTGAACCCGAGTCTTCCCCGCAGCCCGTCGCTGCTCCAGGCGGAGACGGTCCGCTGCACGAAACGGAGCCAGCTCCGCGCGTCGGCGGCGCGGTGTCTCGCCCAGCTCTTGAGAGCCCAGGGTTCCACGTCGAACTGCACCCCCTCGAGAGGGATCTCGGGAGTCCGGGCGACGATCTGGGACACCGCCGCCAACAGCTCAACCGGTCCGGCACTGTCCGCCGTGGCCCATCTCGGATCACCACCGACGGCATCGACCCCGAGGCCGTCGCCGCCGGCTTCGTCGACGAGCTGGACGAAGGCGGACTCGAATGACCCCAGCTCGCTCGAGTGGTCCTCCGTCAGGGTGACCGCCTCGGTGATGTCGACGTACAGGGTGGTGACGCCGAGGCTCTTCACCCGGGCCAGGGTGCCGGCGTAGTCCGACGGGTCGGGCCACCAGGCGGAGGTGTCCCATTCATAGGCTCCCCGTTCGGTGCCGGTCGTCTGGTCGGGACCGGCCGTGGCGCCGACCGGCGTCGCGCGGCGACCGGGCCCGTGTGACGACGCCGCGACGGCGTCGGCCGCATGGGTGAAGGGGGAGGAGAGGGCCGTCCCGACGCCTGCCAGGGCGAGGGCCAGGACCACGATGGGCGCCGCTCCTTCGGTCCTTCGCACCGCGGTGGAGGATACTCACGGCCCGGGACCGACCCTCCGCCGCTGGCGCCGCCGCCGCCTGATGGGGGATGCTCGGTTCCACCGTCTGTATGTCCCTGTGCGTGTGCTGTCTGTGTCTGTGTCTGTGTCTGTGTCTGTGTCTGTGTCTGTGTCTGTGTATGTGTCAGTGCTTGTGTCTCTGTGCTCGTGTCCGCAACGTCGTACCCCAGGAGGGACCATGACCATCGCTGTCGGTGACCGCATCCCTGACGTCGAATTGTGGAAGGTGACCGACGACGGATTCACCTCCGTCCGGTCGGCGGAGGTCCTCGGGAAGGGGAAGGTCGTTCTCTTCGCCGTTCCCGGTGCGTTCACACCGACGTGCTCGGACTATCACCTGCCCGGCTTCGTGATCCGATCAGAGGAGATCGGCGCCAAAGGCGTTGACACCATCGCCTGCATCTCGGTGAACGACCCCTTCGTGATGGCGGCGTGGGCCCGTGACCAGAAGGTGTCGGGGGCCGTGGTCATGTTGGCCGACGGGAACGGTGCCTTCACCCGGGAGGTCGGCCTCGAGATGGATGGCAGCGCCGTCGGCCTCGGTGTCCGGTCCCAGCGCTACGCGGCCATCGTCGACGACGGGGTCGTCACGGGCCTCTTCGTGGAGCCCGAGCGGGGCCTGAGCGTCAGTTCGGCCGAATCGATCCTGGGTGCCCTCTAAGGAGCGATTCGATCCCAGGCTGTGGATAACTCTTTCCCTGCTTCACGGAAAGTAGTACAGGGTGCAGCCACAGTGACAATTGGAGCGAGAGGGCCACGATTGCCCCTTTTTCGGGGGTGACCGTTCAAGGCGGACCGGCGCTCTGCCGAAGCCTGAGTCATGAGCATTCTCACCGCCTCCGAATCGGGCGCCGCCGTCGACGACCTGACTCTCATCCAAGGTCTCGCCCGGCGCCCCAACTGGCAGCTCCACGCGGCCTGCCGAGACGAGTCGGTGGACCTGTTCATCACCGACGGCGGAGGACCATCGGCCCGGGCCAAGCAATTGTGCGCTCGCTGCCCGGTCCGGTTGCACTGCCTCCGCTACGCCTTGGCCGACCCCGATCTCGTCGGATACTGGGGCGGAACCAGTGAACGGGAGCGCCGCCGCCTGCGCAAAGCCACCCGACGGGCGCGCGCTGAGAGGCTTGCCGCTCCCTGAGCGCGGCCTCACAGACCTCTAACACCGCTGTCACGAGGTCGTCACGGCCCTGAGTGATCATGGATGAAGCGTCTTCGGGCGCTCGGTATTCCAAGATCCACTCGGGAGGGCGGAAATGAAGAGGATCGGAAAGTTCGCCGTGGGCGGCCTCGTCGGAACGGTGCTCACACTGGGCATCGCCGGAGTGGCTGGGGCGGCCCCCGTCACGACCACCGGGGCGACGTCGACATCGACGCCCAGCACGTCCACGCCGGGGACGTCGACGCCCAGTACTTCCACGCCGGGCACATCGACGCCGGGGACATCGACGCCGGGGACCAAGTCGGCTCCGGCGAAGTCGACGACACTGCTCGGACCCGCCATCTGGCGGGCCGTGGAGCCCCGCCACACGATCGATTGCGCCCGCGCCACCAAGGAGATCGCCAGAATCCGGACGGCGATGGGATCGGCCTCGCAACGCCAGGCCCGCTGGCAGAAACGCTCGGGACGGGCCCAGGCCCATTTCGCCAGGCACGCCACCAAGAAGACGAGCCGACACACGAAGCACGCGTCGGGGAAGGTCAAGGGCTACCAGAAGCTCCAGCAGGAGGGCACCGCCCTGATCAAGCGGATCGACGCCAAGTGCGGCCTGACGACTCCGGCGGGCTGACGGCGATCTGAGACCCTCACCACCGGCGAGGTCCCCGGACCCCGACCACCGCCGACCGTCGAGTCCACGGACAGTGTTGGCCAGTACAGACGGTGTCCGCCGACACGGACACCGTCTGTACTGGCTGCTCCGGAGGTGTCCCGGCTCCGGCGGCGTCCTTCCGGTTCCCTGTCGGGGCCGGTGACTCAGGGTGATCTTCCATCGTGAGGACTCAGGTGGGAACGTGATCGCGCCGATGTCTCTCGGATGCGGGCCGACGGACTGGGAACGGACGACACGCGCACGCGCCCCGGATGGTTCCGGCTGGCGTACGTGGTGGTGGTCGTGGAGCTCTTCGCCTTCGTGGCGATCATCACCACCCCGGGGAGGACGACCGGGACACGCGTGACCGGCGACCAACAGTTGGCGATGGTGTCGACGAATCAGCCGGCGCCGCCGTTCAGCGCACGACGACCGGCGCCGACCACGACCGCTCCTCCGGCACCTCCGCCACCGCCCCCGCCGGCGACGACCGTCCCACCGGCACCCGTCACCACCACCCCTCCGGTCCATCCGGCTCCCAAGCCGCCGCCGTCGCCGCCCCCCGCTCACACCGCGGCCGCCACCGCCACCCACGGGATCCTTCCGCCGGCCAACCCGCCGGCGAACATCGCCCCCAAGCCGAACTTCCTGACGGCCTGCTCGGGCACGACCGAGGACGACTCCTCGGGCTGTGTGACGACGACGGTCGCCGCCATCGACAACGGCCGCGGAGCCGAGGGCCTCCCGGGGATGACGTTGCCCTCCAACTGGAACGCGCTCACCGCGCAGGAACAGCTCTACGTCGCCACCAACCTCGAGCGCACCGTCCGGGGACTGCCGCCGCTCACGTCCATGGCGAGCGCTCTCGACCAGGCCGCCGCGGAAGGCGCGGCCTCAGGATCCGATCCCTCTCCGCCCGCGGGGTTCCCCTTCTCGCGCTGGGGTTCCAATTGGGCGGGGGGCGTCGGCAACCCGCTCGAGGCCGTCTACTACTGGATGTACGACGACGGTCCCGGCTCCACCAACGCCGAGTGCACCCCGGGCAACGATTCCGGATGCTGGGGCCACCGCGACGTGATCCTGCTCTCGTTGTCCTGCGCGCCCTGCGTCATGGGAACCGGTTTCGCCGCCCACGCCTGGGGTGGCCAACCGAGCTGGGCCGAACTCCTGGTGGCCACGTCGGGGTCCCCGGCCGCCGACTTCACCTGGGAGCAGGAGACGCCCTACCTGTCCTGACCCGACCTCACCCGCCGGTCTCGAGGCTCCAGGTCAGGCCCCCGGCGACGTGGCGGAGGAACGTCGGGTTCTCCCATGCCCCGGGGAAGTGGCCGAGCGACGTGTAGAAGCTCCGCCCCCGGCCCTCGCTGAAGCACCAGGCGAGCGGGAAGCCGCAGTCCGGCACCCGGGCCTCGGGCACGCTCATGTCGAGCTGCCCGTGCGCCACCCTCAGCAGGACGTGGGCGTCGGGCCGGAGGTCGCGGAACAGGTAGACCTCGTCGTGCCACCGCCACGGCGCCGTCAGGTGGGCGGTGGCGGGATGGGTCCGGTCGGCGATCTCGACCTCGAAGTCCTGGGTCCAGGGGTGTCCGTCGAAGCGCGCCCCCACCAGGGATCCGTAGTCGTCCCAGCCCCGGCAGGCGTCGGTGGCCGAGTGGACCCCGAGGACGGCGAGGCGGCCGTCCCGGACGGCCTCGCCGATGGCGGTGCGCTGCGCGCCGGACCACGGGGTCTCCCCGATGGTGAACAGGGCCAGGACCCCTCCGGCGGCGAGGGAGGCGGGTGTCACGGCGGAGACGTCGGGGACGGCCACCGGCTCGAGCCCGGCCAGGCCGGCCAATTCCCCCAGGGCCGACGACGCCTGGGTGAGCACGCCGTGGACCCCGGCAGGCCCGTCGGGGTACGGGGCGACCTGGGTGACGATGAACATCGGCGACCGGGACATCTCCGGATGGTATGCCCTTGGCGTGATCAGCCCGGTCATGACCCCGGCCCGATGTCGGTGAGGGAGGACGACCCCGGTGCCGGCCATCGTCACCCCGACCGCCTACGCCGTCACCGTCGCCCTGGCCCTGGCGGCCGGTCTCGTCCTCTGCCTCGGGGCCCGGCGGCACCCGGGGCCCTGGTCCGTCGTGGCCGCCCGCCTCCTCGGTCTGCTCCTGGCCGCCGACGCCGTCAGCTTCATCGTGGCCGTCGTGGTGGCGGGGACGTTCTCGCCCCGGACCTCGTTGCCCCTGGCCCTCTGCGACATGGCCGTCCTCGTCGCCGCCTCCGCCTGCTGGTGGCGCATCGCCGTCCTGGTGGAGCTCACCTACTTCTGGGGGCTGGCCGGCACCCTCCAGGCGGTCATCACCCCCGACCTGAACGTCGGCTTCCCCCACCTCGTCTTCTTCCAGTACATGGTCGGCCATCTCGGGATCGTCCTGGCCGCCGTCTTCCTCGTCGTCGGCCTCCGCATCACACCCCGGCCCGGGGCTGTGCTCCGGGTCTTCGCCATCACCCTCGGCTACACCGCGCTCGTCGGACTCGTCGACGGGGTCACCGGCGCCAACTACATGTTCCTCCGCGCCCCGCCGGGGGAGTGGACGCTGTTGCGCCTCCTCGGGCCCTGGCCCTGGTACGTCGTCTCCGCCGCCGGCGTCGCCCTCGTCCTGCTTCTGGTGCTCGACGCGCCCTTCTGGCGCCGCCGCCGCTCCAGGGTGGTGCCCCTGCCCTGAGGGTGCCCCGACCGTGACGACCGACACCACCGTCCTGCGCCTGCGCGGGTGGAAGGACCCGGCCATCGTGGGCCTGGCCCTGATGGCGCTCTGCGCCGGTTTCGGACAATTCGGGGCCGTCGCGGCCCTGGGCGCCGTGGCCAAGAGCTTCGGACACACCACCCACGGAGGCACCCTGGTCCAGCAGGCGGGACTGTCGGGGACCCAGCTCGGCGTGGGCCTCGCCGTCCTCCGACTCGCCTCTCTCGGGGGCCTCCCCTTGTCCGGGTTGGCCGACCGGGTGGGGCGGCGGGTCATGCTCATCGCCACCTGCGTGGTCGGGTTGGCCTTCACGGTGGCCGCCGCCGCCAGTCCCGGGTACTGGTGGTTCGTGGTCATCTTCGCCCTCGGACGTCCGCTGCTCAGTGCCACCAACGCCCTGGCGGCGGTGGGGGCGGCCGAGGAGACGGGCTCGCACGACCGGGCCAAAGCCATCGCCCTGGTCGTCGCCGGCTACGGGGTCGGGTCGGGACTCACGGCCATCATCGACGGTCCGGCCGAGTCGACCCTGGGCTTCCGGGGCATCTTCATCCTGGCCGTCGTCCCCTTGGCCGCCGTCTTCCTGATCCGCCGCTGGCTGGTCGAATCCGACCGCTTCACCATGGACGCGGCCGGGGCCGGGGACCACCCGCTGCCGGTCATCGGAGCCGTGGGCCCGGCCTTCCGCCGGCGCCTGCTCGTCGTCGTCGTCCTCGTCTTCGCCGTCGGCGTGATCACCGGACCGGCCAACAGTTTCATCTTCGTCTACGCCCAGAACGTCCTCAAGCTGTCGGGGACCGTCACCGCCGCCATGGTCGTCGTGGCCGCCGTCTTCGGTCTGGCCGGGTTGGCGGTGGGACGGTGGCTGGCCGATCACGTCGGCCGACGACCGACCGGCGCCGCCGCCATGGTGGCCATGGGCGTGTCCGGCGTCTTCACCTACAGCGGGTCGCGGGTCGCACTGCTCGTCGGCTACGAGATCGGCATCCTGGCCGCCTCCACCTTCGCCCCGGCCGCCGGCGCTTTCGTCAACGAGCTCTTTCCGACCGCTGTCCGGGCCTCGGTGGCCGGGTGGAACGTAGCCGGCGGTGTCCTCGGCGCCGTCCTCGGCCTGCTCGCCTTCGGTGCGCTCGCCCAGGTCGGCACCCGCTTCGACGGCCTCCGGGCGTCGTCGATCATCTTTCTCCCCGTCCTCGTGGCCACCGTCTTGTTCCTCGCCCTGCCCGAGACGAAGGGCCGAGAACCAGAGGAAATGTGGCCCGACCGCTCCTGAGGGCCCGGGCGGCCGCTCTCTCGCAGTACGGTCGGCCGGCGTGGAGGTCACCGACGCACTGCGGACGACGGGCGCCGTCCGGGAGTTCCGTCCCGAGCCCGTTCCCGACGAGGTCGTCGCCGGGTTGCTCGACACGGCCCGCTTCGCCCCGAGCGGCGGGAACCGGCAGGCCTGGCGGGTGGTGGTCGTCCGCGACGGCGACCTCCGCCGGGGACTGCGCGACATCTACCTCCGGGGCTGGTACCAGTACCTGGCCATGGGGGCGGCCGGCCTCGTCCCCTGGGCACCTGTCGGCGACCGCGCCGCCGAACGCACCGCCCTCGACGCCGCGCCGGGCCTGGCCGCCTCGGCCGCGGCGGGTCCCGGGGGATTCGCCGAGCATCTCGACGAGGTCCCCGTCCTCCTCGTCCTCCTGGCCGACCTCCGGGCCCTGGCGGCGGTGGACCGCGACCTCGACCGGTACACCTTCGTGGGCGGCGCCTCGATCTATCCCTTCGCCTGGAGCATCCTCCTCGCCGCGCGCGCGGCCGGCTTGGCCGGGGTGATGACGACCATGGCCACCCGGCACGAAGACGACCTCCGGGCCCTTCTGGCCGTGCCCGACCATCTGGCCGTGGCCGCCGTCGTGGCCCTCGGCTGGCCGGTCCACCAGCCGACCCGGCTCCGGCGCGGCCCCGTGGCCGACTTCGCCACGGTGGACCGTTTCGACGGTCCCCCCCTGGTCCGGCCGTGAGCCGGTGAGCCGGCCGTGAGCCGGGGCTGACCGGGCCCGGCCGTGGCGACCCCTGCGGAGACCCTCACCTTCACCCCCGACCACCCCGACGCCGTCGTGGCCCGGATGGACCGGCTGGCATCGGCCCACCACGGCTGGATCAACATCACCCCGCTGGTCCGCGAGGAGGACGAGCCGCCACCCCAGATGGGGCTGTCCACGCTCTTCTCGGGTCCCGCCCACGACGTGCCCGTCTGCACCTGGGTCCCGGGGAAGGCCGGCCGCAAGGGGATCGAACCGGATTCCCTCGGGATCCAGCACAACGCGGGGACGAAGACCGTGGCCCTCCTGGCCACCCTCGGTGTGCCCGTCCCGCCGGGGTGGCGCCGGGAGCAGGACCACCCGCGTCGCGGGCTCGTCCTCCGCGTCCCGGCCGGGGTGGCCCGTTCCGAGCAGCTCTCCTGGCTCCTCGACGCGGCCACCCACCTGAGCCGTGTCCCTTTGACCGGGCGGTGGGAGGCCCGGGTGCGGGCCGGTCGGTAACTTGGGCGCCGTGTCCCCCCTCCGCATCGGCGTCCTCGGGGCCGCCCGGATCACCCCGGCCGCCCTGGTCCGTCCGGCGCGGCGAGTCGAGGGCGTGGAGCTGGTGGCCGTGGCCGCCCGTGACCCCGCCCGGGCCCGGGCCTTCGCGGCCACCCACGCCATTCCCCGCGTGGTCGACACCTACGAGGACCTGGTGGCCGATCCCGAGATCGACGCCGTCTACAACCCTCTCCCGAACGGCCTCCACGGGCGCTGGACGATGGCCGCCATGGCGGCCGGCAAGCACGTCCTGTGCGAGAAGCCCTTCACCGCCAACGCCGAGGAGGCCCGGGTGGTGGCGTCCGCCCCGGCCGGTCCGGGCGTCGTGGTCATGGAGGCTTTCCATTACCGCTACCACCCCCTCTTCGCCCGCGTCCGCGAGCTCGTGGCCACCGGGGCCGTCGGCACCGTCCGCCACATCGAGGCGGCGCTGTGCTTCCCCCTCTTCTCGGGCAAGGACATCCGATGGGACCCGCGTCTCGCCGGGGGGGCCACGATGGACGCCGGGTGCTATCCCCTCCACATGATCCGCCACGTCGCCGGGGCCGAGCCCGAGGTGACCTCCGCCCGGGCCCGTCTCCGTTCGCCGGGGATCGACCGTTTCATGGAGGCCGATCTCCGCTTCCCCGACGGGGTGACCGCCAGGGCCACCTGCTCGATGCTCTCCGCCCAGATCATCCGGGTGAGCCTGCGCGTCTGTGGGGACGACGGCGAGATCCGCGTCCTGAACCCCCTGGCGCCCGACAGGTTCCACCGCCTGAGCATCCGGACCAAGGGGTCGAAGCACATAGAGCACAGCAGCCGACGGGCCACCTACGACTTCCAGCTCGAGGCCTTCGCCCGCGCCGTCGAGCGCGGGGACCCCGTCGTCACCGACCCCGACGACGCCATCGCCAACATGGTCGTCATCGACTCCGTCTACCGCGCCGCGGGACTCGATCCCCGCAGCCCCACGGCCTGAGGTAGCGGACCGCGTTACCGACAGCCTGAGGTTCAGAAGATCCCTTCTCCCAGGCCCGCGGCCAGCGTGGCACCGAGATCGGCCGCCGCCTCGAGACCCGTCGTGGTGACGGCGCCCACGACGGTCACCGGCGGGAGGACCAGGTTCCAGCCCAGCCCGGTGGCGATCTTCCGGACGCTCGCCACGGCGCCGTCGACATCGGTGTCGCCCTTCACGATCAGCCCGTAGGGCAGTCCCGTGGTCCGCCCGAGACAGGGGTGGTAGATCCGCTCGAAGAAGTCCTTGAGCGCCCCCGACATGTACCCGAAGTGGGCCGGCGTGGCCAGGAGGAGCGCGTCGGCCCACTCGACGTCGTCGGGTCCGGCGTCGAACGCGCCACGGACACGGAGCTCGACGCCATCCGACGTGGTTCCGGTCACGCCGCGCGCGGCGGTCTCCGCCGCGTCGCACAGAGCCCCGGTCGACCCGCCCCGGGAGTGACGGACGACACCGAGATGGCGGGGCACAGCGCCGATGGTACGGGCCGGCCGGGTCCGGCCGGGGGCCGGTCGGCGCGGGGTTGCGGAACTGGCATGATCGTCGGTATGCCCGCCGGCGCCACGACTGGCACGCCCGCGACACGCGCTCCGGCGTGGATGCTCCTCGCCGTGGTCTGCGTCGGGCAGTTCATGGTCGTCCTCGACCTCTCCATCGTGAACGTGGCCCTCCCGGCGATGCAGCGCGACTTCCACTTCTCGACGTCCCAGCTCCAGTGGGTCGTGAACGCCTACGCCCTCACCTTCGGTGGGTTCCTCCTCCTCGGCGGCCGGGCAGCCGATCTCTTCGGCCGGCGGAGGATCTTCATCCTGGGACTGGCCATGTTCTCGGGGGCCAGCCTCGTCTGTGCCATGGCTCCCAACGAGGGGCTCCTCATCGGGGCCCGGGCCCTCCAGGGTCTCGGCGCCGCGGTGCTCTCCCCGGCCACCTTGACCATCTTGACCACGACCTTCCGCGAACCGGCGGAACGGGCCCGCGCCCTGGGCATCTGGAGCGCCATGGCCGCTGTCGGGGGCGCGTCCGGCGCCCTCTTCGGCGGTGTCCTCACCGACCTGCTCTCGTGGCGCTGGATCTTCTACATCAACGTCCCCATCGGTCTCGTCACCATCGTGGCCGCCCGCGCCGCCCTGGTCGACACCCGCGCCGAGGGCGAACGCCCGACCCTCGACATCCTCGGCGCCCTCACCGTCACCGGCGGCCTGGTGGCGCTCGTCTACGCCGTCGCCGGCACCGACACCCACGCCTGGGGGTCCGCCGCCACACTGGTTCCCCTCGCCGTCGCCGCCGTCCTCCTCGTCGCCTTCGTGTTGGTGGAAACCCGCGCGGCCCGCACACCGCTCGTCCCCTTCCGGCTGTTCCGTTCGCGGGGTGTGACGGGAGCCAACCTGTCCATGCTCCTCGTCGGCGGGGCCATCTTCTCCATGTGGCTCTTCCTCTCCCTCTACATGCAGGAGGTCCTCCGTTTCAGCCCGCTCATCACCGGTGTCGGCTTCCTCCCCCAGACGGCCGCCATCGCCCTGGGCGCACAGGTGAGCGCCCGGCTGGTACCCCGTCTCGGCCCGCGCCCGCCGCTGTTGGCCGGGATCGCCCTCGCCGTCGTCGGACTGGGCTGGCTCTCGTTCGTCTCGCCCACCGGCAGCTACGCCGGCGACGTCCTCGGCGGCAGCATCCTCGCCACCCTCGGTATGGGGCTCAGCTTCACGCCGCTCGCATTCGCCGCCACCGCCGGCGTGGCCCGCGAGGAGGCCGGCCTGGCCTCGGGGATGCTCAACACCAGCCGGCAGGTGGGGGGGTCGATCGGACTGGCGGCGCTGGCCACCATCGCCGCCAACCGCACGGCGACCGTTCTCGGACCCGCCAGCCGCCACGTGGGAGACGTCCTCGGCTTCGCCACCTCACGGGCCACTTTGGACAGGGCGCTCACCTCCGGCTTCAGCCGTGTCTTCCTGGTGGCCGCCGGCATCGGCCTGGCCGGATGGCTGGCCGCCCTCATCATTCCCCGTGTGCCGCCCCAGGCCGCCGTCTCCGGTCCGCCGCCCCCCGCCACCCCGACGGCCGCCGGCACCGACGGTCCGGCGCGTACGGGTTCGAGCGTCGTCGTCGACGGGTAGGCCGTCAAAGGGCTTTGCGTCCCCGTCAAAGACCATCTTCGGTATAAGACCAGAGATGGTATAGACCATTGACGATATCGAACAGATGTTCGCTATACTCCGGCCCGTGCGCGGGTCGACGGTGTTCCGCTGGAGGTTGGCGGACGACGACGACGGCCAGCCCGCGCTCTTCGCCGAGGAGGAGCTCGTCCACCGCCACATCGGCATCGGCGCCTACCGCGGCCTCGAGTTCCTCCACGTCCGGGCCAAGCAGGTCATCACCACGGTGCCTGAGACGTCACGTGTTCCGTTCCGTCACACCATCAACGCCTACCGGGGCTGCAGCCACGCCTGCACCTACTGCTTCGCCCGGCCGACCCACGAGTACCTGGGACTGGGGATGGGGGAGGACTTCGAACGGACCCTGGTGGTCAAGATCAACGCCGTCGAGCGCGTCCGCGCCGAAGTACGCGCCCCCCGGTGGAGCGGCGACTTCATCGCCATGGGGACCAACACCGATCCCTACCAGCGGGCGGAAGGGAAGTACCACCTGACCCGAGGAATCATCGACACCCTGGCCGAGGTGGGAAACCCGTTCTCCATCCTGACCAAGTCGACGCTCATCCTGCGCGACCTCGACCGTCTCACCGCCGCCGCCCGACGCGCCGAGGTCCGCTGCAACTTCTCGATCGGGACACTCGATCCGGACGTCTGGAAGACCACCGAGCCCGGCACACCTCATCCCCGCCAGAGGGTGGAGGCGGTCCGCCGGCTGAACGACGCCGGGATCCCGACGGGTGTCCTCATCGCGCCGATCATCCCCGGTTTGTCGGACGGACCGGACCAACTCGAAGAGGTCACCGCCGCTTGTCTCGCGGCCGGCGCCGTCTCGGTCTCCCCTCTGCCGCTCCACCTGCGGCCGGGAGTGAAGGAGCACTTCCTCTCCGAACTGCGCGGCACACGCCCCGAGCTGGCCGACGACCTGGCGCGCCGTTACCGCGGTGCCTATCTCCCGCGGGCGCAGCAGGACGAGATCGTGGGGCCCGTGACGCGGACGGTGGCCCGCCTCCGACCCGTCACGCCCCCTCCACGTCGGTGGCACCCCGCGTGTGGGCCGGGAGACACGCGGTCGGCGCCCGTATCCCGGCCCGAACAACTCACGTTCGGATCCTGACGGTCACCGCTTCTGCCCCCGTCGCACGCTCTGCCAACATGGCGCCATGGACCGACATGGCGCCACAGACCCACATGGCGTCCCGGCCGACCGTGACGCCGGCACCTGGGTGATCGACCTCGACGGCGTGATATGGCTGGCTCAGGAGCCGATCCCCGGGGCGACCGATGCCGTCACCCGGCTGCGCGACGCCGGAATCCGAACTCTCTTCGTCACCAACAACGCGCTGCCGACGCTCGGTGAGCTCATCGAGCAATTGGCGACGGTCGGCATCACCACCAAGCCCGACGAGCTGGTCACGTCGGCCCAGGCGGCCGCCTCGTTGCTGGCGCCCGGTTCCACCGCCGTGGTCTGCGCCGGCGGTGGCGTCCTCGAGGCGTTGGCCGACCGGGGCGTGACGGTGGTGCCCGAGGGTCCGGCCGACGCCGTGGTGGTCGGCCTCACCCGGGGCTTCGACTTCGACATGTTGGCCACCGCCGTGAGCGCCGTGCGCGGCGGAGCACGTCTCGTGGGGACGAACGAGGATGCCACGTATCCCACCCCCGGGCGCCTTCTGCCCGGAGCCGGGGCCCTGTTGGCCGCCGTCTCCACCGCGGCGCAGTCGGCGCCGGACGTGGCCGGGAAGCCTCACGAGGCCATCGTCGCCCTCGTCCGGAAACGGGCGCCCGACACCTCGTGGGTGGTGGGGGACCGGCCCTCGACGGACGGTCTCCTGGCCCGGCGTCTCGGCGTTCCCTTCGCTCTCGTCCGTTCCGGGGTGACCGCACCGGGCGACGTCCCTTCAGGCGTCGAGCCCGATGTCGACGCTCCCGATCTGGCCGCGGTGGTCGACGGACACCTGGCCTCGTGATGCCCGATGGCCCGCAGTCGCGCCCTTGCTACCTCGCGACCAGGGTCGTAGCGTGGCCGGCATGACCCCCAATGATGGTCTCCGGCGGTATCTCGAAGCAGGATTGGCTCTGACCCAGATCACCCGCGCCCGTGCCGAGGAGCTCGTGCACGAGCTGATCCAGGCCGGAGAGGTGGAGACGTCGCGTGCCCAGGACTGGGTCGAGGATCTCGTGAAGACGAGCCGCGAGCGTTCCGACACGTTGCTCTCGACCGTGCGCGGAGAGGTCCGTACGCAGCTGTCCGAGCTCGGGATCACCAACATGGACGACCTGGCCCACCGCGTGGCCGAGCTCCTCGACCGCGCCGAGACGGCGGCGCGGCGCGCCACCAGCCACGGTCCCGGCCGCCGCCACACGAGGAGCCACAACGCTCCGCGCGGCGCCAAGGCGAAGAAGGCACCGGCGCGCAAGACCGCAGCCAAGAAGGCTCCGGGCAAGAGCGCGCCGGCCAAGAAGTCGGCGGCCCGCACGGCGAAGGCCAAGAAGGCGCCGGCGCGCAAGACCGCAGCCAAGAAGACCGGGAAGGCGACGGCCAAGAAGTCGGCCACCCGGTCGGCGTCGGCCACCAAGGCGCGCCGCTGACCCGACAAACCGTTCGCCGCCGGCTCGACCTCGAGCTGGTCCGGCGGGGCCTCGTGCCGTCACGGGCGCACGCGAGGGATGTCATCGCCCGGGGCGCCGTCCTCGTGGGCGGGGCCGTGGCCGACAAGGCGTCGCGTCTGGTGGCCGGCGGTGACCCCATCGTCATCGACACCGGCGGCCGCCGCTTCGTCTCGCGCGGCGGCGACAAGCTCGACGCCGCGCTGGAACGCTTCCCCATTCCCGTGGTCGGCCGTCGGTGCCTGGACGCCGGCGCCTCCACCGGTGGCTTCACCGACTGCCTCCTCCAACGGGGAGCGGCCTCGGTGACGGCCGTCGACGTCGGCTACGGCCAGCTCCATCCGCGCCTGCGCGACGATGGGCGCGTCCTCGTCCGCGAGAGGACGAACGTCCGGAGCCTCGGCGCCGG
>Ga0209415_10005259_pt1 | contig 23319 bp, 21 predicted proteins | sample PeaSoiSIISIP2007_FD_187696 | JGI IMG/M metagenome (GOLD analysis project Ga0209415, IMG submission 187696) | Peat soil microbial communities from Weissenstadt, Germany - SII-SIP-2007 (SPAdes) (version 2) | ecosystem: Environmental > Terrestrial > Soil > Wetlands > Peat | place: Germany... | reverse complement strand
CCGTCGCCTCGACGGCGAGCCCCGACGCCAGACGGTCGATGCCTTGGCCGTGCAGCGAATTGACGGTGATCTGCCGCGCCCCGGCGAGACGCTCGAAGAATCCGCCCGCGACGAGATCGACGGGATGGGCGCGGTGGCCGTAGCGCAGGTCGATCGGCCCTTTGGGCGCGCGATGATCGAGCCGGCCGGGCACGGCATGGACCTGCTGGTGCAAGCTGCCGCCGAGCGCGACATTGAGCTCCTGGATGCCGCGGCAGATGGCCAGGACCGGTAGGTCGGCGGCGACCGCCGCCCGGAGCAACGGCAGTGCCATGCCGTCGCGCGCCGGATCGTGCGCCGTCTCCGGGATGCTCGGCGGCCCGCCGTAATGATGCGGCTCGACATTGGAGCGCGAGCCCGGCGCGAGCAACCCGTCGAGCCGCGCCACCGCGTCCTCGGCATAGCCCGCATCCAAGGCCGGCACCAGGACCGGCATCACGCCCGCGCCCTCGGCCGCCGCCACGACGTATTTCTCGACGACGGCGTGCAGCGCGTGATCGCCCTCGCGGCGGGTGCAGCAGATGATGCCGACCACCGGCCGCGGCCCGGCGGCCGGGCGGCACTCGCTCGCGATGTCGCGCGCGGCAACCTCATCCATGCTCAAACCATGGCCTCTTGCCGCCGCGGATTCAAGCCGGCACGCGTTACTATTTGCCGAAGATCGGCGCTTGCGGCGCGGTCCAGTAGAAGAGCTGGGGGCTCAATGGCAGGCCGAAGCGCGGATTGTCGAGCGTCACCGTGACCGCCTTCTGCTGCGCGTCGATCACCGTCCATTGCCGCAGTTCCAAGGGATGGTCGCTCAGCACCACCGTCACCTGGCCCTGATCGGGGCTCTTGGTCTCGACCATGGTGAGGCGCAGCACGTTGGGCTCGTGCGCAAAGCGGGTGACGGTGACATCGCCGTTCAAGGTGATGTTGTCGCGCAACAGGAACCAGGCCGGCGTGTCGGCGGTGTAGGTCTCCGACATCTGTTCGAGCTTCTGGTCGTAGTAATGGATCTGACCGCTATTGGCGACGACCAGAATCGCTGATGGCGGCTCATAGACGATGCGCATATTGCCGGGGCGCGCGAGGAAAATCGTGCCGGTCGCGGTCTTGCCGTCGCCGGCGACCTGCTCGAACTGCGACTCCATCGTCTTGATGCCGTTCAGATAGGTCTGGACGCGCTGCACCTCCTGCTCGTCCTGCGGCGTGAGCTTCGCCGGCTGCGGCGCGGCCGCATGCGCGGCGCCGATCGCGACGAGGAGCGCCGCGGCAGGCCAAGCCGTGAAGCGGCGGCGGAAGCGGCGCATTAGATCGATCGGCTGGTCGCTCATTTCGCTCGCTTGCAAGGGGACATAGACGCAGTAGAGGGCATTCGCGTTCCGCGCCTTGCCAGTATATACGCTTTCAGTCGGCGTTTCGTGCCAGGACTTCGCGCTTGCCGACGTGGTTGGCGGTGCTGACCACGCCCTCGGCCTCCATGCGCTCGATGATGCGGGCGGCGCGGTTGTAGCCGATCTGCAAGTGGCGCTGGACGAAGCTGGTCGAGGCCTTGCGCTCGCGGCAGACCAGCGCCACCGCCTGATCGTAGAGCGCATCGCCCGAACCACCCTCGTCCTCGGCGAAGCTCGTCTCGCCGAGCTCATCGTCCTCGGTCACATCCTCGAGATAGTCGGGCGGCGGCCCGCGCTCCTTCAGGAAGCGCACCACGGCCTCGACCTCTTCGTCCGAGACGAAGGGCCCATGGACGCGGGTGATGCGGCCGCCGCCGGCCATGTAGAGCATGTCGCCGCGGCCCAAGAGCTGCTCGGCGCCGCCTTCGCCCAGAATGGTGCGGCTGTCGATCTTTGAGGTCACCTGGAAGCTGATGCGGGTCGGGAAGTTCGCCTTGATCGTGCCGGTGATCACGTCCACCGAGGGGCGCTGCGTCGCCATGATGATGTGGATGCCGGCGGCGCGCGCCATCTGCGCCAGGCGCTGGATCGCGGCTTCGATGTCCTTGCCGGCGACCAGCATGAGATCGGCCATCTCGTCGACGACGACGATGATGAGCGGCAAGGGCGTGGTGGCGAGCGGCTGCTCCTCGAAGACCGGGCTTCCGTCATCATCGAAGCCGGTCTGAACCCGCCGGATCAAGGTCTCGCCGCGCTGAGCCGCCTCGGCCAGGCGCTGGTTGTAGCCCTCGATGTTGCGCACGCCCAATTTCGACATGGCGCGATAGCGGTTCTCCATCTCCCGCACGGTCCATTTGAGCGCCACCACCGCCTTGCGCGGCTCGGTCACCACCGGCGCCAGCAGATGCGGGATGCCGTCATAGACGGAGAGCTCCAGCATCTTCGGATCGATCATGATGAATTTGCACTCGTTCGGCGGCATGCGATAGAGGATCGACAGGATCATCGTATTGATGCCGACCGACTTGCCCGAGCCGGTGGTGCCGGCGATGAGGAGGTGCGGCATGCGCGCGAGATCGGCGATCACCGGCGCGCCGCCGATGTCCTTGCCCAGCACCAGCGCCAGCTTCGCCGCGGTGCGCTCATAGACCTCCGAGGCCAAGAGCTCGCGCAGATAGACCATCTCGGCGCGCTGGTTCGGCAGCTCGATGCCGATGACGTTGCGGCCGGGAATGACGGCGCAGCGCGCGGAGATGGCGCTCATCGAGCGCGCGATGTCGTCGGCGAGCCCGATGACGCGCGAGGCCTTGATGCCCGGCGCGGGCTCGAGCTCGTAGAGCGCCACCACCGGGCCGGGGCGCACTTTGACGAGCTGGCCGCGCACGCCGAAATCTTCGAGCACGGTCTCCAAGAGCCGCGCGTTCTGCTGCAGCGCGTCTTCATTGACCGCGGCGGCCCGAACCAGCGGCAGCTCCTTGAGCAGATCCAAGGGCGGCAGGAGATGTTCGCCCGCCATGCCGAGATCGAGCGTCGCCTGGCGCGCCGGCGCCATGCGGCGGCGCGGTTGCGGCCGATCGACGGTGGCGGCGCGGCGCGGCGCGCGCACGACCTCTTCCTCGTCTTCGTCCTCGGCCTCCAATTGCGGCTCGCGGCGCGGCGCGGCCGGCGCGTCGATGCGCGAAGCGGCCGCGCGCCAGACCGCGATCCGCGCCTTCATGCGGGCGATGAGGCTCGGCCGCCGCGCCGCCGCCGGAGTGAAAAGGCGCGCCAAGGCGATGGGCGAGAAGCCCATGACATAGAGCATGGTCAAGGTCACCAGCGCCGCGGCCGCGCTCGCGGCGAAGGGCGGCGCCAGGCTTAGGGCATCGAGCGCATGCCGGCCGAGCGCGCCGAGAAAGCCGCCGAGCCCGATGGGAATGGGCCAGGGCGCCGGCACCGGGAGGATCGACAGCGCCACCGCGGCGAGAGCGAGCATCACCGGCAGCATGAGCAGCCTGAGCCAGAAATGGCGCAAGCCCCGCTGCAAGAGCAGCCGTGCCGACCAGTCGAGCAGGATCACCGGCAAGAGCGCCGCGCCGAGGCCGAAGCTTTGCAGCAGCACATCCGAGAGCCGCGCGCCCAATAGCCCCAAGGCGTTGGTGGGCAGCCCGTCGACCGCATGGTTCCAGGAGGGATCGTCGTGATTGTAGGTGAGCAGTGCGAGCGCCAGGAGCACCGTCGCGAGCAGCAGCGCGAGCCCGCCCGACTGCATCGCCAGGCGGCGGAAGGACAGGGGTGCCCCCGCTTGCTCCTTGCGCAGATCGCCGAGAATGGCCATCGCTCTCACAGCACCTTGAGCATGCGCGTCAGCCCCTCTTCGACCACCGCATCGTCATGCACCAGCGCGACGCGGATGTAGCGCTCGCCCGGATTGTCGCCGCTGCCGTTCTGGCGCGCGATATAGCCGCCGGGCAAGGTCCTGACCGCGGCTTCGCGCCACAGACGCTGCGCCGCGCTCTCGCCGTCGCCGACATCGAGCCAAAGGAAGAACCCGCCGGGCGGCCGGTAGAAGCCGAAGCGCCGGCCAAGCACGCGCTCGGCCACGTCGAACTTGCGGCGGTAGAGCGCGCGATTTGCCTCGACATGCGCCTCGTCGTTCCACAGCGCCGTCGCCGCCTCCTGAATCGGCAACGGCACTTGCGCCCCGCCATAACCGCGCAGATGCTGAAAGAGCGCGATGAGCTTGGGATCGCCGGCGACGAAGCCGCAGCGCATGCCGGCCGCGCTCGAGCGCTTGCTCAGCGAGTGGAAGACCAAAACTTGCGACAGATCGCCGCCCAGCGCGGCGCAGGCCTCGAGCGCGCCCGGCGGCGCCGCGCCGTCATAGATCTCGCAATAGCATTCATCGACCGCGAGGACGAAATCGAAGGCGCGGGCCAATTCAACGGCGCGCTTCAGATAAGCCATGTCCGCGATCGCGCCCTGCGGGTTGGCGGGCGTGCAGAGATACATGAGCGCGCTGCGCGCCAGCAGCGATTCCGGAATCGCCGCGAGATCGGGGAGGAAGCCAGTGGCGCGCGTCGCATCGAGATAGACGATTTCGGCCCCGGCCATCTGCGCCGCGCCGTTATAGACGAGGTAATAGGGATTGGGCAGCAGCGCCACCGGGCGCTTGCCGCGCTTCTCCTCGGGCACGGCGAGGTTGGCCACGAGGAAGAGCCCCTCCTTGGTGCCGCTCAAGGACAGCACGTGCTGCTCGGTGATCAGGCTGGCGGGCAGATTGAAGCGCCGAGTGAGCCAACGGGCGCAGGCGGCGCGATAGGCGGGCGTCCCCGCCATCGGCGGGTAGCGGTTCCAGAGATGCGCGCTCTCGGCGATGAGGCGCGCCACCATCGCCGGCGGCTCGTGCTGCGGCTCGCCCAGGGACATCAGGATGTGCTCGCCATTGGCGCTGGGCGGCGCGCCGTCGAGCAGCGCCCGGAGCCGGGCGAAGGGATTGTCGGCCAGCCGCTCGAGGCGGTCGTTCACGGGCAAGGGGCGGGTTCCACCGGACCTGACAGGAATTGCGCTCGGCACAAAACGGCAACGATCATACGCCGCCGCCCCGCCGCCGCCAAGCGCCCGCCCCCGGCGATTCCGCTTCAGCGCGATTTTTCGAGCGCGGCGCGGCCCGAATCGGTCAGCACCAGATGCCCCTCCGGGCCGAAGGCGACGAGATCGTCGGAGATCGCGTCTTCCCAGGCGCTGTTGAGCGGACAGGTGCTCTGCCATGCCGCCTGGACATCGGCGCGCGTCCGCTTGCGGGCCGCGACCCAAACGAGAAACTGCACCGTCAGAAGCTTGGCTTGCGTGGTCATGCCGATCTCTCTGCCGCACTCAGCATACACCAGGTCCGGCGCCGGACAAGAAAAGGGGCGGCCCGAAGGCCGCCCCCAAATCCTCCGAAACTGTGTCCGGATTACTGAACCATTTCGCCGTGCAGCGCGAGGTCGAGACCGTCGCGCTCGACCTCCTCGTCGACTCGGAGGCCGATCACGGCATCGACCACCTTGAGGATGATGAGCGAGACGATGACGTCATAAACGATGACGGCGACGACGCCATAGAGCTGGTTCAACACCTGGCCGGGATTGCCCTCGATGAGCCCGGGCGTGCCGCCATACTCGTTGATGGCGAAGACGCCAGTCAGGATCGCACCGGCCGCGCCGCCGATGGCATGAACGCCAAAGGCATCGAGCGCGTCGTCGTAGCCGAAGATGCCCTTCACCCATACCGCGCCAATGTAACAAAGCACGCCCGCGGCGACGCCGATCACGAGCGAGCCGATCGGGCCGACGAAGCCCGAGGCCGGGGTGATCGCCACCAGCCCCGCCACCGCGCCCGAACAGATGCCGATGACCGTCGGCTTGCGGCGATGCGCCCATTCCACGAACATCCAGGTTAGCGCTGCGGTGGCGGTGGCGATTTGCGTCACGGTCATCGCCATGCCCGCCTGCATGCCGGCGGAGACCGCGGAGCCCGCATTGAAGCCGAACCAGCCGACCCACAGCAGCGAGGCGCCGATGAAGGTCAGCACGACGTTGTGCGCCGGCCCGCTGTCCTTGCGCTTGCCCAGCATCAGCGCGCACATCAGCCCGGCGACGCCGGCATTGATGTGCACCACCGTGCCGCCGGCGAAGTCGAGCACATGGACGACGGCCTGGTCGTTGGCGCTGTTGAACATGCCGTCCGGCCCCCACATCCAATGCGCGATCGGCGCATAGACGAAGGTCGCCCACAACCCGATGAACCACAGCATCGCCGAGAACTTCATGCGCTCGGCGAAGGCGCCGGCGATGAGCGCGGGCGTAATGATCGCGAAAGTCATCTGGAAGCACATATAAACCGTCTCGGGGATGGTCGGCGCCAGCGGATTGGGATTGCCGATGCCCTTCGAGATGTCGCTCAGGATGCCCTGCAGGAAGGCGCGCTCGAAGCCGCCGATGAAGGGCGTGCCGGCGCGGAAGGCCGTGCTGTAATTGACGATCGCCCACAGCACGGTGACGAGACAGGTGATGGCGAAGCTGGTCATCACGGTGTCGCCGACATTCTTCTTGCGCACCATGCCGCCGTAGAACAGGCCGAGGCCCGGCACCGTCATCATCAGCACCAGCGCCATCGAGGTGAGCATCCAGGCGGTGTCGCCGGAATTGGGTGTGCAGTTCTCCAGCGTCTTGGCATCGCAGGCAGGCGGCGCGGGCGCCTCGGCCGCCGGCGCTGCCGCCGCGGGCGCCGCCGCCGGAGCGCTGGGCGCCGGCGCTTGAGCGTGCGCCGCGGCAACCGACAACACGACGGCGAGCGCCAGCAGCGGAAGACACCGCCTTGCGAGCGACCAAAGCGAACCTAGGGACATGAGCTTGACCTCCTGAATGAACGCGCGGCGCCCCGGCTCCGGGACGCCGCCGCTCCGCCGAACACAAGATTCGTGCCAACCGGGAAAGGACGCGATTGGCAGCCTAGTTGGGGCCGGCAACGCCCACGATTGCCGAATTTATGGGCAGAAGCCTGAGCGGATTCGGCTCCGATTCGCGATGGGGCAATCGGGCAACGTCAGCCCTATCGCCCCATCCTTGCAACAGTTTACCGCCGCGAGGAACCGGGATGGCCGACTATTCGCCTTCCGTCTATTCGCCTTCCGTGCCAATCGCATAGGCGGTCTCGCCGTGAACCGCGTCGTCACCCACCTTCAGGGTCGCATCATCCATCCGCAGCGGCATGATGAACGAGATGACCTTGAGGATGATGAAGGTGGCGATCACGTTGTAGACGATGATAAACGCCGCTCCCTCGACCTGCAGCAGCAACTGGTCGGCATTGCCGTAGAGCCAACCCGTCACGTTGACGCCGGGCGCATCCTTCTCGGTGCCGATATATTGGAGCATGGCCGGGTTGGCGAGGATGCCCACCAGCAAGCCGCCCATGAGTCCGGCCACGCCGTGCGTCGAGAAGACGCTGAGGGTGTCGTCCACCTTCATCATGAGCTTGGTCTTCTGCAGCTTGTTCATGGCGAACCAAGGAATGATGCCGGCGCAAATGCCGATGATGATGGCGCCCCAGCCATCGACGTAACCGGCGCCAGGAGTGATTGCCACCAAGCCCGCGATCATGCCGTTGACGGCGCCGATGACCGACGGCTTGCCATAGGCCATCTTGTCCATGAGCGTCCAGACCAGAAGGGCCACGGCGGTGGCAGTGTTGGTGTTGAGGACCGCCGCACCCGCATCGGCATTGGCGAAATAGGGATCGCCGCCGTTGAAGCCGTTCCAGCCGAGCCACAGGATGCCGGCACCGACCAAGGTGACCAACAAGCTATTGGGCGGGAAATGGTCGCGATCCTGTTGCAGGCGTGGGCCGACCATCGCCGCGGCGACGAATCCGGAGGTGCCGGCGGCAAGATGGATGACGTAGCCGCCCGAAAAGTCTGCCACGCCCATGCTGGCGAGCCAGCCGCCGCCCCACAGGCTGAACGCACCCACGGTGTAGACCAGGGTCATCCACACCGGGCAGAAAATCATCCACGCGCTGAAGCTCATGCGGCCAAGCACTGAACCGCCGAGGATGATGACGGTGATGGCGGCGAACACGAACTGGAAGAATATGAGGGTCGCCATGGGGAAGGCGAGCGGTGGCATCCCCGAGGCAGCAGCCGGAATTGTCGCCTGGCCGGTGGTGAACAGGGCCGACGTCGCCAGGCTCGGCGTGCCCAGGAACGGGAACCATTGCGGCCCGAACGCCATATTGTAGTCGAATAGAACCCAGACGACGAGGACCGAGGCAAAAGCGTAGATCGACATGAAGGCGGAGTTGATCGCCCATTTCTTCTTGACGATGCCGCCATAGAGAACCGTCAGCCCGGGAATGCTTTGCAGCCCGACAAAAGTCGCGGCCGCTAACTGCCAGGCATTGTCGCCTGTATCGAGCCATTGTGGTGATGGCACCAGTGCCATGAGCTTCCCCCTCTTGATTTCCGTCCCCGAAGCTACGCCCGCGTGCGCGTGACACAGGCGTGAGTAACCCCAGGAGCAACGCACAGGAATTGCCGCAAGAACCATGCCATTTGCGGCGCTCGATAGCCTTGCGGTTCCCTGCGGATACTTTATGTCTGGGAGCGACAGTATGTTTTGCAACCAGGAATGATTATGAAACGGGCACCCTGGCCCTAAAATGGGCAATTAAACCGAAGCTGCCTGCAACCGAGGTCGGCCGTTGATTGGCGGTCAAAAGAAGGCCCGACCTCGCACATTCGCTGACACGGTGTTCTTTGCAAGCGCGCGAGAGTTGGGTATGGACTTGATCATGGCCACGGTAATGCGACCATGTTTCTGATCCGCTCATTTGCGGTGGGAATCGCCGCGTTGGCAGCCGGTACAGCCGCTCCCGCCATCGCCGCCGAGGCACCGCACGGCGAGGCCGCGATCACCTGCACCAATCCGGCCAGCGGCGCGAGCTGGCAGATCAGGCTCGACTACGACAGGGCCACCGTGGATTCCAATCCGGCCCGTATCAGCGACGCAAAGATTTCGTGGCACGACGCGACGGATGGCGGGAATTACACGCTTGACCGCAAATCCGGCAAACTTACCGTGATCGTTGCGTCGAGCACTGGCGGCTATTTCCTTTATGATCGTTGCAGGCTCGAGAATTGAAGCCGCGATCCCGGAATCGCAGCTGCGCCGCCATCGCGTCACGACCCAAGCTCCCCGTTGCCCGGCGGCATCGGAACAGCAGCAATGGTTGAGCGCGTTTCCGGCGTCAGGGCCAGCGTCGGGTTCGTCTCGGAGACCGGGCCGCGGAAACGCAACGAGGATTTCGCCGGCGCCGTTTTCGGCGCGGAGCTGCCCGAGCCGCGCCGGGACGTGGTGGCGGCGATCGCCGATGGAATTGGCAGCGCAAAGGGTGGTCGCGTTGCAGCCGAGACCGCGGTGCGCGGGTTTCTGGACGGATATTGCGACCTGCCCGAGACCATGGAGGTGCGCCGCGCCGCGGCCACGATCGTCAATGCGCTCAATGGCTGGATCCAAGCCCTGGGCCGCCAGGATTCCGAGCTGGCGGGGATGGGATGCACCTTCACCGCGCTGGCGCTGCGCGGCCGCGTCGCTCACATCTTGCATGTCGGCGACACGCGCGCCTACCGGCTGAGCGGCGACCGTTTGACCTGCCTCACCACCGACCATGTGCGGGAGGGTGGCACCGGTCGGTCGGGCATCCTCAACCGCGCGCTGGGCGTCGAGACCGAGGTGCGGCTGGACTATGCGACCCAGCCGGTGGCATTGCACGACCGCTTCCTCTTGTGCAGCGACGGCGTGCACGGGTTCCTGACGGACGAGAGCATCGCCGACATCCTGCGCCAGCGCTCTGCCCCCGGCGATGCTGCCAAAGCGTTGGTAGCGGCCGCGCTCGACTCCGGCGGCACCGACAACTCGACGGCCCTGGTGCTGGACGTGGTCGGGCTGCCGACGGCGGAATCGGCCGACATCGGCAGCGCCATCATGCAATTGCCGCTGATCCCGGTGCCGATTGCCGGCGAGACGATCGATGGCTTTGTGCTCAAAGTTCTGCTCTCCGACGGCCGATACAGCCGCCTGTTCGGTGCGCTGGACGAGGTCGAGGGCGGCGAGGTCGCCATGAAATTCCCCAAGCCCCAGGTCGCCGCCGTGGCCACCTACCGCGCGGCCTTCGTCCGCGAGGCGTGGGTTGGCGGGCGCGTCAATAGCCCCTGGGTCGGCCGCATCATCGAACTGCCGCCGGGGAGGCAGACCTGCCTCTATACGGTCATGCCGCTTTATCAAGGCGAGCTTCTCGAGACGCGGCTCACGCGTCGCCCGTCGCTCGGTCTGGAGGAAGGACGGAATATCGCGGTCAAGCTGGCCCGGGCCGCGGCGGCGCTGCACCGCGCCGGCATCATCCATCGCGACATCAAGCCGGACAACGTGATTCTCGAGGGCGAAGGATCATTGAAGCTGATCGATCTCGGAGTGGTGCGCATCCCCGGACTGGAGGACTTCCCGCCCGAAGACATTCCCGGTACCCCTGGCTACATGGCGCCCGAGATGCTCGCGGGCGAACCCGGAAACGAGGCCACCGACATTTATTCCCTGGGCGTCACGATGTTCCGCGCCTTCACCGGCGAGTTCCCCTATGGCAATCCCGACGCCGCCAGCGCGCGTCGGGACCGGCCGAAGGAGCTCACCGCACTGCGTCCCGATCTCCCGGCGTGGCTCCAGGCCGCACTCGGGCGCGCGATCGCAATCGACGCCACCGAACGTTTTCACGACATGATCGAATTCGCGCTGGAGATGGAGGCAGGCCCGGCACGCGCGCCCCCTGCGGTCCGCCGGCCGTTGACGCTCTATGAGCGCGCCCCGGTCCAATTCTGGCAGGCCGTGGCCGCGCTGCTGGCGCTGGCGCTGCTGGTGTCGCTGCTGCGGCATTAAGCCTAGCGGATCGGCGCCGGACCGGGGCGGTGGATGCGGTGCGGGTTGCGGCGCGCGCGGGAACGGTAGCCGGCAATATAGCCGACCACCAACAGCGCCGCTCCGGCGGCTATGAGGGCCAGTTCGCCCATCTTGGCGGCCAAGTCTAAGCGCGTCTGGTGAAGCCGGGGTTAAGGCGCCGGCTGGACAAGGCTTGCCGCCTCTCGCATTGTCCGGGCATGGCCGACCGCGTCGAGCTTCTGGTGGTGGGAGGCGGGCTTTCCGGGCTCGGCCTGGCGATCGCCTGCGCCGGCGCCGGCCTCGCGGTGGCACTCGTCGATCGCGAGGACCCGGCGCGGATGCTCGATCAATCCTTCGACGGGCGGACCACGGCGCTGGCCTATGGCTCGCAGCAGGTGCTGGCGACGCTCGGTCTCTGGGACGGGCTTGCCGCCGAGGCCGAGGCGATCCGCGAGATTCGCGTCGCCGATGGCGGCTCGCATCTCTTCTTGCATTACGACCATCGCGATCTCGGCGATGATCCGCTCGGCTTCATCGTCGAGAACCAAATGCTGCGCCGCGTGCTGTGGCAGCGCGCGCGCGAACTGCCGAGCCTCGCCCTGCTGGCGCCGTGCGCGGTCGAGCGCGTCTCCTACGATACCGGCGGCGCGACGGCCGCGCTCTCCGACGGGACCAACCTCAAGGCCGCGCTCGTGGCGGCGGCCGACGGGCGCAATTCACCGCTGCGGATCGCCGCCGGCATCGATGCCGTGACCTGGTCCTATCCGCAGACCGGCATCGTCTGCACCGTGCGCCATGCCGAGCCGCATCGCGGCGTCGCGGTCGAGCATTTCCTGCCGGCCGGGCCCTTCGCCATCTTGCCGATGACCGGCAACCGCTCTTCGATCGTATGGACCGAGCGCGCCGCTCTGGCGCCGGCGCTGATGGCGCTCGATGAGGCGGGTTTCCTCGCGGAGCTCGCGCGCCGCTTTGGCGATTATCTCGGCGCGCTCGGCCTCGACGGGCCGCGCTGGTCCTATCCGCTTTCCTTCCTGCATGCGACGCGCTACGGCGCGACGCGGCTCGTCCTGGTCGGCGATGCGGCTCACGTTATTCATCCGATCGCCGGCCAAGGCTTGAATCTCGGCATCCGCGATGTGGCGGCGCTGGCAGAACTCATCATCGATGCGCGCCGCCTCGGCCTCGACATCGGCTTGGCCGTCGGCGAGCGCTACGAGCGCTGGCGGCGGCTCGATGCGATCATGCTTTCGGCTGCCACCGACGGCCTCAACCGGCTGTTTTCGAATACGGTGCCGCCGTTGATGCTGGCGCGCGATTTGGGCCTCGCTGCGGTCGAGCGGCTGCCGCCCTTGAAGCGGCTCTTCATGCGCCACGCCATGGGCGTTGTGGGCGAGCTGCCGCGGCTCACGCGCGGCGAGCCGCTCTAAGCCCGCCGCGCCGCCGCTTTGACGCAGGCTTCGCCCCTTGATTGTACTATTGTGCGGCGTTGTCTCCCAAGAACCTGATCCACACCCTCGCAACGGGAGGGACTCATGATTTTTATCTGCTTCCTGAACTGGACCGACCAAGGCGCAAAGAACGCAAAGGATTCGGGCAAGCGCTATCAAGCGTCCAAGAACATGGCGGAGAAGCTGGGCGGCAAAGTGATCAGCGCTTATGTAGTCACCGGCGCCTATGACGTCGTCGCCACCCTCGACCTGCCGAGCGGCGACGCGATGGTGAAGTTTGCGGCCGGCCTCGCGGCGTCGGGCAATGCGCGCACGACGACGGTGCGCGGCTGGACGCCCGATGAGTTCTCCAAGCTCGTCGCCGACGCACCGACGCCCTAGCCCGACCCGAACACGCTAGAAGCCGCGCTCGCGGCGCACGATAGCCGTTCCGGCGGTGAGCGCCGTGAGCTTCGCGCGCGCCACCTTGCGGTCGAGCGGCGCCATGCCGCAATTGGTGCAGGGGAAGAGATGCGCGGGCGCGACATAGGCGAGCGCGCGGCGCAGCACTTCGGCCACTTGCGCCGGCGTCTCGACGTGGTCGGTAGCGACGTCGATCGCACCCAGCAGCACGTCCTTGTCGCCCAAGAGCCGCAGCAGCTCCATGGGCACGCGCGAATTGATGCATTCGAGCGAGACCTGGTCGATGCGGCTCTGGGCGAGGGCGGGGAAGATTGCCTCGTATTGCCGCCACTCGTTGCCGAGCAACGCCTTCCACTCGATGTTCGCCTTGATGCCGTAGCCGTAGCAGATGTGCACTGCGGTCTTGCAGCGAAGCCCGGCGGTCGCGCGGTGGAGCGCGTCGATCCCCCATTCGCTGACCGCGTCCATATAGACATTGAAGGCGGGCTCGTCGAATTGGATGACATCGACGCCCAACTCGTCGAGCTCGCGCGCCTCTTCGTTCAGCAAATCGGCGAAACGCTGTGCCAAGGTCACCCGGTCGCCGTAATGCTCGTCGGCGATGGTATCGACGATGGTCATCGGGCCGGGCAGGGTGAATTTGAGCTTCCTCCTTGTATGCGCGCGGGCGAGCGCGGCCTCGCTGCGATGGACGGAGCCCATGCGCGCGAGCGGGCCGGTGACGGTCGGACAGTCCGCGACATAGCGGTTGTCGCGGATGCCCATCTTGACGCGCTTGCCGAAATCGATGCCGGCGATGCGCTCCAGGAAGCCGTGGACGAAATGCTGACGCGACTGCTCGCCGTCGGTGACGATGTCGATGCCGGCATCCTCCTGCTCTTTGAGCGCGAGGAGCGTCGCATCGCGCTTCGCCTCCTCGAGCGCCTCGCCCGCCTGCGCCCAGGGCGCCCAGAGGACGCGCGGCGTGGCGAGCCAAGCGGGCTTCGGCAGGCTGCCGGCGATCGTGGTCTCGAGCATCGCTTCCTCCCGCGCCGTCGGTGTTAACCTACTTATGAGCGTCCGACTGGCACGGCGCACGCGCTTTTTGCGCGCTGCGAAGCATCCGACCAGACGGTGCCGCCGCCATGTTCTTGTAAAAAAGGCCCTCGCAAGCCGTCAGTAAAATTTACAACTTTAGTTAAGGGCCGGCATATCTTTGGTTAAGAGCCGTAATAATCTCACCAAAAGTGGGCGAACCCGCAAGCAGAAGTTGTAAAAACATGAAAACTCTGAGGGAAATGCCAATGAATTCTACCCTGAGGTGAAAAATCTCCCACTGCTCGGCATCTGGCACAAAGCGTGCGTGGTTAATCGATCGGCAACGACAAGAAGAAAAGCCGATCTGACTAGGAGGAAATTTATGCTTCGAAAAGCATTGGGCCTAGGGGCTCTTGTCGCGGCCGTCACGGCGCTCACCAATCCGGCTTCCGCGACGATCATCAGTTCGACTACCGGAACCTTCACAGGGGACGAAGCCACCTTTGCGCTCCAGTTCACGCTCACCGGCAGCGGGCCAGTCATAGCGCGCACGCTCGGCTATGCCGGCGGGACGCAGGTCGACGGCAATGTCGTGGCGGCGGGAGGGTTCAACTCCGATTTGGCGCTGTTCAGTGGAACCGGGAGTTCAGCGACGCTACTCGCGTCGGACGATGATTCCACCGGCAATCCCCTCCCGGGTCCCTCGTCGTCGTGCGGCGCCGGCGCAGTGAAAACGGATCCCACGACGGGTCTCGTCGGCGATTCTTGCATCTCCTTGTTGTTGGGCGCCGGCACATACACGCTCGTGCTCACGGAATATGACAATGACGCAATCGGGCCGACCTTAGGCGCCGGCTTCTTCGAAAGCATCTTCAACCCGGGCGATCCGACTTTCACCAGCATAAACGGCTGCTCGAACGGACAGTTCTGCGACGCCGGCGGCAACAATCGCACGGATGCCTTTGCCCTCGACGTCACGGTTCCCGAACCGGCGACGCTGCCCATACTCGCCACGGGTCTTCTGGCGCTCGGCCTGATGCGGCACCGCTGGAACGCATAAACGCTTGCGCTCCGCGCGGGGGCGGCGCATCGATGTGAGGCGCATGGAACGAGAACGATAAATCGCGACCGCACGGTCGCAACAGGAGGGGAATCCATGAAGCGTAAAACACGTCTTCACCAATGGTTGACGGCGGCGCTGCTGGGATCGGCCGCCCTTGCCGTCTCGTTGCCGGCCGCGGCGCAGAGCGATCCGCCGGACAATTCGTGGATGGACAATTGGGTTTGGCCGGACGGCTCCTGGCCGCCGCAGGACACCAACACCTACACCCAGACTCAGGCGCCCGTCGACCCAACGACGCCGGTCGCGAGCTTCACCGCGATACCCATCACCGCCACGTCCATGCCCTTCAACTATCGCGTCGGCTCCGTGAACGGCCCCGGCTTCGGCGTCGATGCAGCGTTAATGGCGTCCTATGGCTATACCGAGATGGAGTTCTTCGTCTCGGGCAACGCCAACACCTACTACAAGGCTGCGACGACCGGCATCGCCACCTGTGACCCGATAAGTTACCCAACCAACTTGGCGTGCAAGACCAGCCCCTATACCAGCCGCATCCTCGTCCGGATACCTTCCAACCCCACGAATTTCAGCGGCAATGTCGTGGTCGAGATTTACAACGGCACGCCGGGATACGACGCCGACGTCGAGTGGGCTCAGACCGAACAGAAGCTGATGCGGGATGGCGATGCCTGGGTCGGGCTGACCAACGGGACCGCCCCCGTCACTGTGCTCAAGAACGATTACGGCGCCTACAAGACTTGCGGCTCGTCGACCGTCTTCCCGTCGCCGGCGCCCTGCACCGGCACGAACAACCGCTACAACGCACTCAATTTCACGAATGCCGGCTGGGCCTGGGACATCATCAGCCAGACCGGTGCGCTGATCAAAAGCAACAACGGCTACGTCGGCAACGGCTCCGCCACCCCATTGCCGGCCTCCAATCTGCTGCCGGGCTACCAGGTCAACCACGTCTTCGCGATGGCCGAGTCCGGCGCGGCGCAGACCCTCGTGCTCTACATCAACGACATCCATTCGGTCTCGCGCATGCCCGATGGCGGCCCGATCTTCGATGGGTTCATGCCGGACGAGCGCTTCGGGACGGGAGCGACGATCGGCGGCACCGTCCCCGCGGGCTCGGGAGGGAGCGTCGCGGCGTGGCCGACCTGCAGCACGCGCCTCGTACTGAATTCCGATGTCCCCATCATGAATCTCGAGACCCAGCCGGACGTCGGCCCATCATCGGAGGCCTGGTGCGTCCGCCGCGCCGACGGCAGCACTCCCAACGTCCCCTACGGCGCCGGCAACATGTTCCGGTCCTGGGAACTGGCGGGCTCGCCGCATCTCACCCCCCTCGTCACGGGCAACGACAACTCCGTACGCGATCTCGGGCCCGCAACGACGGTGACCTCTGCCGGGTTGGGCTCGGACACGGGCTTCGAATTCCCGGTCTACGCGTGCACCCATGCGTCGAATCAGAGCACATTTCCCAAGGAGATTTTCAAGCAGGCCTCGCTCACCGAGCTCATCAACTGGGTCGAGTACGGCATCGTGCCGCCGGCATCGCCGCCGCCCGAAGCGCTCACGAACCTCGTCCTCACCAGCCCCACGACCGCGAAGTATGTTCTCGATGGCTACGGCAACGAGTCGGGCGGACTGCGCACGCCCTTCGTCGACTATCCCGACCGCCAGTGGTTCGTGAACGACACGACGGCGTCGACGCCGACACCGGTAGGGCCATTGGCGACGTTGTACTGCACCCTTTACGGCTATAACGTGCCGTTCACGGCGACGCAGCTGCAAGCGGAGTTCGCGAACCACGCCGCTTACGTGAAGGACATCACCAACGAAACCAACGCGCTGGTGATCAACGGCAACATGAATCCTTGGAACGGCACCGCGACCAAGACGGACGCGGCAGGCTCGCCGGTGCCCACAAGCAGCATCGGGACGAACCCCATCTACGGTCTGTTCCTTAATCACTGAAGCGCGCCGCCTGCGGCGATCCGAACTGCTTGGGCCGCCCTGCGATCGCAGGGCGGCCCTTTTCATTCCGCGACGGCAGATTGCGCTGCGGCGCTTTGCCAACGCTGCACGCTGCGCCCTGACGATGCGTCAGGGGTAATATCCGACTTACTTCTGACCGGCGCCGCCGAGGCAGCGGTAGATGACGCCGCCGAGCGCGCCGCCGATGAGCGGCGCGAGCCAGAACAGCCAGAGCTGACCCAGCGCCGCCGCGCCGACGAACAAGGCCGGCCCGGTGCTGCGCGCCGGATTGACCGAAGTGTTGGTGACGGGAATGCTGATCAAGTGAATGAGGGTCAAGGCGAGCCCGATGGCGATGGGCGCGAAGCCGGCCGGCGCGCGCCTGTCGGTAGAGCCCAGAATGACGATGAGAAAGAAGGCGGTGAGCACGATCTCAGCGATCAAGCAAGCGCCCAGCGAATAGCCGCCGGGCGAGCGAGCGCCGTAGCCGTTCGAGGCGAAGCCTGCCGACAGCTCGAAGCCCGCCTTGCCGCTGGCGATGAGGTAGAGCACCGCCGCGGCGGCGATGGCGCCGACCACTTGAGCGATCCAATAGGGAATGACATCGCCGGCGGGAAAGCGCCCGCCCGCCCAGGCGCCGAAGGTGACGGCCGGATTGAAGTGACCGCCGGAGATGTGGCCGACGGCGAAGGCCATGGTCAGCACGGTGAGCCCGAAAGCCAAGGCCACGCCGGCAAAGCCGATGCCCAACCCCGGAAACGCCGCCGCCAGAACCGCGCTGCCGCAACCGCCGAATACCAGCCAGAAGGTGCCGAGAAACTCGGCGCCGAGCTTGTGCCCAAGCGACATGGTCGATCCCCCCGAGAATCGCTTCGATCGGCGGACAGGATACCTAATCCGCCCTCGCCCCCGTAGCCTCTCGTCTTCTTTCGGGTGTTCCCGGCCTCAAGCCCTGCCCGCGAGTTTGAGCGCGGCGAGATGGTCGGCCAAACTCTGCGGCAAGGTCGCCGGGGCATTGCGGCCCAAGCCGCAATAGGCGCCGAGGCCGAACTCCGGCAGGTATTTGCGCGCCACCGCCAGCCGCTCTTTGAAACTTTCCATGTTGTGGATGAGCCCCAAATAGACTCGCGCGCCTTTGGGATCGAGCTTGGCAAGCGGCGCGTAGAAGGCATCCTTGGTGGTGTCGAGCGCCGGGATGTGAATCCAATCGACGCGCCGCCCGGCCGCGGCGACGCAGGCATTGGCATAATCGACGGCGATGCCGAGATCGTCGGGCGCAAAGCGCGGCCAGCCGCCATAGGTCCCGAAGCAGAAATGGATGCCGAGCGCCACGCCCTCCGGCACGATGCGCGAGAGATTGCGCACCTGCGCGACATTGCGCTCGATCGCGCCTTCGCGCGGCAGCGCCGGCTCGCCGCCATAGAGATCGATGATTTCCTGCGCCAGATCCCATTGCAGCGCGAGATCCTTCGCTGGAATCTTCTCGACGATTTTCGCGATCTCGGCGGCGAGCGCTGCCTCGTAGCCGGGCTTGACGCGCTCGACATCGCCCGGACGCGGAAAGGAAATGGGCCGCACCACGCTGTTGACCAGCGGCAGCGAGACCTGGAAGCGCAGCCCTGCGGGGAGGACGCCTTTCTCGCGCAGGGTGCGGAAGACGAAATAGGAATTGATCGCGTCGCGGGCGAAGCCCAGACGCCAGCCGGGGTCGCCGAAGCGGACCTGTTCGACGCCGTCCTTCACCTGGAATTTCCAGTAATCGCCGCGGTCGCGCGGCAACAGCCGCTCGACGCCGTTATCGGGCGCCGGCCGCGCCACGGTTTCGAGATCGAGATGACCGTTGAAGACCTGGTAGGAAAGACGGATCACCCACCAGCGGCGGTCGCCGACCTCGCCATCCGGCAAGGCCGGCAAATATTTCGCGAGCGGCGCCCCGAAATTCCGCATGACTTCTTCGACCGTGTCATAGGGGACGCTGCCGATCAGCAGAAGATCTTGTGCCATGGTGCGATTGCCTGTGGTTGTTCGGCGCGGGGAGAACCCGCGTCAATCCGTTTGACCCTTGCTTGACATCATGCGGTCGATGCTGAACCGGCCGGCGCCCGCCACAAACACCAAAAGAAGCCCGCCGAGAATGGCGAGATTCTTGGTGAAATTGGTGTACTGAGCGAGCTGCTGCGGCGCCGGGTATTCCCAGTACCTGTGCGCGAAGGCGGTTGCGATGATCACGTACAAAATGCCGAGCAGCGCGCCATAGCGCGTCGCGAGGCCCAAGATCAGCGTCAATACGATGATGAATTCGATCGTGACGGCGACCCCACTCCAGAACGCCGGATTGGGGAAGCCGAGAGCGCCGAGATAGCCCGCGTTCGGCGACAAAAACCAGGCCGTCATCAAGAACAGCAAGGCGATGAGCACCCGCGCCGCAAGCAACAGTAGGTTGTTCATGCCGGAGGCGATGCCGTCGGCGTAGGAAAAAGCGCGGTGCGACGATTCCGTGGATCGCATTGACGTGCCCCCCTATGGTGTCGGTCTGAATTCTGCAGCTGGCCAGCCGGACACTTTGCAATCGTAGCCGCCTGACTGGCTGGCCTCAACTGCATTGGACGCGAGACGCGTTCCCGCCTCAAAGCGGATCTGCGCAATATCTCTATGTAATAGGATTGTCTCTCCGTCGAATGCGGCGGCGATTGTGACCATCGGGGTCAGACTGGCGTAGCGCCCGTCGCTGCCGGTGAAAAATGGGCGCGGGTTCAACTGGAAGGAAAGGCATTGTCCGGACTTAGCGCACTGCCAGTTTGATCCTTCGGGACTTCCCGCATCGTTGACCCGTCCCAAACCTCGTAATGCTCTGGCCGAAACTGCGTTTTCTCTCCGATTTTGACGGTGAGCGTGTTATCTACAGCGAAGCCATACCTGCCATCCTCCGCAATGGCGACCTTTTTCAGGGTCGAGCGCCATTCGCAACAAGGATATTGCTGGTCCGGGGCCGCAAGGTCCTCGACCTTGCCGATAAGATTCCCAAAAATGTAGCGGACCAACAACATTGGACCGCGTGGCACTGCGTACTCTTCCGCCAGGATTCGGATTCGGAGAGCCTCCTCCAATCCCAGCGTGTCAAATATGGCGCGCCGAAGATAGGCGGCCGTGCGAATTAGTATTTCCTTCGCTGGCTCGCGGATGGCGCCGTAATCGCGATATCCATGTTCAAAGGCGTCGCTCGCCTCTTTCGCCTTTTGATAGCACTCTTCATCGTTACCGAAGATCAGACGACGCCGAGCTTCCCCATTAAGCCGTTCCCGGTACCGTCGCCTTTCGACCCCGTCAATCTGCCAGTCGATTGCGAGCTGCCCCTCCGACTTGCCAGTTTTCTTGGAATGCTGGCGCAACGCGGCTTTCGTTAGCGCTTCTACACCCATATACAGGTGTGCAATGCAGGAGATTTCACGGCCCAATCGCCAAGAGCTCAGGGCCTCCGCGTACTGCGCTATGGCGCGGGTGATGCGGGGCCGCTCTTCGTGCGACGCTAGGAAGCCCAATACTGCACCCACAGCTTCGACATCGATGCGGCGGCCAGGAACGGGAATGGTTGGTGATTCGGGAACGAACGATTGAAAGTATTCATGCTCTGCATTCGCGGGCGTCGCGTCGAACACTATTTCGACCTCTAGTTGCCCCATCGTTGCATTCACGCATACTGCGACGATTGAGCTAATCTCTGCGGCCGTACCCACGAAGGCTGCCACAGCCGCATGAAGGTCGGCGGCGCTCCCTGTTACCTCGACCCAAAAATCCCTCGGCACAGGTGCGTCGAAGCCTTGCTCCTGGTAGCGCGTCCGAAACACGAGCTTGAATTTACCCCACTCGGGATGATGGCTCTCGAGGGTCAAGTTTATGCCGGGATAGAGAATCGCGCTCGCCCTCGATCGAGCTACTACGATATAGGTGCCCATCACCGTCTCACATTGTCACGAATAGTTTCCGTAGCAGGACGTCCCATCAGGCATTAGTCGGCGTCGGAAAGCGTATCGAAACGGGATCGAGCGGCCCGGAGCCGCATTCATAGTTTACCGACGATGGTGGGTCCCCGCCCCTCACCCCTTCCGCCGCGGCGGCTCTCGCGTCTGCCCCGCCTTCTCTAGCGCCGCGAGATACTCCGCCCAGCGCCGCTCCTGCTCCTGCCCGAGCTCGCGCAGATAGCGCCACGAAAATATCCCGGTGTCGTGGAGATCGTCGAAGACGATGCGGATGGCGTAGTTGCCGACGGGCTCGAGGCGGAGGATGCCGATCTCGCGCCTTCCCGCGACCAGTTGTTTCTGGCCGGGACCGTGGCCTTGCACTTCGGCCGAGGGGCTCTCGACCCGCAAATATTCCGCCGGCAAGCGATAGCGCGTGCCGTCGTCGAATTCGATCTCGAGTGCCTTCTCCGCCGTCTTGAGGCGCAGCTCGATGGGCCAAGGCTCGGCGACCATCGCCGCTCAGCCGCCCGAGCCTGCGCCGAGCCGCGCCTTCTCTTCATCGGAAAGCGACCGCGCCTCCTCGGCGAGCATGATCGGGATGCCGTCGCGGATGGGATAGGCCAATCCCGCCTGCGGGCTGATCAATTCCTGCGCCGTGCGGTCGTAGCGCAGCGGGCCCTTGGTCACCGGGCAGACCAGAATTTCCAAGAGCTTCGGATCGACGTCGCTCATCGCCCCCTCAGTTCCGCGTGTCGTTGCCTTCGCCGACGGTGCCGCGCACCGCCATCTCCATGAGCGCGGTCAGAAGCTCGCCGCAGGCCGCCGCATCCGCGGTCTCGAGCAGCGCCTGCTTCTCGCGCGGCGCAAACGGGCAGCCCATGGCGAGCGAGGTGATGAGCCGCTCGCCCGGCGCCTGAGCGATGGCGGCGATATCGGCGGTGATGCCGTGGCGGTGGAAATAGGGCTTGACCGCACCCATGAGGCGCTCGCGGTCGAGCCGCGGCTCGTGCCCGTCCAAATCGGCGCGCCAGCGGCTCCAATCGGTGTGGGCGATGCGAAAGAGATCCTCGCGCCGCATTTCCTCCGCGACATCGAAGCGGCTGACGCCCAGAAGGGTCAGGACAAAGCGCCCTTCCGCCGTCATCTCCTGGAACTCGACGATGCGGCCCATGCCGCCGGTGCGGTAGAGCGGCGGGTCGCCGGCATCGCCGCGGCCTTCGAGCGGCTGGATCATGCCGACCATGCGGCCATGCGCCAGCGCGTGCCGGACCATGGCGAGATAGCGCGGCTCGAAGACGTTGAGCGGCAGCCGCCCGCGCGGCAACAGCAGAACGCCGGTCAAGGGGAAGAGCGGCAAGCGCGCCGGCAGCTGATCGAAGCTGGGGTCGAACGGGCCGCTTCTCGCGCTCATGCCCGCCTGCGGTTCAGGAAAACAGCAGCGAGGAGAGCCGCCGCCGCGACGTGACGGTGAGCGGATCGGTCGGACCCATCGCCTCGAAGAATTTGAGGAGCTGCTTGCGCGCCGCCTGCTCGTTCCATTCGCGGTCGCGGCGGATCGTTTCCAAGAGCTGGTCGATCGCGGCCGCGCGCTCGCCGGCGGCAAAGAGCGCCGAGGCGAGATCCAAACGCGCCTGGTGATCGCCGGCGTTGCGCTCGACCCGCGCCTTCAGCTCGCCGAGCGCACCCGCCGCCTTGGCGCCGGCCTCGGCCAACTCCAACGCGGTGCGCGCGCCGGCGATCTCCGCATGACTCGCCTGCTCGGCGGGCACGCGGTCGAGAAATTGCTTTGCCTTGGCGAAATCCTTCTTGGCGATGGCGGCGCGGGCGAGCCCGGCCAGGGCGTCGAGATTGGCCGGATCGTGCTGCAGCACTTGGCTGTAGACGTTGGCGGCGCGCGCGTGATCGCCGGCGGCGACCGCTTCCTTGGCGAGCGCCACCGCCTCGGCCACTGGATCGGGACCGCCGGCGCCGCTCGCCAGGCGGCCGACGAATTGCTTCACCTGGCTCTCCGACAAGGCGCCGACGAAGCCGTCCACCGGCCGGCCATCCTTGAAGGCATAGACGGCCGGGATCGATTGGATGCGCATCTGCTGCGCCAGTTCCTGGTTCTCGTCGATGTTGATCTTGACGAGCTTGACCTTGCCGCGCGAGTCGCGGACCGCCTTTTCGAGCGCGGGCCCCAATTGCTTGCACGGGCCGCACCAGGGCGCCCAGAAATCGACGATCACCGGCGCCTCCTGCGAGGCGTCGATGACGTCGGCCATGAAGGTTGCGGTCGAGCCGTTCCTGATCGCCGCCGCCCCATTGGCGCCCGGGGCGGCAGCGCCGATAATCTGATTCATAATGCCCTTTCCCTGCTGACCCCTAGAAGATGGCGGCGGCAGCGGCCGAAGGCAAGCGCCCCCGGCCGGCCCCTCCGGCACCGGCGCCGGGGCTTAACCTTGCGAGGTGATACCCGTCCGGGCTTTGCAAAGCCCAAGCCCCCGAGTATCATCCGCCGCTCGGACGCGGGCGTAGCTCAGGGGTAGAGCACAACCTTGCCAAGGTTGGGGTCGAGGGTTCGAATCCCTTCGCCCGCTC
>Ga0209415_10005258_pt1 | contig 23319 bp, 15 predicted proteins | sample PeaSoiSIISIP2007_FD_187696 | JGI IMG/M metagenome (GOLD analysis project Ga0209415, IMG submission 187696) | Peat soil microbial communities from Weissenstadt, Germany - SII-SIP-2007 (SPAdes) (version 2) | ecosystem: Environmental > Terrestrial > Soil > Wetlands > Peat | place: Germany... | reverse complement strand
CGGCCGCTACATGGCGAAATACCAGCCGGCGACGGTTGCCGCGATGGAGGGCTTGTTCAGTTCACAGCGAGGGGCGGGAATCGTTCTCCTCGGGCAACCAAATGAGGAAAAGCAAACCATCGACAATCCGCTGGTCGTAAACGATGTGTTGAGTTTTTTGATCTATGGGACCACCAAGGCGGAAGTTCAGGGGCTCGACAGGTTTCCCCGCGATCAGTGGCCTGAGCCACTGCCGCTTTTGTTTTTCAGCTATCACATCATGGCCGGTCTTGGTACCTATTTCGTGTTGCTCATGGTGGTTGCCGCTTTCCTGCTATGGCGTGGGAAGCTGTTCCGGGCCCGCTGGGTGCTTTGGCCGCTGATGTTAAGTTTCCCTCTGCCCTACATAGCAAATACCGCGGGATGGATGACCGCCGAAATCGGCCGCCAGCCCTGGATCATCTATGGCCTGATGCGGACCTCCGAGGGGTATTCAAAGTACGTATCAGCCGGCAACGGTTTGTTCACCCTGCTTGGCTTTATGGGGATGTACACGATCCTCTCCATTCTTTTCATCGTTCTGGTTTACCGGATCGTGGACCAGGGGCCGGGCGAGGCCGCCAGCGCCCGGCAGCGCGGCTCTTTGACTTTAGCGTGAGGTGGCGATGGGATTCATCTGGTTCTGGATTGTCGCGGTCATGCTGGTGGCCTACGTCCTGCTTGACGGGTTTGACCTGGGCGTGGGCATCCTGCATCCATTTCTCGCGCGGACGGAAGAGGAGCGCCAACTCACGCTGCGGTCGATCGGGCCGGTGTGGGATGGAAATGAAGTGTGGCTGCTGGCTTGCGGAGGCACTCTCTATTTTGCTTTTCCGCTGCTTTACGCATCGGCCTTCAGCGGTTTCTACCTGGCTTTGATGATTGTGCTTTGGCTGCTCATCATGCGCGGGGTGAGCATCGAACTTCGCATGCACATCGCGAGCGGAGTATGGCGGTCCTTCTTTGATGGGCTTTTCTTCATCTCCAGCGCGCTTCTCGCAATCTTTTTTGGAGCGGCTTTGGCAAACGTCATTCGTGGTGTGCCGCTGGGTGAAGACGGTTATTTTTTCCTTCCGCTCTGGACCAACTGGCGGGTTGGCGATGAGCCGGGCATTCTGGACTGGTACAGCGTGCTGGGTGGCGTGCTCGCGTTGGTGGCCCTGGCCATCCACGGCGCCCTCTATCTCGCAGTGAAGACCGAAGGCGCCCTGCAGCAGCGCGCGCGGGTTTTCGCTCGAACGGCATGGGGTGTTCTGGCTGCCCTCACCGTGATCAGCCTCCCTGCGTCCATGCTGGTTCGCGCCGACATGCTGGTTAATTACAAGAGCTATCCGGTCGCGTTTGCGGTTCCGCTTGTGGTTGTGTTGTCTTTGATTGGCATTCTTCATTTTTGCCGGCACGAGGCTGACCGGATGGCGTTTTCGTGCTCCTGTGTTTATCTGGCAACGATGCTGGTGGGCGCAGTCATCGGCCTATATCCGCGCTTGCTGCCTTCCAGCAGTGATCCATCGCGCGACATCACCATTCAGAAGGCGTTATCCGGGCCACACACTCTGCATGTCGGCCTGGCATGGTGGGCCTTCGGGATGCTTCTGGCCCTCACTTATTTCGTCATCGTCTATCGCATGTTCCGCGGCAAGGTCTCTTTAGAAAGCGGTGGCTACGGGCATTGAAGATGTTCTTGAATGCCAGACTGCAACAAGCAGAGCTGCTTGAGCATTAATTGTGTGGGTGAGACCCCGCTGCCGCTCTGTCTCGACACCAGAAAGCTCCGTAGCATCTCGATTTGCTCCCTGCCAGGTTTCTCTGCGCACTCTGCGGCCTCTCTCAGCGGTCTCGGCGTGGCAAGGTTTTGGCGAGACTCCAGCAGAAACAGAATCTTAAAATCGCGGAGGTCGCTGAGAACGACCGCAGAACGCGCAGAGATAGCTCTTCGCGAATTTGCTGTGGCTTCCGCTTCTGATGATCTGCTAAGGTTCCCCTGTCAAAAATTAGGGTGAACAGCTCTGGTGGTTTGAGCCGGCCCCGACTTCGAGACACAGGAACCCTATGAACCTCTGGCCTCAGCCACTTGATCCCCTGCATGGAATGGTTCTTTCGGCCGCAGCTGCCGCCCTTCCGTTAGCGACGGTGCTGATCCTGATGGGAGGGCTCCGCAAGCCGGGATATGTATCGGCTGCTTGGGGTCTGTTGTGCTCCCTGGCGCTGGCTTGCGTGGTTTGGCGCATGCCGGTCCATCTGGCTCTTTGGAGCGCAGCTTACGGATTCGTTTACGCCCTTTGGCCAATCATGTGGATTGTTTTTGCCGCTCTTTGGCTTTACAACCTCTCGGTCGCGACCGGAAAGTTTGATCTCCTGCGCCGATGGATGGAAGGCCATGCTTCCGGCGACATGCGAGTTCAGGTTGTCCTGGTGGCGTTTTGCTTCGGAGCTCTGCTGGAAGGCACGGCAGGGTTCGGCGCCCCGGTTGCGGTCACCGCATTCTTGCTTCTGGCCCTCGGTTTCAGTTCCCGTCGAGCGGTGACCCTGTCGCTCATCGCGAATACTACGCCGGTAGCTTTTGGAGCTCTGGGCATTCCCATCGTGGCGCTCGCCGCAGTGACCGGACTTGACCAGATGAAGCTCTCGGCCATGGTCGGCCGCCAGCTCCCCTTTATGTCCTTTCTTCTTCCTGCCTACCTGATCCTTGTGCTGTCGGGACGAAAGGGCTTGAAAGATGCCTGGCCGGCGGCGCTGGTTGCGGGTGGCAGCTTTGCTCTTGTGCAATGGTCGGTCGCTAATTTCTGGGGGCCTTACGCAGTGGATGTTCTAGCATCCTTATCGTCGATCATCGCGCTCACGATTTTTCTGCGCTGGTGGAAGCCCCGAAACATCGTGCGGCCAGAAACGCCCTCCGCCGACCCTGCCTCCGCATTCCAGCTGTCGTTGTCGGATTCGATCGCGGCTTGGACTCCCTGGATTCTGCTGGCGACGGTGATGGTGGTTTGGTCCTATTTCAAAGTTTTCAAGAAATTTCAATTCTCAATGGCGGTGCCGCAGCTTCACAATGCAATTTTCATCACCCTTTACCACAAACCCTATCCCGCCATCTACGACTTTCAACCTCTGGCGGCGGGCACGGCAGCGCTGACCGCGGCGATCATTTCCGCCCTGGCTCTACGCGCCTCGCCGCGCGCCCTGTTTCAATCGGGTCTGACGACCCTGCGACAACTGCGATTGCCGGGCCTGACGGTCATGCTCATCGTTGCGCTTTCCTACACCTACAACTATTCAGGGATGGCCTACACCCTGGGCGCGGCCCTCGCCGGACTCGGCAAGTGGTTCCCTCTGGCCAGCGGTTTTCTGGGCTGGGCTGCATGCTTCTTAAGTGGAAGCGACACCGCCAGCAACCTGCTGTTCGGCAACCTGCAAGTCGCGGCCGCCCACCAGATCGGCTTGAACCCAATCTTGCTGGCCGCCACAAACTCTTCGGGCGCGGTGACGGGAAAGATGATCTCGCCGCAAAATATCGCCGTGGGGGTTACTACCGTGGGCCTGGTGGGGCAGGAGGGAGAAGTTCTCCGGGAAATCTTCTGGCACAGTATTCTGTTCGCAACGGTTTTGAGTTTGCTGGCCTTCGCGCAGGCCTACGCGTTGAAATGGATGGTGCCGTGAAGCAAAGGCAACGGCGGATCCAAATGCGACGTCGCCGATCACAGCCGGCAGATCAGCAACTCTCGCTCGTACACCATTTCTGGTGGCAGACGGTCGTGCAGGGTAATGAACAGCTCCTCATGGCTGATCACCTCCCGGCGCCAGGCCGCTTTATCAATGGTTTGCAGCTCGCTGAATATTTCTTTCGGGAACGTTAGATTCTTCCATTCGATGTCCTCGTAGTAGGGAATCCAACCGATACGGGTTTCTCTCCCCAGGGCGCGGCCATGCACGCGGTCGACAATCCATTTCAACACGCGCATGTTTTCGCGAAACCCCGGCCAGATAAATTCGCCCTCCGCGTTTTTGCGGAACCAATTCACATGGAAGACGCGTGGAGTAGAGCTGAGCGAACGCTGCATCTTCAGCCAGTGGCGGAAGTAGTCCCCCATGTGATAGCCACAGAAGGGAAGCATGGCCATCGGGTCTCTGCGGACATTCCCTACCGTGCCGCCGGCGGCGGCGGTGGTCTCAGAACCCATGGTGGCGCCCACGTACACTCCCGCGCTCCAATTGAATGCCTGATAGACGAGCGGCATGGTGGTGGCGCGCCGGCCGCCGAAAATAATGGCGCTGATGGGCACCCCGTTGGGATCTTCCCAGGCCGCGTCGATGGTTGGGCATTGCGACGCGGGCGCGGTGAAACGGGCGTTCGGATGCGCCACCTTGGCCCCGGTTGCTTGTGCCATTTGAGGAGTCCATTTCTTTCCCTGCCAATCGACGCATTCGGCGGGAGGCTCATCCGTCATGCCTTCCCACCACACGCCGCCCTCGGGAGTCAGCCCGACATTGGTGAAAATCGTGTTCCTGGCAAGTGCGGCCATCGCATTGGGGTTGGTCTTTTTCGATGTGCCGGGAGCAACTCCGAAGAAGCCGGCTTCGGGATTCATGGCCCGCAGCCGGCCGTCTTCGTCTGGCCAAATCCAGGCAATGTCATCGCCCACCGTCCAAACCTTCCAACCCTCGAATCCCGCGGGCGGGACCATCATGGCGAAATTTGTCTTGCCGCATGCGCTCGGGAACGCCGCGGCGACGTAGGTCTTCTCGCCGTTGGGATCCTCTACTCCCACGATGAGCATATGCTCCGCCATCCACCCCTCGTCGCGCGCGATGTTGGACGCAATCCGCAGGGCAAAGCATTTTTTCCCCAGCAGTGCGTTTCCACCGTACCCTGAGCCGTAAGACCAAATCTCGCGGCTTTCCGGGAAGTGGACGATATATTTTTCCTGATTGCAGGGCCACGGCACGTCTTTCTCTTTGGGAGCCAGCGGTTTTCCAACGCTGTGCAGACAGGGGACCACTCGCTTTTCGTCACGGTCAATTTCTTTGAATACGGGAAGTCCAATGCGCGCCATGATCCGCATGTTTACGACTACGTAGGGAGAATCCGTAAGCTGCACACCGATCTGCGACATGGGTGCGCCCACGGGTCCCATGCTGAAGGGCAGCACGTACATGGTCCGGCCTCGCATGGAGCCCTTGAACAGCGCCTTCAACCTGCGGCGCATGGTGAACGGATTTTCCCAGTTATTGGTGGGGCCGGCACCATCCTTGGACAGGGAGCAAATGAAAGTTCGGTCCTCCACCCGAGCGACATCACTGGCATCGGAACGGGCTAGAAAGCAGCCCGGCCACAACTCCGGATTTAGCCTGATGAGGGAGCCAGACTTCACCATTTGGCCGCAAAGCCGGTCATACTCCTCCTGCGATCCGTCGACCCAGTGAATTGCCTTCGGCTCGGTCAGGGCGGCGGTCTTCTCCACCCACCGGAGCAGGTGCTTGTTTTCGCTGGGAGGCAAAGCCGGTTCTCTTTTCTTCATAGCTTGAAGTTCACTGGATTGGCCGGAAGGTTAAACATGCAGAACGCCAAGATTAGCACAGGGCGGTCCGAATCATCGTTAGTCGCAAGTCCCCGAAACAGTGGCAAGTCCCCCGGAAAGGCCGGCAGTTGCAGCTGGTTCTGAGATTCAATGTAAGTGATTGTCTCAGCGCATAGTTAGGCAACTTTTGCCGGCGGGTCAGAAGGCGTGATTTCTGCCGGATTTGCCTCCGGGAACTTGTTGACAACCCCCCTTAAGTTGGGTAGCCTGAATAAGTTAGAGCTCTTCTTCGAGGCTCCCCCTAGCCTGAGGAAGAATTAAGAATCAGGGCGGAGATTCATGACGCGTTGCCAGAATGAAGGACGGGCGAAGCGGATGTGCCTATGTTGTTGTCCGCCCCAATCTGGCGCGTGGAAGTTTTGAATTAAGGCTATTATTCGAGCTTACTCAAAAGGCCACTCGCCAAGCCGGCAAGTTGGCCTTTTTACTTTTTAGGGGAAACCACCGACATTTGAAAAGCAGCCGGATTCTTCCCCGAGCCCCGGTGTCTGGGCGAAATGTTGTTCAGCAGGCAAACGATTATGAAAACCTCGAACTCACTTTGGAAAGATCAGCTGGCCGGAAAAATGCCGGAAGCGCTGGCCCGCGAGATTGACAGCTTTGAAACCGACATTGCCCTGCGAAAACAGGGAAAGATGGACGAACGCCTATTTGCTGAAACGCGTCTGCGCCGGGGCGCTTATGGCCAGCGCTATGACAACGGCCAGCGCCACGACGGCAAGCAGGTCCAGCAAATGGCTTATCCCTCAGGCGATCTGACCAAAGGCCCGATGACGATGTGGGACGCGCCGGGCATGCAGCGCATCAAGATTCCCGGCGGCGGCCTAAACGCCACCCAACTCGAAACCATGGCGGAGTTAGCCGAGGAGTATTCCGACGGCATTGCCCATGTCACCACCCGGCAGGACTTTCAGCTTCACTACGTCCAGATTGACGACACGCCCAGCATTATGCGGCGGCTGGCGGCCGCTGGTATCACCACTCGCGAGGCCTGCGGAAACTCCGTCCGCAACGTGACCGCTTGCCCCTATGCCGGGGTTTGCCCGGATGAAGTTTTCGACGTCACTCCTTATTCCCGAGCGCTGTCCAAGTTCCTGCTCGGCCATCCCGACTGCCAGAACTTCGGCAGAAAGTTCAAGCCGGCGTTCAGCGGCTGCGCTCAGCACGCTTGCGGGCTGACCAGCTTGCACGATATTGGTGTGATCGCGAAGAGACGCGAGGAGGATGGAAAAGAAAAGCTGGGATTTGAACTGTACGTCGGCGGCGGACTTGGTGCCGTCCCCTACCAAGCGAAGTTGTTCGATTCGTTTATGGCGCCCGAAGAATTGTTGCCGCTGACCCAGGCGGTCGCCAGGGTGTTCGCCAGGCTTGGCGAGAAGAAGAATCGTAACCGGGCGCGGATCAAGTTTTTGGTTCAGGACTTGGGGATCGAGAAATTCAAGGAAGTGGTGCTGGAGGAACGCAAGAGCCTGCCCTTCGATCCGCGATGGACCGAATACGTGAAGGATGCGCTGCAAGCGCAGGAATCGCCGCTGCGGCCGGGCGGCGAAGGGCCTTCTTTGGTTTCGATCGGAACTTCAGAGGCCTTCCAGCGTTGGCTGAAGACCAACACGCGTCCGCAGAAGCAAGCCGGATATGTGACGGTCACGGTCACGCTGCCTCTAGGCGACATCACCGCCAACCAACTGCGCTCCTTGGCCGACATCGCTCGCCGTTTCACCAAAGAAACCATTCGCACCACGGTCGAACAAAATTTCGTGATTCGCTGGATCAGCAAGAGTGATTTGCCGGAAATCTACAACGCTCTGCAGGCGGTAGGCCTGGGCGATCCGGGCGCGGGCGCCATCGTCGACGTCGTCGCCTGCCCGGGGACGGATACCTGCAAGCTTGGCATCTCCTCTTCTCGGGGTCTGGCCGCCGAGCTGCGCACCAAGCTGGCCGAGAAGAGTTTTCAGATGGACGAGGCGGTGCAGAATCTGCACATCAAGATCAGCGGATGCTTTAACAGTTGCGGACAGCACCACGTCGCCGATTTGGGCTTCTACGGGGTCAGCCGCAAGCTCGGCGGATACGCCGTGCCGCATTTCCAGGTTGTTCTGGGCGGCGAGTGGGAGCACAACGCGGGTTCTTACGGCCTGCCGGTGGTGGCGATTCCGTCCAAGAACATTCCGCAAGTTGTCACGCGGCTTACCGAGCGCTACGTGGCCGAGCGCAACACCGGCGAGAGCTTCAAGGACTTCACCAAGCGCATCGGCAAGGCGGAGCTGAAGAAAATGCTGGATGATCTCACCCACCCGCCCGCGGGGGATCGTTCCTTCTTCTCCGATTGGGGAGACCCGCGCGAATACAGCCTGGGCGATATGGGCACCGGTGAATGCGCCGGAGAAGTTGTTTCGCCGTTTGATTTTGAGATGGCTGCCGCCGAACGCGAACTCTTCGAAGGCCAGTTGGCATTCGAAGGCGGGCAAGTCGAGGAAGCGGGTAAGAAGGCTTATCGCTCCATGCTGCTGGGCGCCAAAGCGCTGGTGAAGATCAAGTTCCTGGACATTTCCGACGATCCCGATCAAATCGTCTCCGAATTCCGTACCCGGTTCTTCGACACGCAGCTATTCTGGGATCCTTTTGCAGGAGGCAAGTTCGCCAACTATCTTTTTGACGCGCACCAGAAAGCCACGCAGCCTTACACGCTGGATGCAAGCCGTTACTTGCTGGATGAAGCGCAGCTCTTCATTGACGCCGCGCACAGCTGCAACAATAAGGTGATGACGGCGGTAACTGTGTAGGCCCCGGGCCTTGTCATCCTGAGCGAGCTTTAGCTCGCGAAGGATCTGACGAACCGAGTGGATCGGCACAGAGGTGCCGAGGTTCGTTGGCGATTTGTCGACTGTGTTTGCTGACAATCAAAACTCGTAAGATCCTTCGGCGGCTGAAAAGCCGCCTCAGGATGACAACGTTTAGAAGGAACAGCCGCCGCATGGAACTTCAGCACGTCAATGTAAAGCTCCTCGTCAAAGACCCCGAGGGAATTGAGCTCGAGCCCCTGATCCCCATTTTCCATAGCTGGATTCAGGACAAGGTCTTCGAGGAACGCTTGCTCGACATCGCGGACTACCGGCACGTCCACCATGGGCCGGGTGTGGTTTTGATTGGCCACGAGGGCGACTACGCCGTCGACAACACCGACGGGCGCCTGGGCGTTCGTTACAACCGCAAGAACGGGCTCGAAGGCAGCAATCGAGTTCGCATGAAGCAAGCCGCGCGCGCCGCCCTGAACGCCTGCCAGCGTTTGGAGGGGGAAGCCAGCCTGGGCGGCAAACTTCGCTTCAACGGTCAGGATGTGGAAGTGTTCATCAACGACCGGCTGCTTGCCCCAAACCGCCTTGAAACACGTGAGGCGGTCAATGCGGAGTTTCAGGGCTTTGCCGAGGAGTTATTTGGCAGAGCTGAGCATTCTTTGTCCTACCCCAGCGAACCGCGCCGATTGTTTGCAGTTTCACTGCGAGCCTCCCGGCCCTTCTCCGTGGCAGAGTTGCTGGCAAACCTGACGGCGTAATCTTAGGTTTCTTGTCATTCCGAGCCAGCTTCATCGGCGAGGAATCTGTTTTTGCTCACAAACGGCAGATTCACTTCGACTTCGCTCAGGGCAGGCTCTCGCGCGATGCTGCTGCGCTTCGCAATGACAATTCCCGTAAAGGTTCAGAGTGCACCCTACCAAACACCCCGTGCCCGCTTTGAGACATTGAAGCCGAACCTATATAGTTGTCGCCGCGGTTTTCTGACCCTGCTGATCCATGCGCCTCCAAATGTGAGGCTTGATATAGATGTGGCCGGAGCACCCGCTGGACTCTGCAAGCCCATGGCGGAAGGTTTGCTGTGAGCCGGCTTCTTAACTTTGCGCTCTCTAAACTCGAACCCAGGAGAGAACTCATGAATGCCAGGTCCGGGCTGATTGCGGAACTGTCCGCTGAGTTTATCGGGACCTTCGTACTTATCCTCTTTGGCACAGGTGTGGTTGCCATGGTTGTGCTGTTCCCCTCCCGAAACCCGGGAGAAACCATTCACGGCGGCTACACCGACATCACGATCGGCTGGGGGCTGGCTGTGACCATGGGCATCTATGTCGCGGGGAAGGTCTCCGGCGCGCATCTGAATCCTGCCGTGACGCTGGCGCTTGCGGTATTCCGTGGCTTTCCCTGGCGCAAAGTGGTGCCCTATTCCATCGCGCAGACCGCTGGCGCATTCGTTGCCGCGGCGTTGGTGTATCGAAATTATCTGCCTGCGTTCCACCAGGTCGATCCCCAGCTCGAACATACGGCTGGGATATTCACGACTTTTCCCGCGTTCGCAGGAATGCCGCAGGCCGGTTTCTTGGATCAATTAATCGGGACGGGTTTGCTGGTATTGCTCATACTCGCCATCACGGATGAATTCAACATGCCCCCCGGCGCCAACTTAGCGCCATTGATGATTGGTCTAGTCGTGGTGGCGATTGGCATGAGTTTTGGCGGCATGCATGGTTATGCGATTAATCCGGCGAGGGACTTCGGTCCCCGCCTGTTCACGGTTGTTGCCGGTTTTCGTAACAACGGCCTGACCGACCATAGCGGGGTCTGGTGGGTGCCCATTGCCGGGCCTTTGCTGGGCGGCCTTTTGGGAGCCGCGGTTTACGATTTCGGTATTCGACGGTTCCTACCGCGTGCTTGAACCCTATGAACGAAACTGAACTGGATATTGGACTGGAATATTGGACTGGAATGTTGACCTAGAATGTTGACCTAGAACGACGGGAGAGCTCTTGCCATATATTTTGGCGCTTGATCAAGGGACCACCAGTTCGCGAGCCATTTTGTTCGATCATGAGGGCGCAATCAAAGCGGTGGCGCAGCGTGAATTCGAACAGATTTTCCCGCAGCCTGGATGGGTGGAGCATGATCCGGAGGAAATTTGGACATCGCAGATCAGCGTCGCCGTGGAAGTCTTGAGCCGGGCGGAAAGGCGGCCGCAGGAAATTGCCGCTATCGGCATCACCAATCAGCGCGAGACAACCATTGTGTGGGATCGCGAAACCGGGAAGCCGGTTTACAACGCCATCGTCTGGCAAGATCGCCGCACCGCCGCGTTTTGCGACCAACTGAAGGCCGGCGGACATGAGAGCCTGATCCAACAGCGCACCGGCCTGCTCATCGATTCCTATTTTTCCGCAAGCAAGATCGCCTGGATACTCGACCAGGTGCCGGGCGCGCGCCAACGCGCAGAAGCCGGGCGGCTGGCCTTCGGCACGGTGGATAGCTGGCTGGTTTGGAAACTAACCAGCGGACGTACGCATGTCACCGACGCCAGCAACGCTTCGCGCACTCTACTCTTCAATATCCGCACCGGCCGTTGGGACGATGAACTCCTGGGCCTGTTCCGTATTCCCGCATCGATGATGCCCAAGGTATGCGGCTCCAGCGAAGTGTATGCCGAGGTGACGACAACCCTGGGACTGGGCGGCATAAAAATCGCGGGCATCGCCGGCGACCAGCAGGCCTCTCTTTTTGGGCAGAGATGCACCTCTCCTGGGCTCACGAAGAACACCTACGGGACTGGATGCTTCATGCTGCAGAATACCGGAACGCAGGCGACCGCCTCCGCCAATCGTCTGGTGACCACGGTCGCCTGGAAGTTGGGATCGACCATCGACTACGCGCTCGAGGGCAGCGTCTTTGTGGCGGGCGCGGTTGTCCAGTGGTTGCGGGACGGCTTAGGCCTGATTCGTACTTCCGCCGAGGTCGAGCCTCTCGCCGCATCGGTTCCAGACAACGGGGGCGTTTATTTTGTCCCTGCTTTTGTAGGGCTGGGCGCGCCGCACTGGGACCAGTATGCTCGGGGCTCGATGTTCGGAATTACGCGCGGCACGAAAGCGGGTCACGTGGCTCGCGCGGCGCTGGAGAGCATTGCCTACCAGGTAGCTGACCTGCTGGTCGCCATGCAGCGCGATGCCGGCACCCCAGTGCGAGAATTACGGGTCGATGGCGGGGCCACAGCGAATGACACTCTGATGCAGTTTCAAGCCGATATTCTGGGAATTCCGATTGTGCGCCCGTCGGTGACTGAGACCACGGCCCTCGGGGCCGCCTATTTTGCCGGCCTCGCAGTGGGGTTCTGGCGCGACGTGCGGGAGATTGGCGCCATGCCGCGGCCAGAGCAACGCTTTGAAGCGCACATGCCGCGCTCCCAGGCCCAGGTCCTACGCGAACGCTGGAATGAGGCGCTGGCGCGCGCCAAGGCGTGGGAGGTCAAGTCCGAAGCATGAACCGGCTGGACATGCTGAATCGTGTCCTGCGTCGTGCCCAGCCTTGGGACATGGTGATTATCGGGGGCGGAGCTACGGGTGTAGGCAGCGCCGTGGACGCGGCTTCCCGCGGGTACGAGGTCTTGCTTCTGGAGCAGAGCGACTTCGGAAAAGGCACCTCCAGCCGCAGCACCAAGCTTGTGCATGGCGGCGTCCGCTATCTGGAGCAGGGAAACATCTCACTCGTGATGGAAGCGCTCCGGGAGCGAAACATACTCCGCCAAAACGCTCCTCACCTGGTTAGGGATCTCGCCTTCGTCGTCCCGCGCTACGACTGGTGGGAGGCTCCGCTCTACGGCGTAGGCCTGAAAGTCTACGACTTACTGGCGGGCAAGCACGGCATCGGCCGATCGCAAATTCTGACGCGGGAGGAGACTCTCGCTCGCATTCCTACGGTCAACCGCGAAGGACTGCGCGGCGGCGTCGTTTATTACGACGCCCAATTCGACGACGCTCGGCTTTTGATCAGCCTGGCGCTGACTGCGGCAGATGCCGGCGCGGTTCTTCTGAACTACGCTCCGGTGACTGGTTTGATCAAAGAGGCGGACTGCTCCGTTGCCGGCGTCGAAGCTCGCGAGATCGAATCAGGAAAGGACCTGCGCATCAGGGCCAAGGTTGTGATCAATGCTACGGGTCCGTTCTGCGACAACGTGCGCCGTCTGGCGGACCCCAGGGTTGCGCCCATGATTGCGCCCAGCCAAGGCGTTCACCTTGTCCTTGACCGCTCTTTTCTGCCCGGTGACAGTGCGATCATCGTTCCCCACACACCTGACGGCCGCGTAATGTTCGCGATTCCATGGAATGGCCACACCCTGGTGGGCACCACCGATACGGCCATTCAGGAAATTTCTCTGGAGCCGCATCCGCTGCCGGAAGAGGTCGACTTCATATTGCAAACCGCGGGCCGCTATCTGCATCAAGTACCCGCGCGCAGCGACGTTCTGAGTGTTTTTGTCGGCATTCGTCCGCTGGTGAAAAGCGGAAGGTCGGCCAGCACCGCCGCGCTGTCGCGCGATCACACCATCCGCGTGGACAGCTCCGGACTGGTGAGCATCGCTGGGGGCAAATGGACCACTTATCGGCGGATGGCCGAGGACTGCATCGACCAAGCCGCAGCGCGCTCTCGCCTTCCTAAAAGGCAAGTTGTCACCCGGCAGCTCAGTATTCACGGGTTCCACCAGGAGCCCGGCAGGTTGGGGAGTCTGGCGGCGTACGGATCCGATAGCGTCGCCGTTCAGGAGATCGTTCGAGACAACCCCAGTATGGGAGAGCCGCTGCATCCGGCGCTCCCATATTGCGGGGCTGAGGTCGTTTGGGCGGTCAGAGCGGAGATGGCGCGGACGGTAGAGGATGTGCTGGCGCGCCGTACACGGGCCCTGTTCCTCAACGCGCGAGCCGCGTCGGAAATGGCTGCACGCGTGGCGGCAATAATGGCGCCAGAACTCCGGCAGACAAATGCCTGGCAGCTGCAGCAAGTGAATGCTTTCCAGCAACTCGCCCGTGACTACATGATGACGGGGTTTCCAGTTAAGTCATAGCGAAGTGCGAGTATCCCGTTTCCCCAGGCGCCACGCCGAGGCTGCTATCATGACTGCCATGCGTGCCTTGGTTTACACTGCGCCCGAGAAGGTAAGCCTTGAGGAACGCCCTCGGCAGGAGCCTGCGGAGGGTGAAGTTGAGGTCGCGGTCGCTCTGGCCGGAGTTTGTGGTTCGGATATTTCCGGATTTCTCGGCCACAGCCCGCGCCGCCGCCCTCCGCTGGTGCTCGGCCATGAGCTGGTGGGCCGGTTACGAGATGGGCGGCGCGTCGTCGCCAATCCGTTGATGAGCTGTAAGCAGTGCCCGGCGTGCATCTCCGGCGCGCAGAACCTGTGTTCCTCCTGGCGGCTGTTGGGAATGGACCAGATTCCCGGAACCTTTGCCGAGTATGTAGTTCTTCCCGCCGCCCAGATCCTTGAAATTCCCGAATCCTTGCCCGCCACTCGCGCCATTCTGACCGAGCCGCTGGCAAACCTGGTGCATCTGTTCCGGATCGTGCAACCACCACCGTTTTTCCGCCTGGCAATTGTGGGCGCGGGAACCATGGGATCGCTCGCGCTGCTCACCGGGTTGAGCATAGGGGCACGCGATGTCCTGGTGGCGGATGTGAACGACCAGCGGCTCGACACCATGCGGAAGTTCGGAGCGGCTCATGCGGTGAATACGGCTTCGCCGAACGGAATGCTCGAGGCAAAGCGGATTGCGGGTTTGGGTTTCGATGTAGTGATCGATGCCAGCGGTAGTGCCCCGGCCCGGCAGATGGCGTTCGACCTTTGCCGCCCGGGTGGGCAAGTTGTGCTGCTGGGGATGGGCGAGCAGCGCAGCGAAATCGATTTCGTCACCAGCATCCGCAAGGAGCATCGAGTGGTGATGTCATTCGCCTATACACCCCTGGACTTTCAGCGTGCGCTCGAGTTGCTGGTCGCCGGCGCCATTGACCTGACGGCCTGGACCGTACAAATGCCCCTGGAGCAAGGTCAGCGGGCACTCGACATAATCAGCCATAGTCCCGGCGCTACCCTCAAGATGACGCTTGCGGTGGCAGCCGAGAGCTAACCCTGGCCAGCAGTCCTTCCACGAATTCTCTTACAATTCAAAAGAAGAAAAAGTACAATACGGAAACTTTTTGGAACTGGAACGATCTGTACGTTTGAGGCGAAGCCTCGAGCGGGGAACTCACCCTCGGCACAATGCGATCTCCAGCTCATGATTGTTGGTGAACAAAACTTACAGGATTTGTTGAGGCTGCGCACAGGAGGCCACACCCGTGAAACTAAGCACGCTTCCGAATCAAGCTAAACATTCTTGGCCAGTCGGCACATTGCCGTTAGCCTGCACCTTCGTCCTCTTATTACTCATTGCTCAGCTACACCCATCCGTTGCCTATGCTTCCAGCGGCGGTGCTCCCACGCAACTTCAGTGTGAAGCCATGCAGGAGCCGCTGGGCATCGATGCAACCGAGCCTCGGCTTTCCTGGCATCTTCAAGACGGCCGGCGGGGCGCGAAGCAGACTGCCTACGAGGTTCGCGTGGCCAGCTCTGCGGAATCGCTCGCCCAGGATCGGGCCGATGTCTGGGATAGCGGGCAGGTTGCGTCCGATCAATCCGTCAATGTGACTTATGCGGGTCCCCGGTTGGAATCCCGCCGGCGATATTACTGGGAAGTGCGCGTCTGGGACCAGGACGGACAACCCTCTCCGTATAGCCAGGCAACCTGGTGGGAAATGGGGCTGCTCTCTCCACAAGATTGGAAGGCAAAATGGATCACACGTGACCTGCCGGTGGAGCGTGGGGATTATGAATCAGGACTGAAGTGGATCTGGGCGGCCAACGAGGATGGGCTTCACGCCGCGACTGCCGGAAAGCACGAATTCCGGCTCCGCCTGACTCTTGCGGAACGGCCCAAAGAGGCCACGTTGTTCATCACCGCGAAAGACAATGTGGCGGCCTGGATCAATGGCAAGCAGGTGTCGGAAGCAGCGTCCGTAACCAAGTATGGAACCGTCCACCCGTGGGGTTATTTCCGTCAGATCTCCGTTGCCCAGTCTCTCAGCAAAGGCGCCAATGTGCTGGCAGCGGAGGCGATGGTAGATAAGGGAGAGGGCGGCAGTCCCGCGGGATTCATCGCCCTTTTGCGGGTGGAAATGCCCGGTGGCAAGATCCAGCGATTCGTTTCAGGTCCGGAATGGAAGACCGCGGCCGAGCAAACCGGCAACGACTGGGTCGGCAAGAATTTCGACGACTCGTCCTGGCCGGCAGCGGTTGCGATTGCGGATGTGGGACAAGCCCCCCTGGGAACGCCTTGGCCCGTCCTGCCGGCGAGCTTGCTGCGGCATAGCTTCAGTATTGCCAAAGCAGTCCGCTCCGCGCGAATTTATTCGACCGCCTTAGGAAGCTATCAGCTGTATCTCAACGGTCAGCGGGTCGGAAAGGATGTGCTTGCCCCGGGCTGGACCGACTATCGCAAGCGAATCGTCTACCAGGTCTATGACGTTACTTCGCAGGTGCGGCAAGGCGGCAACGCACTCGGCGCAATTCTGGGAGGCGGCTGGTATGCCGATGGCCTGACCTGGCACCAAACCCGGTACAACTTCGGTCCGCCGCCAGTTCGAATCCTGATGCAGTTGGAAGTGGAATACAGCGACGGCACGCGCGACTCGTTCGTATCCGACGAATCGTGGAAGGCGGCGCAATCCCCCATTCTTCGCGCGGAGATTTATAACGGCGAAAATTACGATGCTCGGCTGCAGTTAACCGGATGGGACCAGGCGGCCTTCCCGGACGCCAGCTGGAAATCTGCCCTGGTTGCCCCTGCGCCGGAAGCTCCTCTGGTGGCGCAGGATTTTCCGCCCATGCGGATCGAGGAAACGCTTAAGCCAAAGACGGTCACCAATCCCACACCCGGCGTGTACATCTTCGATCTCGGCCAGAACATGGTGGGATGGGAACGATTGCGGGTTACCGGCCGCGCCGGAACCACGGTCCGCCTGCGCTTTGGAGAGGTTCTTAAGGCCAACGGCGAGCTCTACACCGACAATTTGCGCACGGCGGAAGCGACCGATACTTACGTCCTGCGCGGCAAAGGGGAAGAAGTGTTTGAACCCCACTTCACTTTTCACGGCTTCCGCTACATTGAACTCACGGGCTACCCGGGAACGCCTGCGAGCGACGCGGTGGAGGGAGTGGTGTTCTACACCGACGCGCCTTTCACCATTCAGTTTCACACCGCGAATGACATGGTGAACCAACTCTGGAGCAATATCCTTTGGGGCCAGCGCGGCAATTTCCTCAGCGTGCCTACGGATTGTCCGCAGCGCGATGAGCGGTTGGGGTGGATGGGAGACGCGGAAGTCTTCTGGCGGACTGCGTCCTACGACGCAAACCTAGCCGCTTTTTCGCGCAAGTTTACCGCTGATATTCGCGATGCTCAGGTTTCGTCGGGCGGCTTTACCGATGTGTCTCCCATGGTCGGGGACGTCTCCAACAGCGTAGCCGGCTGGGCGGATGCCGGCGTCATCATCCCGTGGACGGCCTACCTGCAATACGGGGACGCGCGCATTCTGCAAGAGAACTGGGACGCCATGGAAAAGTGGATGGAGCATTTGGAAGGCTCCAACCCGAATCATCTTTGGCTCAAAGAGCGGGGAAATGACTACGGCGACTGGCTCGCCATTGGCAGCCAGACTTCGAAGGATCTGATCGCTACCGCGTACTGGGCCTACGATGCCTCGCTCATGATGCGGATGGCACAGGTGCTGAACCGGCCACCCGATGTGGAGAAATATGCCAAACTCTTCCGCGAGGTTCGTGCGGCATTCGATGAACAATTCGTGAAGCCGGACGGCACTGTAGGCAGCGGCAGCCAGACCAGCGATGTGCTGGCGCTCCACATGAATCTGTTGCCGCAGAGCTTGCGCGCCACGGTCGCGGAAAGACTGGTCGAGGACATCAAGGCCCATGATTGGCACCTCACCACCGGGTTCTTGGGCACTCCTTACTTGATGCTTGAACTGAGCAACAGCGGCCACAGTGACGTTGCCTACCGGCTGCTGCTTCAGACGACATATCCGTCGTGGGGATACATGATCGCCCACGGCGCCACCACCATGTGGGAGCGTTGGAACGGCGATCAGATGATGGACGATCCCTCCATGAACTCCTACAACCATTACGCCTATGGCGCGGTGGCGGAATGGCTGTACCGTGATGCGGCGGGCATCGATGAAGATCCCCAGCAGCCAGGATTCCGCCGCATCCTCTTGCATCCGCAATTCGATGCGAGTCTCGGTGAGGCGGCGGCAACCTACGACTCGCCGTATGGGACCGTCAGTTCGGCCTGGAAAGTTGAGGACAACTCTGTGACCTGGAACGTCGTGATTCCGGCGAACACGACAGCTTTACTCTATTTTCCGGCGGATGTGGCAAGCACCATCCTGGAGGACGGAAAGGATATTCGGCAAAGTCCCGGCATTTCGTTTGTGGTCGATGAGAGCGGTAGAGCGGTGTATGAGGCGGGTTCAGGTTCGTACAGCTTTACCGTTCAGCACTAGGAGCCTCAGCTTTAAGCTTCGCTTAATAAACGTTGTGTCAAATTGCGCGGGCCATAACCTCGCATTAAGGAAGGGAGATTTGGAGATGCGTAGACGGGTGATGCTTGTCGCGGGCCGCGTGGCCGTAACCGCAGCGGCGATTCTCTTTGCGGCATCCTTTTCGTGGCTGCTGGCCCAGGAGCATGCTTCGGGCTACCACGTTGCTCAGACCATTCCCGTCAGCGGCGATGGTTTTTGGGATTATCTCAGTGTCGATAGCGCCGCTCGCCGCTTGTATATTTCCCACGGCACACACGTCGCCGTTATGGACACGGACACTTACACCGTCGTCGGCGATATTCCGGATACGCAAGGCGTGCACGGCGTTGCGGTGGCGGCGGATCTCGGCCGCGGATTCACCAGCAACGGTGGCACCAATACCGTAACCATCTTCGATCTGAAGACGCTGAAGACTCTGGGCACTGCCGCAACCGGGAAGGGGACCGATGCGATCATTTACGATCCGGCCTCGAAACGCGTGTTTACTTTCAACGGGCAAGCGGGATCTTCCACCGTCATCGATGCGGCGAGCGGAGCGGTTGTGGGCACGATCGAACTGGGCGGCCGGCCGGAATTCGCGGTTGCCGATGGCAACGGCCACGTCTACAACAATCTCGAGGACAAAAGTATCGAGCTGGAAATCGACTCGCGCACTCTTAAAATCACAAACCAATGGCCGCTCGCCCCCTGTGACAGCCCGTCCGGCGTGGCCATGGACCGGGAACACCGCCGCCTGTTCGTTGGATGTCATAACCGGATGATGGCCGTGGTGAACGCCGATACCGGCAAGGTGGTGGCGACCGTGCCGATCGGGCAAGGTGTCGATGCCAACCGCTTCGACCCGGGTCCCCAGCTAGCCTTCAGCTCAAATGGTGACGGAACCCTGACAGTGGTACACGAAGATTCGCCGGATAAGTACACGGTAATCGACAACGTTCCAACCAAACGCGGGGCGCGCACCATGGCGCTTGATCTAAAAACCCACAATATTTTCCTGGCAACGGCCGAACTCGGCCCTCCCGCGAACGGTCAGCGTTGGCCGAGCGTGAAGCCCGGCACCTTCGTCATACTGCTCGTCAGTAAATAGATAGAAATCGGCAGGAAGGCATCGCCGAGACGCAGTCTGCCACTGGCCGGGGACCCGGAAAACAGGAAGACACAATGAAAAACCGTGTTTGTCTTTTCGGGCTGCTGCTGGTTTTGTGCTCGCATGGCCTGCTGGGTCAGCAGCAAGAAGGCAGGGCCGATGAGCCAAAACAAAACAAACAACTGCTGTTGGCCCCGACTCCGCCCATGGGTTGGAATAGCTGGGACGGCTACGGCACCACCATCAACGAAGCCCAGTTCAAAGCCAACGCTCAGTGGTTCGCCGGCCACCTGAAAGCGTACGGCTGGCAGTACGTGGTCGTGGACATGGAATGGTTTGTCAGCAATCCCATCCCAGAGGGCAGCTCCAAGAGTGCACAATTCAGCATTGACGGTTATGGGAGATATACGCCGGCGCCGAACCGGTTTCCCACGTCGGCAAATGATGCCGGGTTCAAGCCTCTGGCCGACTATGTCCACTCCCTTGGCCTGAAGTTTGGCATTCACATCCTGCGAGGCATTCCCAAGCTGGCAGTCGAGAAGAATCTGCCGATCGCCGGCTCGCCTTACCATGCCAGCGATGCCGCGGACACTTCCGACAGCTGCGCGTGGAATCCAGACAACTACGGTGTGGACGCAACCAAGCCCGGAGCGCAGGCGTATTACAACTCGATTGCCGAACTGTATGCCAGTTGGAATGTGGATCTCATTAAGGTCGATTGCATCAGCAGCCGCCCGTACAAGGGCGATGAGATTCGCATGCTGAGTTTGGCGCTGCGAAAAGCTGGGCGGCCTATCGTCCTGAGCCTTTCACCCGGGCCAGCGCCGCTGGAAAAGCTGGCGGAGATGCGCAAGTACGCGCAAATGTGGCGCATCTCAAATGACATCTGGGATCTGTGGCACAGCACCGTTGATTACCCGCAGGGTTTGCGCGACCAGTTTCCCCTCGCCGCCAAGTGGGCGGCGCTCTCCGAACCGGGGCATTGGCCGGACGCCGACATGTTGCCGGTTGGCCGTCTGGGGCCGGCTCCCGGGTGGGGCCAGGCACGCGACACACGCCTGACGCACGACGAGCAACGAACCTTGCTGACGCTCTGGTCGATGTTCCGCTCGCCTCTGATGTTGGGGGGCGATCTGACCGCGGACGATGCCTGGACAACCTCACTGCTCACCAATCCAGAGGTCATTGCGGTTGACCAGCACTCAACCGGAAATCATCAGTTGCTTGCGACCGACAAGACCGTCGCGTGGCTGGCGCAAGCTGCTGCGGGAGACGGCCAATACTTGGCGATTTTCAATATCGCGGACGCCGCAAACCTTGTCCAATATGCCTGGAAAGACCTGGGGCTGACGGGCGCAACCCATGAATTGCGCGATCTTTGGGAGCATAAGGATCTGGGGCCCGCCGACTCGCTCTCGGTGACGCTACCATCCCATGGCGTCGTGCTGTACCGCGTCTCGCGGCAGAGCCACTGAGGGGCGCTGAACGCTGCAAGGTTCCGCCCGCCCCGAATTGGTGACAAGTGTTAGGCAGTGGGATAACATTCGTTTCGCGATGGGTTCTTTGCCCCGTCGAGGCTCATACAAGGGGCTGCAATGGTCCGGCTAACCAAGGATCGGCTAACCAAGGATCGTCTGACCAAGGACCGGCTGAACAAGGAGGGCTTAGTCATCACGCCGTACCGCCGTCATGAACCTGGCAGCCAGCCCAGCGCGCTCTACGAGCCGTACAAATCCACTGTGCGACGCGCTCCATCCAAGCCTCTCATCTTCCTCCCCCACACTTTGTCTGAGGTCACGGGCCCGGTTTACGGGCATGACGCTATCGGGGAGACTGACAACGACCTTACCCGTCAACACCCGGGCGAACCGCTCGGCGAACGCATCATCGTGACGGGACGCGTGCTGGACAGCAACGGCCGCCCGGTGCCGAATGCCCTTATTGAAATCTGGCAGGCCAATGCGGCCGGCCGCTACGTTCACGCGCGGGATCAGCATCCCGCGCCCCTCGATCCGAACTTCACCGGCGCGGGGCGTACCATGACCGATGAAAGTGGCGGGTATCGTTTTGTGACCATCAAGCCTGGCGCCTATCCCTGGCTCAATCACTACAATGCCTGGCGGCCGGCTCACATCCACCTCTCCATTTTCGGGAGAGCGTTCCTTACTCGTCTGGTCACACAGATGTATTTTCCGGGAGATCCGCTCTTTGCCTACGATCCTATCTTTCAGTCCATCCCCGACGAAAAGGCAAGGCAGCGCTTGATCTCCCGGTTCGACGTGGAAACCACGCAGCCGCAATGGGCTCTGGGCTACAAGTTTGACATCGTGCTCCGTGGTCCGGAGGCAGCCCCCTTCGAGGCCTAGATCAGGCATAGATATAGCTATCGATATGGAAATAAGTTTCGCTCCGACCCCGTCGCAGACCGTTGGTCCGTTCTTTCACTTCGGGCTTACCACCGGCAAGTGCTCGATTGCCCGCATTGCCGGTCCGCAGGCAAGAGGTGAGCGAGTTTGGCTTACTTGCCGCGTGCTGGACGGCGACGGCGCTCCGCTCAACGATGCCATGATCGAGATATGGCAGGCAGACGCGGAAGGCAAGTACAACCATCCCGATGATTGGCGAGAAAAGGCGGTCGACCCTCAGTGGTTTGGGTTCGGGCGGTTGGAAACGGGCACGGACGGAGCCTGTGAATTTGAGACCATCATGCCCGGACGCGTCCCCGGCCCGGGCGGCCTTCTGCAAGCGCCGCATCTGAACTTGGCCCTCTTTGGGCGCGGCCTGCTTAAGCAGTTCTATACCCGGGTCTATTTTGCCGGTGATCCCGCCAGCGGCGAAGACCCGGTTCTCGCGCTAGTCCCGGAGGAGCGCCGCGCAACCCTGATGGCGCAGCCAGACTCGGCGCGTCCCGCTGCCTGGCGGTTCGATATCCAGCTGCAGGGTGAGCACGAGACCGTGTTCTTCGATGTTTAGTCCTGCACCGCGAGCCTTCCGCAATCCATCAGTAGAGTGTTAGTCTCAGCAGTTATCTTGAGGTTGGGGGAGAGGTTTGCATGCCGGCCCGGCTCATCGAGAGTCTCGCGACCACCGAACCGCTCGCCGAACTGTTTTCGGACACGTCCGTCCTGCAGGCGATGCTGGACTTCGAAACCGCCCTCGCCCGCGCCGAAGCAATTGTAGGGATCATCCCGCAAGCGGCGGCGGATGCGATCGCAGCTGCCGGGCACGCCGAAGTATTTGACTTAGCCACTCTGGCCAATGAAATCCTACGGGCGGGAACGCCGGGTATTCCTGTCGTCAAGGCTCTGACCTCGCGCCTGCGAACCGGCAACCCTTCGGCGGCGGGCTTTGTGCACTGGGGCGCGACCAGCCAGGATGTCGCCGATACGGCCCTGGTCTTGTTACTCAAACGGGCAAAGCCGATCCTGGACTCCGATCTCACTCGCCTGGAAGAGGCGTTAGGCCTGCTCGCGGAGCAGCACAAAGAAACCGTGATGCTCGCGCGAACTCTCATGCAGCCGGCGCCGCCCACCACCTTGGGACTCAAGATCGCAGGTTGGTTGGGAGCAATCCACCGCGCTCGGCGGCAGCTCAATGCCAGCTTCGCGGAGGCTTTGGTTGTACAGTTCGGTGGAGCAAGCGGTACTTTGGCGTCGCTGGGCGAGCAGGGAATCGCGGTCGGGACCGCGCTGGCGGCACAACTCCGGCTGGGCTATCCCGATGCGCCCTGGCACGCCCAGCGCGACCGCCTGGGCGCCATCGTCTGTGCTTGCGGAGTCCTGACCGGATCCTTGGGAAAAATGGCGCGCGACATCAGTCTGCTCATGCAGGGCGAAGTGGCGGAGGTGGCGGAGCTTGGTGTGGACGGGCGCGGCGGATCTTCCACCATGCCGGATAAACGAAACCCGATCGGCTGCTCCCTGACCCTGGCGGCGGCACAGCGAGTGCCGGGGTTGGTGTCAACCTTTCTTTCTGCGATGGTGCAGGAGCAGGAGCGGGGCGTGGGAGGATGGCAGGCGGAATGGCCTACCGTCGCTGCCGTGGTTCAGGCCACCGGCGTGGCTGCTTCATCCATGGCGGAAGCGGCCGAGGGCTTTTCGGTCGACCGCGCCCGCATGCGCGCCAACATCGCGGCGACTCGCGGGACGGTCTTCGCGGAGCGGGCCATGATGCTGCTGGC
>Ga0209415_10005257_pt1 | contig 23320 bp, 24 predicted proteins | sample PeaSoiSIISIP2007_FD_187696 | JGI IMG/M metagenome (GOLD analysis project Ga0209415, IMG submission 187696) | Peat soil microbial communities from Weissenstadt, Germany - SII-SIP-2007 (SPAdes) (version 2) | ecosystem: Environmental > Terrestrial > Soil > Wetlands > Peat | place: Germany... | reverse complement strand
TGGGCTGCATGATGGCGATCTTCGACCGCGAGCGCACCGGGGTTGGCCGCTGGGTGACGACCTCGCTGCTGGAGGCGCAGATCTTCATGCTCGACTTCCAGGCCAGCCGCTGGCTGATGGAGGGCGAGGTGGCGGGCCAGGCCGGCAACGACCACCCGACGGGGATCCCCACCGGCGTGTTCCCGACCAGCGACGGCCACATCAACATCGCGGCCAGCTCGTCGCGCGTGTTCACCCGGTTCTGCGAGGCGATCGAACGGCCGGACTGGCTGGTCAAGGAAGAGTGGAAGACCCAGATCGGTCGCAGCAAGGCGCGCAAGGATATCAACGCGGCGATCAGCGAGATCACCAGGACCAAGCCGGCCAACCACTGGATCGAGCTGTTCGAGGCCAATGGTATCCCCTGCGGGCCGATCTACTCGATCGACCAGGTGTTCGCCGATCCGCAGGTGAAACATCTGGGCATGGCACGGCCGATGGCGAGCCCGGTGGTGGGCACCAAGGAAGTGGTCGCCTCGGCGATCAGCATCTCGGGCTTCTCCAAGGACATCCGCATCCCGACACCGGAAGCCGGTTCCAGCACTGACGAGGTGCTGCGCTCGGTCGGCTACTCCGACGCGGAGATCGCGGACATGCGCAAGAAAGGAGCGATCTGACATGGACGCGATCGTCAACGGCGGGGTTTCCGTCGAATACGCCGGCGGCAAGATGCTGGCCGCGAAGGAGGACGGAATCGGGCTGATCACCTTCAATCAGCCCGAGAAGCGCAACGCCATGTCGGTGGAGATGTGGATCGGCCTCGGCGAGATCCTGGACGAGTTTGCCGAGGACAGCTCGGTCCGCGTGGTGATCCTGACCGGCGCTGGGAACAAGGCGTTCGTCTCCGGCGCCGATATCAGCCAGTTCGACAAGCTGCGGTCGAACGCCGATGCGCAACAGGAATACGACCGGATGACCGGCATCGGGCGGCAGAAGTTCCAGGCGTTCCGCAAGCCGACGATCGCGCGCATTCGCGGGTTCTGCCTGGGCGGCGGGCTGGCGATCGCCATGCAGACCGATCTGCGCATCGCTGCGATCGACAGCGAGTTCGGCATCCCGGCGGCGCGGTTGTCGATCGCCTACGGGTTCGACGGGCTGCGCAACCTGGTGAACCTGGTCGGGCCGGCGCACGCGCGGATGATCCTGTACACCGGGAAGCGGATCGACGCGACGGAGGCGGAGCGGATCGGGCTGATCAACCGGATGGTGCTCGATGAGGACCTGAACGCGACGGTGCTGGATATCGCGCGGACCATCGCCGACAACGCGCCGCTGTCGGTGGCCGCGTCCAAGCTGACGATCAACGAGGTGTTGAAGGATCCCGCCGACCGCGACATGGAGGCGGTGCGTGCGGCGGGCAAGCTGTGTTTTGACAGCGAGGACTACAAGGAAGGCCGCCGCGCGTTCATGGAGAAGCGCCCGCCGGTGTTCGTCGGGCGGTAGGGCGCGTTCACCGCACCTGGGATCGGTGTGTCAGGCGTACACCTCTCCCGCTCTTCGCGGGAGAGGTCGCGGAGCACTCGCGACGCGGGTGAGGGTCGTGCCGCGTGCGACGCCCTCACCCGTCGCGCTATACGCGCCGACCTCTCCCGCCCTTCGCGGGAGAGGTGTACGTAGCCGCGGCAACCACATCGCCGGCGACCACGCGACGCGTCACACCGTCTTCGGCGAGCAGCAGCGCCCCATCCGCGTCGAGGCCGGCGAACCGGCCGGTGTCGATGCGGGTGCCGATGCGCACGCTGACGAGCTCCCCGGGCGCCGGGCCGCGCGCCAGCCAGGCTGCGCGCGGCCCGGCGAAGCCGTGTTCGCTCCAGTGCGCCTCATGCCGCTCCAGCGCCGACAAGAGATGCGTCAGCACCGCCTCCGGCGAGGTGGTCGCGCCGGCAGCGCACAGACAGGTAACCGGATACGGCGTCGCGTCCGGCACCAGGGCGATGTTCAGGCCGATGCCGATGACGGCGGCGTTGTCCTCGACGATCTCGACCAGGATGCCGGCGACTTTTCCCCCGTCGACCAGCACGTCGTTCGGCCATTTCAGCCCGGCGCGCCCGCCGGGCAGCACCGCGTCCACCGCATCGGCCACGGCCAGCGCGACGACGAAGCCAAGCTCCGTCAGGCGCGCCGGCGGCAGGCACGGCCGCAGCAGGATGGAGGCGTACAGGTTGCCCTCCGGACTGAACCAGCCGCGCCCGTGCCGCCCGCGGCCCTGCGTCTGCCGCCGCGCCACCACCACCGTGCCGTCCGGCGCGCCGTCGCGGGCGCCCGCCCTGGCCGTGTCCATCGTCGAGGCCAGCTCGGCGTGATGCTGCACGACGAAGCGCGGCACTATGGCAGCACCGCGATCGCGCTCATCTCGATCAGGTAGTCGGGGTGGGTGAACTTGCTGACCTCGACCATGGTCGAGGCCGGCGGCGGATCGGGGAAATAGCCGCGCCGCACACGGTGGATGATCGGGAAATGCTCCATGTTGCGGACATGGACATCGACCCGGCAGATATCGGCGAGCGTGCCGCCGGCGGCCTCGACCGCGGTCTTGACGTTCTCGCAGACCTGGCGGGTCTGCGCCTCGATGTCGCCGATGCCGGCGACGCTGCCGTCGGCGCGGCGGGCCACCATGCCGGAGATGAACACCAGGCGGCCGCGCGCCTCGACGACGATCCCCTGCGAGAAATGGCCGCTCGGCGGGGCGAGAGCGGGCGAAACGATGGGCTGGCGTGGCATCGCGGACCTCGCGCTGGAGTGGGCTAGGTGCCGGCGTGATTGGGTGCCGGCGTGGCTGGCCGGCCGACACTACGCCGTGTCGGACAGACAGAGCATCACCGTCGTTCCGTCGCCCGGGCGCTGCTCGACGAGCAGCGACGCGTCGGACCGCGCCAGCAGGCGCGCGAGCGACTTGCGCGCCTCGCCGGTCAAGGGTTCGGTCCCCTGAGGGCCGTCGTCGATGATGATGACGCGCAGCTCGCCGTCCGCACGTATCGCGCCGACGAACACATGGCCGCCCGGCGCGTGTTCGATCGCATTGCGCAGCAGGGCCAGCAGCACCGGCCGCAGCAGGGCCGGCTGGACACCGGGGATCAGACCGCTGGCTGCGACGACTTCCACCTGGGCACCGCGGCCACGGGCCTGCCGCCGCGCATCGGACAGCGCGCCCAGCAATTCGGCGCGAAGATCGACGGCGACATCGGGGACCGCCCGACGGACCGCCGCCGGAGGTGCCGACGGGGCGGGCATGGAGGCCGTCGCGCCGATCGCGGCGGCCGGACGGGCGCGACGCTCGATCAGGGTGGTGACCGCCACGGTCATGGTGGCGAACACCATCGGCAACACCCAGCCCGGCTTCATCGGCGTCAGCACGGTGAAGACCGCGTCGAGAGGCAGAAGAAGCATTGCCGCCATGGGTCTGCCTCCCGCCGCGTCAGATGCCAGGGCCGCCGACGCCGCGCGCGAGCGACCCCGGCATCTCGGTGCGGGCGGCGCGCGAAGCTGGGGTCGCAAGGGTTGGGGCGGATCGCCCGTCGGCGCGCACAAGGTCGTGCTGTTTGAGCTGGATCGCCCGGTCCTGGATCGCCCGGTCCTGGATCGCCCAGTCCTGGATCGCCCCGTCGCCTGGGCCCGCCCACGGCACATCCCACCGTCGGCCGGCGCCGTCGATCAGACGGCACATGGGATCGGCGGGCGCGTGCCGACGAATGCGGATCGGGATTCCCGGGACCGCGCAGTCGGTCGCCACGCGCCCATGCCACATGTCGTGCACGGTCATCGTGCCTGCTTTCTCTTACCCCGAGACCTTGAACGGCAGATTTCCACCGGTCTGGTGTCGCCGGGGTTTCCGCCACCCGATGCTGTAACCGGCTACCACCGGCGATGAACGCACCCGGGCGCGAACCGGCAACGGCTCGCGGGTGCTACAAACCGGGCGCCGGGGTCCGCCAGATGCTGACCCGCGCCGCGCCGTGTACGCGCTCGGCCAGCAGGTCAGCGAACAAGGGCGGCTCGGCACGCGCCGTCTCGGCGACGATCAGGGCGCCGGGTGCGATCCGTCCACGCGCCGTCAGGTGCGCCAGCGCGCGCGGCACCAGATCGGCGCCATAGGGCGGATCGAGGAAGACCAGCGAGCACGGCGCGCCACCCGAGGCGGTCGGTGGCGCGGCGGCCAGCGCATCTCCGGCCAGCACGGCGGACCGGTCTGCCGCGCGGAGCGTCGCGATATTGCCGCGCAGCGTCGCCAGGGCGGCGCGATCATGCTCGATGAACGTGGCAAAGGCGGCGCCGCGTGACAGCGCTTCCAGCCCCAGCGCGCCGGTGCCGGCGAACACGTCCAGCACGTGCGCGCCCTCGATCGCGTCGCGCCCGCCCCAGGGCGCGTGCAGCAGCATGTCGAACAACGCCTGGCGCACCCGGTCGGCGGTGGGGCGCGTCGTATCGCCGGGCGGTGCCTGCAGCGCGCGGCCACGCCAGGTGCCGGCGACGATTCGCATCAGCTTGGTCGCATCAGCTTGGTCGCATCAGCTTGGCCGCTTCGGCTTGGCCGCCTCGCCCGGGCGCGGCAACTGGTCGCGCAGCACGCGCGCCGGCACCTCCTCCACCTCGCCGCGCGGCAGCGCGCCGAGCTGGAACGGGCCGTAGGCGATGCGGATCAGCCGCGTCACCGCCAAGCCGAGATGCGCCATCACGCGGCGCACCTCGCGGTTGCGCCCCTCGCGCAGGCTGACGGTGAGCCAGGCGTTGTCGCCCTTGCGCGAATCCAGCCCCGCGTCGATCTCGCCATAGCGCACGCCGTCGATCGTGATTCCCTTGGCCAGCGCGGCGAGCGCGGCGGGATCGGGATTTCCGTGCACCCGCACGCGGTAGCGGCGCAGCCAGCCGGTCGAGGGCAGCTCCAGTTGGCGGGCCAGGGCGCCGTCATTGGTCAGCAGCAGCAGTCCCTCGCTGTTCAGGTCCAGCCGGCCGATGCTTATCACCCGCGGCAGGGTTTCCCGAAGCTTGTCGAACACGGTGGGGCGGCCCTGCGGATCGCGATGCGTCGTCATCAGCCCGTCCGGCTTGTGATAGCGCCACAGGCGGGTGCGCTGCGGCGCGTCGACCAGTTTTCCCCCGACCAGCACCAGGTCGCCTGGGCTGACGAACGTCGCCGGGTGGGTGACCACCGCGTTGTTCAGCCGCACCTTTCCCGCGGCGATCAGTTTTTCGGCATCGCGCCGGCTGGCGACGCCGGCGCGGGCCAGCCATTTCGCGATGCGTTCGCCACGTTCGGCCTCGCTCATCCGCGGCAGGCGGCGATGAAGGCGTCGAAGATGCGGCGGTCGCCGGGATCGATGAAGAACTCCGGATGCCACTGCACGCCCAGGCAGAAGCGGTAGCGCAGATCCTCCAGCCCCTCGATCACCGAGTCGGGCGCGGTGGCGTTCACCACCGCATGCGGACCGGGCGCGCGCACCGCCTGGTGATGCGCCGAGTTCACCTGCATCTCCACGGCGCCGACGATCCGGTGCAGCAGGGTGCCGGGCACGATCGCGACCGGGTGGCCTGGCTCATGCCGCGGGTTGGGCTGCTCGTGCTCCAGCGCGTTCGCGACGCTGTCCGGGATATGCTGCACCAGCGTGCCGCCGAGCGCCACCGCCAGAAGCTGTTCTCCCCCGCAGATGCCGAGCACCGGGAGGTCACGCGCAAGGGCGCCCTGGGTCAGGGCCAGCTCCGCCGTGGTGCGGCCCTCCTTCAGCGTCACGGTGGCGTGGCGATCGCCGTCGCCATACAGCGTGGGATCGACGTCGAAGGCGCCGCCGGTCACCACCAGCGCGTCGATCCGCTCCAGGTAGGCTGCCGCCAGCGCCGCGTCGTGCGGCAGCGCCACCGGCAGCCCGCCGGCGGCAACGATGGCGTCGGCGTAGTTCTGCCGCAGCGCGTACCACGGATATTTCGAGTAGCCGCCGGGCTGCTCGGAATCCAGGGTCACGCCGACGATGGGTCGTCTGGACATGGGCGGTTGCTAGCCCCTCAAGCCATGTCCGGGCAAGGTCGGCAGCGGCGGTTGCGTGCCCTCCGGCACGCCGATTTCGTGCGCGTTGAGGGTCAGCGCGACCATCGAATAATAGCCGATCAGCGCGGTCAGCTCGACGATGCCGGCGGTGCCGTAGGCCGCCAGGACGGGTTGATATGTCGCATCCGTGGCGTGGTGGTGGCGCAGCAGCTCGATGGCATAGTCGTGGATCGCCTGCTCGTCCGCCAGCGCGAACGTGGCACCGCCCTGCCGCAGCGTCTCGATCGTGTGTGCCGACAGGCCGGCCTTGCGCGCCTCGGCTTCATGGGAGAACCACTCGAACTGGCAGTCCCAGTGCCGGCCGACCAGCAGGATGACGAACTCGCGCAACCGCGGGGCAAAACTGGAGTTGAAGCGCAGCACCAGGCCGAGCACCGACCACGCCTCCGCCAAGTCCGGCCGGTGCATCGCCGCGGCGAGCGGCCCGACCGGGGGCGACCGGCGCGGGCCATGCATCATCGCGTCGTAGACCCGGCGCTGCGCGTCGGTCATGTTGGCTTCGGACACCAGCGGGATGCGGGGCATGGGTTTCCTCCTGTCGCGGGATGCGTTGGCGCCAGGGTGCACGAGTCCGCCGCGGCGCGCAGCCCGGGCGGGCAGGAGCGCGGCGGGATGACTCCGATGGAGATCGCGCTGGAGCAGGCGCGCCTGGCCGCCGCGAGGGGCGAGGTGCCGGTGGGCGCGGTGGTGGTCGCGGCCGACGGCTCGGTGTTGGCGCGCGCCGGCAACGCGGTGGAGGCCGACAACGACCCCAGCGCGCACGCCGAGATGCTGGCGCTGCGCGGCGCGGCAGCCGCGCGCGGCGCCAAATGGCTGACCGACTGCGATCTGGTGGTGACCCTGGAGCCCTGCCCGATGTGCGCCCAGGCGATCAGCCTGTTCCGCATCCGCCGCCTGGTGTTCGGCGCCTACGATCCGAAGGGTGGCGGGGTGGAGCACGGCGCGCGGGTGTTCGATGCGGCGTCGTGCCATTATCGGCCGGAGGTGGTGGGCGGCGTGTGCGAGGCCGACGCGGCGGCGCTGCTGCGCGGCTTCTTCGGCGTTCGGCGCTGACCTGTGTTTGTTGCGCCGGTACCCCGCAGCTAGGCTCGGATCCACCCAAAGGAGCACGTGGCCAGAGCATGCCTCGCTACCTGGTCCATATCGGCCCGCACAAGACGGGAACCACCTACATCCAGTCGCGGCTCGATGCCGCGCGCGATCGCCTGCGCTCGGCTGGCGTGGTGTATCGGTCGACCTGGCGCGCGTCCGACGTGGTACCCAGTCATCTGCGGATGTTCGAGCGTATTCGGCACCGGCAGTTGGACGAATTGCGGCGTGAACTTGCGGAGCAGGCGGTCGACGATGACGCGCTGGTGATCCTCTCGTCGGAGGACCTGCAATATCTCGATGCGCAGGAGGTCCGCATCCTCGCTGATCTCCTTGGCACGCCAAACGTGACCATCGCCTACTACTGCCGCCGCTGGTCGGAGCTGCTGCCGTCCTGCTGGCAGGAGCGGGTCAAGCATGGCGACGATCAGCCGCTCCCGGAGTTCCTCCTGCTGCTGACCGCGCACGCGCAGCGATCGGCCTTGGCGAATTACGGAATAGTGTTGGACCGCTATCTGGGCGTGTTCGGGCCGGCGAACGTCCGCGTGGTCTCGTACAGCAACATCGCCGACTCGAGGTTCGATCTCGCCGATCATTTCGTCGCGACGTTCCTGCCGCCTTTGCCGAACGGTCTGCCGCCGGCGCCAGAGGCGCGGCCGAACGCCTCCCTCGCGCCCACTGAGATCGAAATAATCCGCGTGCTCAACGCGCTGCACCGGCGCCGTGGGGGCGAGCCGAGCAGTGCGATCCGTGGCTGGTACCAGCAACACGCCGGAACGCTCGACCTGTCGGCGATCACCGCGGCGATGACGGAAGCCACGGTGACGATGCCGTTCTCCGACGCAATTCCGGCGCTGGACCTGGTGCACCAGCGGCTGTTCCAGCAGTACCGCGAGCTGATGGTGCCGCCAGTGTCCGCCAATCGCCTGTTCAGGCCGCGTCAGCAGGATCTCGCGTTGGTGCGGCAGGACTATCTGGCGGACCCGACGATCGCCGTGCGGGTGGAACATATCTACCAGGGCTTTCGCGCGGCATAGCACCGGGCGGCATGATCCGGCGGGCCACGCGACGACTTCGCGCAGGACGCGCCGCCGAGGTGACGCGATATCAACCAGCGCGAGTGTTGGAACGGGTCAACGCTTACGCCGGTTGGCATTACGCCGCCGCGGCGAAGATCGCGCCGGCAGCCGCTTCTGGGTCGGCGATCTCGAACGTGGTCCAGGCGTTGAGCGGGCCGGTGGCACGCAGTGGCACCTCCAGGTGCGTCAGGTCGAGGCCGCGCGCCTGCGCGACAAGGTCGTAATGAACGGCGCGGATCGCGGGACGACGCAGGATGCACAGCCGCGCCCGTGGGGCCACGCACAGCAGCACGGCGTGGAAGGCCGAGCCGGCGAAGCCTGCCACCGTGGCGGCGCCCGCGAACACGCTGGCTTGTGCCGCGACGCCCAGCGTCTCCGGCCGCAGCACGGTCCAGCCGCGCCCGACGAGCCGACGCTCGAGCGCCTCCTCGCCGAGCAGACGCCCAAACTGCTCTGGCAACGCGCCGCGCGACAGCCAGACACGCTCCCTTGAGTGCGGCGCGGGGGTGGGGGTGGGTACGACGGCCAGGGCGGCAGCCTGCAGCGAATGCAGCCCCTCCGAGGTCGAAAAACCTGGCCGCGGCACAACGACCTGCCCGAAGCGCATCGGGCGGTGGATGACGTAGTGGCGGTGTTGGTCAAGCCCGAGCAGACGCCAGACCTCTTGCCGCCAGCCGGGCCACGGTGCATGCGGCACCGGCAAGTCGATTTCGTGCCACAGCACCGGAAGCTCGGGATGGGTGCGGATTAACCACAGTCGCGCCATCGCTTCCAGCAGGAAGTGACCGAAATGGTCCATCAGCACGCCACCGTAGACGAACCGACCGGGGTGGCGATGAGCGTCAAGGTCCTTTGGACGGGGGGCGCACCAGGGATGGGCGAAGGCCGGGATGTTGGCGCCATCGCGGTCGAGTGCACCGAAGCTATAACCGGTGCGGCTATGCGAATCGCGCCGGCAGGGCAGCAAGGTGACGTCGTCGAAGGGCTCGACGCTCAGATCCGGCGGTTTGGTCATGCTGGCGGACAGTGCTTCCCGGTTGGTCGGTTTGCCGCGGGGAGATTGGCTATCTTGCAAGGGTTTGGCCAGTTAGGGCTGGATCTCCGGGGTCTCGTGGGACGCTGTGATGACCCGGACTGGTATATCCTCGATCATGCGTCGCAGGATTTGCCGTTGATGCGACGTCCGCAAACCCCACCTCAGCGCGGATAGCCGAACCGGTCGAGAAACGGGCTGAACTGGCGCGTCAGTTCACTTTGCAGCGGGCCCGGCAGGCCGCGCCATTTGCCGCTGCGTGCGTCGCCGATATGCGGGCCGAGGATCTGCGTCACCCGGTCCATCATGACGGAGGCGACCGGCGTCAGCCGCTCAGGCGGCAGATCGGCGAGCCGCTGCGCAAACCGCCGCACCGCCTCGGTGCTGTAGCGGGCGAAAATGGCCGCGATCACCGCCGGCGCGACGTGCAGCCCGAGGGCGCATGCGAGCCGTTCCGCCGCTGATGGGTCCTCGAAGAACCGGTCTTCATAGCGTAGCAGCAGGTAGCCCTGCCGGGCGAGGCGCAGCAGCCGATTGCAATCGTTGGCGATCCAGCGGACGCTATGGTTGAGCGGCGCGTTGAAGCGTTGTGACATCGACATGCATGCATCGCGCGGGTCGCGCACGCTGACGAAAATGCGCGCCTGCTCCGCCGCGAGCCAGGCATCGAGCCCCGCACTGCCATGGTGGGACTTGATCACGAGGTGAAGGCCCGCGCGTGCGGCTTCGTCGGGCACCTGGCCCAGTTCGTCCGCGTAAAGGGTCAGAACCGGCGCGTCCCCCAGAGAGGCGATCATCAGCTCGCGCACCACGTTGAAGACCCAGGTCGACGCGCTTGCATGCAACCCGATGGTCGCGACCAGGCGTGGCGGCGGCGCGTCCTTGCCCGGCACTCAGGCGGTCCACGTTTGCAACGACATGCGTGGCTCGCTGCCGGCCCGCGCCGCTTCATACCGCGTGGCGTTGGACCGACGCCCGGTCACCGTGCCATTGCCCGATGGCCGATATCGCGGCGGCAGAATCCCTCCGGCCAGTCGATCGCATCGACCGCCGCATAGGCGGCGTCGCGCGCGGCCGGCAGCGTGGCGCCCGTGGCGCAGATCGTCAGCACGCGCCCGCCGGCGGCGCGAATGCGCCCGTCAGCGTCCGCCGCCGTGCCGGCATGGAATACCTGGACGCCGGGCATCGCCGCGGCTGCCGCCAGGCCACGGATTTCGCTGCCGCGCTCCGGCGCGTCCGGGTAGCCGCGCGCGGCCAGCACCACGGCGACGGCCGTGGTGTCGTGCCAACGCAGATCGAAATGCGCCAGCTCGCCGTCGCGCGCGGCCAGCAGCGCCGGCAGCAGATCGGAGCGCAACCGCAGCAGCAGCGCCTGGCACTCGGGGTCACCGAAGCGGACATTGAACTCGATCAGCTTCGGCCCGTCCGGCGTCAGCATCAACCCGGCGAACAGGATGCCGCGGAACGGCGTGCCGCGGCGGACCATTTCGGCCAGCGCCGGACGGACGATGCGCTCCATTGCCGCGTGTTCCAGGTCCGGACCGAACATCGGCGTCGGCGCATAGCAGCCCATGCCGCCGGTGTTGGGGCCGGTATCGCCGTCGCCGACCCGCTTGTGGTCCTGCGCCGAGCCGAGCGGCACCGCGTGCGTCCCGTCGCACAAAGCGAACAGCGAGACCTCGTCGCCGGTCAGGCACTCCTCGATCACCACGGCGGCACCCGACTCGCCGAAGATGCGGGTCTCCATGATGGCGTCGATCGCGGCCAGCGCTGCGTGCTCGGTGGCGGCCACCACGACCCCCTTGCCGGCGGCCAGGCCGTCCGCCTTCACCACGATCGGTGCGCCGCGGCGGCGGACGAACTCGCGCGCCGCCGCGGCGTCCTCGAACCGCTCCCAGCGCGCGGTTGGGATGCCGGCGGCGTCGCAGATCTGCTTGGTGAAGGTCTTGCTGCCTTCGAGCTGCGCGGCGGCCTGGGTGGGCCCGCAGCAGGGGATGCCGGCAGCCTCCATCGCATCGGTGATGCCGGCGACGAGCGGTGCTTCGGGGCCGGGGACGACCAGGTCGATTGCGTTTTCGCGGGCGAAATCCACCAGCGCGGCGATGTCCAGCGCGCCGATTGGCACGCAGGTGGCGACCCCGGCGATGCCGGGGTTGCCGGGCGCACACCAGAGTTTGGTCAGCAGCGGACTGGCGGCGATCGACCAGCACAGCGCGTGCTCGCGCCCACCCGACCCAACCACCAGCACGCGCATGCATTGCCTCCACCGGAGAGAGGGAGAGTAGAGAGTGACTCCCCCTCCCCTTGCGGGCTTGGGCCGCGAAGCGGACCAAGCCCGCAAGGGGAGGGGTCGAGGCCAAAGCTGGTGCCTGCTGAACCCCTCCCCCCAGCCTTGGTCCGCTTCGCGGCCCAAGCCCGCAAGGGGAGGGGGAGTTTTAGTTTTTGTCGGGGGCGGCTGTAGCATAGGCTGCGGCAATGGACGATCCGCGGCTCGACCCTGTCGGCAACGTGCCGGAATTCACCGTCTCGGAGATTTCCGGGGCGGTGAAGCGCACGCTCGAAGGCAACTTCGGCCGCGTGCGCGTGCGCGGCGAGGTGACGGAGCTGAAGCGCTATCCGTCCGGCCACATCTATTTCTCGCTGAAGGACGAGGGGGCCAAGCTTTCCGGCGTGGTCTGGAAATCCGCCGTCTCGCGCCTCGGCATGCAGCCGGAGAATGGCGTCGAGGTGGTGGCGACCGGGCGCATCTCCTCCTATGCCGAACGCTCGTCCTACCAGCTTATCGTCGAGCGGATGGAGTACGCCGGCGCCGGTGCGCTGCTGGCGCGGATCGAGGCGCTGCGGCTGCGTTTGGCGGGCGAGGGCCTGTTCGACGCGGCACGCAAGCGCGCCCTGCCCGGGCTGCCGGCGCTGATCGGCGTGGTGACCAGCGAGCGCGGCGCGGTGATCCAGGACATTCGCACCACGATCGCCCGGCGCTTCCCCCGCGCGATCCTGCTGTGGCCGGTGCCGGTGCAGGGCGAGGGGGCGGCGGAGCGCATCGCCGCGGCGATCGCCGGGTTCGACGCGCTGCCGGCGGGCGGGCCGATCCCCCGCCCGGACGTGCTGATCGTGGCGCGTGGCGGCGGCAGCCTGGAAGACCTGATGGCGTTCAACGAGGAGATCGTGGTGCGCGCGGCCGCGGCGTGCCGCATCCCGCTGATCTCCGCCGTCGGCCACGAGACCGACACCACGCTGATCGACTTCGCCGCGGACCGGCGCGCACCGACGCCCACCGCGGCGGCGGAGATGGCGATCCCGGCGCGCACTGACCTGCTGGCCGACCTGGCGCACACGGCCGCCCGGCTGATCGGTGCGCTGAACCGGCTGACGCAGGAGCGGCGGCTGCGCCTGTCGCGGGCCGAGCGTGGGCTGCCGGATCTGCCGGCGCTGGTCGGCACGGCGCGGCAGCGGCTGGATGACCGGGCGGAACGGCTGCGCCTGGCGCTGCCCAATCTGGTGCGGCGCTGGGCGGCGCGGCTGACGCTGGCAGGCCGTGGACTGCCTGATCTGCCGGCACTGCTCGGCGCGGCGCGGCAACGGCTGGTTGATCGGTCGGACCGAATGCGGCTGGTACTGCCGAACCTGGTGCGGCGCTGCACTGCGCGGCTGACCCTGGCGAGCTCGACGCTGGCGAGCGGGCTGCGGCACACGCTAGCGGCGCGGCGCGATCGGGCGGTGCGGGTGCTGGCCCGGGTTTCGCCGGCGCCGCTGGCCGCGCGGCTGCGCGAGGCGCGGGCGCGGCTGGAGGGGGTAGCCGGACGGCTGGACTCGGTCTCGCCGCTTGCCGTGCTGCGGCGGGGTTATGCGCTGGTGACCGATTCGCTCGGGCACCCGCTGACCACCGCGGCCGCGGTGGGACCGGGCGCGCGGCTGCGGTTGCGCTTCGCCGATGGCGAGGTGGGCGCGATTGCGGATGGCGGCGGCAAGCCGGAGCGGCAGGGACGGCTCACGCTGTGACGCGTGGGACTGGCGAGGCTCGCCCGGATCAGGCAGGGATCATCCGTACCACCGGAATCGATCGCGTCGTGCGGCGCTGATACGCGTCGTAGGGCGGATAAATCGCCACCAGCCGTGGCCACAGCGCCGCCTTTTCCTCGGCGCCTACCGTGCGCGCGGTTACCGCAACGTGCCGGCGGCCGATCTGCACCTCGGCCGTAGGACTGGTGACGAGATTGAAGTACCACCCCGGGTGGCGGGGCGCGCCGCCCTGCGAGGCGACCACGACCACATCGTCGCCGTCCGCGAGAAACAGCAGCGGCACGGTGCGGCGCTGACCGGATTTGCGACCCTGAGTGGTCAGCAGGCAGACCGGCGCGCCGGAGGGGAAGCGGCCGATCCACCTGCCGCCGCTCACCCGATAAATCCAGGTGTTGAGGGCGCTGAACGTCCGGAGCATGATCTTCCGCATCGGGGCCGTGATCGTCCTAGAACCGCTCGTCGCCGCGATGGCGGAACGCATCCGGGGAGTCGCGATACCCTCCGAATGCCACGTTCTGCACCAGCGCGTTCACCCCAAAATGGAACCCCTCGGTTGACGCCCGCCGCCCCGCCACCTTCAGGTGGCCCGTGTACGCAGCCACCTGTTCGCTGAAAGTGATGTCGCTGACCCCAGGCTTCAGATCGCACCAGGCGTGGTAGATGTCCATGCGCCCGTTCAGGCCGCCGCGCGCTGCCCGAACAACGCGTCCAGCCGCGCCGGCTGGATCGTCTCGGCATAGGCCGCCAGCATGTCGGGCGTTGCCACTTCCAGCAGGAATCGGTCCTCGATCCAGAATTCGAACACATGGAACACCGGCGGCCTGCCGGGCGCGCCGCGGCCGAACACCCTGGTGCGCCAACCCTCGCGGTCGCCGATGCGTTGCACCGCTGCGCGATCGAGCGGCACCGACAACAGCACATGGAACGGATAGGCCGCCGGCGCCGCCGCCTTCGTCGCTTTCACCTGCTCGTCGTCCGCGGTGCCTGGCGTCAGCGCCAGGGTTTCCGGATACACCTCGATCATGGTGCCGTGCGCGTCGCCGCTGACCGCCATGAACGAGTTGGCAAAGCCGCCCGGGAACGGATAGGCGCGACCATTCATCAGCTCGGCGAGCACGTCGGCGACGTGCTTCGGGTCCCTGGCCGGGATCGAAACGTGATGGATCATTGTCCTGGTTCCTCCTTCACCGTTTGGGTCAGGTGGGTCGGCCCCCGCCGGCCCTGTTGCTCCGCCTCCCCGCGCGACCCGTAGACCAATCCGCCGGGCCACCTCAATACGTGCGGAACATCCGCGCAATCTCGTCGGGATCGCCGGTCACCGTCAGCGCCAGCGCGAGCAGGATGCGCGCCTTCTGCGGCGTCAGGTTGTCGGTGATCAGGCAGCCGGCCTGGCGCAGCCGCGTGCCGCGGAAGGTGCGCCCGGAGCCGGCACGGGTGCACTGCATCACCACGATCCCCTGGGCGACCGCCTCCTTCATCGCCTCGAAGTCGCCGGGCGGCGCAAAGCCCGGCGCGAAGCCGGCGGAGATGATGCCCTTGGCCCCGGCGGCGATAAAGGCGCGCACCGCGGTGCCGTCGGCGCCGGCATAGGCCAGCGCGATATCGACCCGCGGCAACGCCGGCAGCGCGCGCAGGTCGAACTCGGTGTCCGGGTAGCAGCGCCGCAGCGGGCGGCGATAGAACGCCACCGCGTCGCCGTCGGCGTGGCCCAGCACGCCGAAGTCCGGCGTGCGAAACGTCTGCAAGCGCAACGTCGAGGTCTTGCTGACCTCACGCGCCGCCTGGATCTCGTCGTTCAGCACCACCAGCACGCCGAGACCGCGTGCGTCCGGACTCGCGGCGACACGGATCGCGTTCACCAGGTTGAGGCCGGCGTCGGTCGACAACGCGCTGGCCGGCCACTGCGCGCCGACCAGCACGACCGGCACGCTGACTTTTAGCGTCAGGCTGAGCGCGTAGGCGGTTTCCTCCAGCGTCGCGGTGCCGTGGCCGATAACGATGCCGGCAAGGTCGGGATGCTCGGCCACCAGCCGGTCGCACAGCTTCACCAGCGCCTGCCAGTCGGGGAAGCCGATGTTGGGACTGGGCACGTTGCGATAGCGGACGGGGATCACCTCGGCGACCAGCGCGGTTTCGGGGAAACGCGCGAGGATCTCCTCGGCGTGCATTACGTTGCCCGCGGCACCGTAGTCCTGCAGATCGAGCGGTCCGGCGCCGAGCGAGGCGATGGTGCCGCCGGTGCCGACGAAGGCGACTTTTGGCCGCGTCACTCCAGGATGATCCCGGGATTGTCGGCGGCCGCCTCCAGCACCGGCGGGCGACGCGCGTGCCAGTCGGTGTCGCGCTGGTAGGCGTCCGCCATGCGCAGCAGCCGCGCCTCGGCGAATGGCCGTCCGGCGAGCTGCAGACCGATCGGCAGGCCGTTGGCGTCGAAGCCACAGGGGATGCTGATCGCCGGCAGGCCGAGATAATTGAACGGCCGCGTGTTGGCTGACACCGCGAGGAAACGGACCTCGGTGCCGGGCGGGCCGTTGTCGATGTCGGTCTCGGCCAGCGTCGGCAGCGCGGTGCGGATGGTCGGCGTGGCGAGCACGTCGACCTGGGCGAACACCTCGGCCGCGAAGGCGCGCAGCACCGGGCCGCGCCGGCTGAGTGATTCGACATAATACGGCGCCGGGATGGCGTAGCCCGGATACATCCGCCCGCTGAGGTGCTGGGCATAGTCCTGCGACCGATGGCGCATCCACTCGGCGTGGATCGTTGCCGCTTCCACCCGCGAGATGATGCCGCCATACGCCGACACCGCGTCCATCACCGGCAGCGACAGGCGCGTCACGCTGGCGCCGCGGGCGGTCAACACCTCGGCCGCCTGCTCGATCGCGGCGGTCACCGCCGGGTCGGCGGCGTCGAAGAAGTAGTTGGTCGGAATGCCGATGCGCATGCCGCTGACGTCGCCGTCCAGCGCGCCCTCGTAGTCGGGCACCGGCAGGTGCGAACTGGTGGGGTCGAGCTGATCGCGCCCGGCGATCAGCGACATCACCCGGGCGCAGTCGCGCGCGGTGCGGGTCAGCGGGCCGACATTGTCGAGCGTGAACGACAGCGGCATCGCGCCGTAGCGGCTGACGCGGGTCTGCGTCGGCTTGAGCCCGGTGACGCCGCAGGCCGACGCCGGCAGCCGGATCGAGCCGCCGGTGTCGGAGCCGAGGGCGGCGTAGACGAACCGCGCCGCCACCGCGGCACCGGACCCCGACGACGAGCCGCCGGTGATGTAGGGCGGGTTCCACGGGTTGTGGCAGTCGCCGAACTCGCGGTTGTGCCCGGTCGGGTTCTGCGCGAACTCCGCCATGTTGAGGCCGGCGAAGCTGTAGGCGCCGGCGGCGGCCAGCCGCGTGATCGCGGTGGCGGTATAGGCGGGCACGAAGTCCTTGCGCAGGCGCGAGCCGCAGGTGCAGCGCTTGCCGGCCTGGTAGTACATGTCCTTGTGGGCCAGCGGCACGCCGTGCAGCGGGCCGAGCCACGCCGGCGTGTCACGCGCCGCATCGGACGCTGCGGCGGCCTGCTCCGCCCCGGCGCGATCGGTCCAGATCGTGGCGTTCAACGTCGGATTGACCGCCTCCATGCGTTCCCAACAGGCGTCCAGCAGGTCACGCGAGGTGGCCTCGCCGTCGCGGACCGCCTGCGCGGCCTCGACCAGGGTGAGATCGGCGAGCGTGGCCATCACGCGGTCTCCCGCGTGTCGTGCAGCGCCGCTTCGAAGCTGGCGGGCTCGTCCTCGAATTTCAGCGTGCCGCGCAGGGCCTCGAACGCGGCGATGGTGTTGACCAGGTCCGCCGCCATCCGCCGGCCCGGCTCGTTCGGCGCGGCGACCCCGTGCCATCGCGCGATTGTCGTCTCGGTCTCGGCCAGGAATTGGTCCATCGGCGTCTCCTTGGGCTACGGGCGGGCACGCATCGCAGCAGAGTGCGCGGACGACCGCAACGTCGAACGCGATGCCAGCCGCCTGGCGCGATGCAGACGGTGTGTGCCGACATCCACCGGCACGGTCGTTCTGGCCGGTTGCGCTCGGCTGCGCCATAGTGGCGTTCGTGGTGCAAGCAGGGGGCGGCCTCCATGCCGGTCGACAAGCAGGCCTATCGGGACGCCATGGCCCGGTTCGGCGCGGCGGTGAACGTGATCACCACCGACGGCCCGGGCGGACGCGCCGGGTTCACCGCGTCCGCGGTGTGCAGCGTGACCGACACGCCGCCGACCCTGCTGGTCTGCGCCAACCGGGCGAACGATTCCTATCCGGCCTTCACCGCCAACATGGTGCTGTGCGTGAACACGCTGACCCCGGAGCAGGAGGCGCACTCCCCGCTGTTCGCCGGGCTGACCGAACACACGATGGAGGGGCGGTTCGAGGCCGGCACCTGGCACACGCTGGCGACCCGGTCCCCGGTGCTGGATGGCGCCGCGGTGGCATTCGACTGCCGGATCGACCGGATCGTCGAGGTCGGCACGCACGACGTGTTCTTCTGCGTGGTCGAGGCGGTGGAGCTGGGCGAGGTGAACGCCAACCTGATCTACTATGCGCGGCGGTACCATCCCCTGGTGCATTCCTGACGGCAGGCTCGACCTGGATGGGGCGGGTGCGCTAGGGGAAGGGCCGGCGCCGGGTTAGCACAGTGGTAGTGCAGCGGTTTTGTAATTCGATGGAAGTGGCGGATTTCCGCCGTTTCGTTCAACTTTTTGGTGGGCTGAGACCCCGGTGAATTGCCGGGGAGTTGAACGGGTTTTGTTGGGAAAACTGACAGAGCGTGTGCCCTCCTCGATACGCCGCGGCGCCGTTCGCTGGGTGTCAGGGCCGGCCAAGCCGACCCGTCCGCGTTTGCCGTCGAATGCCGCGTTGGTCAAGACGACCTGAGGTGGCCGCCTGTATCATCTGGCCCACACGAGGGACGGTTCCAGCGCCGGGCCTGTAGCAGAGAGCGTCGTCTTGCAGCTATGATAACTGCCCGCCCAACGACAGCAGCCGCGTCAATGGTTCGACCTCATCGACCGTCGCCCCGTTGGGCGCCTAGCCAGTGCACAGTCTGTGCTGAGGAGGACCGCCATGCCGACCGCCCGCGATCCGCGCTGGGTGTTGCTCGCCGAGACGGGCGACGTGTCCACGATTGGCCGCCACCGCGAGCCTGACGAGGCGGACATCGCCGCGGCTGAGGCGGCGCTGGAGCAGGTCGGCGGTTCAGGCTGGCTCGCGGTGATGAGCCACTCAGCTCACGCTCACACGATACCCGAACTCGTCATGGTGCGGCCGCTGCGTGATCCCCGAACAACATTCGAGGATGCCGTGAAGGCCTTCCGAACCAGAGTCAACGAATTCAGCCGTTGAGAGTGGCAGATCAGATGATCGGACTGCGGGTTGGCCGACCTACTCACCCCTGAGGTGCGAAGTGCGCTTATGGCGCGCGTCCGCAGCAAAGACACGCTCCCGGAGATCATTGTACGTCGGCTACTCCATAGCATGGGTTACCGCTTCAGGCTTCACAGGCGCGATCTTCCTGGGACCCCTGACATCGTTCTGCCAAGTCGTCGAAAAGCGATATTTGTACATGGCTGCTTTTGGCATGGGCATAGTTGCAGGTCTGGCCGGCTGCCCAAGAGCAATCTAGAGTTTTGGGAGCCAAAGATCGCTGCTAATAAGGCGAGGGATGCGCGAAAGCTCGCCGCTCTACGCGAATCTGGATGGTCCGTTGCTATAATCTGGAGTTGCCAAACCCATGACATCGAACGACTTGGTCGCTGCCTTGAGCACTTTCTTCGAAGCGATTCAGCGTAACCTCGGCCTTAGCTCCGCCCAGCTAGCGCTACGTCGAATATCGGTCTCCAACGCGACGCCGATGCAAATGTGGTGGCCGGCCAGTCGTTGGCGCTCAGACCACTCGCGTGCGGCACGATTTTTCAGCCGCTCCTCACTCAACGGATCTTCCCACCGAAAGTCGGCCTTCGCTTCAAGAATAAGGTAAGAGACCCCATTATCCGTCACGAATTTGACGAGAAAGTCCGGACGATAGCGCCCGGCAGGAGTATCTATTTCCAGCCTGACAGGGGCATTCCGAACCCACCACTCTACCTCAGTAGCCTGATCCAGGAGTTTTGCGGCAAGTGCTTCCGGTTCAGAATCGAAAGCATACGCCTCGTGTCCGCTTTGTCTCCATCCCCGATATAGCTGGCCTTTCCTGAAGTCGCCCGGCTCAAACATCGGCATATCTGAGACCGTTTTGCTTGGAGGGGCAGCTCCTGGTGCCAGCATCACTTCTTCCGATCCGGTGAAACTCGGAAACGTGAATGTCCGTGTCTGCCCGATGTCCTGGTATTCTGGCGCCGCCAGCCTTGCATTGCGCCGGAGCGCAATCGCCACCTGCTCGCCCACCTCCGCTGGATCGAAGTCTACAGGGCCGCCGTCCGGTCGAACGCCAGAAAGCCAATGAAGTACGATTGTCGTGATTGGGGCGGTGTGGTCCTCGTCGGAGAGGAACTCGGGCAGTCCGCGAATGCAACGGAGCGCTGCCGCCCGGGCAAATCGGTCCCTCGCGATGCGAGGTCGGCCGAAACCTAGGCGCGTCCGCGCCGCCACCAAGTCCACCTCTGTCACCACTGCTTCAGATACGTATCGGAGCGCCTCAGGAGAGAGCGCCAAGTCGAGCTCGCGCCGGGCGATGCGAAGGTCCGCCGCGGTCATAGACGTTTGCTTGATCGCCGCAACGTAGACCGGCACGAGTTCCGGATCGGCCTCGTTGGAGGCGGTGACCTTTACACCGCCGGCGTCCGGAGACGCAGTTCCAGTCCAGGCCGTTGCCTCCGACACAATGCGCTCCAGCCTCTCGCGCCCGAAGCAGACGACGTCGAGTTCGTCGAGGACAGGCTTGCCAACCCGTCGGCCTGCGGGGAGACGCAGGCCGCGCCCCATAGCCTGCAATGCACCCTGGAAGGTCGCCATGGCCCGGAGCGGGGTGACTACATACACATTCGTCACGTCCCAGCCTTCGGTGAGCTCCATTACGTTCACCACAACCCGTACAGGGTTGTCGGACTGTTCGATGCTGAGTAGACGTTCGAGATCGTCCTCTGACTTCGACATCCCCGAGTGGGTGAGTAGGACCTCACGTTCTTCGACACGGCCACCGGCCACAAGCCAACCCTTGACTTCCTGGGCGTGTGCGATGTCACGCGCGAAAAAGACGCAAACCGGCTTAACCACCGGAAAGCCATCTCCGGCCGCGCCAGCCGCTGCGCGCTTCCGCTCCAATCGGTCGAGAGAGTAGTCAATCGCGGCCCGGTCCACATCCTCCTCGCTGAGCCCAGTGCCGTCGAAGCTGCGTACACAGATATGGACGTCCTTTGTGTACAGACCTTCTTTCAGTGCCCGTCGCAGGGAATATTCGTACAGCACATGCTCGCCCTCTTCCCCGCGAGGAGTGGCGGTCATACCGAGCTGCATCGAGGGCGCCAAAGCGCGGATCGCGCCCGCCCAGGCCGTCGTCTCTCGACTGCTAAGGCGTCCCACATGGTGGGCCTCGTCCACGATCACAACGAGGTCGTTTCTTCCTGCCAGAACTTCTGCGGGCGACATCCCCGTCATGGGTACCAATCGTTGGAAGCGCTCGCTGGTCGCCACGAGTTGCGGGGAAAGGAGGTAGATCTTAGGTCCCTGCGCAACGAGGTCGCCTTCGAACTCAAACGCACGCGGACCGTCGATCTCGTCGGACCGCACAATGCTCGGCTCCGGCACGAGGTTCGGATCAACGAAAATGTACTCACGGAAGCGTACATCGAGCGCGCTCTCGAACCGGCGCAGCACGGCGCGACGGGGAGCGAGGATGAGGAAAGTACGGGCTTCTCCTGTTAGCCAGAGCAGAGCGATAACTGCGCCGGCTAAGCGCGTTTTCCCTACCCCGGTAGCCAGCGAGAAGGTGAAGGTAGGATGAAAAGCGTGCCGCCAGCCCTCGTGGATCGCGAGAAACTCGCGCCGTTGCTCCGGCGAGCAGTCTCGGAGGCGGGTCGGGAGACGAAGCAGCGCATCTCGGAGTGCTCGTAGGGCTTCAGCCTGAGGCGGTCGTAGGTTCATCGTCCGGACGACGAGCTCGCATGCCTCCCGCAGCAGCCTGTCGCGGGTCACGTCGCGCTCGCGGCCAAGACAAGGGCGAACGGAATGCGCCGCACCTCGATCCGGTGGTCGGCAATACGATCTGGGTCGGCGGGGCCGCGATGGTAGTAGACTCGCACGCGCTTGCCGGTGTCGATGTCGGTCTGGAACTTGCGCCCGATATCCTCGATGGTGGAACGCTCGACCCACTCTGCCGCGGGTATATAGATGGCCAGAACGCGTCCGTCGCGCGACCGGGCGAACGGCTGCAGACCCTTACCCACGTCGGGAACCAGCCCCTCCACTGAAGCTAACGCCGCCAGAAACGCAGGCGATCCCGACGGATAGGACATGTAGTCGATGGCCACGGTTCCGAGCTGACTGTCCACATCGGCGAACGGCATGCCCGGTCGGAGGACGAACACGCCCGCTTCGGTCCTCTCCGGTCGACGAAGACCTTCCACCACATAGCCCTTGGCAGCATCCACCCGATCGCCGGAGAAGATCATTCCGGTAGGAAGAGGGTGTTTCCCACGCGATGCCACGAGAAGCCGTGGCAACCACAGCCGCTCCGCAAGTCGATCGTCGGGCGGGAGTGCGACATAGACGGCCTTGCGGCCGGCGGCGGTCGCTACGGCGGCCATCTCCGCCGCAGGGGAACCAATATCCACGACGGTCGAACTGCTCCCAGAGAAGAGAGCCAGCAGGCGTGCCATCAGCTTGGCGGGCTTCGAGGTCGCAACTGTTGCAGAGATAATTCTGGCAGCTTCGAGTGCTCCGAGCTCTTTCTTTGCGTCCTGCGAGTAGTCTACTTCCGCGGAATTTCCGGCTTCCTCCTCAGTACCGTTCTTCCGCACCCGCCCGAACCACATGGTGGTTTGGTTCAGCCGCTGATCCTCCCCGTCGGCGTAGAGCTTCAAGGCGGGGATGGCGTCGTCCTTCGATTTGAAGTCAACCGAGTCCTCCGCCGCTCGCGCCAGAAGAGTCGAAGGGGGAAACTCCCAATAGCGGCTCTTCCCGTCCGTGGATGTCTTCCCAGGTCGCGTTGTCCCTATCCAGGGAGCGCCGCCCGCTGCGACGAGGCAAACTGAATATGCGGCATTCGGCCGTGCCTTGGGTAGCGTCTCAGTCAGTATGCGAAGCGGCCCACCCGACTCTACGGGGATCGCTTCGTTTGCCTCCTTACCTACGATCAGCCACGGTATGTTGGCTGGCGGCGGGTGGGGCGCGTCGTCGACCACCTCGATCTCGAATTCACGTTCTACAGCCGCCTCAGTCCGATCGGCCACGCGAGCGACGAATCGCCATCGGCCCACACTCTCCGGTATTCCCCAGATCACCCCGGTCTTGGGGTTGATTCTCCAAATGCCAGGTGGCAGCGTGCCTGACGCGAGGTTCCAACGGTAAGGGCAAATGCGGACATCGTAATCGCAATCGGGTTTGTTCGCCCCTTTCTGCTCCGCTTTCCAGGGACCCCGCGGATCGCCATCCTTGTTTGAATAGTCCTTTGCCGGCAACCGAAGCGACACCGGCGGTAGAGTCTCAATTCGCCGAGCGTATAGTAGGATATTATCGTGCACGGGCGAGAGCTCGCGCATGTTGGGCATATTTCGCGGGCTATACCCTTTCTGCCACGCGACGGTGCCTAGATGGTTTTGTGGTCCCGCCAGCTCATCGAGCAGGATACGGGCATAGCTGGTCTCATCGATGCCACACAGCACAGCGATTGCGCCACGATCATCGAGAAGCGCGAGTGCTCGGCGCAGAATAGCGCGAACCAAGGACAACCAACTATCGAGGATGCGATCGCGGTCGGACGCGTCGAATGCGCCTGCATTCGTTTTGATGCGCGGCAAATCAAGATAAGCTAGGCGCGTATCTCGTCCGAGCTGCCGGCG
>Ga0209415_10005256_pt1 | contig 23331 bp, 27 predicted proteins | sample PeaSoiSIISIP2007_FD_187696 | JGI IMG/M metagenome (GOLD analysis project Ga0209415, IMG submission 187696) | Peat soil microbial communities from Weissenstadt, Germany - SII-SIP-2007 (SPAdes) (version 2) | ecosystem: Environmental > Terrestrial > Soil > Wetlands > Peat | place: Germany... | reverse complement strand
TCGAGGATCGCCATGCGGTCCGAGACCGACAGGGCCTCCTTCTGGTCGTGGGTCACGTAGACGGTCGTAAGCTGGAACTCCTTGCAGATCCGCCTGATTTCCATGCGCATCTCGAGGCGGAGCCTGGCGTCCAGGTTGGACAGCGGCTCGTCGAGGAGCAGACACCGGGGGCGGATGACGAGCGCCCGCGCCAGCGCCACGCGCTGCTGCTGCCCCCCCGAGAGCTGGTTCGGCCGCCTCTCGGCATACGCTCCCATGTGGACGGATTCGAGGGCCTCACCCACCTTGGTCCGGATCTCGGCGCGGGGCAGCTTGCGCTCCTCGAGCCCGAACGCCACGTTCTCGGCCACCGACATGTGCGGCCAGAGCGCATAGCTCTGAAACATCATTCCGGTGTTGCGCCTGTGGGGAGCGAGCCGGGTCACGTCCTCGTCCCCGAAGAAGATCCTCCCCTCCTCGGGAATGTAGAAACCGGCCAGGCACCGCAGCAGCGTCGTCTTTCCGCACCCGCTCGGCCCCAGAAGGAAGAACAGTTCCCCCGGCCGGACCACGAGGTCCAGGCCGCGCAGCGCGGTCACAGCGCCGAATCTCTTGGTCAGCTTCTCTATGCGGATGGAGATCATGGCGCGCGCGCTAGGACGAGTTTCGACGTAAGGCGCCCCGCAGTCGAAGGCAAAAGAAAAGCGGCCCCGAGATTTTCGCGCGCCGAGCTTAACGGTTTGCGTCCGGGCCCGGCGTTTGCCTGTCTGGACATCCCCACCCATGCCGACCAGCAGCAAGAACCCTGCAGTTCACCCAGATCTGGAAAGCGTGATGTTCACCGAGGCGCAGATAAAGAAGCGGGTCCGGGAGCTCGCACACGAACTCAAGTCGGTCCTCGGCAAGGGCGAATTCACGATCGTCTCGATCATAAACGGCGCCGTCATGTTCACGGCCGACCTGATGCGCGAGATCGACAACCCGGTGCGCCTCGACTGCGTCCGGATCTCCAGCTACGGCGACAAGACGAAGTCGGTCGGGACGCCCCAGATCGTCTCCAGCCTCACGATCGACATCTCCGGGCGCCATGTCCTCCTGATCGACGACATCCTGGACACCGGCAAGACGATCACGCTCGTCTCCGGCCTCATCAAGGGTCTCAAGCCGGCCAGCCTGAGGACCTGCGTCCTCCTCGACAAGGAGGCGCGCCGCGAGGTTCCCTTCACCGCGGATTTCGTCGGCTTCAAGATACCGGACAAGTTCGTGGTGGGCTACGGGCTCGATTTTGCCGAACGGTACCGGAATCTTCCGTGCATCGGAGTCCTCAGTCCGAGGCTGCAGAACCTGCCCGACTGGACCTGATCCGCGGGGAGGCGGCCCTGCCGAGCTTCTTGTACTTGCCGGACCTGAGCGAATCGACCTGGTCCCGGATGAGCGCCGCCTTCTCGAATTCAAGCCTGCCGGCGGCCTCCTGCATCTCGTCCTCGAGTTCCGAGATCACCGCGGCGACGTCCTCGGGACTCTCGGCAAGCGCGGCCTCGCCCCTCCCTCCCGAGCCGTCGTAGGTCTGCAGGCTCGCCTGCGCGCCGCGCTTCACGCTTCGAGGGACAATCCCGCGCTCCCGGTTGTATGCGATCTGCTTCTCGCGCCGATGGTTGGTTATCTCGATCGTGCGCGCGATTGAGCCCGTGATCGTGTCGGCATAGAAGATGACCCGCCCCTTCTCGTGCCGGGCGGCACGCCCCGCGGTCTGGATGAGGCTCGTCTCGCTCCGAAGGAACCCCTCCTTGTCGGCGTCCAGTATCGCCACGAGGGCGACCTCGGGCAGATCAAGGCCCTCCCGGAGCAGATTGATCCCCACTAGAGCGTCGAAATTCCCGAGCCGCAGGTTTCGCAGGATCTCGATCCGCTCAATGGTGTCGATGTCGGAATGCAGGTACTCGACGCGGACCTTCGCCTCGCGCAGGTACGCCGTCAGGTCCTCCGAGAGGCGCTTTGTAAGGGTCGTAACGAGCACCCGCTCGCCGGCAGCCGCCGCCGCCTTGATTTCGCCGATGAGGTCCTCGACCTGCCCCCGAATGGGCCTGACCACAATCTCCGGGTCGAGAAGCCCCGTGGGCCGGATCAGCTGCTCGGCGATGACGGACGACCTCCTGAGCTCGAACTCGGCCGGGGTCGCCGAGACGTAGAGCGTCTGCCCAGTTATTCTGTCGAACTCCTCCATGCTCTGGGGCCGGTTGTCGAGGGCCGACGGCAGGCGGAATCCAAAGTCGACGAGCGTCTGCTTTCGGGACCGGTCGCCGTTGTACATCCCGCCGACCTGCGGCACGGTGGCGTGGCTCTCGTCTATCATCACGATGAAGTCCTTCGGGAAGAAATCGATCAGGCAGAAGGGCCGGTCGCCGGGCTTGCGGCTCCCGAAATGCAGCGAGTAGTTCTCGATCCCGTTGCAGAAGCCCATCTCCTGAAGCATTTCCAGGTCATAGTTCGTCCGCATCTTGATCCGCTGCGCCTCCAGATACCGGCCGCGTGCCTCGAACCACGCCACCCGCTCCTCGAGCTCGGCCCGGATCGACACCAGAGCCGGGGTGAGTGATCCCCGGCTCCGCACATACTGGTTCGCAGGGTACAGGTCGAACTTGTCGAGCCTGCGGATGACCTCGCCGCTCAGCGGCTCGAATTCGCTGATCGCCTCCACGAGGTCGCCGAAGAATTCGACGCGCAGCCCGTGCTCCATGTAGGCCGGCATGACGTCGACCACATCGCCGCGCACGCGGAACCGCCCCGGCTTGAGCTCGTAGTCGTTGCGCTCGTAAATGTTGTCCACGAGCCGCTCCAGGAACTCGTTTCGCCCCAGCGCGCTGCCCTTCCGGATCGCGATTCGCAGCTCGGTGAAATCCTCGGGCGAGCCCAGGCCGTAGATGCACGATACGCTGGCGACGACGATCACGTCGCGCCGGCTCACCAGGGAGCTAGTCGCCGAAATCCGCAGACGCTCGATCTCCTCGTTGATCGAGGAGTCCTTCTCGATGTAGGTGTCACTGGAGGGAATGTAGGCCTCGGGCTGGTAGTAGTCGTAATAGCTGACGAAATACTCGACGGCGTTCTCCGGGAAGAAGCCCTTGAACTCCGAGAAGAGCTGGGCCGCCAGGGTCTTGTTGTGGCTGACGATCAGCACGGGCCGCTCGCATTGCGCGATGACGTTCGCCATGGTAAACGTCTTTCCGGATCCGGTGACCCCGATCAGGGTCTGGTACCGGTTCCCGGCGGCGATGGAGCCGACAAGCTTCTCGATCGCCTGGGGCTGATCGCCCGTGGGTCTGTACTCGGAACTCAGCTTGAATAGCATGGCCAATGCCGATGACATCGGGCAAGCTGGCCCCATGTCAAAGGCCGTTGTTTCCACCCTCTATGATTCCGACGTCTTCCGGATGGCGTGCCGCCAGTTCGACCAGGCGGCCGATGCGATCAACCTGCCCGAGGATATCAGGGACCGGACGAAGTATCCCCGCCGCTGCCTCGCTGTCTCCCTGCCCGTCAGGCGCGACAACGGGGGCGTGACGGTATTCGAGGGTTACCGCGTTCAGCACAACCTGTCGACCGGCCCCTCGAAGGGAGGAATCCGCTTCCACGAGAGCGTCACGCTGGGCGAGGTCGCCGCCCTCGCCATGTGGATGAGCTGGAAATGCTCCCTCGTGGGGCTCCCGTACGGAGGCGCGAAGGGCGGGGTGATCGTCAATCCGCGGGAGCTGTCCCTGTCCGAGCTCGAGCACCTTTCCCGGCGCTACATGCAGGAAATGATCGGCTTCGTCGGGCCCGAGGTCGACATCGCGGCGCCGGACGTGGGCACGAACGAGCAGATAATGGCGTGGATGATGGATACGTATTCAAACCACGTGGGCCACATATCGCCGGGCGTCGTCACCGGGAAGCCGATATCCCTCGGCGGATCGGAGGGCCGAAGGGAGGCCACGGGGGCCGGAATCGCCTATCTCGTCGGGAAGTACCTCGAAGACATGAAGATCCCGATCAACGGGTCGACCGTCGCGATCCAGGGATTCGGCAACGTGGGAAGCGAAAGCGCCGCCGCCCTCTCCTCCATGGGCGCAAAGATCGTCGCGGTCTCCGACTATACCGGCGGGATATACAACGCTGCCGGGATCGACATAAAGAAGGCGCTCGCCTACCTCCGGTATGCGCGCACTCTCAAGGACTTCGACGGCGGAGAACCCATCGCGAACGACCGCCTGCTCGAGCTGGACTGCACCGTGCTCATTCCCGCGGCGCTTGAGAGGGTGATCACGAAGGACAACGCCCCAAGGCTGAAATGCCGGCTGCTAGCCGAGGGCGCGAACGGGCCGACCACCAACGAGGCCGACCGGATCATCGAGGCGCGCGGGGACATCGAGCTCATTCCTGACATCCTGTGCAATTCCGGGGGCGTCATCGTGTCCTATTTCGAATGGCTGCAAAACCTGCAGAGCTTCTACTGGAGCCGCGATGACGTGATCGCGAAGCTGCACGCGATCCTGGACAAGGCGAAGGACTCGGTCGAGTACCAGAAGCGGAAGCTCAAGTTCGGCCGCCGACTGGCGGCGCTCACCCTTGGGATCGGACGCGTCGCCGAGGCAAAGCAGAAACGGGGCCTCTTCCCCTAGCGGGCCGAGGGCGCGCGGCCGCCGCGGTGTCCGCCCTACACCAGCGCCGGGACCGACGCGAGCGAGGTCACAAACACGGCGGCCTCGCGCCTCACCCGCTCGCGGGTGACGAAGCCACCGAAGCCCACGAAAAGATCGACTGCCGGAAGGGTCTCCAGGTCGCTCACGCCGTCGCCGACCATCACGACCCTTTCCGGATTTAGCTCCGCGCGGAGCCTCGCGACGATCTCCCTCTTTCCCCCGGAGCGGGTGGTCGGGTAGTCCCTGTCGTAGTCGCGGTAGCTTCCGTCGCGCCCGAAAAGCAGGTCGACCGCCTCGACCCTTGCCACGCCCAGGAAGTCGGCCAGGGGCCGGATCGCCTGCCGGTAGCCGCCGCTTATGATGACCGGGGTCCAGCCCATCCCGGCCATCCTTCCTATCGTCTCGCGGGCCGTCGCCTCGGCCGTCTCGACATAGCGCCTGCCGACGATGGCCACGTCCTCGCGGCTCGGCCGGATGGATTCCAGGCGGCGCCCAAAGACGTCCTCAACCTGGATCCTCCCGTTCATGGCCTCCCGGGTGAGCGCCGCGATGCCCGCGAGCATCTCCGGGCCGCGAAGCCGTGCGAGCTCGTCGATTCCCTCGATCGAGCTCAGCGTGTTGTCGCAGTCAAAGCAGATCAGCTTCAACGCCCTTTGGGCTACTTCTTCGTGCTGCGCTTGAACTTTGAGGTGAATTTCTCGACGCGGCCGGCGGTGTCGACAAGGCGCTTCTCGCCGGTGTAGGCGGGATGCGAGTCCATCGTCACGTCGCGCAGGACTATGAAATACTCCTGGCCGTCGATCATTTCCTTGCGGGCGGACTTCATTGTCGAGCGCGTGAGGAATCGTTTGCCGGTTGCGACATCGAGGAAGCAAACCGGGTTGAGCGTCGGATGGCCTTCGGATTTCATGTGGGGAGTGCGCTAAGGTTCAGCCCTGACGCGCCTTGTAGCGCGGGTCGGTCTTGTTGATGACGTAGATCTTGCCGCGCCTGCGGACGACCTGGCAGTCCGGGTGGCGCTTCTTGGCCGACTTGATCGAGGAAACGACTTTCATAAAAGGCACCAAAACAGAGAGCGGGGTCCCACCCTGTCAACTCAGTTCTTCCCGGGCTCGTCCGGCTCGTCGGCCAAGAGCCGCCATTGGTCGCCCTCCTCGCTGAGCAGCGCGCGCCAAAGCCCCTCCTGCATCGGGCGTTCGAACAGGTCGGCAGGCGGGCTGGCCACGATCCAGGTCCCGCTCTTTAGTTCGTTCTCGAGCTGGCCCGCGGTCCAACCGGAGTATCCAAGGTAGGCGCGCAGGCGCGTCGACTCATTCGCAAGCATCTGGATCGCCTTTTCAGGATCGATCCCGAAGTGCAGCTGGAATGCGTCGCCGCTCGACTGCCACGCAGCCAGGATCAGCTGGTCGGTCTGCACGGGGCCGCCGGCGAAGATCGGCGTCTCCGAGAGCGGTCCAAGGGCGAAGTCCCCTTTGAGCTCGCCCAGCCGCTTGCCGAGCGGCCGATTGAGCACGACACCCATCGCGCCCTCGGGGCCGTGGGTCGACATGAGCACGGCAGTCCTCCGGAAATTGGGATCCCGGAGCACGGGATGGGCCAGCAGGAGCGATCCCGCGAGCGATTCCCTTGTTCCCTGGGTGATCTCTCTCATGGGGTGTAGCCCGGCCCTCAGAGCTTCTCGACCCCGACGCCGGCGTCCGCCATCAGGCGCTCCACCAGGGGATCGTTGTGGTAGTTGCTCCGGTATCGGATTTCCGCGATACCCGCGGCCGCGAGCATCTTGGCGCAATTCACGCAGGGGTAATGCGTGACATAGGCGATGCAGCCCTCGACCGGGCTGCCGCGCCTTGCCGCGTCCGCGACGGCATTCTGCTCGGCGTGCACCGTCGCCTGCTCGTGGCCGCCCCGGATGCGCGAGACGTGGGGCGTTCCCGGGAGGAACCCGTTGTAGCCGGCGGCCACGAGACGGTTCCTGCGATCGCCGCCGGCCACTATCACGCACCCGACATGCAGCCGCTCGCAGTTTGAGCGCGACGCGATGAGGATGGCGGTCGCCATGAAATACTCGTCCCACGAGGGGCGGCGGGTGAATCTTCGTGCGGCCTGCGCTATCAGGTCGACCGGGCTTTTCTTGGCGGCGCTCATCGGGTGCGGACCCACTCTGGACACGCGCGGGCGGGCGGGCAACCTTCCTCTCCATGATACGGACCTGCCGGCCCGAAATGCTGGATTCGTTGCCGCCCGACCATCCCGACGCGGTTCACAGCCGCCGGGACCTGCGCCTCATAAACCGGATCATGCGCAACCACCCCTGGTTCGAGCGCACCCTGCCGGCGCTGCTGCGCGAGGGTGAATATGTTCTGGAGCTCGGAGCCGGGACGGGCGAGCTGGCGAAGGCCCTCGCCCTGCGCGGCATCCCGGTCGACGGCCTCGACCTTTGGCCGCGCCCCGATGCGTGGCCGGCCGGCCGGGCCTGGCACAGGGCGGACTTGCGCGCCTTCGGCGGATTCGAGCGCTACCGCGCGGTCATCGGCAACCTGATCTTCCATCAATTCACCGACGACGAGCTGCGGGCCCTCGGGGCGAAGCTGCGGCGGGCGGCGCGCGTCATCGTCGCATGCGAACCGGAGCGGCGCCGGATGTCGCAGATTGCCACGGCCGCGGTCGCCCCCCTGCTCGGAATCAACCACGTGACGCTGCGCGACGCGCATGTGAGCGTGGAAGCCGGATTCCGCACCGACGAATTGCCCCGCCTCCTCGGCCTCGCCGACGGCGCGTGGCAATATTCGTGCAACACGACGGCACTTGGGGCAAATCGCATGGTCGCAGTTCGTAGCCGATGAAGTCCCTACTCCCTATCGAAATCGTCGGCGGCGGCCTGGCGGGCCTGTCGGCGGGTCTCGCGCTGCGCGAGGCCGGCGTGCCCGTGACGGTCTTCGAGGCGGGTGACTATCCCCGGCACCGCGTGTGCGGGGAGTTCATCTCCGGGCTGGGCGATGCAACCGTCGAGCGCCTCGGGCTCCGCGATTTCCTGGCCGACGCCCACCCCCACCGCTCGGTGACCTACCACCTGCTCGACAGGCCGATTCGCCGCCTTTCCCTGCCGGCGCCGGCCTGGGGGATCAGCCGGCACACACTCGACACGCGCATTGCCCGCGCCTTTGTCGCGGCCGGCGGGAACCTGCAGACTAATACCCGCGTGCCGGAGGACGACACACCGCCGGGACGGGTCTTCGCGGCCGGACGAAGACGGAAGGGGCCGTTCTGGGCCGGGCTGAAGGTGCATGTGCGTAACCTCACGCTGGTAAACGACTTCGAGGTGCATCTCGGCGATAGGGCCTATGTGGGCCTGTCGCATGTGGAGACGGGCGAGGTCAATGTCTGCGGGATCTTCGCGCGGCGGGAGCTCGCGACCCGGGGCGTTGAATTGTTCCTTTCGTACCTCGATGCGTCCGGCCTGGGCGCGCTTGCGGGCCGGCTCCGGGCGGCGGACGCCGATTCCGCCACATTCTGCACGACGGCCGCCTCCCTGGGCGACAGCCGGGTCGCGGCGCCCGGTCGCGTCTGGATCGGCGACGCCTGCGCTTCGATTGCGCCCTTCACGGGCAACGGGCTGGCCATGGCGCTCCAGGGCGCGGAGCTGGCTGCCGGACCGCTGCAAGCCTACGCCTCCGGCGAGGCAAGCTGGGGGGAGTGCGTCCGCGCCACCGCCGCCGCGCAAAAGAGGCGCTTTGGCCGGCGCCTGCTTCTCGCCGCCCTGCTCCATCCGTTCTTTCTAGAACCGAGGCGGCAATCCCTGCTCGCAGCCCTGTTCCGCCTCCGGCTGGTTCCGTTTCGCGCGCTGTACGCCGCCCTCCGCTAGAGCGCCGCCGTATGTTCCTCCACGCGCTCGCCACCGCGGTCCCCCCCGCGACCTACACCCAGCCGGAATGCTGGGGCATCGCCGAGCGGTCGGGCGTGCGCTCGCGCCTCAAGAAGCGCTCAATGCTGATCCTGCACAACATACTGCTCGGCGACCACGGCATCGCCCGGCGCCATTTTGCGATGGAAGAGATCGACCGGGTGTTCGACCGAACGCCAGATGAGTTGAACCGAACCTTTCGCCTCGAGGGTCCCAGGCTCGCCGGCAGCGCGCTGTCCGAGGCCTTGAGGCGGGCCGGGCTGAGGCCAGATGAAATCGACGCCCTGCTCATCTGCACCTGCACCGGGTACCTTTGTCCCGGCCTGACCAGCTATGTGGCGGAGGACCTCGGCATGCGGCCCAACGCGATCCTGCACGACCTCGTCGGCCTGGGCTGCGGAGCGGCGATCCCGACGCTGCGCGCCGCAAGCCATCTGCTCGCCGCCTGCCCCGGCGCGGTTGTGGCCTGCGTCGCGGTCGAGATCTGCTCGGCGGCGTTCTACCTGGACGACGATCCCGGCGTCCTTGTCAGCGCCTGCCTCTTCAGCGACGGCGCGGCCGCCACGATCTGGCGCTCGACGCCCGGGCCGTCGGGCGCGCGGGCATTTGCATTCGAATCACTCCACCTTCCGCGAGCGCGCGACAAGCTGCGCTTCGAGCAGCGAAACGGCAAGCTGCGCAACCTGCTGCACCGCTCCGTGCCCGAACTCGCCGCCGACGCGGTCGGGCGCCTCTGGGCGGCGCGCGGCCCGAGGCCCGTCTCCCGCGTCGTCGCGCATCCCGGCGGGCGCGACGTGCTGGAGGCGGTGGCGCCGGTCGTCGCGCCCTACCCCCTCGACGCCTGCGCCCGCACCCTGCGCGACTTCGGCAACATGAGCAGCCCGTCCGTCTTGTTCGCGCTCGAGGAGACGATGAAGGACGCCTGCCCGGACCCCTCGGGCGATTTTTGGCTCGTGAGTTTCGGCGCAGGCTTTAGCGCACATAGCTGCCGATTCGGCGCCTAGGCCCATGCCCAATCTCGACCAACTGGTCGCCTACTGCGACAAGCGCACCCGCCGCGCCGCGTTCAAGGATGCACCGGGCGCCTTCAACGGCCTGCAGATTGCCAACGATGGCCGCGTCACCCGGATCGGCGCCGCCGTGGACGCCGGCCTTGTTCCCTTCCGGCGCGCGGTCGCCGCAGGAGTGGATTTCCTGATCGTCCACCACGGGATGTACTGGGACATGCCCCGGCCGCTCACCGGCCCGGCCTTTGCGCGCGTCGCGGCGCTTGTGCGGGGCAACTGCGCGCTCTATTCGAGCCACCTGCCGCTCGATGCGCACCCGCAGATTGGAAACAACGCGTTGCTCGCCCGGCAGTTGGGCCTGAAGCCGCGCAGGGGCTTCCTGGCGAACGAGGGCGGCGAAATCGGCTGCATCGCCAAGGGACGCCATGCGCGGGCGGTGCTGCGGAGGAGGCTCGAGTCGCTGTACCCGCGGGTTGTCGCGATCGAGTTCGGACCCGCAAGACCCGGGGAGGTGGCGTTCTGCAGCGGGAGCGGCAACGGCGCGATGGCTGCGCTCCTGGCGGCGGGCGTCGATACGCTGGTGACCGGGGAGCTCCGCGAGGAATGGTTCAATGTGGGGCAGGAGCAGCGGCTCAACCTCTACCTGTGCGGGCATTATGCGACGGAGGTCCACGGCGTCAGGGCCCTCGCGGCGGAACTCTCGGCAAAGTTTGGGTTGCCGTGGGAGTTCATTGCGACCGAAAATCCCCTTTAGCGGGCATATGAAGAAGATCGCGATACTCAACGGACCCAACCTCGACCGCCTGGGCAAGCGCGAGCCCGAGATCTACGGGAGCGCGACCCTCGGCGACCTCGAGAAGGCGCTCCGCGCGGAATTCGGCGGGAAGGCCTCGCTCGAGTTCTTCCAATCCAACCACGAGGGCGAGCTGATCGACCGGATCGCGAGCCTCGCCGACGCAAAGTTCGACGGGATTGTCATCAACGGCGGCGCGTTCACGCACACGAGCGTCGCGCTTCGCGACGCCCTGCTCGGCGCGCGCCTGCCCGCCGTCGAGGTGCATATCTCGAACATCTACAAGCGGGAGGAGTTCAGGCACACGTCGCTCACCGCGCCCGCATGCACGGCCGTCATCACCGGGCTCGGGCTCGAGGGCTACCACGCCGCCATCCGCTTCCTCTTGCAGGCGTGAGCACGGCGACAGCTGGCGCGGCCTGGTACGCATGCCACACGCGGCCGCGGTGCGAGAAGAAGTTCGCTGCGCTTATGGCCGCCGAGTCGTTCGAGCACTACCTGCCCCTGGTCTCGAGCGTCAGGCGCTATCCGCGCGAGACCAAGCGCTTCACCAAGCCGCTCTTCCCCGGCTACGTCTTCGCCAAGGTGCCCCCCGCCGGCAAGCCCAGGATCTACCAGCAGGAGCTGCTCGCCCGAGCGATCCCGGTCGATGACGAGGCGAGGTTTCTCAGCCAGCTCGACGATGTCCGCAAGATCGTCTCCTCAGGAGTCGAGCTCACCTTGATTCCGCTGCTCACCCGCGGACGGCGCGTCCGCGTCGTGGGCGGGCCCCTCCACGGTCTCGAGGGCCTGGTGGACGATTCCACGAATCCGCGCGGGATCGTCATCTCGGTCGACGTGCTCCGCCAGGGGCTCCTGCTCAAGTTGCCCGCGGAGAGCCTCCACGCACTTCCCTAAAGGCCCGGGCACCGCTCAAACCGCCACCCATATCGCGTGGGCCAGGTGGAGCGTGGCGCACGTGGCCAAGGCTGCCGCCGTGTCGTCTGCGACGACACCCCACCCCCCGGGGAGATCTTGCAGTGAATTGATCACCAATGGCTTCCAAATGTCAAAGACCCTAAAGAGCGCAAATCCAGCCACGAGAACGGCCCAGGCCGGGAAGGGGCCCACGATCCATTGCCATCCCAGGAAGCAAAGCGGCATCGCGACGAACTCGTCCAGGATGACCTCGCCAGGGTCGTGCCTTCCCAGGCGGATTTCCGCCTCGCCGCAGATCGCTGCCGCGAGGTAAGCCCCGACCGCGCTGGCCAGCAGGTTTCCGGCGATCCCCATCCAATAGAAGCCCACGGTGAAATAGAGCAATCCGGCCGCCGAGCCCCACGTCCCCGGGGCGGGAAGCCGGATCCCGATCGGCCCGAGCGTCGCCCAGCCGAGAACGGTCGCCGTGGGCATCGACCTCGTCCAGCCGGGCTGCTCGAATTTCATCGCTGACGATTGTCGTCGCCGAAGACAAGCCGGGCATTGCGCGACATGTAGCGGTAGCCCGACCACACCGACAGCACCGTTCCCGCGACAAATATCCATAGGCCCACCTTGCCGACGAGCGCTGCGAACCCGGATGCGTCCCAGTGGAAGAGATAGTTGCCGTCCTGCGACACCATGGGGGCGCCGAGGAAGAAGCCTAGGGCGATGAGCTGCGTGACCGTCTTGGTCTTGCCTCCCGAGTCGGCCACGACGACGACCCCCTTCGAGGCGGCGACCATGCGCATTCCCGTCACGAGAAACTCCCGGCACAGCGTGATCAGGGCCAGCGCGACGGGAATCTCGTGCTTCTCCACGAGCGCGATCACCACGCCGATAACCATGATCTTGTCCGCCATGGCGTCCATCAGCTTGCCAAAATTCGAGACGAGGCCGCGCTTGCGGGCGAGATAGCCATCGAACCAGTCGCCCAAGGCCGCACCGACGAACAGCGCGAACGCAAGCGTCGCCGCGCCCGGCCACGTGTAATACATGAGCCCGACGATCACGAACATCAGCGGGATGCGCGAGAGCGTGATGACGTTGGGAAGGTTCATTCGCAGCCGCTAAGGAGATCCCCGGGCCGGGCGAACGCAACATCGGAGAGGAACACGCTCGCCACCCGCGGGCTTACAATATCTCCTATGCAGCGGTCCCCCAATGCGCCACTGCATCTACCCTGGAACATTTGACCCGATCACGTGCGGTCACATCGACGTGCTCTCTCGCGCCGCCCGCCTCTTCGACCGCGTGACCGTCGCGATCGCCGACAATCCGGAAAAGGAGCCTCTTTTCCCCGCACAGGAGCGCCTTGCGATGATCCTTCCCAACGTCGCCGCGTTCCCCAACGTCAGGGTGACAACCTTCGGGGGGCTGCTGGTCGACTTCGCCGTGGATCAGAAGGCCGACGCGATCATCCGCGGGCTGCGCGCGCTCTCGGACTTCGAGTTCGAGTTCAACATGGCGCTCATGAACCGCCATCTCAGGCCGATGATCGAAACGATCTTCGTCATGCCAAACGAGCAATTCAGCTACACCAGCTCATCCCTGGTCAAGCAGGTGGCAAGGTACGGCGGCAAGGTGGGCAACTTCGTGCCGCCAAACGTCGCCGACGCCCTGCGGAATGCGTTTGCGAAATGAAGGAAGCTCTGTGAAGGCCGTCTTGCTCTACACGGGATTGCTCGCGGGTCTATGCGAGGGGTTTCCCGTCGCCGCATCTGCAACGCCCATCGGCGACGCGCTCGCGCTCTACAAGCACGGCCGCTACGGCGAGGCAAGGGACGCACTCGAGCGGCTCGTGGCTTCCGACCCGTCCAATGCAGCAGCGTGTTACTTTCTGGGCATGACCCTGCAGCGCGTCGAAACGCCCTCACTGGACTCGGCCCGGACATGGCTCGGCAAGGCGGTCCGGCTGGCACCGGAGAACGAGGGCTATCTCGCGGAATACGCCGGTGTCTGCCTGCTGATTGCCGACCGAGACAACTCACTCGGGCTCGCGCTCGAGGGCCGCAATGCGATGGCGAGGGCGATTGCGATGAACCCGTCGGACCTAGAGGCGTGCGAGGGCCTGATGCGCTTTTACGCCACGGCGCCGTGGCCCCTTGCGCATCCCGACAAGGCGCTGGCCCTGGCGGCTGAAATCGCAAAGCGCGACCCCAAGCGCGGATTGGCCGCCTTCCGCTTGATTGCCTCGCTCTTCGAGAAGGAGGGCCGCGCCAAGGAGGCCGCATCCGCGTCGCGGTCGGCCCAGGAACTCGGCCGCCAAATCGGGCGGTGACACAGCCAAGACCATGCCGCGCATTCCCATCGAGGACAACTTCACAGACGTGCTGGCGAAGGCCCAAAGAGGCGCCGGGGTCTCCGACGAGGAGCTCTGCCGGCGGGCCGAGGTGGCGGCCGGGGACCTCGAGGCGGTCAAGTCGGGCCGGGTGATCGACGCCGTCCTGCGCCGCGTGGCCCGGCACCTGCGGCTCGGCCCGGACGCGCTCGAGGACCTCGCCCACAACCGGTGGTATCCCGAAGCCCCCGCATTTCCCCACGGGTTTTCGGCGTTCAACACGCCTTTCGGCGACATTACCGTGAACAGCTATCTCATCTGGGACGCTCGCGCGCGCGCCGCCGCGGCATTCGACACCGGAGCCGACTGCAGGGCGATGATCGACCTCATTCGGGCGGAAAAGCTGCGGCTCGAGGTGATTTTCATCACCCACACGCACGAGGACCACGTGGCCGATCTCGGGAGGCTGGCCCGCGAGACGGGTGCGGAGGTTTGGGCGAGCGAACGGGAGCCCTCGGACCACCCGGGAGCCAAGGTTTTCAAGGAGAACGCCCACTTCCACGTCGGTCGGATTGCAGTGAAGACCCTTTCGACGTGGGGCCATTCCCCCGGCCAGACCACGTTCTACGTGACGGGACTGAGCTATCCCCTGGCCGTGGTGGGCGACTCCCTTTTCGCAAGCTCGATCGGGGGAAGCCCGACCCACTTCGCCGACCAGTACAGGAACGACATTGAGAAGATTCTCAGCCTTCCCCGGAACACCGTGCTTGCGTGCGGGCACGGCCCGCTAACAACTGTAAGCCAGGAAAAACACCACAATCCGTTCTTCGCATCTTGACGCACGTCTGCTAGGCTTCACCGCCAACTATCTCCATGAGCTCCTCCCGCAAAGAATCCGCGACGATTTCCCAATCGATGAAGCGAAAGACAATATTCCTTTTGTTTCTGGGGTTTGCCTTGGTCGTGGCATGGATGACCATCATGCTCGACGAGCAGCTCAGGGAGCGCCTCGGCTCGAATCTTTACATCATCGGATTCGCGATCACCGGGTGCTTCGTGCTGATGCTGGCGGGCTATATCTGGGATCAGACGCTGGTGAAGGCCCTGAGATCGTTGCATGACACGACGAGCTCGATCCAGACCGAGGATGCAGTCCTCACGGGCGATGAATCGGATTCGGACGAAATCATCGGGCTGGCCCGCAAGATCGAGCATATGGCGCGCTCCCTCCAGCACGTCGAGGCCAGCTACAAGGGCATCGTCGAGGACCAGCCCGACCTCATCTGCCGCTACAAGAACGACGGCAAGATCACGTTCGTCAACGGAGCGTACGCCCGGGCCCTGAACCGCAAGCGAAACGACCTGGTGGGCGCAGATTTTCCATATTTTGTCCCGGGCGCGGCGATCGCGGACGAACCGTACACATTCGAGTCCGAAATGACGTTCGATGACGGCAGGCGCCTCTGGATCCGCTGGACCCAGCGGGCGATAAAGGACGACAAGCGCAACACCTCGGAATACCAGGCGGTCGGCCACGACATTACCGAGCGCAAGGAGGCCGAAGCCGCACTGCTGCGCGCCAAGGAGGCGGCGGAGGCGGCCGATCGGGCAAAGTCCGAGTTCCTGGCGATCGTGAGCCACGAGCTGAGGACTCCCATCAACGCCATCATCGGATTTTCCAAGATGCTGTCTAGCACCACCTTGAATCTGGACCAGAGGGAACAGGTCGATATGATCAACTCGAGCGGACTGGCCTTGGAGAAGATCATCGCCGATATCCTCAACCTTTCAAAGATTGAATCGGGAAAGATCGACATCGAGCGCGCGCCCTTCTCGATCCGCCTGTGCGTGCAGGATGTCTGCGCGCTCTTCGCACCGAAGGCCCGTTCCCTCGCCCTAGCCTTGGACTCGAAGGTGGACCCCGGGGTGCCCGAGATCGTTAACAGCGATGAACCGCGGATCCGGCAGATTCTGACAAACCTAATCGGCAACGCGCTCAAGTTCACCGAGCGCGGCGGCGTCTCTCTCGAGGTGTCGTGCGCCCGCGGCGACCCCATTGAACCAGGCTCCCCCCGCCGCGTCGCCCGCATGTTCTTCGCGGTGAAGGATTCCGGGATCGGCATTCCCGCGGACAAGCTCGACCACCTGTTCCTGCCATTCAGCCAGGTTGACACGTCTTCCACGCGCCGCCGGGGCGGCACGGGGCTCGGTCTCATCATCTCCAAGCGCCTCTGCGAGCTCATGGGGGGAACGATCTCGGTCGAAAGCCGGGCGGGCGAAGGCTCGACGTTCCGATTCTCGATCCTCACCGAGTTTGACGAGGCCTGACGGGCCGCGCGCCCTCGCAATCCGGCAACGGCCAGCGGACCAGGCGGCCGCGCCCGGCTTTCAACTTGCCGAGGGCTGCGAGAATGCGATCATCATGCTCCATGAATGCGCAGCGTTTGGTGCTGATGGTCGGCGTGCTCGCGGCCTCCGCCGGGTGCTCGCGCCACGATGAGCCACCGAGGGTGTTCGGGGCGACGGAAACATACGCCTATCTCCAGAGAGTGGGCCTGATCAGGGCGCTGATCAACACGGACAACAAGGACCGGATCCCGGCAATGATTCGCAGCCAGGATGTCGCGCTGCTCGGCGCCCAGAGCGAGAAGACCGACGAATATAGGCACACCCTGTCCACGCTCAAACCGAGCGGGGTCGACCCCGACGCCCTCACGTTCACGAAGAACTTCGAGGCCATACTCGATTCGTACAAGTCCGTGTGCCTGGATTCGGCCGAGCTCTTTCGCGAGATCAAGAAGGCAAATGCCCGGCCTTCAGGGCCGACTATCGTGCTGCCCGAGATAAGGTTCGGCACCGAGGCGTATCAAAGCGACACGATCGGGACCATCGACTCGCTGCTGGAATCCCTTGATCGGATGGATGCGGGCGCCGCGTCCGGTGCCGTTTCCCTCCGCGCGATTGTGGAAAGGGTGCGCGAAGACCGGGACAAGCTGAGGTCGGCGAAGGTGGCGCACCATGAATTCACCAGCAAGATGAAGGCGGAATTCCCCCAGCGGTATCCGGATCAGGACTGGACGTCGAAGGAGATTCTGCCCTAGGAAACGCCGATGGAGTCGATCCGAGAGCTCGCGGGCCGGGGCGAGCGGCGCGGGGATCCTGCCCTGGCGAAGCGGATTCCCGCCGTCCGCCGCAACCCGGGGGCGCCCGTCAAGATCGCGGATCTGCGCCACCTGCAATTCCGTCCAACATCCGCCCCGTCACCCTGAATGGAACGAGCAAGATCGGCCCCATGAACGTTGTCATGGTCCACGGCTTTCTCAACACGGGCCGCATGCTCAAACCCCTGTGCCAGGCGCTCGAGGCCCGCGGGCACGCCTGTCACGCGCCGACCCTTCACCCGCGGGACGCGAGGTCGGGAATTCCCGATCTCGCCGCAAAACTGGCGTCGCTTATCGAGAAGAACGTGGGCGTGGGCGCTCCATTGGCGCTCGTCGGCTTCAGCATGGGAGCGCTGGTGGCCCGGCATTATCTTCAGGCCCTTGGCGGAGCCCAATCCACGAGGGCGTTCTTTTCCATCGCGGGGCCATACCGCGGCACAATGAACGCATACCTCTATCCCGGCCTGGGAACCCGCCAGATGCGCCCGGGCAGCGCGTTTCTGAAATCGCTCGACGCCGGCGCGGGCGCCCTCGATTCCCTTCACGTGCGCACGTACCGGACGCCGTTCGATCTCATGGTCTTGCCTTCCACGGGGTCTCGGATACCATCTGCGGACGATTTGCTCCTCTGGTGCCCGCTCCATTCGCTCTTGCCGCGCAATCACCGCCTCGGGGAGCACATCGCAAACGAATTGGCAAAGCTTGAACCAGAGGCCGCCCGCCGAATTCACGCACCGGCCACGAACCCGTCGTTTTAGGGACGCGCCCGATGATCCGGATCGTAGGCAAGCATGCAAACCACTCACCGGCCTGCCGACAGAGCGCGGCGGATCGGGCGGCTGTGGGCCCGGTCCCGGAATCCTCCGGCGCCGCCATGACGAATCATTCCAATGCTACTTGATCCCCTCAAGATCCGCGACGTGACATTGAGGAACCGCATCGCGGTTTCGCCCATGTGCCAGTATTCGAGCGAGGACGGCCTCGCCAACGACTGGCACCTCGTGCACCTCGGCAGCCGAGCGGTGGGCGGCGCCGGCTTGGTCTTGACCGAGGCCGCCAGCGTGGAGGAGCGCGGGAGGATCAGTCCTCAGGACCTGGGCCTGTGGGACGACGACCAGATAGACATGCTGCAGCGCATCGCCTCCTTTATCCGCGCCCAGGGAGGGGTCGCGGGCGTCCAGCTGGCGCACGCGGGGCGCAAGGCCTCGACGTCGCGCCCGTGGGAGGGCAACGAGCCCCTTGAAACGGACCAGGGCGGATGGCGTCCCATCCTGGCCCCCAGCGCGATTCCATTTGCTTCCGGCTATCCGACGCCCGAAGCGATGAGCGCCGACCATATCCACGCGGTGACGAAGGCGTTCGCCCAGGCCGCCAGGCGGGCCCTGGAGGCCGGCTTTCAGCTCGTCGAGATTCACGCCGCGCACGGGTACCTGATCCATGAGTTCCTGTCCCCCGTGTCCAACAACCGGACGGACGAATACGGAGGCACGTTCGAAAACAGGGTCCGCATGCTGCGCGAGGTTGTCGCGGCCGTGCGAAAGGTCTGGATGGACCGGTTGCCGCTCTTTGTCCGGCTTTCGGTGACGGATTGGGTGGAGGGCGAGAGTTGGGACCTTGAGCAATCCGTCGAACTGTCCCGGTTGTTGAAGGAGGACGGCGTGGACCTGATCGATTGCTCCTCCGGCGGGACCGTGCCCGACGCAAAGGTGCCCCTCGGACCGGGGTACCAGACGCCATTCGCGGAGCGCATCCGCCGCGACACGGGAATCCTGACGGCCGCGGTGGGCATGATCACTTCCCCCGAGCAGGCGGACACCATCCTGCGCACCGGGCAGGCCGACATTGTCGTCCTGGCTCGCGAATTCCTGCGCGACCCATACTGGCCCCACCACGCCGCGGCCAAGCTCCGCGCCCAGGTCTCCCCGCCCGTCCAATACGGCCGCGCGTTCTGACGCGGTATCGTCGTTTCCGCCGCCTGCGGCCTGGGGGGCCCCCATCAGGCGCTTGACTGGCGGGGCCCCGCCGGCCCCTTCGCGGGAGTAGCGGGTTTTCGCCCGTCGGTTGTCATACCCGACCGATGAGGGACCAGAGTCCATTGAAGGCGCTCCTCGAGTTGGCCGGCCTGACAGACGAGGCCCGGCCCCGCTTGCTCCTGCCGCGCGCCTCCCGACGACGCGCCATTCCGCCTGGAGCGTCGCAGCCTCCGTCCCCGCAATCCCGGCCTCGATCCGCCCAACGGGCGGCGGAGGGCGAGACAAAGACCATCTTCGGAAAGGAATGCCGCAGGACGCGGATTCGCGAGACGCGCGCCAGCTGCCAAGCGGCGTAAACCGGACAAGAACCAGCCACCTCATCATCATGAACCCAAAAAAGATCCTTGCCCTGCTCGCCATGATTGCCGCGGCGTTTGCCACGCCCTGCTTCGCCCAGATATTCTGGAGCAACCAGAGTCCCGCCGGGATCACAGACGACATCTGGTGCGTAACCTATGCCAACGGCACCTTCGCCGCCGTCACGGGCCAGGGCAAGGTTCTGACCTCGAACAACGGCCTTGTCTGGGGCAGTCAGACCGTCGCGGAGGGAACCTGGCTCGTGTCCGTCACCTACGGCAACGGCACGTGGGTGGTCGTCGGAGCTGGGGGCACGATCCTCGTATCCTCGGACCTTCAGACCTGGGTGAACGCGAAGTCGGCGACTACGAACAAGCTGAACGGCGTCCTGTTCAACGGCACGATGTTCCTGGCGGTGGGCGACAGCGCCACCGTCGTCACCTCACCGGATGCCATCAACTGGACGGTTCAAACCATACCGGCCTCCTGGGGCATCACAGGATTCTTGCACGGCATAACGCTTGTCCCTGACAATCAGACCGGCACCAACACGGCCTTCCTGGTCAGCGGGGCGGTATCGGGCAACGGGATGGGATCGGTAGACGCAGGGGTGCTGTTCGAGGTATCGCCCGATGGAACGAGCTTCTCCCAGGTGTATACCTCCGGGGTCACGCCAACTGCGGGGGGGGTCCCTGCTGGAAACCTGGAGGCGGTGCTGTATGAACCCAACCTGCCAACGGTCGCAGTCGGCTGGCTGGGATCCGCCATCGACAGTCCCAACGGGGACATTTCATATCCCGAGCGCGCCGGCGAGACTTGGGCCGACACGCCGACCGTCCTTCCGGACATCGTCTTTCGGGGGCTCGCGTATGGCAATGGATACCTAGTGGCCGCCGGGGAACAGGGAAGCATCTTCACATCGTCGGACGGCATGAATTGGAAACAGCGCTTCTCCGGGGACAGCCCCTCAACGCTGAGCACCTCGGTATTCCTGAGCGCCGCCTACTCGGAAACGCTGCAGCGATTCGTGGTCACCGGGACCGGCGGCACCATCCTCGTCTCCAATCCCGCGCCCACCGTGTTCGGCAATGTGTCCACCCGCGGCTACGTCAGCAGCACCCAGACATTCATCGGCGGCTTCGTCATCGAGGGTACCGCCCCGCGCACGGTCCTGATCCGCGGCGACGGCCCTGTGCTCAGCGCGTTCGGCGTGCCAAGTCCCCTGCCCGACCCCGTCCTCACGGTCTACAACAGCAGCGGGACGGTAATCGCGACGAACACCGGTTGGGCGACCAACGCAAACCCGAAGACCATCTCCACCTCGGCGCTCGAGGTGGGGGCCTTCGCCCTTCCCAATCTGAGCCCGGATTCGGCCCTGCTCCTGACACTCCAGCCGGGAGCCTACACGGCGCAGATAACCTCGGCCAAGGGCAACTCGGGAATAGCCCTGTTCGAGGCCTACACGGACTAGCGCTGACTGGGCGCAGCGGAATCGGACCCCCGGCCGGGCGGGACAGTTCCCGGCCGGCTGCCGCGCCACTGAGCGCCGGGCTGCGGCCGCCCAACGGGGCGTCCACCCCGCCGTCGGCGCGCCGCAAGCCCGGAAGCCGGAACGATCTGCGGGGACCGGTTGGTCATCGGGCCAGTTCTCAGTTCCGTCGGTGGCATGGCCACGGGCCAGCTTTTCAGGTCGCATTGCTGCGGCCCGAAAACAACTGTCCAATGCCGGAAGTCCAAGACCGCGGTACCCGGCAGAACGGAAGCTGGCAAGTGCTCAAGAGAAGAATTCAACTCATCCTGCGCAGGATCGGCATCTACGATCGCCTGAGGGAGACGCTTGCCTATGACTGTTACCGCTATTGGAGGGACGGGCGTCCAATCGGGTGGCGCCGCAACGAGCTTCTCTTCTACCGGGCCCTATTCGGATCGCAGCCGCCCGGCATGCTGATCTTCGACGTGGGCGCGCATCGAGGCCAGAGGACGAAGGTGTTTCTGCAGTTGGGAGCCCGGGTCGTCGCCATCGAACCCGATCCGTCGAACCAGAGGCTCCTGGCTGGGAGGTTTTCGCGCGATTCGTCTCTCGGGGGACCGGTCACCGTCGTGGGCAAGGCGGTGAGCGAATCGAGCACCGGGGCGACAATGTGGGTCCACGCGCCGGGCTCGGGCCTGAACTCGCTTAGCCGGAAATGGGTTCAGGCACTGGGACAGGATGACAAGAGATTTGGCAGCCGTGTGGAATTTGCCGAACGGAGACAGGTTGAAACCACGACCCTCGAGGCGCTGATGAACTCGTTCGGGGTTCCGCATTTCATCAAGATCGACGTCGAGGGGCATGAACCCGGCGTCCTGCGCGGCTTGAGACGCCCCGTGCCGTTTCTCTCCTTTGAGGTCAACCTTCCCGAATTCCTGCCCGAGGGGCTTGAATGCATCGAAATCCTCGGCCGCCTCGCCGAGGGGGGGCGCTTCAATTGGTCCAGCGATTGCCAGGCCGCTCCTGCGTTGACCGAGTGGCTGGCCGCGCCCCAATTCGCCTCCGCCCTGCGCGGGTGCCGGGAGACGTCGGTCGAGGTGTTCTGGAGGACCCAGCCGCCGACACAGCCAATCCAGGCGAAAGAAGAGATCAGGCGAGGAAGCCGATGAAGAGCAGGCATGCGCCGAGCGTGTAGCCGGAGAAGGCGCAAAGGAACGGCCTCAGGGTCGTCTGCAGGCGCCCAAGATGCTGATAGAGAATATCAAGCATCACGAAGCCAAGACTGTAGAATATCAGAAGGGCGGGCAACACGAGCCGCGGCAGCCAAAAGCCGGCACCGTAGGAATCAATCAAACGAGTCAAGCTGAAGAAAACCGGCGAATAGAATCCGGCCGCCAAGGCGGTGATGACAATCGCGGCATTCGGAATCAAGGGCCTCCGCACAAGGAGTGATTTCACGCTGAGGAAACCGCAGAACAACGTCCCCGCCATGGCCAGGGCGGAATAGACAACGCACACGCGGACGGACCAGATCTCTAGGTGCTGGGAGAGCTGCGTCCGGTCGCGGAGGAGCGGCTCCCGCGTCCGCTGGATCCAGTCTGTCGACACTTCCTTCGGGGGAGGCTGGAAAAGGTCCATGACGTCCGTAACCGAGGAGACGTGAACCAGCCCCAGGTAGCTGTATCTTCTGACCTCGAATAACTTGCCGCGGAAATAGCCCGGGGCCGAGAGGAGGTCCAAATCGCTCCTCTTCAACAGCAAAATGTCGTTCCAGCGCATGACCGGCTGCTCCCCTTTCCGGAGCCACACGGCGCCGGTGACTGCCCCGTTCACCCGGTTGATCTCCCTCACCTGGGCCAGGAATAGCGCGCTTGGCAGGGCCAGTGAGAGGGTCCCTACCAGCCCCCAGCGCAGACGCTCGCCTTTCTTCAGGTGCGTCCCGACGGCGACGGCAAGGAGCAATGCCAGCGGAGGCAGCATGCCGGCAAAGGTGTACTTGCACAGCAGTCCCAGCGAGAGGCAGAGGCACATCCCGGCCCACGACCGGCCGCTCCGCGGATTCCCAAAGAGCCGGAGAGTGAAAAAGGCAACCAGCGCGAAGATGGGGAGCGTGAAGGCGTCTGCGGCAATGACGATCGAGTGGATGACGCGAAAAGGGATGAAGGTGACGAATGCCGCCGCGCAGTAGCGCAGCTGCGAGTTCGCGATGCATTTCCAGAGAAGCCCGTAGATAAGCCAGAGCCCCGAAATATTGAATGCGAGGAATACGAGGGCGAGGATCGCGAGGTAATGTCTCGCGCTGACGTATTCGTGAATCAGGTTCCCGAGGTAATAGAGGCCGGGGGGGCTCGTCTGGGAATAGCTGAAGCTCCACGAGGTGTATGGGAACGTAACGATGAGCCCGCGGTGATAGAGGAAGTCCTGCCCGACGTAGCCGTAGCGCAGGATTCCCCTCAGCCCGACAACGACGGCGACAGCGGCCAACAATACGAGGAAGACCCGATCTCCTGCCGCAATAGAACCGGCCCGCTGCTTCGTCGAATCCGGGAGCATTAAGGTGAGTCGATAGGCCTTTGCGCGACGAACCGATTAGTGGGGGCCAACAGTTGGGCAGCGAGCCTTTTCCTCGGGAAGCCCTGGCGCGCCAGCCCGTGCCGCCCTGTCACGCCGCCTTCGGGGCATGCGGCTCGGGCGCCCTCGGCAGGTAGACCCGGAACGTGCTGCCAAGCCCAAGGACGCTCTCCACTTCCATCCACCCGCCATGCTGCCTGA
>Ga0209415_10005255_pt1 | contig 23333 bp, 22 predicted proteins | sample PeaSoiSIISIP2007_FD_187696 | JGI IMG/M metagenome (GOLD analysis project Ga0209415, IMG submission 187696) | Peat soil microbial communities from Weissenstadt, Germany - SII-SIP-2007 (SPAdes) (version 2) | ecosystem: Environmental > Terrestrial > Soil > Wetlands > Peat | place: Germany... | reverse complement strand
GTATATCCACGAACGCGGCACCCGCCACTACACGAAGCACAACCCCAAGAAGTCGTACCCGCAGGACGGCAGCATCATCTGGGTCTTGAGGTACGGCAGGACGTGGGAATCTCTAGACGTTAAGACTCTATCCGAAGCCACGACTCTGCGCCTTCGTCGCCAGATCGAACTCGAAGGCGGCTGGCGTCCGCTGCGCAAGGAAAAGCCGACGACCGTCCTGATGCTGAGCAAGGCGAAGGATGACTACCTCGACCAGACCAAGACGGCGCGTAAGAAGAAGACGTTCGACGCCTATAACGTCTCGCTCCGCCACTTTTACGAGTGCCTCGGCGACAAGCCGCTCAAGGACATCGACCGTGGCGATCTGCTGCGGTACTCCGCGTACCTGCGTGACGAGGTCGAGCTTGACCCGCGCACCTGCTACAACAAGTTCGAGAACGTGATGACGTTCCTCAACAAGCACGGCATCAACAGCAAGACGCTGAAGATCACGCAGCACGACTGGCCTCAGTACGTCGAGGAGGAGCCGGAAATCTACGAGCAGGAAATGCTCGACAAGTTCTTCGCCGCGTGCGACGAGGACGAGCTTCTTCTGTTCGAGTTTTTCCTGATGACAGGGATGCGCGAGCAGGAAGTGATATTCGCCACAGACCGCGCCATCGATTTCGAGTCTAGCCAGATCGCCGTCAAGCACAACCCGACCTATTGCTGGACGCCGAAGATGTACAAGGAGCGCACGATCCCAGTGCCGCGCTACCTCACCGAAAAACTGAAGAAGATGCTCGTCAGCCGTGGCAAGGGCGGTCTGCTTTTCCCGACTGCGAATGGCAAGCCGAAGTACGATTTCCTCGACATCGCGAAGCGGATCGCAAAGCGTGCCCAGATTCCGCAGGACGAGGTCTGGCTCCATCGCTTCCGTAGCACGTTTGCCACTCGTGCGCTTTGGGCGGGCGTCGATTTGCGCACGGTGCAAAGCTGGATGGGTCACAAGGATATTGCTTCGACGATGCGCTATCTCGAGCCGCAGCGCGGCGCGAAGATGCAGCAGATGGTCGAGGCTATCTGGGGTTCCGCTTAGGACGCACTTTACGGGCCGAGGATACCGAACATCACGCGTCGGTCCGGTAGCGCCGTCCGGCGATCATCTTGAGCCGGAACTTGTGGTACTGCCGGATACTGCGCGGCGAGCGATCCCTGCCGCAGAACGCCGTCTTCATGCGGTCTTCGGCGAGTGAGAGATACACGAGGGCTTTCCACCACGCGTAGTCGTGGATCGCTATAGGACCATCAGCGTTGACGTCTCGGAACTCCCGCCACGACCTCGCCATGTCGGCGACCGCATTCTCCATCTCCTGCGCGGCGTCTTCGACGAGGGATGCCTCGACTGTGCCGTCAGGCTTGACGGTCACTTCCGCGATCTCGTCGAACATCGAGTCCACAAGCTCGTCACCTGTCTTCATTCGTCCTCCCTATCGAACCTCTCCGCACTCAGCGGCTTCGCCGCGCACATGGGGTCGTCGCGGCGGAACGCCCTGTCCGTCTCGTCCGGGCAGCCCATCGCCCGGTTGATCTCCCAAGCCAAAGGCTGCGTGAAAACGGCCAACGCGCATCGACGTTCTTGGTCATGCACGCACTGCGAATGCACGCTTATGAGTTCGCCGAGAAGCTCAGGCGTCATCCTCGTCAGCTTCCTGCGGTGCTCCTTGCCTGCGCACAGCAGCAGAATCTCGGTGGCGAGCCTCTTCCTTTTCTCGACGTCCGCGTCCGGTGCGAGGACTTCGAGCGCCCGGAACGCGGCGTACACGCGTCGGCGGGCGTCCTCGCGGGTCTCCGGGGACACTTCCTTTTCCTTGCCTCGCATGGGTATGACGTTACCCTTATCCACGGACGCGCCTCCAGAGCCAGACGAAGCCGAGCGGAGAGTAGGTGAAGATCGGAAGCAGCGCCCTGCTGGGTGCGTCTCCCCGCACGAGGAAGAGCATCAGGAACTCGGCGGCGTAGCTCGCGAACAACCCGAGGAACATCCACGCGGTCGCCTTCAGGCTGGTATGCAGCAGTCCGCCGTGCGCTTCGCGCCAACAGCGCACGGCTACCGCGCCCTGACGCCACGGCGCGGCGGATAGCTGCGAGTAGAACAAGACCCACAGACAGCACGACCATGGGCCGCACCAGAACATGAACTCCGCGCCGCCCGGCGTCCTGCACAGGCTCACGGCGGCGAGCGGCAGGGCAGCCGCGACATGCACGAAGACGGCGAGGATGGTAATCGACCGCAACAACCATCTGAGGAGTGGCACAGGGTCTTTGATTGGAAGTATACAGACGAGGCTGACGGTTTGGCCATCCGCGACGCGTTCGCGGAAGCAAAAGCGAAGAAAACCCCATCAGCATCAACGGCTGCTCAAGCTGGACGGCGTGGGCAGGTGGTCGAGCAGGGAGGTCATGCTCGCGCGAGTGATGCTTGTCGCGATTGACATCGTTCTGGCTGGCGAGCCGCTCGCGCTAGAGACGGCTCGCGATTTGATCCGCGAGGTTGAGCAGGCATACCCCGAGTTAGCGGCAGAATGGATCGAGAGCGAATGATGGGCAAGGAGACTCGTTCGTCGTCTGGGGTGCTTCGTGCCTGCGCCGTCGTAAGGCTGGCAAAAACACTGAGGTTCGTAACAACCGTTGGACTTGGGTTGATTCCTCTCTACGGGCCTTTTCTCGGCACTGCGGCCGGGGCCGCCGATGAATTCTTGGTTGACCGGATGTTTCCGACGTCTGGGGTATTCGCATTCCTGACAGAAACCTATCCATCCCTATTTGTGTCCGCGTAGCATTGCCGAGCATGTATCACGGGCCGCTATGAACTCACTGGCGCCGATTTGGAATCCAGTCATGGCCGGGGGATTCCATAGCAAAATATTAGGGTTTCTATATGGGAAACACCGAGCCAAGCATGTGTGCCAGGCATCCGCCTGCGCCGGATCGTGCCCCTACAAATTCGAAATCAAAAGCGTTCACCCGCCTACGTTGTACCCCAGACTTTGCGGGCGGTGTTGACCACGAGCTCGAGCTTGCGCCACTGCTCGTCCAAGGTGAGCAGGTTGCCGGCGGCGACCGAAGCGAAGCCGCACTGGGTGCTGAGCGCGAGATTTTCGAGCGGGATGAAACGCGCGGCCTCGTCAATACGGTGGCGCAAGTCGTCCTGCGATTCAAGCTTGGGAAATTTCGTGGTGACGAGTCCGAGCACAACGCGTTTGCCGCGCGGCACTAAACGGAGAGGCTCGAAGCCGCCGGCGCGGTCGGTATCGTATTCCAGCAGGAAGTTGTCCACGTCGAGCGTTCCGAAGAGTTTTTCGGCGATGGCATCGTAACCGCCCTCGGTGTACCAGCGGCTGCGGCTGTTGCCGCGGCAGATGTGGACCGATACCGCGACCTTGCTGCGCGGGATGTCTTTCAACAAAGAGTTGTCGCCGGCAACGGATTTCTTGAACTCCTCGTCCGGATTCAGGCCGTCGCGTTCGAGCCTGGCGCGCTGGATGGGATCGAGGTAGTGAGAATAGAAGGGCGCGTCGAGCTGGATATAGGTGGCGCCTTCGGCGACGAGCCACTTGATCTCGTCGCGCACGATTTCAACGAGATCTTGGAGCAGCGCGTCATGCGTGGGATAGAACCGGCTGCTGACGCCGCGCTTGTAGCTGGAGACCATGAAATTCGAGGGCGCGGGCAGCGTGATTTTGAACGGGCCCGGCGCGGATTTCTTCAGGAACGGAAATTCGTGCGCGGTTAATTTGCGAACCTTTTTCAGCTTGGCGCCGACGGCCTGTGCCGAGCTGGCCTCGAAACCTCCGCCGGGCCCTTTCCAATCCAGAATCACTTTGTCGGCGACGAAGCCCTCGACCGCGTCGGCCATGTCGGTGAGCCAGGAGCCGCGGCGCAGCTCGCCATCGGTGAACACCTGAGCGCCGGCATTGCGCTGGCCGTCGAAAGTCTGGAGGATCGCGCGGTCCTCGGCCGTGCGCAGCTCCTCGAGCTTGATCTGGCCCTGGGCGTAGGCGGCGCGGGATTTTAGAAGATCGGGGGGACGCAGGAAGCTGCCAACATTTTCAGCTCGGTAACTTGGGGGCATCTGTGGTTGTCCTCTTGGGCCGTAGGTACCCGGCAAGGGACATCCCCGGTGGCATGGACAATGGGTTTGGCCTCCTGCGGGTCAACCGAGGGCACCGGAGACCTTCACTCCGGCGCCCCCGTGCTAGACGTCGCGGTCGCACGCACTACAAATCCTGACAAAGATACGCAAACTTCAGTTCTGCGAGCTTGAGGATTGCTGAACATCCTGCTCCGTCTGATCGGCCGACTGCTGCTGCTGTTGCAAATCACTTTGGACGTTCGTATCCGGCTGCACCTGCCCATCGGGATTCGCTTGAGGATTGCCGGCGGGACCGGATGGCAAACCGCCGTGGCCTTGATTCTTGTTGAGCTGGGCGAGGCCATCGTCCACCTGCTCGCGCAGGTGGTTGTGCATGTCCTGCAGATCCGTGACGCCGACGGGAACCTGCGCACCCGCACCGCAATCTCCCCGCTGGCTGCTGACGACGCGCACGTTCACGTTCTGGTTTGAGTCCGCGGTGTCGTCAATCCGGCGGATGACGTCTCCGGGGCTCAGGCTGCATCCCGTGCCGTCGGCGGTCTGCGCGCTGAGCGTGGTGGCCACGACGAAGGTGCGGTGATTGGGATCGAGCGCGTCGGGAGCCTGATCGCCGCTCGGAGCCGCCCCCTGATTACCGGCCTGGGTTTTTTCCGCGGCAATTTGCGCCGCGACTTCGTCAGCGATGGCTTGCTTGACCTCGGGCGTAAGAGTCTGCCCGTTGCCGCCCGAATTGCCGCCTTGCGCGTTCGAGTTGTCTTGCGCCGCCTGAGCCTGATCGGCGGACTGCTGAGCGTCATAGGCCGCCTGCAAGTTTTGTGCGAGCAGGTAATCGGTCAGCCAGAAAGACGCGCTCGGGTAGGTTGCATACGGTGAGAAATAGTATCCAGAATAGCCGTACCACGGAGATCCGCCCCAGCCCCAACCATAGGCGATCGGTGCGCTCCAGGGATTGTAGGCCCAGCCATAGAAGCCCGGGTTGTAGTAGTAACCCGGCACATAGCCATAGTAGCGATAGCCGTGATAGTAGTAGCCGCGATATCCGCGCGCGTAGTAGCGGCCGTTCGCGTAATACGTTCGGCGCATGTACTCGTGGCCGCCGCGCGTGTAACCGCGCTCGGAATAGCCGCGGTTCCGGCCCATGCTGACCAGGCGAGAGTGGTCCGCGCGCTCGGTGACGATCGTGCGTCCGCCGCGTCCGCCGTGATTGATCGTCATGCCGCCGGAGTGAATCGTGCTCACGTGTCCGCCGGAATCAAATCGCGCCGAAGCGCCATTGTGGGTCGTGAGGCTGGTCATGTGGCCGGACTTGTTGAAATTCGTGGTGGCGCCGCGCGCGTTGACCGAGGAGTGCCCGCCGGGAGGCGCGCTGAAACCGTGGCCTGCTGATGCGTTCAGCGTGCCGCCGTGGCCGCCCATCGTGTTCGACGCGCCGGTGGTGTGAGTGTTGCCACCGAGTGTCGAGCCACGAGTTCCGTTGTTGATCGAATTATTCGTTCCGCCACGCGTTCCGCCATTCAGCGAATTGTTGGTCCCGCCACGGGCGCCACCGAGTGTATTTGAGTTACCGCCTGTGGCGCCGTGGGTCCCTCCGACCGCCGTATTGTTTGTCGCTCCGTGGCTCGAGTTCCCGTAATTGCCGTACGTGTTCGTGCTCTTGTTCGTGTTACCGCCGGCTGCTCCACCAGTAGAGCCGCCCGTCGGGGACTTGCTTCCATAGGAGCCGTACATGCTGGTGCCTGAACCCTTATTGCCGCCTGCGCTTCCGGCGGTCGTGTTGTTCGAACCGCCTTTGTTGCCGTACGAACCGTATGGGTTGGAAGATCCGCCGGTATTCGTATGGCTGGTGCCTCCCGCTGTGTTCCCACCGGTAGTGCCGGAACCTCGATTCGTGTTGGTCGCGGGGGCCGGGTGCGAAGGCGGCGGTGGCGCCGGATGCGAGGGCGGAGGCGGTGCGCTCGATCCTTTGTTGTTCTTTTGCTGTGCCTGGACGAATCGTGGGATCATGAGCAAAATCAAAATTGCAAACGACGCTAGCACGATGGTTTTCGTTGCCCTGATCGAATTCATCGAAATCTCCTCGTTGCCGAACCAGATTGATTTCCATCCACAGCCGCCCGTGCGCACCGGAACGGGCACCAAAGCATAACCACGATTCTATGAGTACGAGACGGGCGCGAGCATAATCCGCGAGCGATCAATATGTCAATCGGCACGACGGAGTCGTTGCGGCCAGGGAAACCGAGGCGCCGCCAAAATGACAGGAATGTTGACACGTACAACTACGGACCAGTAAGATTCCGGGCTACCAGACGGTTCGTTGGGTATCCTCGCGGGAGTTTTCGAACGGGAGACATTTAGATGAAAACGATTCTGTGGGCCACATTGATTTTGGCGACGTTTTTTGGCGCGAGGGCAGAGGCGCAGTCATCCAACGCTCCGGCGCCCGGAGCGGCGACCACGGCGACGGCCGCGCCCGGCGCAACTCCGGCGCCGTCAACATTGCGCAAGAAGCGCGTGGCCGTATTTGATTTCGACTTCACGGCCATTCCGACCGCGACTGTCGCGCAGTTGGGCGCGAGCGTGGACATCGGGAAGGGCGTAACGAACCTGCTGGTGAAGTATCTGGTGCAGGATGGCACGTACTCGGTAATCGAACGCAATGCGCTGGACAAGATCATGTCCGAGCAGAATTTCTCGAATAGCGACCGCGCCAATCCGAATTCCGCGGCGAAGATCGGGAAAATACTGGGCGTGGATGCGATGATCGTCGGGAGCATCACCCAATTCGGAAACGACACGAAGAATACGAATGTTGGCGGCGCCGGCGGCGGCCCATTCGGCGGATTCGGTCTCGGCGGTGTCAAGCACTCCAACAGCAAGGCCATCGTGAATATTGACGCCCGCATCGTGGACATCGACACGGCGGAGATTCTGGGCGTGGCCGAGGGCCACGGCGAGTCTTCGCGATCGAGCACGTCGCTGACGGGCGGCGGCGGTAACTGGCGCGGATTCGGCGCCGGGAATGTGGACTTCGGCTCGAGCGATTTCCAGGAGACGATTCTCGGCGAGGCCGTGAAGGCATCGGTCGAGCAGATGAGCGCAGGATTGATCGCGGATGCCACCAAGCTATCGGCGCGGACGATCGTCGTATCAGGACTGGTGGCGGCGGTGGACGGCGGGCAGGTCGTTTTGAACGTGGGCTCAAAATCAGGCCTGAAAATCGGCGATCAGCTGTCGATTGAGCGCATCACCAGGACGATCAAGGACCCGGCGACGGGCCAGGTGCTCCGGCAGATGACTACGCCAGTCGGCGTGGTCAAGGTAACCGACATAGACGATGTTTCCGCGGTCTGCTCTCCTGTTTCCGGCGCGGGATTTAAAGTAGGCGACGCGGCGAAAACCGTAACGCAGTAAGCGAATCGTCGCGGACGTTTATTCCATTGGCAGGCCGACGTAATTTTCGGCCAGCGTTTGCGACGCGGCGCGCGAACCGGTGACGTAATCGAGTTCGGCAAGCTGGCGGCGCCGGTCGAACGCGTTGTCCGTGTCGAACAGGTGCAGCATCGAAGTCATCCACCACGAAAACCTCTGCGCCTTCCAGACGCGCCGCAGGCAGGTGTTCGAATAGTTCTCGATCAGGTCTTTTCTTCCCGAAGCGTAAAACCCTTTCAACGCGCGCGATAGCACCACCACGTCCGAAGCCGCCAGATTCAATCCCTTCGCCCCGGTGGGCGGAACGATGTGCGCGGCGTCTCCTGCCAGAAAGAGTTTTCCATACTGCATCGGCTCAACCACGAAGCTGCGCATTCCGGTCACGCCCTTCTGCAGCACGGGACCTTCGGTAAGTTTCCACTTGCCGTCTGCGGACGCGAGGCGCATCTGCAGCTCCCTCCAGATGCGATCGTCCGGCCAGTTGTTGATGTCTTCATCGGGCGTGCACTGGATGTACAGGCGGCTGATTTGCGGCGTGCGCATGCTGAGCAGCGCAAATCCGCGCTCGTGATACGCGTAAATCAGCTCGTCCGATGAAGGAGGCGCCTCGGCCAGAATTCCCAGCCAGCCGAACGGGTAGATCCGCTCGAAGACCGTCAGCGCCCCGGCGGGAATCGAAGGACGGCACACGCCGTGAAATCCGTCGCAGCCCGCGATGAAATCGCATTCCACTTCTTCCGGCTTGCCGTTGGCGCGAAACCGAATCTTCGGCCGCGCGGACGCGCTGGAATCTCCAAAATCGTGCACGCTCACGTCTTCCGCCTCGACGATGACTTGCCCGCCCGCGGCCGCGCGCGCGTCGAAAAGGTCGGCGACAACTTTATTTTGCGGGTAAACAAAGATCGCGCGTCCGCCCGCCAGCTCCTTGAAATCGATGCGGTGCCTGTGTCCGCTGAAGCTCAGCTCGACGCCGTAATGCACCAGCGCCTCACGCTTCAGCCGCGCGCCCACGCCCGTTTCCACCATCAGATCGGCCGTGCCCTGTTCCAGCACACCCGCGCGCACGCGATCCTCGACATACTGCCGGCTGCGCGTTTCCACCACGACGGACTCGATCCCCTGCAGGTGCAGGAGATGGGACAGCAGCAGCCCCGCGGGCCCGGCGCCAACGATCCCGACTTGCGTGCGCATACTCAAAGGAAGCTCGCTCCGCGAAATCCGCGCCTATTCTACATTCAACTTGCAATGCGGGGAGATCAATCTAGAATGCAGGGACGTTTGGGTCGGGGGACCTCGCGTTTGAGTGGAAATTGGAACGGGCTACGCAAAACGGCCCCTGACCGCGCTTGCGTCGCGGTTCCGCGGCACCCCGTTGAGGAGGCTCCACGTGTCAACTAAGCGAGGATTCTACGGCTGGAAGCTGGTCGGCGCGCTTTCCGCAATGGATTTCCTGAACTTGGGATTTCCGTTTTACATCGGCGCCGTCATCAATCCTTATATGCTGCAGCACATCGCGATGAGCCGCGGCACATACGGCCTCGGATTCACTTTGCTCAACCTCTTTGTCGGCCTTCCTTCAACGTTCGTGGCTATTTCGATCGTGCGCCGCGGTATTCGCGCGACTTACGTGATTGGTTCAGCCCTCGTTTGCATCGGCTCGCTGTTCCTGGCGTTCGCCACTACGAAACCATGGGAGTTCCTGCTTGGCTTCGGCGTCATCAACGGTGTCGGCGTGTGCTTTGGCGACATCATTCCCGGCAGCACCGCAGCGGCGCGCTGGTTTGAACGCTATCGCGGCCGGGCGGTTGGTCTCGTGCTGAGCGGCTCCGGCGTTTGCGGATTTGTGATGGCGCCGCTGTTCGATAAGCTTCTGCGCGCAAATGGCGGCAATTGGCATCTCGGGTGGGAGATCGTCGCAGGCGGAGCCGTTCTCGCGGGAATCATCGCGTTGCTTTTCGTCAAAGAGCGCCCCGAAGACCTCGGCCAGCTCCCCGACGGCGGCGCGAAAGTTACCGCCGGTGTGCCACAACAACATGCTCCCAGCGCCCTGATCACAAAATACGAATGGACGCCCGGCGAAGCCTATCGCACGAGCAGCTACTGGCTGGTCGTAATCGGGGGGCTGGCTGCGCAATTTCCATTTTTCCTTTTTACCGCGCACTGGCTGCTGCATCTGCAGGGCTCCGGAATCCCATCGGGTGACGCCGCGTTTTCAATGGGCCTGTTCACCGTCTCATGCATCGCCGGCCGTCTGATCGGCGGCTGGCTGATGGACACAATGACGGCGCGCTACGCCTTCGTGATCGGTCTTTGCTGCTACCTCATCGGTTCACTCGCCGCGATGCACGTTGGCCCCGGCGGGCTGCTCATTGCCAACGCGGCCGCAGTCCTCTACGGTCTGGGCATCGGCTGGACATTCACCTGCATGACCACTTGCGTCGCGCACTTCTACGGCCCCACGGCGTTTCCGAAACTTGCCGGTACGCTGCTGCTGTTGACTTCCGGCGGCGCTTCGCCTGCGGGCTGGGTCGGCGGTAAAATTTTCGATATGTACGGCGGCTACGCGCGCGCCTGGCAACTGAATATCGCCGTCACCGTGGTCGGCATTGTCGCCATCCTCTTTGCCGCCATGCCGCGTCACCGTACGGAAAGCAGCGCAGTCGCCAAGGCCGCATGAGCCGGAAGATCGCATAGGAGACCCGAGTGCCGGACAAACGGAAATTCTATGGCTGGAAGATGGTCGCCGTTCTCTTTTGCCTCGATTTCATCAACATGGGATTTCCGTATTACGGCGGCAGCATCATCAATGGCTACATGATTCACGAGATTCCCATGAGCCGCAGTCTGCTCGGCTGGGGGTTTACGATTCTCAACCTGTTTGTGGGTCTCGCCGCAGTGCTGGTGGCCATGTCCATCGTCAAGTTCGGCATCCGGGCGACGTTCATCACCGGCTCTTCGATCATTTGCGTTGGCTCTCTGCTCATGGCTTTCTACGCCTCCAAGCCGTGGCACTACCTGGTGATCTTCGGTGTGATCAACGGCGCGGGCATCAGCTTTGCAACGCTCGTTCCTGCCGCGGCCGGGGTGACGCGATGGTTCCGGCGCTATCGCGGACGAGCCATGGGAATCGCGCTATCCGCTTCCGGTTTTGCCGGTCTTGGGGTGTCGCCGTTCCTCGACAAGATGCTCCGGACTGCCGGCGGCAACTGGCGCGTGGGATGGGAAATCGTTGCGTGCGCCATGGTGGTGGCCGGGCTCATCGCATTCCTTTTCGTGAAGGAAAGCCCGGAATCGCTGGGGCAAACCGTGGACGGAATTCCGGAGGATCAGCAGAGTCAGCCGTCGCGCACCGATGCTTTTGCGACAAAGCATGTGTGGACTGCCTCGCAAGCCTATCGCACTTCCGCGTACTGGTTGATCGCGATCGGCGGAATCACGGCCACCTATCCGTTTTTCTTCTTCGTGGCTTTTTGGGTCCGCCGCCTCCGAGATGCGGGCATCAGTTCCTCCGACGCAGCGTGGGCGATGGGCCTTTTTACGATGGGCACGCTCGGCGGCCGATGGCTCGGCGGAGTGCTGATGGACGTGATGAACTCGCGCGTGGCCTACGTGATCGGCTTCAGCGTTTACTTCGTCGGCTCCTACCTTGCGATTATCGTGCGTGCGGACACACTGATGGTGGCCTATATCGCTTCTATCTTGTACGGACTGGCGTACGGCTGGACGTTCAGCTGCACCGGAACGGTTACCGCGCATTATTTCGGCCCGAAGGCCTTCCCCAAGCTCTACGGAACGATGACTCTGCTGGTTTCGGTGTGTGCTTCGCCCGCAGGCGCCGTCGGCGGGAAAATTTTCGATATGTACGGGAGCTACTCGCGCGCGATTGAATTGAATTGCGTGCTGGCCGTCATCGGAATCGTTGCGGTCTCGTTCGCGGCGATGCCGAAGCCGCGCGGCGAAACGGCCGAGGCGGCGCGGCAGGCCGCGTAGATCTCGCCAATTTTTCTGGGTGAACTGCTACAGCTGAATCCTCGAGAAGAAGTAACTTCCGATGCCGAGAAGAATCGCTGTGAGAATAGTTACCGCCGCGAGATCGGTCTTCAGACCGTATGCGAAGATGCCGGTGCACGCGCCGCGCAGGCCATCCACGCCGTAGCTGAGCGGATTGAGCCGCAGCCCAAACTGCAGCGCCTTCGGCAATCCGTCCGCGGAAAAAATCGCGCCAGAGAAAAAGAATAGAGGCATGATGAGAAAGTTTATGATCAGCGGAAATCCCTGCATGTCCTGTAGCATCGAGCCGAACACCGTGCCGATCCCCGCGAAAAGCAGCGCGATCAAGAACATGAAGACGATTGCCAGCGGCAGTATCGGCGAGCTTTTGACCCGAAATCCGGCAATCAGGCAGATCGCGAATACGACGATTCCCTGAGCCATGGCCACAAGCGCCCCGCCGAGCATGCGGCCAAATACGATCTCCAGGCGCGAGACCGGCGCGACGAGCGTTTCCTTCAGGAAACCGAATTGCCGGTCCCAGATGATTTCGATTCCCGAAAAAACCGCGTTGAATAAAATCGCCATGGAGATAATTCCCGGCGCGAGGAAATTGATGTAATTTCCGCCGCCCGCTCGCGCGAACATCGCTTTGAACCCGAATCCGAGCGCCACGAGAAACAGAATCGGCTGGCCGAGTGATCCGATGATTCGCGCAGGCGAGCGAATGTAACGTTTCAGCTGCCGCACGCAGAGAATGTAGATCGCTTTCATCGCCGTCCTCCGCCTCTCCACGCGCGCCCCATCATTCGCATGCGGTCGGTCGCGTTCGCTTCTTCTTCGCGAATGGCGTGCCCGGTCAGCGCGATAAACGCGTCTTCCAGCGTGGCGCATTTGGTGCGCTCTTTCAGTTCCCCTGGCGAGCTCTGCGCCACGATCTTGCCGTGGTCAATCACGGCCACATCATTCGCCACGCGATCGGCTTCGTCCATATAGTGGGTGGTGAAGAAAACCGTGACGCCCTCTTCCTTGCTGAGCTGCTGGATGTAGCCCCAGATGTGGTTGCGCGTCTGCGGATCGAGCCCGATGGTTGGCTCGTCGAGAAAAAGAATGCGCGGCGCATGGAGCAGGGCGCGCGCTACTTCCAGCCGCCGCTTCATCCCGCCCGAATATGTCTTTACGAAGTCCTTCTTGCGGTCGCCGAGTCCCACAAGATCCACGAGCGCGTCAATGCGCTTCAGTCGCTCGGCGCGCGGAACGCCGTAGAGGATTCCGTGCAGGTCCATATTTTCCTGGGCCGTCAATTCGTCGTCGAGGCTCGGATCCTGAAACACGATTCCAAACGAGCGCCGCACTTGCTTTTGCTCGCGCGTGGAATCGTGCCCGTTGATGCGAATGGATCCGCTGGTGGGATCGAGCACGGTGGTGAGCATCTTGATCGTGGTGGTTTTTCCCGCTCCGTTGGGGCCGAGGAAGCCGAAGATCTTTCCCTCCGGGACGGTGAACGATATGTGGTTCACCGCGCAAAATTCCCCATAGTTCTTCACGAGGTCCTGGACTACGATCATCTCGCCCATCGGTGCCTTTCCAGCGGCCGGAGTGCGCCGCCCCACGGGGAGCGGCGAGACAGGATACGCTGTATGCAACTGCTGCGGCAATTGGTTATAACGGTTGGCCGTGGGCAGAAGTTACGACGAATCCGAGAATAGAATGAGCGGGCGGGAGGCTTGATATCGTGAGCACGGTGCGAGAGGTGACCTACGGAGTCCTGCGCGATCTGGGGATGACGAAGATTTTCGGCAATCCCGGATCGAGCGAGCTGCCGTTCCTGAAGGATATGCCTCCTGATTTCCAGTACGTCCTCGGCCTGCACGAAAGAACCGCGGCGGGCATGGCGCTGGGCTACGCAATGGCGCGCGGAGAAGCGGCGTTCGTAAATCTGCACTCGATTGCGAGCGCCGGCAACGGGCTTTCCGGGCTGATTGACGCGCAACTTTGCCACGCCCCGCTGGTGGTCACTACGGGACAGCAGGACCGCCGGCAGATCATGGCCGAGCCATTTCTGGTGAGCCGCGCGGTCGAAGTGGTGAAGCCGTACGTGAAATGGGCGTGCGAGCCGCTGCGACCAGAAGATGTTCCCGTGGCAATTGCGCGAGGTTATCACCTGGCGATGCAGCCGCCGTGTGGGCCTGTGTTTATTTCCGTGCCGATGGACGATTGGAACAAGCCATGCGAGCCGTTGATCGCGCGCAAGGTCAGCCAGTCGGTGTCGGCCGATCCCGCGGCTCTGGATGAAGTGGCGCGCGCCATTGATGAGAGCCGCAAGCTGGCGTTGATCACCGGCTCGCAAATCGAAGAAGATCGTGCTGGGCGCGAAGTTGTCGCGCTCGCGGAGCGGCTGAACGCGGATGTATACGCCGAGCCGATTGCGTCGCGCTGGGCGTTTCCGCGAAGCCATCGCTTGTATCGCGGCGGATTATTTCCTGCTCAGAAGCCGCTGGCGGATCAGCTGGCGGGTTACGACACGGTCGTGGTCCTGGGTGCGCCGGTTTTTCTCTACTACGCGTACGTGCCGGGGAATGCGATCAATCCCGGAACGAAACTTTTCCAGATCACCAATTCGCAGCAGGATGCTTCGACCGCGCTCGCTGGAACGAGCATCGTGGGCAATATCGCCGCCGCTGCGGAATACATTCGCAGCCGCGTAAAGCCCGTCGAGCGTGCAGTCCCCGCGCGAACGAAGCCGCCCGAGCCGAAGGCCGAGCATCCGATGACGTGCAGCTACGTGTTCAGCGTCTTGAACAAACTCCTGCCGCGCGACGCGATTATTTCCGAGGAGTGCCCCTCTTCAAAGGGAGACCTGGACCGCTACATCGAGCTCGACGAGCCGGGATCGTTTTATTCCGTGCGCAGCGGGATTCTGGGGTTCGCCATGCCGGCTGCGGTTGGGCTGCAACTCGCGCATCCGAACCGGCGAGTGGTCTGCGCGGTGGGCGATGGCTCCATGCAATATTCGATTCAGGCGCTGTGGTCGGCGGTACAAGCGAAAGCACCGGTGATCTTCCTGGTGATCTGCAACGGGAATTATTCGGCGCTCAAGGGCTTCCGCGATTTCACCAAGGTGGGGAAAAATGTGCCGGGAATTGATATCCCTGGAATCGATGCCGTCAAAATCGCGCAGGGTTACGGCATGACCGCTCGCGCAGTGGACCGCGCCGAAGATCTGGAGCCCGCGCTGAAGTGCGCGTTTGCTTCGAAGGAAGCCTGCCTGATCAGCGTGAACGTGCAGGAAGGCGGCCAGAAGACGATGGGGATGGACCAGTCGGTGAACCCGCCGAACTATGGATGAGCAATACTTCCGTTCCTGCGGTCACTCCGTTCCGCGACGACGCTCGTAAGAACACAGACAGGAGTGTCTGTGCCACCCAAACCGAAACTACACATCGAAGAAAACCGTTTCTTTCCGTCCGCTGAGATGAATTTCGTGGCGCCACGTTCCGGGCTGGCCCGCGACGGGCTGCGCCATCAGCGTCGCGCGTCGCGCCTTCGGAACCAGCGCGAGCACGGGGCATTCGCAGTTCGCGGCGTCGCCTGAAAAATAGATTCGCGTGGCGAGATGCTTCAGGACGCCGCGCGTGAAGACGCCTACCTCGAGATGCGGCGCTTGTAGTGCGCCATGCGGCCCGGGCACGCGACCCGGCTTGATCGTTTCGAACTCGCACATCCCGTCCAAACCAGTCACTTGACGCCCGAATCCGCGAAACGACGCATCAATCGATTTCGCCTGCCGGTCGTCGGGATGATTGTATTTCCCGTCCGCGTTCGCCTGCCAGATTTCTATCAGCGTGTCGGGGACGCATTTGCCGTCGCGGTCAAAGACCGAACACAGAAGCTTCAAGCGTTCGCCTTTTGTGTTCGCCAGTGCGATGGCCCGCACGCAATTCGCATCGGTCACCGTAACGGAAAAATACGGCCCGACGGTGCACCACGGCGTCGGCTCGAGCACGCGCCCAGCTTTACTCTTTGCGCTCAAAAGGCGTGCTCTCCCTTCCGCGCACCACAAGGTCGAACCGGAACCCGAGTGACCAGCCAGGCTCCGTGCGATTCATCTCGAACCGCGAAATCATTCGTTGCCGCGCGCGTTCGTCGCGGACGGAATTGAAAATCGGATCGAACGGGAACAGCGGATCCCCGGGGAAATACATCTGCGTCACGAGCCGCGTCGCAAACGCCGTACCATAGAGCGAGAAATGAATGTGCGCCGGGCGCCAGGCGTTCGGATGGTTTTCCCACGGATACGACCCCGGCTTGACGGTGACGAAGCGGTAGTTGCCGTGCGCATCCGTCAGCGTGCGTCCCCCGCCGGAAAAATTCGGATCGAGCGGCGCGTGATGTTGATCGATCCGGTGCCGGTAGCGTCCGGCGGAATTGCACTGCCAGATTTCGATCAGCGTGTTGGGCACCGGCCGGCCGTTGTCGTCAAGCACACGTCCGCTGACGGTGATGCGCTCGCCAAGCGGCTCGCCTGCGTGCTGGCGCGTCAGATCGTTGTCCGTTTCGCGCGCGTCGTCGTGCCCGAAAACAGGCCCAGTAATTTCTGAAAGCGTGTGCGGCAGGACGATCAGCGGCTTGCGCGGCGCGCGCGAAAGCGTCAAGCGATACGGCGGATAGAGGTACGGTGGCTGCGACCCGCGCGGATAGCGGTGGTAAGGAGTGACGAGATTTGAATCTCTGGGGCGTTTCGACGGGCGACTCATTGCGAGCGCATTATACACAGGTCCGCTGGAGGCTCAGCCTCCGAGGGCTCTGCGCAGTCTTTCAAACGTGGTCGAAAGCTCTTCCGGTTCCACGCGCGTTTCGCCGGTGACGGTCATGAAATTGGCGTCGCCGCCCCAGCGCGGAAGGACGTGCAGGTGCAGATGGCCGGTGACGCCCGCGCCCGCGGCGCGGCCGAGGTTCATGCCCAGGTTGTAACCCTCGGGTTCGTAGGTTTTGCCGATCGCTGCCTGCATACGCTGCGCGAGCCGCATCATCTCGGCGAGGGTGTCGGAATCGGTTGCGGCGAGATCGGCCACGTGCGCGTAGGGAACCACCATCACGTGGCCGCTGGTGTAGGGATAGCGATTCAGGATGACGAAGTTTTTCGCGCCGCGCAGAACAATCAAAGTTCTCGGGTCGTCATTCGCAGCGAGAGCGTCGCAGAAGATGCAGCGGTCGTCCTTCTTCGCATCGGCGATGTAGCGATATCGCCACGGCGTCCACAAATAATCCATCCCGCTCAGTCCTGCGCGCCGGACCCGGCCGCATGCGGATTGTTGACGTAGTCCTTCAGTTCTTTACTGGGTTTGAAAAAGGGGATCTTCTTCGGCGGGACTTCCACTTTCGCGCCGGTCTTCGGATTTCGCCCCGTGCGCCCGCGTCGCTGCCGCGTGCGGAAACTGCCAAAGCCGCGAATCTCAATCTTGTCGTCAGACTGGAGCGCCGCGATGATGCTCTCGAAGATGGTCTCTACGACCGCCTCCGATTCCTTACGCGACAGCTCGGTGGCCCGCTCGACCTCCGCGACGAGGTCGGCTTTGGTCATCGTATGTTCTTTGTTTTCGTGCTCTCCCGCAGCTTCTGCCATCGGATGAGAGCCTCCTCTCGCGACTACTGATTATCGTGGGCCGGATGCGCGCTGGGGCTGAGCATGGCTCGATCTTGGCACATCATCTAACCTACCGCAAGGTAAACGCCTTGTTTCGCTGGCGTAAACGCTTTTAAGGCGACTGCAATTTTGCCCGGATCGCGTCGCCAATCGTGGCCGTCGGCGACGACTTCGTTGTCCGAAATGATTTGATCTCTTCCCGCTCGACCTGCTTCTGCGCCGCGCGGAAGCTCAGGCTGATCTTGCGCTGCTCGGGCTCGAGCCGCAGTATTTTGAAATCGTATTCCTGACCCGCGGTCAACACAGCGGTCACGCGCGCGTCCCGCGGAGCTTTCGCCTTTTCGCGCTCGCCCTTGGGGCGCCGCTCCTCGATTTCGGAGACGTGGCACAGCCCCTCGATGCCTTCGGCCAGCTCCACGAACGCGCCGAAGTCCGTGGTGCGCGCGACTTTCCCCTTCAGGACGTCGCCGAGCTTGTGGTCCTTGAACCAGTTCGCCCAGATATCATTCATCTGCTTGATGCCGAGGGAAAGCCGGCGGTTCTGCGAATCCACTTTCAGCACTTTCGCTTCCACCGCTTCGCCCTTTTTGAATTTCTCGCTGGGATGCTTGATTCGCTCGGTCCAGCTGACGTCGCTGATGTGGATCAGCCCTTCCATGCCCTCTTCGAGTTCCACGAATGCGCCAAACTCCGCCAGGTTGCGGATGCGGCCGTTGACAATCGCGCCCACCGGATATTTCTGCGCAGCCGCGTCCCACGGATCGGGGAGCAGTTGCTTCATCCCGAGAGAAATACGCCGCTGGTCGGTCTTTACGTCGAGCACCACCACGTCCACTTCGTCATCTGTCTTAACCATTTTCGACGGGTGCTTCACGTGTTTCGACCAGCTCATTTCGCTCACGTGCACCAGGCCCTCGACGCCCGGCTCGATCTGCACAAAAACGCCGTAGTCCGTGACGCCAACAACTTTTCCGTGCACGCGCGTACCCACGGGAAACCGCTCCGGCACCGTGGCCCAGGGATCGGGCAGTAGTTGCTTCCGGCCCAGGGAGATGCGCTGCTTTTCCTTGTCGAACTTCAGGATTTGAACCTGAATTTCCTCGCCGGGTTTTATGATCGAGGTGGGATGCGGCGCGCGTCCCCACGCGAGATCGCTCACGTGGAGCAGGCCGTCCATCCCGCCAAGGTCCACGAAAATTCCGTAATCCGTCACGTTCTTCACGCGGCCCATCACCACCGCACCTTCGCGAAGCGTTCCCGCCAGGGCGTCGCGCATGGCCTTCTGTTCGTCTTCCAGAATCGCGCGCCGGCTGACGACTACGTTGCCGCGTTTGCGATTCAGCTTGAGGACGCGGACTTCGATCTCGCGATCCTTCCACGATTCCAGATCATGCACCGGCCGCAGCTCGATCTGCGAAGCCGGCAAGAACGCGCGCACTCCGATATTCACCACCAAGCCGCCCTTGATTCGCTCGTTGATCTTGCCGGTGACGTTGGTGTGCTCGCGGTAGGATTTTTCGATGCGCTCCCAGACGCGGCGCCGGTGCGCGCGAACGTAGGAGAGCAGGACGTAGCCATCCTTCCGCTCGTGCAGCCGCTCGACTTCGATCGTCTGCCCTGCGCCAAATTCGATGGGTTCGCCGGAATCGAGGAATTCCTGCGCGGGGACCAATCCTTCGAACTTTCCTCCCACGTCAACGACCACGCCCGCGTCCGTCACGGCCAGCACGCGACCGTCGAAAATCTCGCCCTCGCTTGCCGCCGGTGGAGTGGAAAATTGATCCAGCAGCTGGTCCATCGTCTCGGTTGTTTCGAGCTCGACTTGCTCTTCCGTCGCGGCAGATTCCGCCGCTGGGGCAGCTTCAGACGTCGAGACTGCGGTAAAGTTGGTCGCGGCGGTGCTGGTTTCCGCGCCTTCGACAATCGTCTCGGTTTCCCTGGAGCTGGAATTTATCTCTACGGCTGCAGGGGCTGTGGCGGGCGCCGCGTCAGTGACTGGGTCAGGCGCTACCTGCGCTCGGGCGACGGCGGTAGCTGCGCCAGTCGCGCCGGGCTGAGGGGAAATTCCCGCGGAGGCATCAGGAGTCAAGTTCGCTGCCTCGGGCTGAGCCGGGGCTGTTTCAACGGCGGACGGTTGTAGGTTTTTGTCGTGTTCGGGTGACATGAAAAGCGGCCTCCATGCGGATTCGTACCCTGTTTGCCAAAGGCTATGCCTTGGCTACTCCACCCTACCGGGGGCTAGAGCAAAGAAGGGGATAAAGCGCCCGCGCTCGACGCGATACCGCAGAAATCATACCCGCCCGGTTTGCGCGTTGTCAATCAAACCCCGGGGCCGGGTAGCGTCTTCATTTGCTTCTTTTGGTCCAGTAGTTCTACAACACTTTTCCCGTGATACCGCTTGAGCGCTTCGATAAGTTCGGGGGGCACGGACAGAGATCCAGGAGCAGGCTCCCGGCGCATAACGTCGTCGAGCCAATCGAAAATGCTCGCCTGGGCAGCCTGCAAGCCGCCCATCTGGCAATGGCTCGCGGCACCCGAGCGCCGTGTGAAGAAGCGCATCGCTACCGGGGCCTCGATGGCGGTCAAGAATTGTAGAGTCTCCAAGACCATTGCTTCACTCGTCTGGGCGATTTCATCCTCAGTGAAAAGGCAAAGAAGCGGCTGGCGAAGTGTCTTCTCCAGGCCGCGCAATGAATAGGGGCGCCAGGTTTCGAAGAAGTCATGCGGGTGCTGGATTCCCATCGACCATCGGGCGTGATGATAAAACCAGCGCACATGGAGGCTGTACCTGGCAAGAATGGCGAAAAGGAAGTCGAAGAGCCGACCGCCGCGTCGCCGGAGGGCTGCAGGCCAGACCGCGCGGATGGCGTTCCCGACATCGATCACCGGCGGATTGGCTACACAGCACGGATCCGTGGATCGAAGGCCGCTGCGCGAGGAGCCAGAAGGCCGCCCAAGGAATAGCCGATCAGGGCGATCCGCGAAACGTCGACATCATCGCGGGTTACCGCATAGTCCACGACGGCTTTCACGGGTACCTCGTAATCGGGCCGCAAAAGCAACGCCGGATTATCACGCAAGGCACTCCACTGTCCCGGACCTTCGAAAATGAGGCCGTTCCACCCGCGCTCGGCGGCAGCAAAGCCGATCCAATGGATCAATTCCTCGCCCGTCGAATCGAATCCTCCGACGGCTACCAGCGTCGGACGCCTGCCCGGTCCGCCGCTGAGGAAATAGCCGGGCAGCTTGTATTCTCCGTAGGGGATTTCCAGCACCTCAATCGGCGGATTGCAGAGCCGGGCGGCTTGCTTTCCCAGTTCCTGACTGCGCTGGCTCAGGCGCACAAATCTCGCGTCCTCGGCCCTCACATAAAAAACTGCGGCTTGATAATATGTGCTGGCCTTGAAAAGAGCTCCTCGGGCACTCGCTGTTTGCCCCGCCTGCAAGAAGCGTTCGGCCGAATCGGCGGTCCTGTCGGCCAAGGAGTTCCAGGCGACGGTCCAGGTCTCCGTATCATTCTTGTGAACGCCTTGGATGGCGGCGATACATTCGCCAATGTCGGCTTCCCCGGTTGCTTGGCTGCTCAAGACTCGAAGCAGTTCGAAGTTGAAACCACCGACCCCCGTATCTGTCAGGTCGATCCCCATGCTACTGCCTCCATGGATTGAATGAGCGTATGGCATCTTTCACGACTTCAGAAGAGAAAATCAAATTGGGGCACCACCCCAGGACTGGCACGCCGGAGCCCCGATACTGCTCAGCCGCGCCAGTTGCGTTGTGCAGCGGGGAGGATATGGTAGAGTTGCGAGCCGATGCGGATCTTCGTTCTTGGAGCGGGCGGCACGGGCTCCTTGCTGGCTCAACTGCTCGAGCGCCAGGGACATACCGTCTGGTGCGGCGATCGCGACCCTGAGCGTGCGCAGCGGTTTCTGGGCAAGAAAAGCACGATCAAGGTTGTTGAGGCGAACGCCCGGAATCTGTGGTCCATCGTTCGTGCGGGCCGCGGCGCGAATCTGGTCGTCAATGCATCGCCCGCTGTCTTCAACAAGATTATTCTCCGCGCGGCGCTCCGCCTGCGCGCTCACTATCTCGATCTGAACTCCCATCTCACGCACCATCCGTTCCGGCCCGAGCAGTTCCGCTTTCACAAGCAATTCGTGGCGAAAAATCGCGCGGCCCTGATCTGCACCGGTGCCGCACCGGGACTCACCAATCTGCTCGCACAGCGCGGCTCGGAAATGCTGGACGCAGCCGAGGCCGTGCAAATACGCTTGTTCGAGAGCACGGAAAGCAAGGATCCCGTCTCCACGTGGTCGGCGGACGTGGCCTACGACGCGGCGATTTCGCGTCCGCGCGTCTATCGCCACAGGAAATTTTCGCTGGCAAAGCGCTTCGACGAGCGCGAGCTGTTTCGTTTTCCACCGCCCATTGGCGAAGTGCCGGTTTATTTGGCCGCGCAGGACGAAGTCTGCATGCTGCCCTATGTGATCCCGGTCCGCGACGTGGATGCGAAAATTGGCGGCAACGATTTCGACCGCTTGCGGCGCTGGTACCGGCAGGGGAAACTCAACCGCTCGGCGGGAATCGTGCGCAAGCGTTTTCCGGAGACTCTTACGCCGCGCCGGGTCGCCAGGCTCATCCGCCAGGGCGTGCTCGAAAATGCGCGCTTTGCCGCCGCCGTTCTGGTCCGCGGCATGAAGGGTGAGCAGCCGCTCCTGCTGCGCTGGGACGCGAGCTTCCCCACGCTCTATCAGATTCGCCAGCGCGGCCTGGTTTCCACTCCGATCGCCTATGCCACCGCGCACCTCGCTGCGATTTTCGTCAAACATTTTCCGCGCGATTCCGCGGGCGTTATGGGACCGGAATCACTGCCGGCTGAAACCCGCCGCGCGATCCTGGCAGGCGCGCGCTCGCGCGATTTCCGCATCACGCTCAAGACCACGCATCTGAAAAAGCAGGAAGACGACGACTTCTAATTTGACCGTCGTCGGTGCGCCAGTTTCTGCGATTGGAGTAATTCCGAGCGGCCGCGCCCGAACAACAGCCGGAGGATAAATGCAAGGCTCCATAGCCCAGGCCGTTGCGTTGACAATCTATGGGAACGCTGCGCTATCGATAGATTTGAATCCAGCCGGTTTCTACCCCTCGAATAGCACATTCAAGTATTGCGAAAGCGTGGCCTTTTCAGATAACCCACGCGGGGGAAGCAAGTCCGAGTTATCTCTGTACGCTTCCGACCCCGTCGCGTGGATCAAGAACCTCAGGAGCGAAGGCGTCTCTGCCTTGCGCATAAATTACGGCCCATCCAAAGGGAGAAATTTCACTGAGCGCACTACGGTTGGATTCGTTGGCGGTGGAGGCAGATGGACCATCGAGGAGATTCGAAGAGCGAAGTCTTTCTGCTCGGTAGGGACGTGGCGCGTCAATGATCGGAAACGCGCCGATCGGCGAAATCGGAAGGTGAATTACTATCGAACTGCCGCGAGTCGATTTCGGTTCGGACATAGGCCCAGCGACTTGGAAGTGCACAAAGAGAAGTTGGGGCGTAGTTTGCAACGGATCCTAGAGTTTGCCCGAAACCGGAAGCTTAATGAATTCGCAAAATCATTTGAATCGGGCCTTTTCCGGCTGGCGGCTCAAGATCCTTACGAAGGTCCCTTCCACAGCGATATCGCCCCGCCGGATTTCTTCCGCTCGCTGCATATCAGCTCTTAGGTGCTGCTCAGGCGGCGTGGGTTTTCGGTGGCATGGGCTCGTGGAACGATGGGATGTACTCTGGAGACCAGAACAGGCAGTACGATGCAGTCTCACAAGAGCTGTATGATGCGCTCAACGCATCAATTATTATCGCAGCGAATTCCAGGATGGGATCCGAGCCCGAGGTTTGACCGCATGCAATCCGGCCCGCTATAATCGGGGTTTCGGCTGGACCCAAAATACGCTGCAGGGACACCCCGAACAAGAATTCAGGAGCATTCATGCTTAAAGCTACACTTTTGCGCGCGGGGATGATCATCAAGCACGATGGCGACCTCTACTCGGTCTACAGCGTGGACCATCGCACGCCCGGCAACAAGCGCGCCGCCATGGCGACCAAGATGCGCAACTTGCGCAACGGCTCCATTATTG